>JACCDP010171834.1_pt1 | contig 18541 bp, 13 predicted proteins | sample 7445841 | NCBI WGS metagenome assembly JACCDP01 (sample SAMN15323441, study PRJNA562643) | freshwater metagenome | isolation source: river surface water | place: USA:Blue River Watershed | collected 2017-08-17
CTAACATTCGAATTCCACATGTTTTGGAAGATGCAAAACCATGTTGGTTTGGAACTCCATTTATATGTGAAGAGGTAGGGATGAAACACAGAATTGTTCAATATCTGGAAGACAATAAAATTCAAACTAGAAATTATTTTGCGGGTAATATTTTGATGCATCCTGGTTATCAATTCTTAGATGATTATAAGAAATATCCGGAGGCTAATAAGGTTTTGGATAAGGTGTTCTTTGTTGGTGCGGCTCCACATTATACGCAAAATGTATTTGATTATATTGAGGACGTTATTAAAAAATTTGTATGATTTCGGTTTACGGTGCTAGTGGATTCATTGGGAATAAGTATTGTGAAAAATTTGGGTGCTATCGTATGGGAAGAGATGAGATTATTCCTCCTATTGAAACAACTAAAATCGTATACTTTATAAGTACGGTAGACAATTACAATATTCTTTCAAATCCATTTTTAGATATTCAAACGAACCTTATTCATTTGATTAATGTATTAGAGGAATGTAAGGGAAAAGATATTGAATTTGTTTTTATTTCTTCGTGGTTTGTTTATGGAGATACTGAATTACCTGCTAATGAAAATTCTTGTTGTAATCCAAAGGGATTTTATTCGATAACAAAACGAACTGCGGAACAATTATTGGAGTCATATTGTAATACATTTGGGTTAAAATATAAAATAATACGACTTTCGAATGTTATAGGAGACGACGACAGAAAAACTTCAAAGAAGAAAAACGTTCTACAATATTTGATTGGTGAAATTAAATCTGGTAATTCAATAAGTTTATATAATGGTGGTGATTTTTATCGGGATTTTATAGATGTTCATGATGTTGTTGAGGGAATAAATTTCATATCGGAACATGAGATGAACGGTGAAATATATAATCTTGGTAGTGGTACGAGCAAAACATTGAAGGAAATTATAAATTATGTTTTTACCAAGTTGGAAACTAGTGTTGAAATATTACCAATGGAACTTAATTTAGTTCAAAGAGAAGTTCATGTAAATTCATTTATTATGGATGTTAGAAAATTAAAAAAATTGGGTTTTATCCCAAAATATTCTATATTTGAATCAATTGATAAAATTTTGCAATTATGAAAGAACTCATTATCTCAGCATACGACAGAGATTATAGTTGGATTAACAACTTGGATAAAGATATTAGAATTTCAGTTTATAGAAAGGGAGAGACGGTTTACAATAACGAAATTGCCATCTCTAATAATGTTGGTAGAGATGTTCATACTTTCTTTTATCATATATTAAAAAACTATTATGTTTTATCTGATTATATTTTCACATCTCAGGATTATCCATTCGATCATGTGTCTAATTATATAACGTTGATAAATGGTAACGAACAACTTTGGGATGAACATGTTATATTGAAAGTTGATAATTGTTGGTTCTTCAACGACATTGATAAAAAATGTTTAGAGAATAATGAATTCGGTCGTCCTCATCATTGGGAGGACTTGAATATGAGGGAAGTGTGGGATCAATTGTTTAAATCCGAAATACCCAAAATTTTCAGGTTCGTTGCTGCCGGACATTTTTGTATATCAAAAGAAACAATACGAAACCGTCCAGTTGAATTTTACGAAAAAATTGTTAATATTTTGGAAACAAATTATTATGCTCCTTGGATAATTGAAAGAATGGAACCATATATATTTAACAATAATTATGAAATTAAATGATATTTATCATAAAAAAGAAATGGAGAAAAAATTTTTAAAACAAATTGACAATGTGGTAACCTCATCTCAGAAATTGGGGTTAAATTTACCTGAAAATTTATTGGTTGAAATTGCGGAACATTTGGGACCGTCAATTTATGAGGTTGATTCAAAATTTGTAAATACTTCTGATATTAACGAAATCCAATTGGTAAAAAATGAATTTTTAATTAAGGAATTGAATTTATCTGAAAGCCAATCTGATATTTTATTGGATCAAGTAATTGAAATTACCAAACCTTTAAAAAACAAAAAAAATCGTATTCTTTTTTATGCGTTATTGAAAGATTTATCTCAGGGAGATGATTCGACACAACTCAATCAAACTAAGATAGAAAGTTTATCTTGTTGGGAAAAAATCAAGAAATTTTTGTTTGGGTAATTTTTTTTTCACACTTTAATTTTTGAATACAATGACCAAAAGTTTATTGGTTGATGGTAACAATTTATTTAAGATATCATATCACGGAGTAAAAGATTTATTTCACAATGGTGAACACGTTGGTGGGATATATCATTTTATCAATATTATAAGAAAATTCTTGGAAGAACATAATCACGATAAGGTGATTGTGTTTTGGGACGGAGAAGATAATTCATCAGCTAGAAAATCGTTGTACCCCCAATATAAGGAGCACAGGCGAAATGATTTAAATGAGTTCAAGATGGATTCATATTTGAGTCAAAGAAATCGTGTTAAACAATATTTGGAGGAAGTTTTTATTCGTCAATGTGAGATTCCAAACAATGAGGCGGATGATTTGATTTCGTATTACTGTCAGATTGCGGAAGACGAAAAGATAATCATTTTTTCTGGGGACAAGGACTTATCCCAGCTTATTTCCAAAAATGTACAAATATATTCTCCGGTGTCGAAAAGATACTTTAAGTTTGGGGATAAAATAACAATTAACAAGGTTGAGATACCGCATCAGAATGTTATGTTATGTAAGGTATTGGTTGGTGATAAATCTGATAATATTGATGGGATTGAAGGACTTGGTGAAAAAACATTGGTTAAATTTTTCCCACAAATGTCTGATAAGTTGTGCACTATCGAAGAAATAATGGATATTGCGGGAAATATCGGGCAGGAAAAAAAATCAAAGGTATTAACCAATCTTTTGACTGGTAAGACAAAAAATGGTATCATTGGTGAGGAGTTTTTTACTTTAAATAAAAAAATAATTGATTTATCTAACCCTTTAATTACAGAAGATGGAAAAGAGATTGTAGATTCGTTGTATCGAGAAAAATTGGATCCCACAGATAGAGGTTACAAAAATCTGATGAGGATGATGATGGAGGATGGATTGTTTCAGTTCCTACCAAAAAATGATGAAATGTGGGTTAATTTTATGAGACCCTTTATGAAACTTATTAGAAAAGAAAAAAGAAAATAATTTTTAAACCAAATTTTTATGAAAGAACAAGATAGTGTTAAAATGGAGTTCCTATTAACATTGAACGACAACATTGTTGTTCAACGATTTTTTAACGTTAGAGGGTATAATCCTGATGCGAAAAATTCTTTGGAGTTGTACGAGTTTATTAGAACTTTTAAGGAACAACTTCAGTATTATCTAAAAATGAAAACGGTGAGTTATATGTTGTCCAATCAGGATTATATTATGGCGGATCCAACAGCTATGGATACATCGTTTACTGATGGCCCGGAAAACTTCAACATCTATATCAAAGTTGGAGATCAAGTATTAACCCATAGAATTTTCGATGGAAAAATTTATCCGCCAAAAGTTAGATACACAGTAGATATTCGTGTATATCTTAAAGAATTGTTAAGAGAACTAACAGATATATTTTCTAAAGAAAATTTAACTTTCAAGTATCTCAATTTAGATTTAACCAAATAAGTATATTAGATAGTCACGTCACTCTTATAATATGAACAAAAATTTTGATTATTTAGGTAATAGTTTCCAATTGCAACTTCTCAATCAGATAGTTGTGGATAAGGACTTTGCCCAATCAATTATGGAAGTTATAGATGGTTCTTATTTTGATAATAAGTACTTTAAGATAATTCTCCAAATGGTGAAAGAGTATTATAAGAAATATCAATCCACACCCAACTTTGAGACTTTGGATCAAATAATCAAATCCGAAATATCTCAAGAACTTGTCCTTAAAATTGTTTTGGATACCTTAACACAAGTTCGGAATGCACCAATGGAAGGTGCAACATTTGTCCAAGAAAAAGCGTTGAAGTTTTGTAAACAACAAGAACTCCAAAAAGCGATGGACAAAGCCCAAAAGATTATATCCGAAGGGGATTTTGAATCATATGATAAGGTTGAAGGATTGGTTCGGAACGCATTGCAAGTTGGCGAAATTGACAAGGGAACAACAGATATATTTGCCGGACTTGATACCGTATTGGAAGAAGATTATCGTCATCCCATTCCTATGGGTATTCCTGGTATTGATAAGTTGTTGAAGGGGGGACTTGCCAAAGGTGAGATTGGTGTTATATTATCGCCGACAGGAACTGGAAAAACAACCATTTTAACAAAGATTGCAAATACGGCTTTCAATATGGGGTATAATGTCCTTCAAATATTTTTCGAAGATAACCCAAAAATTATTCAAAGAAAGCATTTCACTATTTGGACAGGTATCGCACCTGATGAATTGGCTAATCACAAAGAAGAGGTTATGTCCAAAATTACAGAAATAAAGGAAACCATGCCAAACAAATTGATACTAAAAAAATTGGCCTCGGATAGTTTAACCATGAGTTATATTAAAAACCAAGTTAGAAAAATAATTGCTGATGGTAATAAAATTGATATGATCTTATTAGACTATATTGACTGTGTACTAGCAGATACTGCCCAAGATGAATGGAAGGCGGAAGGTTCTGTTATGAGGGGATTTGAGGCAATGTGTCACGAACTTGATTTGGTGGGATGGACGGCAACACAAGGTAACCGTTCAAGTATTTCCTCAGAAGTTGTAACTACGGATCAGATGGGAGGTTCAATCAAGAAAGCTCAGGTTGGGCACGTAATTATTACAGTGGCTAAGACACTTCAACAAAAAGAAATGAACTTGGCAACAATCGCGATTACAAAATCGAGATTGGGTAAGGACGGAGTTGTTTTTGAGAACTGTAAATTCAATAACGAATTTTTGGATATAGATACAGATTCATCAGTAACATTTTTAGGGTTTGAAGAAAACCAAGAAGAGAGAAAACGAGATAGAGTTAAAGAATTATTAGAAAAAAGAAAACAAAGACAAGAACAGTTAAATCAAATTTAAATTTAAATAAAAATGGAAGAAAAAATTTTATTAGAAAATCCCGATCGTTTTGTTATATTTCCAATACAATACGATGATATTTGGGAATTTTATAAACAACATCAGGCGGCGTTTTGGACCGCGGAAGAAGTGGATTTGTCGGGAGACATTAGAGATTGGGATACACTTTCAGATAATGAAAGATATTTCGTAAAAAATGTGTTATCATTTTTTGCTGCGAGTGATGGGATTGTAAATGAAAATTTGGCGGAAAACTTTCTTAAGGAAGTTCAATATCCGGAGGCAAAATTCTTTTATGGGTTTCAGATTATGATGGAAAACATACATTCACTGATGTATTCGTTATTGATTGACACATATATTTCGGACGCTAAAGAAAAGAATGAGTGTTTCCATGCTATCGACAAATTACCTGCGGTACAAAAGAAAGCAAATTGGGCGTTGAATTGGATTAAGAATAGTACCTTTCAAGAAAGACTGGTTGCATTTGCTGCGGTTGAAGGTATATTCTTTTCGGGGTCATTCTGTTCTATTTTCTGGCTTAAATCACGAGGTATTATGCAAGGTTTGTGTAACGCGAACGCTCTGATTTTTAAGGACGAAAATTTACATACAGATTTTGCGATTCACCTATTAAACAATCACGTAGAAAACAGACCTAGTGACGAAAGAATCAAAGAGATACTACTTTCAGCACTTGATATCGAAAAAGAGTTTATAACAGAATCTCTACCTGTTTCTATGATTGGAATGAATTCAAATTTGATGAAACAATATTTAGAGTTTGTTACCGATCAGTTGTTAGTTAAACTTGGATGTAAGAAGGTATTTAATGTTGAGCAACCATTTAAGTTTATGGAGCAGATTGCGATTGAGACTAAGGGTAACTTCTTTGAGTCAAGAACGATTGAATACCAAAAGGCAAAACTTGGTGAGTCATTAACATTTACAGATGATTTCTAAAATTTATAAAATATGATGTCGTTAAAAATAAAAAAACGAGAAGGTGAGGAAGTTTCATTTAATCCGCAAAAAATTTATAATCGGATTAAACGAGCGTCTAAAGGATTGAATGTCAATTCAGATGAAATATTCATTAAGGTGATAACCTCAGTTCCGACTGAGGGTATTATCTCAACAAAAGATTTGGATAAATTAATATCAGAAATATCTGCATCTTACACTGGTAGTCATCACGATTACTCAAGACTTTCAGCAAGTGTTGCGGTATCATCTCACCACAAAGAGACAGATGAGAGTTTTAGTCGTACAATGATTAAACTTAATGAACAGGGTATTGTACACGACAAACTTATTGAGTTAATAAAAACATGGGGTGAAGTTGAAATTGATAATGCAATTAATCACGATAACGATTTTAACTTCGATTATTTTGGGTGGAGATCTTTGTATGAGATGTACTTACTTAGAGACAATAATGGAGTTGTTGTTGAAAGACCACAACACATGTATATGAGAGTAGCGCTTTGGGTAACTAATTCATTTGAGGAAGCAATAGAATATTATAATTCATTGTCAAATCAATTGATATCCAAAGCAACTCCAATAATGATAAACTCAGGTACAAAAATACCACAACTTGCATCCTGTGTATTACATTTCAACGATGAGGATTCAAGAGATGGATTACTAAATAGTTTAAGAGATGTATCGACGTATTCAGCTGACGCAGCAGGTATTGGACTTTCAGTTTCCAATATAAGAAGTAAAGAAAGTAGAATTAGTTCATCTGGTGGATATGCGGGAGGTGTTCTAAAATACTTGAAAATTGTAAATGAGTCTTTGAGATTTTTTAATCAACAAGGAAGACGCCCTGGTAGCGCTGCGATTTATATGGAACCTTGGCACAAGGACATTCTCGATTTATTGGATATTAAGAAAAATACAGGCGCGGAAGAGTTGAGGGCTAGAGATTTGTTTACCGCTGTTTGGATTCCAGATAACTTTATGGATGCGGTTAAAAATGATAGTGACTGGTATTTGTTCTGTCCTAATGATATTAAAAAGGCGGGAATCAAACCCTTACAAGATTGTTACGGTGTAGAGTACGAACTCAACTATGAACGAGCGGTTGAAATGGGATTAGGTAAAAAAGTTAAGGCACAAACAATTTGGAATAAAATAATTGAATCACAGGTTGAAACAGGAGTTCCGTATCTTTGTTCAAAAGATAATGCCAACAATAAAACTAACCACCAGAATATTGGAGTTATTAAACAATCAAATCTATGTAATGAGATTTATCAGTATACGGACGAGAAGACAACTGCAATTTGTACACTGTCTTCAATTGTATTGAAAAATTTTATCAAAGACGGTAAGTTTGACTTTAAACTTCTTCACGAAGAAACAAGGAAAGTTGTTAGAGCTTTGAATAAAGTTATTGATATCAATACTTACTCAACAGATAAGGGTAAAAAAGGAGGGTTAGAACAAAGAGCAATTGCGATCGGAATACAAGGATTGGCGGATGTGTTTTATCTTTTAGATTATGTGTTTACATCTGAAAAGGCTCGATATTTAAATAAAGATATCTTTGAAGTAATTTATTTTGCCGCGATAAGTGAAAGTGTTGATTTGTGTAAGAGCGGAAAATATAAACCTTATAAATACTTTGAAGGATCTCCGATGTCCAAAGGAGTATTCCAATTTGATATGTGGGGACTAAGGGAAAATGATTTATCAGGACTTTGTGATTGGGAAGGACTTAAACAAGATGTGATCAAATATGGAGTTTGTAATTCTTTATTCACCGCTCAGATGCCAGTAGCCTCTTCTGCCAAGATAACAGGATCATTTGAGATGACTGAACCTGCACATTCCGCTCTTTTTAATAGAAGAGTTGTTGGAGGAGAAATTATGATTGTAAATAAATATCTCATAAACGACTTCGAGAAATTAGGAATTTGGTGTGAAGAATTAAAGAATGAAATAATTCTAAATGAGGGTTCAATACAGAACATCAATTTTAATCTTTACTTGGATCCTGAGGATAAGAATTATTCTAAAAAGGTTTCACGTATTGAACATTTAATTGAAAAGTATAAAACAATTTGGGAAATATCACAGAAAGATTTGATTGATATGGCGGCAGAAAGAGCTCCGTTTATAGACCAGTCACAATCTATGAATATTTATATGTCTAATCCAACATTATCAAAAATATCATCATCACATTTTCATGCTTGGCAAAAAGGATTGAAGACGTTATGTTATTACATTAGGACTAAGGCAATATCAACAGGCGCTAAACATTTAGCGGTTGATATGACGAAAGTACAAAAATCTAAACCAATTAAAGAAAAAGATACACAACCAATCTCACAGACATTAATACTTCCTGAGAAACCGGAAGATTCACCATTTGAATGTTTTGGGTGTAGTTCATAATACAGAAACAAAAATCACGACACATGTGTCGTGATTTTCTATTTATACACTATTTATTTAATAAAAACATAAATGGCGAATGGTATTACATACGGTATAAATTTTCCTTTTAGAGATTCCCAAAGGGGGGATTATCTACAACTTACACAAACAGAGTCTGAAGAAATAAAGGCGGATTTACTACATTTATTACTAACAAGAAAAGGAACTCGATATTTTTTACCAACCTTTGGTACAAGATTGTATGAATTTATTTTTGAACCTTTTGATGGATTAACATTCGAAGCAATTGAGTCGGATATAAGAGACGCGGTAGAACAATTTATGCCAAACCTTCTATTGAATGGCGTCTCAATTACGCCTGCGGATCCTCAGGATGAGGTAGAAAGTCAAATTGGTGAAAACATTGCGGGTCCCGCTGACATAAAAATATATAGATTCCCTGGTAAAGGAACTTCTGAATATACTGCGAAAGTTAGGATTGATTATTCAACGGAAAGAAGTGCATTTGCTCAGAGTGATTTCGTTATAATTAATATATAATAGTAATGGCAAATAGAAAAATTTCATACACGACTAGGGATTATCAATCCATACGAACTGAATTATTAAATTACGTTAGAACTTATTATCCTGAGTTGATTCAGGATTTTAATGACGCTTCGGTTTTTTCAGTGTTTTTGGATTTGAATGCCGCAGTTGCTGATAACCTACACTACCATATTGATAGGAGTATTCAAGAAACTGTTTTACAATATGCTCAACAGAGGTCGTCGATATTTAATATTGCAAGAACTTACGGACTTAAACTACCCGGACAAAGACCTTCTGTTGCTTTGGTTGACTTTTCAATCACAGTTCCAGCTTTTGGTGATAAAGAAGATGAAAGATATTTGGGTGTATTAGCGAGAGGTTCACAAGTTGCGGGGGCGGGGTTAGTTTTTGAAAATGTTTATGATGTTGATTTTGCATCACCATATAACGCACAAGGATTTCCCAACAGACTAAAAATTCCAAATTTTAACGCAAACAATGTATTAATAAATTATACAATCACAAAACGAGAGATTGTAGTTAATGGAGTAACCAAAGTATTTAAGAGAGTTATAACGCCAAATGATGTTAGACCATTTTTTGAATTATTTTTACCTGAGAAAAATGTTTTGGGAATCACTAGTGTATTGTTAAAGAGTGGCACCGATTATACTAATATTCCAACTGTTGCAGAATTTTTAGGGTTACAAAATAGATGGTATGAAGTTGATGCTTTAGCGGAAGACAGAATTTTTATTGAGGATCCTACTAAAGTATCTGATTCACCAGGAATTAAAGTAGGTAGATACATACAAACTCAAAATAGGTTTATAAGTGAATTTACTCCTGAAGGATTTAAGAAATTAACTTTTGGTGGAGGAACAAATACTGCTCAAGATGCATTAAATCAATTCACTACTTTAGGTACAACATTGGATTTACAGAAGTATTCGAATAATTTATCATTAGGATCTGCATTGACTCCGAACTCAACCTTATTTATCCAATACAGAGTCGGAGGTGGTTTATCGAGTAATTTAGGTACAAATGTTATAAATCAAATCGGAACTGTATCTTTTTTTGTAAATGGACCTTCAGAAATAACTAACTCATCTGTTGTTAATTCTCTGAGGTGTAATAATGTTACTGCTGCGATAGGAGGGGCAGGAGTTCCATCATTAGAAGAGATTAGAAATTATGTTGCGTTTAACTTTGCGGCTCAAAAAAGAGCGGTTACCGTACAGGATTACGAGGCTCTAATTAGAAATATGCCATCTGAATTTGGAGCGCCAGCAAAGGTTGCTATAACTGAAAACAATAATAAAATATTGATACAGATATTATCATATGATACGTCAGGTAGGCTTACATCTATTGTATCAAATACTCTGAGACAAAACATAGCGACATATCTTTCTAATTATAGAATGATTAATGACTATATATCTATACTCAGTGCTGAAGTAATTGATTTAAGTATTGATATTCAAGTTGTTTTGGATTCTGCACAAAATTCAGGACAAGTTATTGCGGATATTGTGGATAAGGTTTCCTTATACTTCGATCCACAAGTCAGACAATTAGGACAAAATGTTTATTTATCCGAATTGAGAAGTATTGTACAAAATCAAAATGGGGTATTAACTGTTGCTAATATTGATATATTTAATAACGTTGGAGGTCAGTATTCATCTGCAGAAACATCAATGGAGTACGCAGATCCTGAAACAAGGAAAATACAACCGGTTGACGATACAATATTTGCACAACCTTCACAAGCTTACCAAATAAGATATCCTGCTAAAGACATCAGGGTTTCAGTTAAGAACTTCCAATCTATAACTCTGTCTTAATTCATTCACTTACACTTGTTTTAGTTTATCTTTTAGGTTGTAAAATCAAGAGATAAACTATTTATAAATTAAAGTAAATCAATGGGTGATTCTTATAGAATAAGAACCGAAATAGGAACCAATCAAACTATAAATGTTAATTTAGAACAAGATTTCGAATTTTTGGAGATACTATCTCTGAAGATTCAACAAGCCGATGTTTATACAAGAAGTTGTGCTGACTATGGCGTTGTTGTAGGTAGAGTATTTGCAAATGGTGGATTTGGGGTTCCTAACGCAAAGGTTTCGGTTTTCATTCCAATTGATTCATTTGATAGAACTAATCCAATTATAAATAATATATATCCGTATCAAAATGTTACGGATAAGAATCAGGATGGTTATAGGTATAATTTATTACCTTCTGAAAAATCATATTCAACACACGAACCAACAGGTACTTTTCCATCAAGGTTAGACGTTTTAACGGGAATGACTGAAATGGAAATTTACGATAAATATTATAGATTCACATGTAGGACAAACGATAGTGGTGATTATATGATAATGGGGGTTCCATTAGGGTTTCAAACCCTTGTAATGGATATTGATTTATCTGACATTGGTGAATTCTCACTAACACCACAAGATTTGATTAGAATGGGTATTGCAACTGAAACACAAGTTGCGGGTAATAGATTTAGAGCGTCAAATGACTTGAATTCGTTACCTCAAATTCTCAATCTAACACGTAGCTTGGAAATCTTTCCATTATGGGGTGATCCTGATATTTGTCAAATTACAATCAACAGGGCGGATTTTGATTTAAGAAACGATGCAAATATAGAAATACAGCCCACTTCAATATTTATGGGTTCGATCTTTTCTTCTCCTGACAAGGAAAGGGTTAGACCTGGGTCTCGTATTTTTGGATTAAATATTTCTAGAGACTCAAGACCAAAAGACAACTTAGGTAACCTATGTAATCTACAAACAAATACTGGTCAAATTTTAGCGATTAGACAAACAATTTTTCAAGATGAGGACGGAAACCCAATTTTAGAAGAGTATAGATTAGAACAATTAGGTAATATTATAGATGGGGATGGAACTTGGCTTACAGAATTACCTATGAATTTGGATTATGTAACAACAAACGAATTTGGTGATAAAGTTATTTCTTATGATCCCGAATTGGGTATCCCGACTAAAGGGAAATATCGATTTAAAATAAAATGGCAACAACCCTCATCATTACAAATTCAAACAAGACGAGCATATTTTTTAGTTCCCAATATAAAAGAATATGGATGGATAGATTCTGATTTTGACATCAATTTTTTCTCAAGTCAAACACAAAAAAGACAACAGAAAAGTTCGTATTATTTTGGATTGAATTGGAGTGGTTATACTGACGGATTTATAGGGGTGCAACAAATAGACAGATTGGGAGAGATAATAAACTGTGAAGATACATTTTATGAGTTCAAATACAATAAAGTTTATACTATATCAAGTTTTATCGACCAATTCAAGAATGGAGGTAGAAGTAGATTTATTGGGATTAAAGAGATTGATAGTGATGAGTGTGCAGGTTCAGTAAATAAATTCCCTGTTAATGAGGGTGTCAAAAACTATAGTTTCAGAATTTTTATCGCATCATTTTTATTAACATTAGCCCAAATTATTTTAATATCCGTTACGATTGCAATATTTGTATTACTTTTAAGTATTATTGTCTCAAATCCTATTGTAGGATTATCCATTATCGGAATATGGGCGTTATGGTTTTCTAAAGGTATTAAATTACCTATGATTACTTATCCTGAATGTACAAATTGTGAATGTGGTCAAGAAACTCAAATTGTTGAATATTATAATTCATTAGCCAATGGAACTTTGACTCCTCTTTCCTTTCCATCTAATTATAGTACTACGTTGAATCAATATTTAATTGACGAAGGGTTTCAAAATTATGAGGCTCAAGAAGCTGCACAAGCAATGTCAGTAGCGTTAGGGGGAAATGATAACACCCAATTTGGAATTTTAAAAATTCCAAGATCGAGAGTTTTTGAGATATTTCCACCAGGTGAGAATTCACAATATATATTTTCATTTTCCTATGATCTACCATTAGGGGAAAGAATAAATGTCTTTAATCAAAGAAAGTCTTTTTTTGATGGAATAAACAAAATTAAAGTTTCTTTTGCACAAGATAGTAATATTGGTAAATTTCATTTTGACAATACTATTACAGTATTGTCAACTCAATCATACGAACCTGGTGAACTTTTAACATTTATTGACCCATCAAAAACTTTTGATAGAAATTATAAGTTTGAAAGTTCTCAGGGACCTGGCATTACTGGAACAACTATATCTAATCCATCAAACATTACTGTAAAATACGCAGTGACCCAGCAGACTGACACACAAATTGAATATTTTTTACCTTCAGGATCTACAATTACAAATCAAAAATTCCCTACCGATATAGAATACTATCAAGTATTAACAGCATTAACAATATCTCAGGCGACCCAAATATGGGAGACTAGTTCAATACAAACTTTTCCAAATATAGTTACATCACCAACTAAAGTGACATATGCGAAACAGTCATTATCTATGGGTAATATTACTTTCACAGGTACGGATTATGAAATACCTGCATTAGAACAATTTGATAATTATAGTAATCAATATGTATTAATAATACAAAGAGGAGTTGACCCATATTCGCCGAAGTTTAACAATGAATATCGTTTAGGGAAGATATTTGGGCATAACATAGATAATCCAAATTTTATAATCAACATTCAATCCAGATTGAATATACCCATTCAGAAATTAACAAATCCTGACTATTCTGTCCAACAATTCGATCAGAATAGTATGTATTATAACTCGTACTTTTTCCAACCTGGCAATCAATTTGTTCCTTATAGAACTCTATTAACAGGATTATATGGTGCGATAGATGCTGAAATATTCATTAATATACCATTCTCAGATGTCAAAAATATTGGAGGGGTTAATTGTTATGTGTCTGATAATTCTAATGATTTTTATGGGTCAACACAATCATCGGCGAAATACGACGGTGCCGAAGATTTTTCAGGTAAAGGATTTTTTGTTGGGGAAAATACTGGAGGTAATACTTTTGGACAATGGCAAATTGGGATGGATTACTATTCGCCAACAAACTATTTCCCTGATTTACCTGAGGGATATACATTAACAAATCCAACTTTTCCTTTTTTAATTAACGACAAATTAAAAAACATTATCCGAACTGACAGGATTCCATCTTCTGATGGATTAGACGGAGAGAGTTGGTCTCAATATGATACTGAAAACAATCAAATAATTTTCAAAATAAATGGGTTATTACAACAAAATAATAATTTTAGAATTTATTCTATTGAAGGGGATAATTTTACTGTTGACGGATTTGAAACCAATATTGGGGATGAATTACAAGGACAGGATTTGGATGGACTTCCAGGGTCAATTGGTATAATTGAAAGTTTCAGTTGTCAAAATATGGTTGATTTGAGTTGTTATGAAGGATTCGGTGAAAATTTTGGGATAAGTCCAAATTGTGATGGTGATGTTGAAAACGGTTGTTATGTGATATGGAAAAGCGCTTTTGGGTTGATAGGTGATGTTGGTACCATAACTGAATGGGCGTTTAGGTATAGATTTTTTAATGCTTTATGTCAAGGAGTTTTGTCTCAAACATTCACAAATAATTGGGTAAATGGGACTTTATTTGCGTTCCCAATACAAATAAATAATATTTTCAATATTAATAACCAAGTTTCAAGAACATTATATCCGAGAAACTTAATATATTTTGATACGGATACTTTTAATTTTTATTACAGGTCTAGTCCTTATCGAATTAGAGATAAAAAATTTATTGGCAAATCAACTGCTGCGTTAATTGAACCATTAAATGAAAAAAATCTTTTGTTTCCGACCACAATAATTGATTTGGGAATGAAAGATTCTAAATTTTCGGAATTAACATTAGAACCATATACTAAATCATACGTAATGCCACAAATACCATCGACAACTTATGATGATACTTCTGATTTAGTCAATTTGTATGTTATTTCTAGAATTGGAAATAGTAGTTTTTTAACTCAGATATCTGAAGGGATAAATTCATTATTTAGACGATTTGGAAGAAGAGTTGGTGGGGATTTAACACAACTTATGTCTGTTAATTCCGAAGTTGGTGTGATAAAATTTTCGCCTGAATATTACGAATCGGTACCCAACGATACGAATAGTCCTACAAAAGTTTTAGGTACTGAGAGTTACCCAACAATAGCGGTTTGGTATTCATCAACAACTGAGGATTTGCAAGTTAAAGATTATTTAACTCCTGGAGTAATAAATTTCAGAGGTCAAAATATAACGCAAAATTCACCATTCGTATTTGGAATAAAATCACAGAGAGTACCATTTTATCAGTGGCAAACGCAACCTACAAACCCGGTAAACATTTTTGGAAACGAATTTAATAATTGGAGTACTGATGACTATTCAAACGGTACGGGAATTTTTAGTAAGAATTATCAATCATTGTATAGAGTGGACGTGCCACCAACTAGTTATTTCCAGAGTGGTACAATACCGAATAGTGATATTTATAAGAGGGGGTATATATTTAGTACAGATGCGTCTGGAAACTACTCACAAGTTGGAAGTTTAAGTCAATCATTTTTAGTTGGAGCTCCTTTTCATTTTTATTTTGGAGTTAAAACTGGATTTTCGGCATTAGATAAATTTAAAACAAAGTACTTGGCGGATGAATAAATATAATTTAATACCAAGTACTCTAAAATATGGTTCGGCACCCGCAACTAATCAAGAAATTGATTTGTTTTTAAACGAGCAACAACAAGAATTGGTCGAATACGATAGAAGTTCGACAATAAGTCTCGCTCAAGTATATGATGATGAAAGACAAAGATCGACAACATTCAGACCTACATTCAAGGTAAGTTATATATATGCAAACACGATAACAGGAATTAGTTTTTATGAGCCATTTAGGAATAATTTATATTATGTAAATCCCGAAGAATCTAAAATTACTAATATATGGAAAGGATACCCTCAATATTATGAATTTGATTTTTATCGTCCACCTGCAAACGACCAACACATAAATTATAAATCTAAAAGTGCGTATACATATAATTGGAGTTATTATTTGACGTATGCATCTGAAAATGATTCAGATTATAAGATGTATTATACTTCATCAAATTCGGGTACGATAAATTGGACGGCTAAAGATGGAATACCTTTTTACATTAGAAACTCTGCGTTGAATGGTAGTAAAATTATTGAATTTGTTTGTGTTTCGCCACATGGGTTAAGTACTGGTGAATATGTTGAACTTTCTTTTTCATATGGTACAAATAACCTATTCCAAGTTTATAGTTTGGGAGATGGGATGGCGGGTAGCGATAATTATATATTTACGATTTTCAACGTCGGATACACAGGAAATACTTTCACTAACAAGAAAACAGGTACGTTTAAGAGAGTTATAAATCCTGACAATCTTACAGAGACAAAATCAAAATACTATGTTAGAAAACATAAGGTGGTTTCTGGTGTTGATGACATTATTGTAAGTAAAAACGGATTTGAAAAAAATTTCTTTGTCGATGAAAAAAAGATAGAGTATAGTTCAATAACACCAAATAATATTACAAGGATATCTCAGAAAACAAGTAGTGACTCTTATAATTTTACGTTGTCTAATGATTTGGATATTTCTAACCTTAAAGATAATCAAAAACGCCCGATAACTGAACTTTATCTGACTTTGATATATAGAGGTTATTCGGGGTATTTTAATAAACCCATAAATAACGTCGGACTAAAACAAGGGTGGGAGTTTAACCTTGTAACAAAAAATAATTTTTGGTGGAGTTCAAACAACTTTCTTTCCAATTCGAATATTGGAGTTAATTCATATACTAAAACTGGAGGTATAACTAAAACTTTTTTTTACAATAAAACATTAAATATTGGAGATACATTAGATGGTGATTTTTGTGAATGGAATGATTATGAACAATTGGAAAGAGTGGTTTCTCCTTATTATCAAAAAATAAGGTTTAATAATGATGTATTTAACACAACTACACTAAACGATGTAAACCCACCTGGTTATTATTATAAACCACACCAAAAAATGACACTTAGAGTTTTTTCTGATTACATTGAAGTCGCGAACAAGGGTGAGGTGGATAATATACCAAGTTATTCGTATTACTCATCTGCAGATGGACAGTTCAGGTGGAGAGATTTATATACTTATGGGTTTAGAGATAATTTAGAAAGGGGGGTTGACTACCCATTTTTAAATAGTGCTCATTATCCATTTACTGATGTTGTATTTAGGTTGATACCTGAATATGTCGATTTACAACCGACAATCGCTAACTTCTCAAACAAACCTTTGATAGATGGATGTGAATAAATATCAAATATTACAGACAGAATTTGTTAATAAATCCATTAACATACCAATACAGTTAAAATCTGATTTTTTGGGTGCCGATGATTTGATTGATGAGTATGAAAATGTGATGATTAGAGAGGTAATTGGTGAAGGTAGGGATTTCGAGGTTTCAAGATTTGCTCACGCGCCTGAAACAGGTACCACAAACAATACCGAAGTTAATTATGAATTTTATTTTTATTCGGGAGGTCCTTTAACCAATATTAATAATTGGAGTAATAGTTATTTAGCGGAAGGGTTTACACCTCAAGAGGTTTTTTACTATTCAAATAGTTTTGCAAATTCTTTCTTCAAATTGGATTTGTACGACACAATTGATGAAAAACGACAAAAAAATTATCTAACACTTATCTTACCAACACAACAAGGATTCAAGGAAAATGTTCAAATGCAAAGGACTATAGTTGATATTAGAAAACCAAAATTTGCATTGGATTATATCGGAGATAAAGAAGGGTTTTTTATTTATTGGTTAAAAAAGAGAAATTTTTTAGATATATCCACATTTTATATGTCCGCAAAATTCTTCAACGCAAAAAATGGCCAATTTTATAGAATGATGACTGGAAGTAACACTCCAAATGATTTTACAAACGGACCTCAAACAAAAATAACAGGTAAGAACACATTTGATAATTCACAATATTTTTATTATACGGTTAAATTAGATTATAATACTCAAACATATCAAATCTTTAATACTTATAATCAAAGGATGGGTACATCTTTACCCATAAAATGGTTTGAATATGTGAATCCATAATGAATCAAGATTATTATAAGTTTGTTGTTTCTCCCGAAAATATAAAGGGGGATTTATCCACAGTTAATTATCACGGGTATCAAGTCGGGGTATATTCCGCAATGACTCAAGTAGTAAGTTCAGGTAGTGGGGGTTCATCAACATTAACAGGATTAACCATTAATTTGTTACTTAGACAAAATACGGTTGATATGGGATATTATTCACCATTTGATGGTGCTGTATTACAAAAAGATGTTGTGGCAAACTTCATATTTTCATCCAATACTGACACACCATATGAATATCGTATATATAATACATCAGAAGAATTTCAGAAATTTTTGGAATTATCTTCATATACTATAGATTGGGGTGACGGTTCCCAAAAACAGGCTTTGGTAACATATTCACCAC
>JACCDP011448948.1_pt1 | contig 18541 bp, 21 predicted proteins | sample 7445841 | NCBI WGS metagenome assembly JACCDP01 (sample SAMN15323441, study PRJNA562643) | freshwater metagenome | isolation source: river surface water | place: USA:Blue River Watershed | collected 2017-08-17
AACGAGTAGCGAACCCAATTTACTACCGACTTCCCGACAGTCCGCACTGCCACATTTATCATGAAATACTAAAAAATTCTTCCGCCATCTTATTTACATTATACTTTTGATAATTGTGGGTGAACACATTCATATTAAAATTTGGCTGTGGAATGACTTCATATTTACCCGTCATTATACGTTTTTCAAATACCAAATCTTTTTCTTTTGGATTTGGATTACTTACATATTCTGGATAACTGTCCAACATTTTTCGTGCCTTCTTATCCAGTGGATACATATATCGAAACATCAATCCTCTAATTCTATCAATTCCTTTAGCTTCACAAAAATCTTGCGTCAACCAAAAAACCTTATCCTTTCCAATCATCTTGGCGTTTTCTATATGTAGTGATTTAATACTTCTTGGGTGCATTTTTTCACCTGTAATCCTATCCATATAGACATCCGTTTTAAAACTTCCAAGATATCGAAAGTTTGCGGCCTGGTATACGAAGCCACATTTCCCCATAATACCGTCGGCCATCGTATAAATAAACTTCACAGACGTATTCTGTTTAGCCCAATCAATCAACAGTTTCATTGCAAACGAGCCGAAATTACTTTTGTTCTTTTCTGGTAAGAAACACATCTTACCAATTTCGTAATAATCGGTAGTAATTACGTCATGTTTGTATAGAATCTTTTTGATTGTTTGTAGCGGCTGGGTTCCCCACCCAAGTGTAACCACGCCCACCAACATATCATTTTCAAAATACCCCAAATAATGTTTGGTGAGTCGTGGTAGAATTTTACTATAATGATAGCGGTGAATAAAGTCTACCGCCTCATTCTTGGGAATTTGCCGCATGATTAACATTAAAACTCTCCGTATTCTCGGATACTCACACCCACAGGGAAAATTGGAATACCGTCTCTTGATAATTCGAAGTATCTAATCGTTAAAAACTTCCCGACCAGTTCCTTACGGTTCTTATAGAGTTCAGCACGATTCTCCTGCGAACCCTCTGGACGACAATTAAACCGTGCTCCAGAATCAGTCTCCAATTCAAAAATTGCAAGGCCGGTATCAGAACCGTCGCCGTCAACAACATTAACAATACGATATTCTGCATCAACAAAATCCTTGAGTTTCAAAAGTGAATACGAACGTTTACCGATTTCATAGAAAGATGCGGGGTCACGAACCATTGTTCCCTCAAAGCCATCACTCACAAACAATCGGTGAAGGTGCATGACTTGTGATTCATCGTCTGCTCGCACCGTATTAACAATCTTGATATTCTCTGGTGCATTTCGACAAATATCTTCGATAATTTTATACCGTTCTACATACGGTAAATCGGTATCTACAATATCATACACATGATAGAGCAACTTCGAAGATAGTTCTGGACGATACTTTTTGATTGCCTTCATACTCTCTTGGAGGAGTTGGTTACCAGGCAACATAAGTTCACCATCCAGAATGAATCCCGCAGTATCAAAATTTAGATGTTTGATAACTTCGGGAATAACCGTTTTATTACCACGGCTCCATCCCTCAAATCCATCAAACAACATGCGCATACCATTCAACTTCGGCTGAACGAATACAGGAAAATCCATCTTACCCTTATGGTCAGAGAACTTGTGGGCGAGCATCGGCATCGGATACATCTGACGAGTTTCCCCATCGTATCCAAATCCCTTATCTCGCTGCTTCTTGATAATAGCATCAAACTCAAACTCAGACTGTTCCTTACTATCACGAGCGTTTGCACGACCTTCGTTGGTAGGAGTAGCAAAGTATGGTTCAGAGAACTGGCGTTTGGTTTCCTTTCCGGTCTTGGAAATCTGATACCATTCGGTCTGTGTGAAATACTGGTCAGTGTCACGAAGAATGTGGAGCCGCCAGAACTTCTTTCCACCATTCTTGTTTTCACCAATCAACCAATCACTTGACTTGATAATCTTCATATTATTTCCCAAACCATTTCTTAAAAAGAGCTCCCACACCCATAAGCAACAATCCAATCCCAAAAACTATTGCACCAAAATATTCTTCAATATCGGAATTATCCATAATTTCTCCATGTTAGTATACTGTAATATAACGTATATGTCCTAAAATGTCAAGGTTAGAAGGCAAAGAAATCACTTGCATTTTGGTTTACTTCCGTGGGAATGTTCCCCCAATTTAATGCCGTATAAAAGTCTTCTAACTTATTTTTTAATTCATTGTCGAATAGTGCATCAGTATCCATGAATTTATCAACTAAATCAATAATTTCTTTCGGGTCATGGTATCCTTTAACAGCAACCGCATCAATTTGTAATGGATTATTCTTTAAATAGACATACTTAATTTTCTCGCCATCGGAAATCTTTTCATACTGTTTGTCAATCCCATAATACTTTAATAGTCGGTTATATACGATTGCTGCCTTAATATGTGCAGGAGTTCCCTTTCTAAATTTATTTAGTGCATTCGTGGGTTCCGAATCATATTCTGATATGTTATTTGCCGAAGTATTTCTTGCTACTTCCAAATAATTCACCTTCTCCAACGAGTGCTTCAATTCCAATACTCTCGTATCAATTTCATCCTTTGGCGTCTTCTTTAGAATATCTTTCAACAGTTGCGTCATGAATTCACGGAAGACTTTAGGAAAACTGGAACGTACTACATCCAATCCCTTTACGACCATTTTATTTACATCTTGGTTTGTTTCCAAATCATACACCTTGTCAAGTGCATATCGTTTCTTGGTTACCCAAAACCCCGTAGACGCAACAGACTCACCTTTGATAAACAATTTATGAGTATCACAATTAAATGCACGTTTAGCAAACGTGTCATAGAAACGATTCAATGTAGATTCCATTTCCCGAGCCTTATCAATCGTAAACTGCTTGGAATCACACCCATTAGGCATGATAGGTGTAGCAGACGCATAAATGGAATCAGTATCAATATATGTTACATGGTCCCCTTCCATACCCAATAGCTTCTCGTAATGCTTATTTACCACCTTAGCAGTGGATTTAATTACGTCTTGACCCGTAATCGTTACTGCTGCAGCATTATCAACATCATAAAAACGAAACACGGGAAGACCAAGGACGCCGTACAAGGAATTTAAGAAAATCTTTTGAATATGCTGTCGCCGGTCATAATACGATGCCTTGTCTTTATCACCCTCGTTTACATACTTCTTCATGAGATTCTTATATTCAACACGTTGTGCAAACCATGTCTCCAAAATTTCTGGAATGATTCCACGTTTCTGGTTACTATACAATACCCCGTTCGAACTAATCGTTAGATTGTTCTCCACAAGAAATTCCATAAAGGTATTGTAGTCCATTTCCATCGACGCAGTTGTTCCCTTTTCTTCCACAACATATGCAAGAATTTCTTTACGGAAATGTTGTTCCATGTTCCAATTTCTTACAAACCCAATCTTCGTTTCGGGACTAATATTGAGGCTCATAATAATACTCGGATACAGAGATTGTAAGTCAAGCGAATACACCCAATCATATAAGCCAGGAATTGGGTCTTTCACAAATGCCCCAACGAATCCATCATCGTCCGATTCCATTTTTTCACGGCCACCGTCAGGCTTGTCAGTTACAACAATACCCTTACGATGTAGATAGGTAACGATGGTTCCCTCTAAGAAACGGGATGACATATTATAATCTTCATAAGGAACATGCCCGATATGACAAATACCACGCACCAATTCAATTAGATTCAGTTTTTTGTCAAGGTCTACAATAAGACGCACGTCTTCCAAGTTATATTCAATAAACTTATTTAAGTCATCACGAAATAGTTGGTCGAGTGAACCATCATATTCTACCTTGCCACGGCCGAGTTCTGTGCGAGCAACCGTGTCCAAACGATAATTCTGAAGTTGTGTATATGTAAATTTCTTATACAAGTCCAGATAATCTAAACACGACACACCTGCAATTCTGTACCGTTCCAATCGTTCGGAGTATTTCACCTTTCCAATAGGACTGAGACGATTTGCAATACCGTTTCCACAGACTTGCTTCAAACGATTATACAGATACGGTACGTCGAACCCATTACTATTCCAACCCGTCAAAATTGTAGGCTGAATTTGTTCGTATACAGTTATGAACTTATGTAATAGGTCTTGTTCAGAAGGACAGAAAATAATATCTGCTGCTTCCGTGTTTCTATCCGTATAGAGTTGTTGTACGTCTAATACAAATACAGAATATTTTTGTATGGTTGGGTCGTATACTGCAATAGAAGTAATTTCGTTATTTGGATTTTGCGTATTTGGGATGCCGTTTGCCATCGACACCTCAATGTCAAAATACATAATAACGTTTCCTTCGGACGGATTATCTTCATGTAAATATAAATCGGTTAATACACGAGTTTCCTTACTCAAATCACTTTCGAATACACTTGGGTGACCCTTTGTAAATCGGCGAGTTTTTGAAACTCGTTCGCCGGTCATACTCAGATACTTTCCGCTCGGGTCTTTTACATATGCGTAATTAAATTCCGATAATGGGAATGTTACCAATCCTTTTACATCGTCCCATACATAAACGGTTTGTTCATCGGTATTTTGGTCAATATGAATATTTTGATATGCCATAAATTATAAATGCTAGGGTATAGTATAAACATACAACAAAGGGACTTGAAACTCAAGTCCCTGTTGAACCAAATCCCTTATCATTTCTACCATCAGAAGATTCTAATTCCGTCACCTCTTCGACAATAAAATCCACGGTAGGTACTAGAATCAATTGAGCAATCTTTTCACCGTGACCAATCCGTTGAACGTCTTCTCCGGAATTATGTAGGGCAACTTTAATTTCCCCTGTATAGCCATTATCAATTACCCCTGCCACAACAAACAAATTTCTTTTTGTTGCCACACTGGAACGGTCACGAATAAGTGCTCCATAGCCCTCTGGAAACTGGATACATATACCCGTCCCTACTAATTCCGTCTGACCTGGGTAAATAGTAGTTACTCCCAAACTAAACAGGTCATAACCCAAATCACCGGCGTGTGCTTTTTGCGGTAGTCCTGCATCAAAAAATAACTTTTTAACTTTCATCAAATCCTCTCTTGAACTTTTATAAATGCCGTATCAACCACTTCCTGTATAAATGCTTTCATCGTTGGTTCATCGCCACCGCCAACTTTTTCTATTAACTGCTCTCCCTTACAAAATGCTTTGAAATGTGGAACGCCCTCAATATTCCAAGTTTCTCGGCAATAGTTTGCCTGTTCTGCAGGTTCCCATGCGTTTATTTTAAAGAATTTAATACGTGCTCCACGTTCTGTAAAAAATTCGGAAGTTGCCTCATAATGAGGCATCGTTGCCTTACATGGTCCACACGTAGGTCCATAAAACATAACCACACGTACATCGCTATCCGACGTTGATTGACCTTCCATCATATCTTGCATTGTAATTTCAGTAACCATACTCACCCCAAATATCGTTTAAGTTTTGACCGTACCTTTTTGATATTGTCATTAATATCTGCCTCCCATAAATATATAAACTCATATCCTAATTCTTGAAATGTCTGTCTTCTTTCCAGATCACGTGCCCAAATTTCTTGGGCAGTTTTCTTTTTTCCTTTATTAAAATAACTGGGTTTATATTTTTGTGGATTGCAGTGCCAGAAATCTCCATAACATTCAATAATATACTTGTCATTCACCAAGAAGTCAACATTATATTTATCAATTTCTATTTGTGCTTCAAATCGTACATTCAACCGTTTCAAAATATCATAAACCTTTTGTTCAATTTTATTTAACGATGAACGTTTTTTACTACACATATATCAGTCATTCAATGCCGAGGTGATTGCATCAATATATTTTTGTTTAGACTGTAATCCAACCATTCGATTTATCGTCTCGTTATTCTTTTCAATAATTACCGTTGGTACGGTTCTAATTGCATAGAGTTGTGCAATCATGGGTTTCTCTTCAACATCTACAGTAATAAATTTAATATCTGTAAATTCTTCTTCTAACTTCTTGAACTCGGGTGCTAAAGCCTTACAAGGTCCACACCAAGGTGCGCTAAATCGTGTTACATGAATCATATTTATGTCTCCAAAGTATCTTCATTTAATAAGTCAGATGGTGATTTCCTGTATATTCTATACGAATCATCATCAAAGTGTTCCGTACTTACTTCAAAAATAATACAATTATTTTCAAGTGCCATGAGTTGATGGGGTGTACCTTTATCAAGATGAACCGCATCGCCTTCATTCAAATATTCCCGTTTCAATTCTGCTGTTTCGGTGTTAATCCAATCAAATATAAATTTTCCCTGTTGTACATACCACGTTTCAGTTTTTTTCATATGGTAATGCATGGAAAATTTTGCATACATCTTAGGAAAGACTAACAATTTACCGCAATATAAACTGTCATTATGAATCCATATCTCATGTCCCCACGGCTTTTTCACAATATTGGGTGCATGCTTTTTCATCAACAACTTCTCCTTATAATTACTTTTTACTAAAAAACTCTTTAACTACGATGTTGTTATCGTAATCTACTACAATAGCCGTCATACTTTCCACCCAATCACCTGAATTGAGATAATGCTTACCAGCTATTTGTCTATCTTCTGCGTGATGAATATGACCACAAATCACACCATCACAATGATGTTGTTCTGCTAACTTAATAGCACTAACTTCAAAATCAGTGATGTAGTTTACTGCTGCTTTGACACCTCGTTTGATATCTTTGGAGATGGAGTAATACGGCAATCCTCTCCACGCTCTCCATTTATTATAGAACGTATTCAACTTTAATGCCAATCCATATCCTACACCACCAATCTTTGCCAACCATTTCCACTTGGTAATAAATACATCTAAGATATCACCGTGGAAAATAAAATATTTCTTACCTTCACCTAAATTCAAAATATAATGTTCTTCTACTTGCAACTTTCCTAAATGCATATACATGAAATCATGGAGAAATTCATCATGATTACCGCGAATCCATATCACCGGAATCTTACGAGAAATGTCTAATACTTTCGAAATAACCTTCGTATGTTTGGAACGCCACTTATTTCCCCTAGCAATAGCCCATCCATCTACAAAGTCACCATTGATGATTAAGATATCGGTGTGGTGATTATTTAAAAAATCTAAGAACTCTGCTGCTTTACTATCATCCGTTCCCAAATGTACATCAGATACAATAATAGCTTTATATCGTGTCATAGTTAGTTCCAATAATTAACCTTAGCTTTTTCAAAATGCTTCAGGTTATTTCGGTTGAAGAAGTTAATCGTCATATACCACATCATACCCAGATAACCTAACTTTTTAAATCGACGTTCATCTTGCCCGAAGTAATGATTCACAATCTTAAATTTTTTCGGGTCATATTGTTTACTTAAAATATAATCTTCCGATGTATCATATTTACTTGGGAATCCGCTCAATTCTTCAAACTTACTACGACGAGTGAGAAAGAATGCCCCAATTGCAAATGGAGTAAATTTGGTCATCACTTTATTAAATAATCCAAACAAATAGAATAGTAACGATGCTCTCCAATCCGTACCATAATTTTTTGGACTGAAAGTTATCAAATCTAATTGTTCTTCGTGGATGCTTTTGACAGCATCAAACACAGCATAATTGTTGAAAAAACGAACATCGGCATCTAGGAAAAGGATATAAGGAGTTGTAACTAATTTGGCACCATTGTTTCTTCCTTCGGAAACCGAACCACCTTGGATTATCTCAATGTTCAATCCATGCGACCAATCATTGATAATATTTCGGGTATTGTCGGTAGAATTAGCATCAGCAATAATAATTCGTACCCCTCCAATCTCCCACGAAAGAAATAAATCTGCCAACAAGTGTCCGATATATTTTTCTTCGTTTTTACAAGGAATAACAATGGTGACCAAATCTTTTAACTTCATACTACTTCGCAACCTCCAGCACCACAAGCAACTTCACCAGCAAGATTTGTTACATCTTCCAATTCAATCACCTGTGTTAAATCAATGATGTGAAGAGAATTCACCAACTCTTCGTACTTCTCTTTCGTGATATCTTCAAATGGTGCCTGAACATAACTCCCACCATCATGTGGTAGTACTGATAGCGCTGTGAAGTTTTCCTTATTACTCCACATCCATTCACCGACATCTGTCCATTCATCGTTCTTGATAGATACAGTTACGGAGACATTATTCTTGTTCTCACCCTTGCGATGACCCGTCTTTACCCAATCCTTCCACACCTTACTTACACGATGGAGTAAGTCCAGTGCCGATTCGTCACGGGTCACCGCATTTTCTGGTGCACGTTGCGGGATACCAATAACTGCTTGAATGTTTGGCTTGAAGTAATCGTCTTCTAAGAGTTCGGGGTGATTGATAAGAAGGTATGTATAGATACTTTCGTTCTTACCCACACGAATGCGACGAATGTAGTAATCGTTATGCCAAGCGTGAATTCCAGAGGAAGTCCCAAGTACCAGCGAAGAGGTACCTTCTGGCTTGACCGTAGTAGTACGGGCAGCTTTCTTGATGCCAAGTAATTCCGCCACTCGTTCGTTCTCCACCTTCACTAGATTTGCTGCTTCCTTCATGTCCAGTTTTAGTACCGCACCAGAGGCAATACCGGTCATAGATACGCCAATCAATGCTTCGCGTTCGGTAGTCTTTTTCCATATATCTCTCAAATAGTGGAAGTTCGTATAACTTGCTTGAAGGGTGCCGATAAAGGCGGCTGCCCGTGCACGGGCGTTCAGATCATCTTGGTCCACCACACTTCCTGCATTGATGGTGGTAAGGTTACAGAACTGAAAGGGACGGAGAGAAATTTCCGCACACGGGTTCAGCCCCCAACTTGCATCGTTCGTGAAGAAGAAGCCAGGTTCGCCAGAACCACTCAATTCAATCTTCTTCCAGAGTTCTAAGAACGTTTCCTTTTCAATCTTGTGACGAACAATAACCGCACTGTTATTGGCACGTGCTCGTTGTGGGCTATTCTCCCACCAATTACCAAACTTACAGGTCAGCATGTCATCGTCATCAAGGTCGAACAAGCTAATCATAGCAGAACGACGAATACCACCAGACAATACAGCATCTGCAATATAGCAAAGAATATCATGTACTTCAATCGTAGACAGTTGTTCACCGTTACTCTTACGGTCGAAAATCTTCTGAATGTTATGGAGTGCATCCTTCAATGGTTCAGGACCAGGCGCCTTTCCGCCTGACGTAAGAAGTAAAGCACCCTTCTGACGTATATCACGGAAATCAAACAATGGGAGTGGCTTTCCCTTCAAATACGAAGCTACTAATACCTTGACTGCATCTGCCCATCCTTCAATACTATCACCTACGAGATACCGACGAGTCTTTGCCGGCTTCGTAATCTCTGGTAACTTTTCAACGTGCTGACGTTGTACCGAGTATCCAACGCCCGTGCCCGACAACAATAAGAACATGACTTCACTAAAAGCATCTGGATGGTCTATAGGAAGAAAGCAACAGTTGTATAGTCGTGCATTATTAATTTCAATTGGTTTACCTGCAAACTGTAACGAACGCATACTTGGAAGAATCTTCTTCTCATATACAAATTTATATGCGTCTTCAATCTCTACACTCAAGTTCGGAAACTTTTGTAGATGCATATTTTTGTTACGGGTCACCAATTCTTCCCACGTTTCTCTGCGTTGTAGTTCTGGTATGTACTTCGCATATTTCATGAATGTCGTAATTTCCGACAATAGCTTTGATTCTAACAACATCTATACTTCTCCAGATTAGTTAAGGTATGTAGGTTCATATAAGTATCATGTCACTCGTCAGAAAAATCGTCATGTAACTCTGAAAATTTCTTAGCAAGTGTCTTTTTTAGTAATGTTTCACCGGACTGCATCTGCTTCTTCAACAGCATACCCTTCGATGAATTTTCGTCATAAATTTCAATTTTACCGATAGAAGTATTCATATACACGGGAAGTGTTACACCGTCTGAACCAAACCGATTCTTCATAACGTGGGCTCGGCCAGTGTGGTTTGCTTTGTCTTCCAGTTTACGTGACAATGAAATCACCAAGTCTGCATTCATAATCTTTTCATATGATGAAGCAATCTTATCGGCTTCAATAATATCATCTTGGATAGAACTACGTTGTGTCTGTGACGCCGTCCAAATCGGTACACCCAATTCACCCGACATACCACGAATTTCTTTATAGATTTCTCCAAGTTCTTGATGTCGTGCTTCCACTCGGTCGGCTGACCTCATCAAGTCAGCATAGTCAATAATTACCAAGTCGGGCTTCATCTTCGAAGCAGTCAAGTTATCCAAGTGGGCACGGATGGTGTGAACCGTGATGGCACTTGCGGGATAGTATTTAATGATGATATCACCGGCAATACTATCAACCGTCAACCGTACACTATCTGCATTATCGGGAATACTACTCGGTTCAATTCCTGTAAAAATTGTGTCGAACCGTAATCCAACATAATTCTCGTTCAGTTCCAGTGTGTAATATACCACACGTTTTCCGTTACGAGCAGCATTGGCACCAATCGTGGCAAGTGCCCAACTCTTACCAATACCAGACGGTGCAGCAATAACACCCAGTTCACCGGCAGCAAGTCCACCACCAATCAACGTATCAATTGCATCCCATCCCGTGGCAACAGTATTTCTCGACTGTCCCGCCAGTCGTAGTTCAATATCCTTTTTCCAATCATGTCCAATGTTTCGGGGCTGACCAGACTTGAGTGCAGCATCTACGAGGGTTTTAATATCGGAATATCGTCCCATCTGTAGGAGGTCTACTGACCTAACGATTGCCGACTTCAATGCTTGGTTCTTTGCAAAGTCTAAGAAACTATCTTTGACGTATTCAAGGTCATCGTCGTTCTTTCTCTGAAAGGCCATCTTCAATTGTTCCTTCACGGCAACCTTCAGAACATCATCCTTCTGCTTGTCCAATTCAATCTTAAACACTTCCAACGTTGGAATTGCTTTATAATCCGTATAATAATCAATGGTCTTTTCTACAATCCACTGACCGGCATCTGATTCAAAGAATTTAGGATTTAATACATCTAACGACTGCTGTAGAAACTCGGTAGAAGAAAAAAGATTTGCTAATACTTTTGCCTGAAAGGTTGGTCCGTATTTTGCTAGATTATCTACGTTCGTATCAAATGTTGCTGTCATGAGTAAATCTGTTTAGAGGAATAAAGTTTTGCGTAATCCACGAATCGTAGTTCGGGAACGCACTTAGTAACTTAGAACGCATGAGTAGTTGTGTCAAGGTGTACTTCTGTAGTTCCACGGAGCTGTCACGATATTTGTTTGCCACTTTCATGCGGGCATCCACCGACATTATTCCTTCGTGTAAATTCATCAATATCAAATTACGTTCTACTACATCTTTATTATTTAATATATTCTCAATCATTTTTGGAATTTTCTTCTGACCGGTATATTTTTGTTGTACCATGTCAAAAGAAATTTCTGCAGTTGGGTCGGCAATTTCAGGTAAATACTTCTTTAAGGTTGCTTCACCAACACCTTTTACGCCATCAATATTATCACTCTTATCTCCGTTTAATGCACGGAAGAAATGAAAATGTTTTGGGTGAATACCATAATCTTCTAGAATAACCTGTTCATCAAATGTTTTCTTTCGAACAGGATTATAAATCTTCACCGACTCTGACGCCAGTTGAAAGAAGTCTTTATCTGTGGAGTAAATAATACTCTTACCGCCATCGGCAGTAATCAACTGCGTTAGGTACGCAATCACATCATCTGCTTCCACATTATCTATAGCAGAAATCGTTACTGGTAGACATTCTAGTATCTGTACCAGTTCGACTAACTGCCACTTCATGTTCTCCCGTTCCTGTTCGTCAGTCGTCATGTCATAGGCACGATTCAACCGTACGGCAGGTTTTCTGTTTGCCTTATACTGCGGATAAATCTTTCTTCGACGCTGACTCCCACCCTTTCCATCAAATACAATAACGCAGCGGGTAGGCTTAAACGTTCGTATAGCAAGACCAAGACTTTTTAGAAAGCCTATCATCCCACCAATATGATTACCGTTCTCGTCCATTGACGGTACCGCCGTATAGCTTCGAATAAATAGGTTCATAGCATCGACCAACAGGACACGACTATTATAAGTCATGCCCCGTTCGTCGTTTTCAAACTTCATATTTTGAAAAACTTCGTTGATGTTAACCATGCAATATGGTACCAGTACTAGTAGGTGCTGGATATTGCCCCGAAGTCCACTTTCCAGTTAGTGTTCCAGGATTAATTGTATACGTGTGAGTATTTTTCTGTACAGTATCATTACAATAACACTGCATCAAATTTCTACGGAAATGTAACTCAAACAACTTTAATTGTTCACTTGTTCCGTATACACTCTCGTGTGATTGAAGTGCAATCTGTACCAATCGTTCCAGTTGTGTATTAATCATCGTCAGACGCTCCCGTAATATTCACTGTATCTGGGTCAAATTCGGATTGATATTTCATAATCAAGGTATCGCAGATTTGATTATAGAGATATTCCTTACGTTCCTTATTATCTTCCAAGAACTTGGCAAACTCCTTCGATTGAAACTTGGTTTCCTCACCCGTGGTCGGGTCAACGTAGGTATACCATGCGCCGGCCTGTTTCACCAACTTGTTTTCTTTCATGATGGTCAACCAAGCACCCGTATCATCAATTCCACGGTTGAAATAAATTTCAAACTCGGCAGTGCGGTGCGGGGGTCCAAGACGATTCTTTACAACATTTGCCTTGACCTTGACACCAATCACATCACCGGCAGAATTGCTAATCTTACCAGTGGTTGCAAGTCGAAGTCGAGTGGATGCATGGAAAGCAATTGCCTTACCACCAGAAGTCGTCCACGGGTCAGAGAATGCCATTGCATTCATCTTCTGACGGAGCTGATTGGTGAAGACGAGTGCGATACGTTCACGGCCAAGGAGGCCCGTAATCTTACGCATTGCCTTACTGATGATAATTGCCTTGTCAGTGGCATATCCATCCTTACCAAAATCTGCTTCCATTTCCTTCTTGGTGGAGGCGGCTGCCACGGAGTCAACGACAATCGTTACCAACTTATCCTTGTCCTTTCCGGCACGAACCTTTTCAATAATTGTGGTAATTGCATCAAAAATGTCCTCGACCGTCTGTAACTGGACATATACTAACTTAGTTATGTCAATACCAACGGCCTTGAAAAATTCTGCATTCACAGCAGTTTCAGTATCAATAAGTACCCCTACTCCACCCCTTGCCTGCGTATTTGCAATCAACTGTGCCCCCAATAGCGACTTCCCAGACCCCTCCAACCCAGTGAGTTCCGTAATACGTCCCACTGCAATACCACCATGCGGACGATTACTAATTGCTACGTCAAGGATAGTTGCACCAGTGGAAATAAAGTCTGTGAAATCTGTGGGAGTTTCTTCACGACCATCTAGAAAGAATGCAATCTGGTCGCTATCTTTGTTCATTTTATTCAATGATTCTGCAATCAGTGACGCTAGTTCGTCACGATTTGGTTCATCAATAGTTTTCTTTTCTCTTGCCATAGATTATTCCTGTAAATAATGTAAAGACCCACTACAGAAATATAGTGGGCCTTTAGATTATAGTCAAGTGTGATTAGTTAAATACTTCGTCAAACTCGTCAATCATGTCTTTGACGGCGGTTGACTTCATCTCAACGGACTTTGTTGCGGTAGGCGAAGTGGGCTTAGTCTCCACTTCGGTATTGGCAGCTACTGGGCCGGTGGGCGCACTGGGGTCAAGGTACCGTTCAAGAGCAACCTTCATTTCCTCATACGAGGGTTCCTTGAAAATAGAACGAATATCCGGCTGTTCACTGAGAAACTGCTGAACCTGTGCAGCATCTGGAACGAGTGGTGTCTGGTTCGGCTTAGGACGAACCATCGTCTTGGCAAAATTGGTGTCACTCTTTTCCTGTGGAATATACTCCACCACAATATCACGACCATTCTTTACGTCGGTGATATCACCGTAATCGGGGTCAGAGATGATGGAAAGAAGTTCCGTATACACCGTCTTACCGAACGACATGAAACGAACGCCCTTAGATTCTTCTCCACGTACGATGATAGGAACAAACGTACGGAGCTTCGGACGGAATGGACGGGACTGTGCCCAATCATCCTTCGTACCACCTGCGGCGAGTACTTCGGCAAATTCCATAATCGGGTCACGGTTGCCATTTGAGGTGGGGGAAAGATAGGTCTTATTTCCGAGATAATGGAAATACAATTCGATAAAAGGATTTTCCCGATTTTCCTTCCACGGAACGATACGAATGACGTGTTTACCTTCCGTGGGCTTCCAAAGTGCCTCACTTGAAGAGGTCTGCTTAGTGAACTGATTGAGTTTAGCCTTGAGTGCTGCGATGTTTAGCGACATAGTGTACTCCTTTTAGTGTTTAGAATGTTTAGTGAGTTTAAAACTCCCTATACTGTATAGTAATAGGGCCCTGCTTAAATGTCAAGTGGTATTATATAGTAATGATATTTGATAGTTTTGTGTTTACAATTTTCAACTTTCCGTAGGCTGTTACTAATATCATATTTTTCAAATCATTCCAATCAATTCTAAATGATTTATCTAATATGCCATTATTTTTTTCTTCGATTAATCTATTAATTGCATTAATCGTATAAATGGTATTTGTTTGTTTTTTACGATGCACCGATATCGTTGACACCGGCGGATTACCGTTTAATGGTGTATTTTTTTCCACATTATATGTCAGTACTAATTGATTTTCATCGTTTATATTTTCCAGCACATAAATTTTATTGAATACTAACTTATATGTGGTTTGTATCTGCCCTAGTACAATATCTAATTCAGCAACATTTACAAATGTGCATAATAATTGAGTTTCAGTGTCCATCGGTAGCACCTATTAAAAGTAAATCTTTTAATAAATATTACCGATGTAACAGAAAGTTGACAATTAGGTATTAGAAATTGCTCTACCCTTTAACGTTTCCCAATCACGTTCTGGGCGGTCTACAATAACATTTCTATTCCATGCAGCACGTAACAGTGGGGTCTGTACGTCTTTTGTTTTTGCGTAATTAATCAACGCCGAAATGTCTTTCGGGAAACACGTTCCGCCAAATCCTCGGTGACCATCTGGACCAGGAACTTTCCAGTGGCTCTTACCCAAACGAGAATCCTCGACTAACAACGACCGCAATGTTTCCCACTCAACTCCTGCTGCTGTTGCAATATCATGCAATTCATTTGCAAAAGACACCTTCACCGCAAGAAATGTGTTTGCAGTATACTTCAATAACTCGGCGGTAGTTGCCGTGGTAATCTGTACAAACCGCACAGAGTTAATCACCCGCACTTGATTCATTAATACGGCTTCAGCAACATCATGAGGTGTATTTTCAGACTTACCCATTACCAGTACATCTTGATTTAAGTAATCATCCAAATAATTTGCTTCTGTCAAAAATTCTGGATTGAACAGAATATAATGATTTGGATATAATCCTTGTAGCCGTTCCGTGGTACCAGGCGGAACCGTGGACTTGATGATAATTACCTTCTGGGAATCCGTCATACAAAGGTCATGAACTACCCCTTCTACTATAGACGTATCACACTCACCAGAACTATTCATCGGTGTGGGTACCGCAACATAAATAAGATTTGCGTTCGTTAAAAATTCCTCAAACGAGGAGCATGTTGGATTTTTACTTGCATCGACATCGAATGTATGTACATGATGTCCTTTTAGTTTATATGCGTTTAAAACTGCACCGCCAACAAATCCCAATCCAATAATTCCAACTTCAAAGTTCATAACCGTATCTCCGTGATATTATTATATGTATTTCCCGCATGAATTCTTACCGGAAATTTTTTATCTTCTTCTAGAATTTCCATAACCTCTTTAATGACATTCTTATCAAACGTCTGCATATCCAGTAATATACTATCATAAGTATACAATACCAAGTGGTTCGTTGTATTTTTAAGTACTTCCAATACTTTCTGTAACTTCGGTAATGTTTTCACTATCTCCAGTGATTGGACATGATAATTAAACATTTTGCTTATATTCGGCTCAGTAAAATTGACTATAACTCCACTCGGTAATACAAATGGCGCAGTTACATCTTTGTAGAATCGCCGGATGTGCACGATGCTCTCAAAGAGTTCCACACCATATGTTTCATCGGACATACCATACATAATTTCAAACGTTTTTTGCTTACTTGCTGCATATAGTTCGTCTGTAATATTATCAGTATTAAAATACTTTTTAGCCAACTCCATGTGCAGTGAACCCGTAGGCAGTGCAATATTATGCTCGTCTGCAACCAATCGTAAATGGTATGCTTCAAAGTCAAACTGTACAAGTACGCCGTCTGTATATCGACTAATAAATGCCTCTCTACTCCCATCACTCTTATTTAGAGCAGAAAAGTTAATTCCACCGAAACGATTACTTGGTCTTCCGGTGGTGGTGAAGATATTATACTGACTATATACATTGTCGGTTTTAAAGTATCGTTCGGTTTTTCTATCAAAGTGTTCAAAAAATTTATTTTTGTCTATGTGAATACTAGATGATTCAATTGTTCTTAACGTTTCCGACAAAGTTTTTGTGAATGTATATGCGGGAGAATTTACCGTATCTTTATATTGTTTTAAGATAGAAAGTAGTTGTAGATTATACTCACGTAAATGTTTCCCCCACACAGTAATTGGAATTAATTTATTGGTATCCCGAAACATTTGAAACTGTTGCTGTGTATTAGTGATATACGTTACATACTCCTTTTTTGGCAACGAGATACCATTTACGTAAGCAAGTATATTTACTTCATCATCAGTATATACTTTAGTTCCAGTTGGTAAAGGAAACGTTGGTGCGTCTGTGTGTGAGATAGAAATTAAATACGTGTCTGTGTTTGTGAATGTGACACCCACACATAATATCATATTTTCTACGGGATGATAATATGGGTCACGAAAAATCGGGGTAAGTACACACTCATCCCGATTCATTCGTTCTATTAATTCTTTGTATTGGTGCTGTTCCGTAACGATCATATATTACTCTCGTAACCAAAATTCTCCATAATCTGAAATATACTTACGCAATCCTCCAAAAGTCAAGTCCACATCGGCAACTGCGATTCTGTTGATATCTTTAACCCCATATAAATTTGCTCCATTTGAAAGCATGACCGTTTCTAATTTTCCTACGATTTTCCATTCTAATTCTATGGTAATAAATCGTGCGTTATCTTTAAATTGTGTATATTGGTTTTTATCAACTTCAACAATAAACGTGGAATCATTGGTTTGTCGCACAAAGTATCTAGTTATAAACCCTCTGTCCGCATCAGATTGCGTAACAACCGGTTTACTATATTCTGGATTATTTTCTAGGATGTCGGTTAACTCTTGCGAATTACGTAATAGTTTTAATAAATCTTGTTCTATCATAATTAAGTTATGTTAGTATTCTAACCATAGATTCTTTCCACGTTTTTCCTAAATAATTAAATCGTGCATGTATTTTGGTTTTCCAACCGTCTGTACCGATGGTATCTTCAATACTTAATACTTGAAATGCACCAAATACTTTATAAAAGGCAGGAACTCTATCAATCCAAAACAATTCTCCTACACGCAATCCATTAATTCCAGGTAAGACAATATCACCGCCAATAGATAATGAACCAGGTGATGCACCAAATGCATTTGCAGAAACACCGTTTGCATCAGCAGCAATTGAAGCAACCATCATTTCAGGAAATACTTCTAAATATCTAAATGCTTGTCTAAATCCAGAGAATTTTCTTACTGCCGTATCCACTGATGTTTGTGTAGTCTGTGTAATTTGTTTGACAACATTTGCATGTTTTGCGCAACGTTTACATTCTTCTTCTCCTTTGGCCGCATCACCATTTCCAACTTTTTCATAAATAGACTTACACACCTGATCCGTTGGGGGTGGAGGAGATGACGGGGTAGGTTGTGCTGCAGGTTGTTGTGGCGTATTTTGAACGCCGGAATTCAATATTCGTTTAACAGTATTATAAGGTCCATCTATTATTGATGCCAACTCTGCGGCAGTTTTACTTTCAGTGTACTTAAGTTTATATTCTTGTAAACCTTGAGTATATCTTAATAAATTATTTGTTGCACCTTGTACATTTGGATACAGTCGTTGTAATATAGATCCATAATCATTCCAAAACTCTTGTAATGTGTTATATGCTCTAAATTGACGGACATCCCCAGCTTGATTATCTCTACGAGTCACCACTGGACCTGTCCAACTACCCTTTTGAATACCACCCAAGTTATTATATTCCGCCAAACCAGACCTCCCCCATCCAGATTCCATTGCAGTTTGTGCCAATAAAATAGCAGGGTCT
>JACCDP010597013.1_pt1 | contig 18540 bp, 7 predicted proteins | sample 7445841 | NCBI WGS metagenome assembly JACCDP01 (sample SAMN15323441, study PRJNA562643) | freshwater metagenome | isolation source: river surface water | place: USA:Blue River Watershed | collected 2017-08-17
AAGGTGATGTTGCAAATATTGCACGCGGACCCACTGGAGATACTTACTTACGACTCGCAGGATGTTTGTATGAACGTGATTTGGAACTCATCAAACGTCGCGTAGACCGTGTCATTAATCGCCGCTATGAGTTCTTTGGATATGGCCAATTTGCAAACTATATCCGATCTGTCAAACAACGAATTCCTGCCAGTGCCGCCAATGCTCGTATCCAAGTCGCCTCCGAATTTAAGAAAGAATTTAATTACCGATTTTTAATTATCGATGAAGCACATAATCTTCGCGATGTATCTGGTATGGCAACTCTCCAACGTCAGCCAGAAGATATTGATACAGTTGGCGATATCGATGATTCAAAAGGTGCAAAAGAACTTACTCCTTTCTTGAAAGAACTCCTTCAGACCGCAGAAGGAATCAAACTTCTTCTCATGACTGCCACACCTATGTTCAATAGCGTATTTGAAATTCAGTTCCTATTTAATCTCATGCTCATGAATGAAAAAAAACCTCTTGTCTCTATGGAAGAACTTTTGAATCCAGATGGAAGTCCAGCGGATGGGTCTGCTCCAATCTTCAAACGATTGGCCAATGCGTATGTTAGTTTTATGCGTGGAGAAAATCCAAACAGTTTCCCCTTGCGCTTGTATCCTGAAGGGGAAGATCCGATTGGAACGCGTGTCCATCGTTTGACAGAGGCAAATTATCCATCCTATCGTCTTGCCAAAATTCTGACGACCCCTGTTGGAACTGTCAGTAAACAACAAATGTCAAAACTTCCAATCGTATTGTCACAAGTGGATGGCGCCGAATCCCCCTATAATCGTGTGTTGTCTCGTTTGACCCGTGATAAAGTCCGCGTGGGTGGTGTTGGATACCAAGTTATTGATAGTTTGTTACAAGCAGGAAATTGCGTGTTTCCAATTGATGATGAAATGGATGAATCACGAGCAGATAGTTATGTCGGTGTAACTGGATATGAAGAAATGTTTACAAAAGAGGGACGAGGCTCTGTTCGTGCAAGAAATGCAAAATGGCTGATTGAAGAGAACTTACGCGACTACGCGCCCAAACTTGCGACAATTATACGCTATATCCAGCATTCAAAAGGGGTTGAATTTGTCTATAGTCGTTTTGTAAGCACAGGGGCATTTTTATTGGCACTTGCCTTGGAAGCCAATGGATACAGCCCCTATGGACGTGACTCTGGATTCTTGAAAAATGGTATTCAAGATGGACATGGACGTCAATGTGCAGCATGTCCTTTGCGAGAAGATGCACATCGTGGGGCAGACCATGGATTTGTTCCTGCAAAATATGTTCTCCTCACGGGAGATACTGCAAACTTGAGTCCAAATAATCCTGGTTCCATTGAGGCGGCCAGAGATTTGTCCAATAAAGATGGTCGTATGATCAAAGTCGTCATTGGGTCTCAAATTGCAGGGGAAGGTGTCGATTTACGATTTATTCGTGAAGTGCATGTATTGGATGCATGGTTTCATTTGAATAAAACCGAACAGATTATTGGTCGTGGGATTCGGTATTGTTCTCATTCGGCTTTACCACTTGCCGAACGAAATACAACGATTTTTCTTCACGCGGTTACATTTCCATCCGCCCTAGCAAAGTTTGAAACTGCTGACTTGTATTGTTACCGCAGTGCCCTCCAAAAGGCAATTCAGGTTGGTGTGATTAGTCGTATGCTCAAACATTATGCAGTCGATTGTAACTTACGAAAGAATGTTGTTTTTTTAATGAATCCAAATTGGTATCGTCGTCATGTTGTGGATGCACAAGGACTGGAACGTGAATCAGCACCTCTCAGTGATGGCACACAACCAGGAGTTCCTCTTCGTGATATGGATTATACCGCCATTTGTGATTGGATGGAATGTCCAAAAGATTTTGGATGTGGTGATGATGGTGACCAGAACATTGATATATCTCTCTTAAAAGATACAGATGATAGCACGTATACTTCATTTAGCACGCGATATACAGAATCGACAATGAAACGTATTCTTCAAGCATTATTTCGTCAAAAACCATATTATTTGTATGATATTTTGGAATGTATTTTGGTAAAAGAAGGTTCCTTTCCATTAAGCGCAGTTCGACTCACCTTGCAATCCATTGTCAATAATCGGTCATTTCAAATTCATTCGGGTGGACAAGATGGCTATTTAATTTATAAGAATGGATATGTATTATTTCAACCAGATGCCTATCGTGATTTGAAGATTCCTATGGCACTTCGTATTGCCATGTTTCCTGTCAAACGTGATGAATATGAACCAGAGACGTTGCGCAAAGAGGAATATGCACAAGCAGCTGAAATAGTCACAGAGGTGGTTGCTGAGGAAAATGATGGGCAAAGTGCAAATATTTGGCATATCTTAATGGATTGGTTAGAACATGTCATGAATGGAAGTGTGCGAGGAATTCCTCGTGAAGTGGAGGCGGAAGTCGAACGTTTTGCTGGTGCAAATAAGGCATTACGAGATTTTTATTATGATAAACTTCACACAATTCTGTTTTTACAATCAAAGGTTGAGGACAAAAAACATTTTGAAGAGGCCGTTCTTGAGTATATTTGGGATGAATGGATTTCACCTGCGACCCAACTTCAAATGATTCGTTCGAATGATCCAACCGTTCGTGATGTATCGGATGAACAAGTTCTTTCATCTGGAGGGGAACGGATGATTCGCACAATTAATTATGATACAAATCGTTTAGAATATATGTGCTCAGATGGACGACCATGTTCAAAAGGTGTGATTGAGGCATTTGAAGAAGAAGGACTTGACCCAATTCAGTCACGGTCTGCAAAAGTGGGACAAGCAGGTCGTTTGTATGGATTTATGGTGCCAAAACGTGGAAAGATTGTATTCAAGACACAAACCCCACACAAAGAGGGTGCGAAACCAGACCGTGGTCAAGAATGTGAAATTATTACAACACCAAGTCACTATATTGATAAATTGGTTGAAATTGGAAAAGCCTATACGGAAGCGGGTCGTAACGATATGGGATTGGACCGTGCACATTTATCGACCTCTACAAATATTATTAATACCCGTCGTGGATGTGCTATGTTGGACTTGATGTTACGATACACAGATAAATTACGTCTTGGAGGACGCAGATGGTTTTTCCGACCCATTGCATCCTATTGGAGTGGACATCGTGGTGTCAAATCGGCTGCTGCAAAGAGTGAAGAAACTGCAGCGGAACGCGCCCTTCAACGATTGGAAGAAGAAGCAGTTGCTGCTCCAAAAACAAAAGCAAAGGCAAAGAGTGTTTTGAAAGTGGTTCGTAAACCAACAACCACTACCACTGCTGCTCCTGCTCCTGTTGCCGAACAAGTAGTGGCACCTGTTCCAGCAGCGAAACCAAAACTTGTTGTAAGACGACCACCAACAGCAGTAGCTCCTGTTGTTGAGACAGTTCCTGAGCCAACTACAACAGTTGTCGAAGAAGCACCTGCACCAGTTCCAACAGCGAAACCAAAACTTGTTGTAAGACGACCACCAACAATAGTAGCACCAGTCCCTGAGCCAACTACAACAGTTGTTGAAGAAGCACCTGCACTTATCTCTGAGCCAACTACAACAGTTGTTGAAGAAGCACCTGCACCAGAACTAGTTCCTGAACCAAAACCAAAATCAACGCTTCAAAACCGTTTGGCAAAAATAAAAGCAAGAATGGCAACTAAGAAACCAGTTGTTGAGGTTGAAGAAGAACAAGTTATTCTTCCAGAATCAGCCCCTTCCACAACACGTATGCTATCACCAATTGAAGAAGTACCAAGTCCAGTTATAACTGCACCAACAACACAAGTTCTACCCGAAGCACCTGCCCCTATTCCAGTTGTAACTGCCCCTATTCCAGTCATAGAAGAATCTCCGAATAACAATACAATTCCGACTGCAGCCGCACCAAGACCAGTTTCAGCACGACCACCGCCGAGCGCTGCAAGAGGACCTACACTTATGAGAGGAATGCCAGCCACCAGAGGAAGAGTTGTCAGTCGAACCGTCAAAAAAGCTGAAAATCTTGACATTGATTTGTAAAAAAATTGGCCGAATCGTTTCGTCTGTTCGTATGTAGAGGAAACTATGGAGCAAACTGTTCTCTTTGAGGAAAAAATCTATCTTTCGCCAAAGGATATGAATCGTGTGGCGAAACAATCTATTGATACAATCATTCAAGACTATCTTCGAACTAAACTTGGAAATCAGTGCAGTCAGCACGGATTTGTAAATCCCGAAAGCTTACAAATTCTGTCTCGAAGCATGGGAATGATTGAAAATGGAAGATATACTGGAAATATTGTTTATCATGTTCAAGCACAAGGAACTGTATTAAATCCTGCAAATGGAACACGTGTGACTGGAACAATTCTTAAGAAAAATAAAATGGGTCTCTACATTGTATATAAAGATGCAATTCGTATTCTCGTCCCGCGTGACCTTCACCTTGGAAATGAAGAATTTGAACAGCTAGAAACTGGAGATACAATTGAAGTTGAAATCCGTAAATCCCGATTTCAGATTCATGATAAATTCATTCTCAGTGTAGGTGTCTTTGTGAAACGCACCGAACAAGCTGTTGGTGAAGCACCTGTGGCACTTGCTGCACCTGTTATGGCTGAAGAAACAAAAGAGGCTGAAGATGAAGAGGAAATATCAAAGGAAAATGAAACCGCTGCAGAAGAGGAAGAAGAAACAAAGGAAGCGGAGGAAGAAGAATTAGAAGAATCAAAAGAGGGTGAAGAAGGCGATGATTCTGAAATTGAATTCACGGAAGAGACAGAAGAACTTGAATAAGATAAAAAGCGTATAAACCACCATATTTCCAACGCACAAACAAATAGAAATGTCTGGTGCTCCGACGCTTACCAAGGAAGAATATGAACAACGTAAGCAAGTTCTCGAGGATTTCAAAACACTTGACAAGGAAGAATATGAAGAAGTTTTTCGTATCATTAAACGAAATGGTGTTGCTTTCACTGAAAATAGTAATGGTGTTCATTTTGACTTATGTCATGTGAATCAAGACACAATTCAACAACTTATAAAATTTTTAGAACTTTGCAAAACACAACGGGATAATCAAGAAGCGCGCTCAAAGGAAATGGATACCTTGCGCAGTATGGGGAATATCGATGCCTAAAGGATTGCAAACAACCTAAAGCCTTCTAGACATAGTCTATTGAAGAACCTAGCAAATGACACAAATTTCCTGGTCAAATGTTCAAACTTGGATCCAATCCAACCCACATCAAATGAAGTCTCTCCCGCCATTCAAATGGGCGAGTGACCGTATCGAAGGTCCCGACGATGTTTCTGACGCAGATGGCTGGATACGTATGAATGTATCTCCCGCCACTCCACTCTCCGCCATCCTACTCTCGCAAGATAGTATGTATCAAGCTCTTCCTGAACATGTTCGTCGCTCAACATTACGCGATGAAACAACTGAACTTCAAGAGGCAGCCGCCCGCCATTTGAAAGGTCGCCAATGGCCCATTCGTCGCACAAACGAAGGGCTCACTGCATGTAGTCTTGAAGAAGGTCGTGCCACCGCTTGGACTGACATTGGCTGGCGCGCACTTGCCACTCTCCGAGAATGTCAAATCATTCTTGTCAATCAAACCAATCAAACTGTCCGTTTTTTTCCAGAGGATGTTCGTAATTGGTCCTCCTCCAATGAAACATACTGGATTGACCATGAATGTCGTTACATGTGGTCCTATCCTTCCAAACCAAATGTCAAACAATGGTTGGCAAGCAAAGAACAAGCTGGTTGGACAATCAATTGGCCAGACGCCGATGGAACCATGGATGAACTCAAACAAGCTGCACAAAAGGTTGGCGAAACAATTCTTGGAAAAATCACAAAAGATGCCTTGATGAAACGCGTTGGTCGCGCGCAAGCACTTCATACACTCCATACATGGTAAGTAACTTATAAGCATAACTCGTCTCTTATACGCTATCCCATATGAGATACATTATTTCATATACGATAAAAATTGACTCTGTTGGCTTAAGTCATTGTTCTCACCTACGATAGAGAGACAGAGAATGGAACTATTCTCTGAGGAAGTCCATAAATTGAAAGGGCTTTTGGAGGAATGGCAAAGCCATCCCGAAGTTGAAGTAGAAGCTACCTTCGGATTCAAAGGCCAAGTTGATATGCAAACATTCCTACGTGTTGTCAACCGTCTTCGTTCCAAAGGGTATGAGGCTATCTCTCAAATGGATCGTTTAACCATTAGTTTGACGGATAATCAACCCTTTGCCATTGGCGCGGCACAAACCGTCGGTAGTTTTAATCATATGCGGTTTACACTTACCGGTTCAGGACACATTACACAATACTGTCGTGATAATCGTATTGATAATAAACCCTTTGTCGCCATTATTAAAGACCACAATATCCCTGTTGAAAAGAAAGAACAAGCTACGATTGATATCAAAGAATATGATGTGCGTGTAAAAGGTCGTCGTGAAGTGGAACTTGGTGCAGAAGATCCTCTTGTCAAATATGCCATCCAAGGATGGTCTCGTTTGAAGAAATATTTCCGAGTCATTCGTCGTTGGACATTTACAGCCCCTGGTCTCAAGTTTGACCTCAGTATGGTCCGAAGCACACCACGCGGTCGTGTCGATATGTCATTTAATCATGCTATCCTCAATCAAAAACCAATCTATGAGATTGAAGTTGAATTGGACCGCACAACCATGCCCAAAGATATGCCCGCAGACCATAGCCTCAAAGCACTTGTGAAAGGAATGGGAGATATCCTCCGAGGAATCCAAGGAAATCAAATTCTTACACGTAACTCGACAAAGGAATCCGTTCTCAAAGCCTATAAGGAACTCGCCAAAACAGACCGCTTCCGTGGTGTGGGTCTCGTGACACTTCAAGTAAAACATATGACCGCAGAAATTGGTGAATCCCCGAATATTCGTTCTGGATACAACGTCACAGATAAAGCGGATGGACTTCGTGTGCATGGGTTCACAGATTCCAAAGGTGAACTCTTTATGATTGATATGGCACTCAATGTCTATCGAACGGGTCTTATTCAACCACTCTGTAAAGATTCTCTCTTAGACGGCGAATACATCACATCCGACAAGAAAGGAAATGCAATTCAACAACTTCTCTTCTTCGATATCTATTATCGTGATGGGGAAGATATAAGTGTGTTGCCTTTCAAAGGTGGACGATTTGAAGAACTCCAACAATGGTTTGCACCATGGGAAGTCAAGGAAAATGTTCAAAAGACTGTGAAAGGAAGTTCGCTTGTCATTGGTCTCAAGCGATTCTTCTTTGGTGATGCAGGTGATACCAGTATCTTTAGTAAGGCACGTGATGTTCTTCGTCAAGATGAAATCCGCGCCTATCACACAGATGGTCTTATCTTCACACCAAATGATGAACCACTTCCAAAGGCACCTGGAGTCACATGGTATTCCCAATTCAAATGGAAGCCGGCCGAAGAAAATACAATCGATTTCCTCGTGAGCGCTGTCAAAGAAGAGGAACATCCTGACATCGAACAAGTCAGCTTTACAATCCACCCTGGAACCGGCGAAACAATTCGGTATAAAACATATCAGCTCTTTGTGGGAAGTTACGATAATGCTGCATTGAAGGACCCTCGCGCGACAATTCTTAACCTTCTTCCTCTTCCTGAAGATGTCATTGGTGAAAAAGACAAGCGTGAAAAGTATCACCCTATTCCATTCGTTCCACTGGACTATCCTGAAATGTTGGCCAATATTTGTCATGTTAAGGTGGAATCAGATAATAATCCTGATGCAATGGATGACTATTGTATTACTGAAAAAACAAAAGAACCTATCAGTGATCGCAGTGTGATTGAAATGCGATATGATATGACACAACCTCCTGGATGGCGCTGGATTCCTACACGTGTTCGTGCTGATAAATCAGAACGATTTCTCAAAGGACAAATCCTTGGCAGTTTGAATAAAGATTCAACTGCACAGGACAATTGGATTAGTATTCATCAACCTGTCACACGGTATATGATTACCACAGGGTCTGAAACCCCCAGTGATGCAGAAGTGGCTGAATTCCAACTTCCTACATCCAAACCCATCGCAAAGAAATACTATGAACGAAAGGCACCTCTTGTCGACCAACGAAAAGTAGAAGCACTTCATGAATTTCACAATCTCTATATCAAAGATACCATTCTCTATTCATCTATCGCAATCAATACACCAAATCCTATGTTGTTAGATGTGGCTGTTGGACGAGGAAATGACCTCCATCGTTGGAGACGAATTGGTGCATCATTTATCCTTGGTGTCGATGCAACAGGAGAATGTTGCCTCAATCGCGAAGATGGTGCCTATGCGCGTCTTCTTAATACAATGATTCGTGCACGCACCCACAAGGCGCCTCTTCCAATCCCTCCTATGTTCTTCGTGATTGGAGATAGCTCGCGACGCTTACTTGATGGAACTGCTGGTGAAAATCAAGAAGAAGCGGATATGCTCCGAGCCATTCTTGGACGTGTTCCTCCTCAAGGAGTTGTGCCTCCTGCCATCACAAAATATGGTCAAGGTGCATTAGCCATGGGTGCAAATGCCATCACATGTATGTATGCAATTCACTACTTCTTTGAAAACTCTGAGAAACTCAATGGACTTCTCCAAAATATTGCCGACAATCTTCAAATTGGTGGATACTTTGTGGGAACAAACTTTGATGGAAAGGCTGTGTTTGACCTCCTTCGTGGCGTAGAGACTGGAAAGAGCCGTGTTGGATTGGAAGGAGATACTATCCTTTGGGAAATCAAAAAGAAATATGATGCACAAGAACTTCCTATTGATGACACTGCCTTTGGAATGGAAATCGATGTTGAATTTATCAGTATTGGAATGACACATAAAGAATATCTTGTTCCATGGGAACTCCTTGTTGCCAAAATGAAGACAATTGGATGTGAATTGCTTACTGCGGAAGAACTTGCAAAACTTGGATTAAATTATTCTTCCAATATGTATGATACGTCCTTTGCAATGGCCGAAAAAAGCAAGGACCGTGCGAAGTTTAAGATGAATGAAGTGGCCAAACAATTCAGTTTCTTGAATCGCTGGTATATCTTTAAACGAACCAGTCAAGGAGCGGGTGTGATTGGAAACATTCTTGACCCTGCCACGATTCGTGCAGTCGCAGAAGAGGCAGCCGAAGCAGCAAATGTAGAAGGTGACCTTGTTGCAGAAGCTGCTGCATCGGCTGCTGTGAAGACAATTCGTGCAGAAGCAGAAGAGTATGTTCCTGGAGGTGTAACCACTCGCGAAGACTTGACTGCCCTCGCGCAACAAATCGCACAATCCCCCACACAAACTCAACTCATGGCATCTATGGCTCCTGCCACTGGATTAGCCGCCGCGATTGAACTTCAGAAACAAATTGCTGCTGCAGAAGCTGTCAAAGATAACGCACAACTTGCCCAATTGGATGAACAAGCCGCTATGATTCGTTCGACTCTTCAATCCTCTACACAAGCAGTTCCTCAACTTGCGATGGGTGGTCCTGCAGGGTCTGTTGCAAAATCATTTGTGAAAGACTATCTTGGTGCACGTGCATTGACTGTTCCAGTCGAAGCAAGAACCGCTGTAGGAACAGAAAAATACAAACTTGAACAGGTCTTCCAATTCAGTGAACGTTCCACAAAGATTGTTCGGTATTTGGACCTTCCTGACAAGTATAAATCCTATGCTGCGCGCCATCTTGCTCCAAACGCCCCCTTCCGTGTGCGAGACTTGCAAGATTCTACAGATACAACTGAATATCCCAGTATTACACACTTCTTGGCCGCCATGCGATTCAAATACGCCTCCAAGAAACCTGAACTTGCCGCCAACTACTTTGGTGAACAAGGACGTATCCATCAAGCATGGCTCGTAGAACGTATGAAGGAAGCAAAGAAGTCCAAGTCTGGAGCTCTCAAGATTGAACAACAAAATGAATTGGTCGAGAAAGAAACCGCAGAAGTAGAAACCGAACAAGCACGTCTTATGGGTCTTCGTGAAACTGGATTTGATAGTGGTGTATGGGCCACTGTCAAAGACCGATTCTTAGAAGAAGCCATTCGTCAACGTTTAGCCGCAGATAAATGGTTCTGTGTAATTGTCAGTACCGCACTTGCACAAGGCAAATATCTTCTCTATCATGATGAACAACCAAACTCTGAACTTGGTGGCTCTCGTGTCATTCGGTCTGGTCTCATCCAAGGACAAAATAAGTATGGAAACTTTATCCTACGATTGGCAAGAGAAATGCCAGAAGAACTCAAGGCATGTCTTGCTCTTCCTGACCCCGTATAGGAGATAAAATTTGAACAAACCATATGCCAATCATACTAGCACAAAGGCATGGTATTGGCTCTTTATAAAACACTTCTCGCTGCCATGATGGCATATGCATCTCATTATGGCATTACAAAAGTATACTCTGAATTCTGCATTCCTTCTGGAATTGTAGGATTTGTCCAAGGAATGATTACAGCAGGAAGTCCTGTCTGCTCAACTGCCTTCTCAGTCATGTCGAATACACATATTACTTACTCTACAATCATTCTTACAAGTCTCTCACGACTTATCATTGATGTATGTGTAGATTCACCTTCTTCATCGAAACCCTCCTAAAAATAATTGACGGTTGTGGTGGGCTAAAGTAACACTCACTTTTTTACTAGAGACACATACATGCCAAAAAATCCTCTTCCTTGGCAGAGCCTTGCCGTGAAACATAGACATCCACGCGACCTTTGTATTGAATTCGATGAACCTACCCATAGATATACAGTCAATGGAACAAGTGAACAATGGATTAGTTGCACTGGATTTCTTCACATGTTCTTTCCTCATTTTGACCCAGACGCTACCATTCGTAAAATGATGAAATCACCCAAGTGGTCAGAAAGTAAATATTATGGCATGACTGCAAAACAAATCAAAGATCAATGGTCCGCGTCTGGAAAAGATGCCTCAGAAGCTGGAACAGCGATGCATCTTGGAATTGAAATGTTTCATAATGGTGCAGAACATTTAATTGAACCTTCTGTGAAAGATACGTCTGAATGGAAGTATTTCCAGAATTATTGGAAGGAATGTGGAGATGATTTGGAACCTTACCGCACCGAATGGGAAGTTTGGTCAGAAGAACATAAACTCGCGGGTTCGATTGATATGATTTATCGCAAAAAGAGTGATGGAACATTTGTCGTGTATGATTGGAAACGCTCGAAAGATATTAAAACTGATAATCAATTTGAAACTGGATATGGACCAGTTTCACATCTACCTTCAACTAACTATTGGATGTATACATTACAACTTAACATTTACAAATGGTTTCTTGAAACATTTTATGGTCTTGTCGTGTCAGATTTATATCTTGTAGTGATCCACCCTGATAATCGTAATTATCGTCGTTTACGTCTCAATATTTTAGACGAGGAAGTAAAAGAGATGTTAGAATGTCGTCTTCGAGCACTTCGTGAAAACTCAAAAAGTAGTGTATTATTGCCAATGCCCACTGAGAGTGATGATGATAAAGATGAAAATAATAAAAATATATCTACAAAAGGTTGTATGTTTATTGATGATAATTAATTAATTTATATTATACATGTGTATTTTTTATATGTGTATTTTTTAACTTAAAGATAATTTAATAAATAATATAAAATGGGTAAATGCGAGCAATGTCATAAAAATGGTATATTTGACATCAAAGGTGGAAAAGGAAGATTTTGTGTTTCACATAAATCATCTGAAATGGTTAATGTTATATCCAAACAATGTGAATATGATGGCTGTGATTTACAACCATGTTTTAATATTAAAGGTGAGAAGGCAAGATTTTGTGTTTCACATAAAACATCTGAAATGATAAATGTTAAAACTAAGCGGTGTGAATATGATGGTTGTGATTTACAACCATATTTTAATATAAAAGGTAAACAAGGTAGATTTTGTTCGTCTCATAAATTAGATAGTATGATAGATGTATATCATAAGAGATGTGAATATGTGAATTGTGATTCATTAAATCCAACCTTTGATATAAAAGGTGGAAAAGGACGATTCTGTTCTTCACATAAATTGGCAAATATGATAGATGTAAAACATAAAACTTGCGAATATAATGACTGTATTAAAAGAGCAAATTTTGATTTTAAAGGTAATAAGGGTCGTTTTTGTTCATCTCATAAAACAGATGGAATGATAGATATTGTAACTAAGTATTGTGAATATAATAATTGTAATGTAATAAAACCAGTATTCGATATAAAAGGTGGAAAAGGGCGATTTTGTGTTTCACATAAGACATCGGAAATGATTAATGTTATAAGTAAACGATGTGAATATGATGGCTGTAATTTACTAAATCCAGTATTTGATGTAAAAGGTGGAAAAGGGCGATTTTGTTCTTCACATAAAACAATTGAAATGATAGATGTTAAAACTAAACGGTGTGAATATAATGGTTGTAATAAATCGGTTTATTATGGAAAACCAGGTATGTATAAAAGCCATTGTGCACAACATAAGCAACCAGGAATGATACGTAATCCTACCAAACGATGTTCAAAATGTAAAAATAAAGCAATATGGGGAAATAATAATAATCCAATACATTGTGAATTACACAAAACTGAAAATGATATTAATTTAGTAGAACAACCTTGTAGTTCTTGTAATTTATTAAATATTTTAGATAAAACAAATAGATGCGAATATTGTAATCCAAATGTATGCGAATCCACACGTTTAACAAAACAAAATGCTCTTATGAATTATTTAGATAATATAAATCTTTACGGGTCTAGTACAGATACTATAATAGATGGTGGTATATGCGGTAAAGAACGTCCTGATAGAATTTATGATTTTGGAGATAAAATAGTTATATTAGAATGTGATGAAAATCAACATCGTTCACGACCGTGTGAATGCGAACAGACACGTATGATAAATATAGGACAATCATTTGGTGGTATTCCAGTATATTTTATAAGATGGAATCCTGATAATTATAAACCAGTAAATAATAAAAAAATACAAGAAACTTTAACAAAACGTCATAAATTATGTGGCGATTTGATAGATGATATTAAACAAAATAAAATTAGTTTACCATATGCTTTAGTATCTGCTATTTATTTATACTATGATGGTTGGTCTTCTATACAAGATGAAAAATGGAAAACATTTATATTATTTGAAGATGCTTAACCAGCAGGTTGTTGATTTCGTTGTTTTCGTAATGTAACTGCACGACGCAATTCATTTAATCGTTGTTTTCGTAAGGCACGTGCTTCGGCATTGGGGACTTGTGGAACGGGAGCTGCTGCAGCTGGAGCTGGAGCAGCATTGGTTCTTCGTCGAGTGCGATTTATATTGGCACGTCGTTCTCGTTGTCGTTCTTGAATAGCTGCTACAGCCGCTGGAGCACTTGGTGCGATTTTTTCTACAACTGTACGACGAATTGTTTCACCAAGATGGTCTGTTGGAATGGTAATTCCACCATCTTGAACATAGATTAAAATAGAAGGTCCCAGAGACGAATCAGGAAAGACTACAATTGTTTTGATAGGTGGTTCTAATTTTGATGACCGTGATGTAATTGCGACTGGTTGAATACTTGTCAACACTTGTGTAATCGACTCATCTGTTTCTGCACTAAAATCGCGCATTTCTTCTGGACTCATTCGATCAGGTGCTCTTGTATCAACTGTGGTTCCAATATATTCCATAAGAGCTTTCATAGGTGTTTCTGTTTGACTTTTTGGAACAATTTTGAGAGCCAATGATTCCAAGACAGAGTCTGGGAATAAAGAACGAATCACTTGTGGAATACGTTCATCACGTAAATCAATCCAATCATTTTGTTCAAATAATCGTGAACGCTCTTGGTCAGTTTCTTCACTACTAAACTCTTCATAATAGTGTGGAACTTCTTTTCCTGTTCCAGAACTAGATTCACGAAGTAAATCATACCATGCTGGGACATTTTCTGGTAAAATCCATGCAGTTCCTACATGAACATTTGTGCTTGGAATATGAACTCGTTTGACACCTTTTGTAAATAATTCATTTCGCAAGGCAGGTAAACGAACAATTTCATCAAATAAACGAAGAGCAAAATATTTCGCAGATTCCATGAACGAAGGGCGAGGTGTAGAACGAATCTGAACTTGTGTAGGAGCATGAATCTTACATTCCCCATTGTCCATTTTACATGTTCCAGAACACTTCTCTGGGTCTGTAATCTGAATACAATCATTTCGTAATAATATCTGTTCAGTCGATACACGTTCAGATGTTGTAAACCAACCTTCAATTGTGGAACCAAATTCCACTTGAAGACTTTGAATCTTCATCGCAGCACTCATGGTTCGATTTTCTAGGAGTCTATCAATGAAGGTTCGCATTTGTGCGGCAGGAGATGTCGCAATCCAATTTGCGAAGGACAACCGTAAATGTTGATAGATTTCTTCTGCTTGTTTTCGTGTCACAATAAACTCATTTTCCAACACTTTGATTGGTTCAATCTTCTCAGACCCTTTTACTTGTAATTCACGATTCAATTGATACTCAAAATCAAACTGAGCCTCATCACGTCGTCGGCGTCGTTCTTGGTCCGATTTACAATCCTTCAATGATTGTGTTTCATCTTCCGTTGTCTCCCAGAATACTGTAGGGATTGTCACAGATTCACCTGGTGCAAGATTTCCACATGGAAGTTTAATGGTTGTTAATTCATTTCCAATACGAAATCCAAAAATAGTTCCATCCTCTCGTGTCAAAAAATCACGCAAAGAATATAAATTTGTATGAGCACGGAACCATGTATAGACAATTTGATATACCTCTTCTACTTCCTTCGCAGAAGCCTTACGCACACTATCCATTGATAAATACATCGTCAATGTCAACTTATCATAAAATAATGAACCATCATTGACAACAGGAAGAATTACTTCTCCTCCACGACCTCCTGATTTTAATTCTACAGTAAGCCCTATTAAATGATTATAGGAATCACGCACAATTCCTTTGATTCGTAAATATTTGGATAAAATCGTAATGGCTTGGCTGACTGGCATTAATCCACGAATTCCAACTCCACGTTGAAGAGTAAACGCACCACGATACGCAGACGAACATTTACTTGTAAACTCTTCCATTCGTTTTGTCACCATTCGTGGAAAACTTGGTTCATCCATATCTTCCACAGAAAGTTTGTAATAGGCAGATTTATTGGCAGTTCCTGTTGTGCTCAATTCTCCAATATAGACAAGAGGTTCCCAGATTCCCATCTCGCTATAGGTCAAAAAGGCGACAGTATTCTTTTCATATCGACGCATATCAAATCCAAGCATAGGACATAATACTTCAATCTCTGTGCTCACTTCACGAGGGTCTCCTTTGTAATAGAGTGTTACAATTGTCACACCATCTTCTGTAAGAAGATTTGGTTCTGCAAGAGCATGTGCAAAATGGCGAAGTTGTTTCTTTGCATTAGGGTTGCGCACATATTGTGTAAAACGATGATACGAACGATACAATCGTGATAATTCAAATTCGGTCATATCTGGATTTAACATCCCTCGCTCCGCCCAGCGACGAATATCCTTCATCGCTGGCATGGGGTCTTCTGGTTTGAAAAACTCCAATAACAAGTTTCCAAAATTCAGATTCAAATAGACGCGAGGAGTAAGTAAGGATAACATATGTTCCGCAACTGCATCGACTGTATTTTTTCCAAGCAAGGGACCAATCGCTGCAAATAAACTTTGATTATTCATTCCAGCTTTATTAAATACACCCAAACGGAAGAATCCATTCACATTCGATTTGAATTCTTGTTTCACAGCGACACGACTCACAAAATTTGTCGATGTTTGTCCAAAATAGGCATCCAGTGCCAAACTTGGCAATCCAACTTTTCCAGGTTCCAATGGATACTTTTCAGGTCCAAGCACATATTCTCGTGGAATTTTCCACTGAAGAACATCATAACTGACAATCAACTGTTCACGCCCCCGCAATGAATCTTCCAACTGCTCTTGTTTTCGTAACATTTCCTCCATTTGAGTTTGTGCTGGCTCTCGTGCTCGGTCTGCATCACGTATGGCTTTAAATCGAGCATCTGTTGGAGCAATATCGGTTTGACTCACAAAACAACAGGGCAATTCATACCCATTTGGATGAGATGTTCCACGCAAAAATCCAACAAATTCATGTGGCTTATTTACCTTTGGTTTATCTTTTCGTATTAAGACTGTTTCACCAGGTTCAGGTCTACTTGTATTCGTAATTTGTGTTCCATGACAGAATGGACAAGAATGTTCATCTTTTCGTTCATCATTATAATCACGTGTCGATTCCCAATCCGATGCAAAGATAGGCATATAATCCTTGATACAAAAAAGGTGAGGACATGTAAAATAATAGGTTCGATTCGGATTTGACCCATATCGTAATACAGTTAGTTTTTCTGGTTTTCCAATGGCGGCCGATGGACTGAATGAATGTGGCTCTCGTTCTCCATACACTATAAATGCCACACGATTAATGTATTTTGGAGTCGAATAGACACGGACAATATTTTGAAATTGTTCCTGGGTTAAGATGACAGGCTGACGATGTTCGTTTGCTGCGCATGCTTTTGAATAGGGAAGTTTTCCAGGGGGTGGTTCGTATTTAAAGAGAACTGGGTCCAATCGTTGTAATTGTGTAATAAACCATTTGTCCAATACAATTTTATCAGGCTCTGTGTCAGCTTGTTCTTCTTGCTGTTTTGCTTTTCCTTTTTTTGATTTAGAAGCAGGTTGAACAGTTGTAGGTTGGGTTGTTGTTGGTGGTGCCTCTACTTCTGCTGCAACTTCTTCCATATCGTCTTCATCCATATCCCCCAACATATCCAAATTCTCCATTCCAATAAATCGCCCCACAGATTGTTGAGGTCGTGTCACTGTAGTTACAGCCTCTTCTTCTAAATCTTCACGTTCCACTGCAAGAGTCGCAGCTTCCAATGCGGCTTGCTGTGCTGCAGTTGGTTCTTGTCTATCTCCCCATGATTCATCATCTCCCTTGAATGCCATGGATAGAATCGTCAATACACGCTGAATATCAAGTAAACTCACTGCGCGCATATTAAACAACTGAATCGTAAAGGAATTGAAACTCTGTGAAAAGATACTAATATCAATTCCAGGATTTTGTAACACAGCGAACTCTTTTCCATCTTCATCCGTTGTTCCAATATCCGTAGTATCATTGATAAAATTTGATATCTCTTCTAATGCGACTTCTTCTGAAATATCAAACTCTTTCATAAGGGCTGGAACGAATTGATGAGAAGACTCTGGTTGAATTCCTTTGCGACTAAATGTGTAGCGCAAATACGATTGAATCTTGTCAGGGGTTGTAAAGTTACTGACTCCCTTGTAGCGTAAGGCTAAAAATGGTTTCTGGTCATCTTTGGGGGGAAGGATTCGTTGGAAAAGGGTTCCTAACTTTGCAATACGACTCGCAAGTGTTTGACGAATTTGTTTAGGAGGCTGTCCTTCGAATTTGAGTTCCACATTCATACTCACACGACCCAATCGCACAGAATCATAGTTTGGATACATATCTTGAATCGCATCGCGAAGTCTATCTGCAAGTTGTCCAATATCTCGACTGACATCTAAAATACGGATATCTTTGGGAGGTTGAAGTGTAAAATCTGCGGTCATATCATCATTGAAGCGAAATGTGCCATACAATGGTTTCAATCCTGGAATCGAATCACGAATCGGTACCTTAAGAAATAAGAAGTTTTCATCAGACACAGGTGATGGTTCATCTGTCCAGCTCTTTAATAACTTTGGATCATGAATAGTCGGTGGTTGTAAAATATCCGGTTGGTAGAGTTTTGTAAGAGGAATCGAGTTTGGCATTAAGAGACGCATATAAGGGCGCTGTTCATTGACTGGTGCACGAAAGAAGAGTGTATCCACTCCTTCATTTTCAAATACATCTTGTTTGTCCAACCATTGCAATAAGAGAGAATAGATTCCAGTTGTGCGAAGAGGTTCGAGTTGTGACCCAACTTCTTCCAGAACATGTTCCAAAAATGTTGCTTCACTGAGTTTTGCATCCATCACTTGTTCGATTTGGTCAGCTTGTTGACGGTCTTGTGGAGTTAACTCACCAGATGATGATGGGTCGAGTGCAGGAAAATATGGGAAAAAGAGTCCGTTCCAGTCGACTTGTGAAATAGGTCGTGCACCCGTGTAAAGTGTCAACAAGTAGCGTAATGGATAAATATGAAAGGTAGGTATTGTCCCTTGAAACTTGTCTTCAATCGTTAAACGACCATGGGGAGAATATTGAATATTCTTCTTTGTTCCATCTTCGTATAAAAATGGTTCTAACCGTTGACCGGAACGAATTTGTTGAATCGGTTCTGGAACTCGTAACATATGCC
>JACCDP010109813.1_pt1 | contig 18535 bp, 15 predicted proteins | sample 7445841 | NCBI WGS metagenome assembly JACCDP01 (sample SAMN15323441, study PRJNA562643) | freshwater metagenome | isolation source: river surface water | place: USA:Blue River Watershed | collected 2017-08-17
CGAACAACCCCTGCGCCGTCACCATCGCCGTCGCCGACGGCTCGCCCTGCCTCACCGACGCCGACTGCCCCGAGGGCGACCTCGGCACGCAGACCTGCGTCAACGGCCGCTGCCAGGGTGAGACCTGCCGCGCGCTGCCCACCGCCGTCGAGGACGGCCCCGAAATCTCGTGCCGCCCGAAGCAGGGCGCCTGCGACGTCGAGGAAAGCTGCATTCCCGGCAGCATCAGCTGCCCGGCCGATCTGGTCGCTGCAGGCGGCGCGGTCTGCCGCGCTCCGGCCGGCACCTGCGACGAGCCCGAGTTCTGCGACGGTCTGGGTCCGGACTGCGGCGAGGACAGGGTCTTCATGGAGGGCGTCTCCTGCCGTTCGCCGGTGGCCGACTGCGACGCGGAGGAGCTGTGCGACGGCGCCTCGGCGGCCTGCCCCTCCGATCTGAACAAGAGCCCCGGCGACTTCTGCAGCGTCGCTGGAGCTCAGCCGGGTCTCTGCTCGCCGGCGCTCGTCTGCGAGGAGGTCTCCGCCTGCAACATCTCGGGCAAGTGGTACCGCGAGGGCGAGACCGATGCGACCGGCTGCAAGCGGTGCGACCCCGCGACCAGCACCACGGCTTGGACGCTCGCGACATCGGGTTCGCGCTGCGTCGGCGGCACCTGCAGCGCCACGGGAGCGTGTACGCAGCTGCCCAAGTGCACCATCAGCGGTGCGACCTACCTCGCCTGGGCGAAGAACAGCACGGGCTGCGGCTACTGCGATCCGACGAAGAGCACCACCGCCTGGACCTACGCGCCGTCGGGCTCGAGCTGCGAGGGCACCGGCGCATGCGACTCGTCGGGTCTTTGCATCCACACCTGCCTGATCGACGGCAAGAGCTACGCTAACGGTGAAACGGATGCCTCGGGCTGCCGCATCTGCGACCCGAAAAACAGTCCGACGGCTTGGACGCTCGCCTCGGCTGGACGGGTCTGTTCCGGCGCCGGCTTCTGTGACCCTTACGGTGCGTGTATTCCACCGGTGCTGAACCCCGGAGGAGTCCCGCCCGGCGAGGGCGTCGAGAGGCTCATCAACGGCGTTCGCTTCGAGTTCTCGTACATCGCTCCGGGCGGCTTCAACATGGGCGCGCTCGACTCCGACACCGAGGCGGCGGCCAGCGAGAAGCCGGCCCACGCGGTCACGATTTCCAAGCCTTACCTCATGCTGCGCACCGAGGTGACCCAGGCGCAGTATGAGGCGATCGTCGGCAGCAATCCGTCCTCCTTCAAGAACCCGAACAACCCGGTCGAGAACGTCACCTGGGACGAGGCCGTCGCCTTCGCGAATGCTCTGTCGCTCGCTTCCGGCGAGGCCGTGGGCACCTACGGGCTTCCCACGGAGGCCGAATGGGAGTTCGCGGCGCGTGCCGGCTCGACCGGCCTGCGTCCGGGCGCGCTGGGCGAGATCGCTTGGTACGCGCAGAACAGCCCGAGTGCGACACAGGCGGCGAAGCTGAAGCTGTCGAATGCGTGGGGCCTGTTCGACACCCTTGGCAACGTGGCCGAGTGGACCGCCGACTACTTCGGCGCCTACGACGTGGCGCCGGTCACCAGCCCCCTGGGACCGCCGTCCGGCACCCACCGCGTGGTGCGTGGTGGCCACTTCGGATCGACGGCCGCGGCCGTCCGGACGACCGGATTCCGCGAGGCGACGACACCGGCGAACAGGTCGAGCACCGTCGGCTTCCGGGTGAAGATGCCGGTCAAGAGCACCTGCTACATCAGCGGAAAGTTCTACAGCAACGGGACGAAGAGCCCCACCGAGTGCAGCATCTGCGACACGAAGGTGAGCGCCTCCCGCTGGACGCCGATTGGCGCGGGGTACGACTGCGGCTCAGCTGGGACTTGCAACGGCAGCGGCTCGTGTGTGGTTCCGGTCTGCGGCAACGGCATCATCGAGCGGGGCGAACAGTGCGACGACGGCAACTCCGTCGACACCGACAGCTGCACGAACAGCTGCACGTTCAAGCCCGTGCTGGGGGCCTGTACGTCGGTGCCGGGGCTCGGGCGCGACATCGCCTTCTGCTACACGGCCAAGTCTTGGCCGGAGGCGCTCGCCGACTGCGAGTCGAGGCAAGGCACGCTGCTGACGGTGCGCGACTCTTACGAGAACTTCTCGCTGGGCCGCACGGTGGCCGACGCCGGGCAGCAGGCGTGGATCGGTCTCAACGACCGGACTCAAGCGATGAACTTCGTCTGGGTGTCGGGTTCGACAGCGAGCTATCGCAACTGGTCGGGCGGCGAGCCGAACGACTTCTTTGGCTACCAGACCGAGAACTGCACGCACTTCTACACGAACGGTACCTGGAACGACTTCCCGTGCACATCGCAGATGCCCTACTTCTGCGAGTGGTAGCGGTCTCTCCCTGAGCGACGGGGCGTACGGTGTTTCGACCGTGCCCCCCGTCTGCCCTTCTCCCGCGCCGGAGGTTACCGGGCGATGTCGTCGACGTCGTGACACGGCTCGCCGGCGGGTGCCTCGCCGGAAGCACAGGTCGTCGCGCTCGAGACGGATCCCGCGGCGCGGTACTCGGACGAGATGCTCCATTCGTCCCGAACGCCGTCGTGGTCGAGGTTGGCGGCGACGGTGGCGATGAAGCTGCCGGTGCTACCGGCCGTCACGTTGGCGGAAACGGTTTCGGCCGGTTTGCAGGGGGCCTGTGACTCACCGAAATGATGTCGGTCGGCGCAGATGCCAGATGTCGCGGGGCCGGGAGCATCGGGCGCCGGAGAGTCCCGAAGTACGCCTGTAAACTCGGTCGGGGTGGAGAGCGCGAGCGTGTAGCGGTTCTCTCGCGGCAGCGTCACCCCCAGCTGTGCGATGCTCGAGACATAGCTGCCGTGGACCGCGAATCGTGCGGTTTGGGCCGCGTAGACGCGCAGCAGCGTCGCCTTGGCCTCCTGCTGCCGCCCATGGGCGCGGAACTTGGGCAGGTTCGGGACGATGATGGCGACGACCGTGCCGAGCGCCGACGCAGCCATGACGACACCCATGAGGCTCAGACGGCGGCGCGGACGCTCCTCGCCGATGCGCGACCGCATGGACCCTCCGACGGACGGCTGTTCGGGTGTCGCTAGTCGAGCGCGGCGATGACGGCGTCGGTGAACTGGGCGCTGGTGGCGGTGCCGCCCAGATCGCCGGTGTGGTTCTTCGGGTTCGCGAGCGCCTTGCGGATGGCGCGCTCGACCCGGTCGCCGACGGCGCCCTGTCCGACGTGACGGAGGAGGTCGACACCCGCCAGCATGACCGCCGTTGGGTTCGCTATGCCCTTGCCCGCGATGTCGGGGGCGGTGCCGTGGACGGCCTCGAAGATGGCCGCGTTCTCGCCGTAGTTGGCGCCGGCGGTGAGGCCGAGGCCGCCGACGAGGCCGCTCGTCAGGTCGCTGATGATGTCGCCGAACAGGTTCGTCGTGACGATGATGTCAAACTGCTCGGGCTTCTTGACGAGCTGCATGCAGCAGTTGTCGACGATGACCTCCTTGAGCGCGATCTCCGGGTAGTCGCGGGCAACGGCGCGGCCGGTCTCGAGGAAGAGGCCCTGCGACAGCTTCAGGATGTTCGCCTTGTGGACGATCGCGACCGACTTCCGGCCGTGCTTGCGGGCGTAGTCGAAGGCGTAGCGGACGATGCGTTCGGAGGCCTTGCGCGTGATGATGGCGATCGACTCGGCGGCGCTGCGGTCCTCGTCGACGTAGTGCTCGACGCCCGCGTAGAGGCCTTGGGTGTTCTCGCGGATGACGACGAGATCGGTCTTCGGGAACGGGGTGACGACGCCCTCGAACGACTTGCAGGGTCGCACGTTCGCGTAGAGCCGGAACTCCTTGCGGAGCGCGACGTTGATGGAGCGGAAGCCCTCGCCGATGGGCGTACCGAGCGGGCCCTTGAGGGCGATGGCGGTGCGCTTGATGCTGGCGAGCGTCTCGTCGGGAATCGGCGTGCCGAACTTCTCGACGGCGGCGATGCCGGCCTCCTTGCGGTCGTAGCTCAGCTGGGCGCCTGCGGCGGCGAGCAGGCGGACGGTGGCGTCGACGACCTCAGGTCCGATGCCGTCGCCGGGGATGAGGGTCACTTCGGTGGTGGCCATGGCGCGATGTTCCTTCTGGAAGCGGCCCGTGCGGACCTGAAACTGGGCGCGAAAGGCTAGCTGAACCAGGCGCCGTTGGGAAGATTCTGGGGGCCGTCGTCACGCCCGTTCGTCGCCGTCGTCGTCCTCCGAGGCGACGTCGCGAAGCCCCAGCTCCTTCATCTTGGTCTGGAGCGTTTTTCGCGTCACGCCGAGCAGTCGGGCCGCCTGGCTGACGTTGCCGTTCGTCTCGCCCAGCTTCTGCACGAGCAGCTCTCGCCAGGCCTCTTCGGAGCGGGCCTCGACGAACTCCTTCGCGTCGACCTTGCCCGCGGGGACCTCGGACGTGGCGCGGGGCAGGCCGGGAGGAGGCTCTCTGAGAGGGTCGGGCAGGTCCTGCCGCTGGACGACGGGCCGTTCGCAGAACAGGAGGGTGCGCTCGACCATGTTCTCGAGCTCGCGGATGTTGCCCGGCCACGGGTAGACGAGGAGGCACGCGACTGCGTCGTCGTCGAACCCCTCGATCGACTTGCCCAGCCTCTGGTTGTACTTCTCGCGGAAGTGTTCGACGAGGAGAGGGATGTCCTCGCGGCGCTCGCGCAGCGGCGGCAGGGTGATGGGGACGACGTTGAGCCGGTAAAACAGGTCTTCACGGAAGCGGCCGGCCTCGATCTCGCGCTTCAGGTCACGGCTCGTGGCGGCGACGATCCGGACGTCGACCTGCAGGGTCTTGACGCCGCCGACGCGCTCGAACTCTCCCTCCTGCAGGGCGCGCAGCAGCTTCACCTGCATCTCGACGGGGATCTCGCCGATCTCGTCGAGGAACAGGGTGCCCTGGTCGGCCAGCTCGAAGCGGCCGGGCTTCTGTCCCACCGCGCCCGTGAAGGCGCCGCGCTCGTGGCCGAACAGCTCGCTCTCGAGCAGGTCGTGGGGAATGGCGGCGCAGTTGACCTTGATGAACGGCTTGTCGCGCCGACGTCCGGTGGCGTGCAAGGCGCCGGCGACCAGCTCCTTGCCCGTGCCGCTCTCGCCCGTGACGAGGACGGTGCTGGGGGCGTCGGCGACCTTCGCGATGACCGCGTAGACCTCTGCCATTCGCGGGCTCTGGCCGATGATTCGGTAGCGGCCGCGGTCGGCGTCCGGCGTCGCGCTCTTCTTGAACTGACGCCGGCTGCTGACGGCCTTGGCGATGACCTGGCGCAGATCGTCGCGCTCGAAGGGCTTGGTGATGTAGTCGAACGCGCCTGCCTTCAGCGCCTCGACGGCGGTGTCGATGGTGCCGTGGGCGGTGATCATGATCACCGGCAGGTCCGGATGGCTCTCGACCACGGTGCGCAGCAGCGTGAGGCCGTCGAGCCGCGGCATCACCATGTCGGTGACGACCACGTCGATGCCGCCGCGGCCGATGAGCGCCAGCGCCGCTTCGCCGTCCTCGGCGAGCGTGACGTCGTAGCCCTCTCGCTGGAGCTGGACGCCCAGCACCTTTCGCAGGTTGGGTTCGTCGTCGACGATGAGGACCCGCTCGCCCATGCGCGGTTGGAGTAACACGCGCCCACCACGGGTGCCAATGGGGCCGGGGCGGTGTTAGCGTCGTCGCACTTTCCCTCCGATGGCCTCATTCTCGGGCGCTTCCGGTGTCACCGATGACCAAGCACGTTGCCGCTCTGCTGCTGCTCACCAGCGCCTGCGCGAGGACTCCGATGATCCCCACGCCACGCCACGCATCGCCGCTCGCGGGCCATTTCACGGCCTCGGAACGAATTTCGGCCGCCCTCGTTCCCGGGTGCGTCTGGGTGACCGACGCCGACGGCACGCTGTGGAGCGAGGACATCGGCGAGGGGTTCCTGAAGCGGCTCGCGGCCGATCGCGCGCTTGTCTCGCCGGAGGCGACGGGCGACGTCTGGGCGACCTACGAAGCGAAGGTGAAGGCCGACAAGGCGGCCGGGTACGCTTGGGCTGCGCAGGTGATGGCCGGCATGCCGGAGGCCGAAGTGACGGCGCGCGCCGAGGCCTATGCCCGCGAGTTCGTGCCGGCTCACCTCTATCCCGCGATGCGGGCGCTGGTGGACGAGGCGCACGCGCGGGGTTGCGAGCCGTGGATCGTCAGCGCCTCGAACGAGTGGGTCGTCCGGGCCGCGGCGCCGCTCATCGGGCTTGCGCCGGATCATGCGGTGGGCATCCGGGTCGCCGTGGAAAACGGGCGCCTCACCGACCGCGTGGTGGCACCCGTCACGTTCCGCGCGGGCAAGGTGCGGGCAATCGAGGAGCGGATCGGCCGGAAGCCGTCGCTGGTCAGCGGCGATTCTTCGGGCGACATCGAGATGCTGGAGTGGGCGACGCAGGCGTCACTCTTTGTGTGGCACGACTACACCGACGCGGCGCTGGTCGAACGGGCGCGAGCCTCGGGCTGGCTCGTCGAGCCGCTCACCCGCTGACCGGTGATCAAGGCGGAGGGCCGCAGTAAAGGCTCTCGACGACGCCGCCGGCGAGTTGGTCGAAGTCGTCCGAGCCGTTGCCGTCGAGGTCGGTGCCTTCGGTGCGTTTGCGCAGCTCGATGAGTGACGGTTCATCGAGCACCGCTGCCCGGCAGACGAAGCTGCCCTCGCAGCCCTCTCCGACCTGTTGGCAGGGGCGGCTGCAGACCGGCGATGCCCCGGAGAAGCTCGCGCAGACCAGCTGCTCGCACTCGCCGCTGCCGGAGAGGACGAGGTGGTGGCCCGGTATGGGCGCAGCTTCGGTGCCGTCGGCGCGCAACAGGTGGCAGGGCGTTCCGATGTCATCGCCAGCGCAGCTGCCCAGCAGTGCGTGCGTGACGAGGACGAGGACGAGGGCATCAGGGCGAGGCACTGCCGGAAGGTAGGCGCAGCACGTTGCCGGCAACACGGGGGCGGCTCACCTTCACGTCGGGGGTGACGGGGTGCGGCGACGGAGCGGCGCGCTGTGGGTGCTGTTGGGCCTGATCAGCTTCGCGCCCGCGTCGCGAGCGGAGGAGTCCTCGGACCGCATCGAGGCGCTGAACAGCCGCGCGTGGCAGAAGCGCGGCTCCTTCGGCATGGCCGGCTTCGGCTCCTACGCCTTCAACGATCCGATGCTGATTCGCGGGGGCGGTGGTGTCCGGCTGTCCTGGTGGCCGCGGTCGCTCGTGGGTCTCTCGATCGAGGCCGCCGGTGGCGTGCAGGGACCGACCAACGCAGCGAAAGCGGCCCAGCGGGAGCTCAAGTCGAGGCTTCGCGAGACCGGCGCAAGTTGGAATGCGGTGTCGTCACTCGAGTTGAGTGCGGCAGACGGGAAGGCTGCGTTCGGAACGGCCATCGTCGGGTTCGAGCTGCTCCTGCGTGCCGGGCTGGGGGTTCAGGCCTCGGAGGAAGCTCTGCGCTCGAAACCGGTGCTGGCGTCGATGGCCGCGCTCGGAACGCGCTGGTTTCTCGGGCCGCGCTGGGCGTTCGAACTGAACCTCTCCTGGCGCCAAGGGTCGCTCGTGCGCCGGATTGACGGGGCCTCGGTCTCGTCCCGCGACATGGTGGTGGCGCTCGAGGGTGGGGTCGTCGCCCGGCTCGGGGGCGTGCAATGAGAACAGCGGCGCTGACGTTCGCAGCGCTGCTGTCGACCGCAGCCGTGGCGCGTGCGCAGTCGGTCGGGTGGGACGAGCCCGTGGCGCCGCTCGCGCCGCAGAACCGCGGCTGGTCGGCGTCGGCGTCATTGCTCGGAGGTCTTGCCGACGCCTTCTACGCGAAGGTGAGTCCCGTCATCTCGGTGCGTCGCGGCTTCGGTGCGATCTCCGCGGAGCTGTTCGTGTCGCGCGCCTTCTCGTGGGCGGCGCCGTCGTTCGAGATCTGCAGCGCGGCCGGCGACTGTCGTGTGCCTTCGGAGAGCGAGCTGGGCGCCGTGCCGGGGCAGCTGGGCCTCTGGGGCGGCGGATGGGCGGTACTGCGCGGCACCGGAGGAAAAGTGAGCGTCGCAGGCGGGCGGGCGCTTCGGTTCCTCACGGAGGCCGGCCTCGGCGTGGCCGCCGTCGAGTACTTCTGGCGCGATGGGGTCGATCACCGCGCCGTGGCTCCGGCCATGCGCTGGGGCGTCGGGGCGGGAATGCACCTGGGCGAGTCGTGGGAGCTGCGCGCAGAGCTGGGTGGTCTGCTGCATCCCACGACGGTGCGCGACGTCACCTCGCTGCACCACCAGCTGCTCTTCGGAGCGAGCGTGGGCTGGCGCTGGGGTGAGGAGGCGCCATGACACCGGCCCTGTTGCTCGTCATGGCCACGATGGTTCAAGAGGCGCGCGAGGTGACGCAGCGATGGGCCGTGACGACGCCGTCGGAGCGGGGCGGACTGCTGTCGCGCGCAGCGCGTGTGCCGTGGCCGCTGCTGCCCGAGGCGATCGATGCCGAGCTCATCATCTCGTTCGGTGCGCTCGAGACGGCGGCGCGAGAATCGTTCGCGTCCGACCGCGCCGCCCTGCTGCTGGAAGGCGAGATCGCAGCGCCAGCGGAGTGGGCCGTTCCGATTCTCGAAGTGGCCGGAGCGCCTTATTCGTCGCCGCTCGCCGAGGCGCGTGCGGCCTATCGCGCAGGCCAATTCGAGCGGGCCGCCGACGCGTACCAGTCGCTGCCGTTCGCGTCGCCGCTTTGGGGCGAGGCGATGACGGAGCGGGCGTGGGCCGCCTGGTCGGCCGGCGACGATGCCGCTGCCCTGGGCGCCTCCGTCGCGCTTTCTTCGCCGTACGTCGCGGAACCCTCTCAGGTCGAGGCGCGGCTGCTCGAGGCCCGCGTGCTGATCGCGAAGTGCCGCTGGCAGGAGGCGCACGAACACGTGGCTGCCCTGATCGCCATGCCCGCAACATCGCGGCATAAGGTCGCGCTGCGCCGGGTGCGCGCGTGGCTGCCCGAGGCGGCGTCCTGGCCCGAGTTGAACGATCGTTTGGTTTCTCTCGAGCGCCGTCTGGATGCAGAGGCGGGAGAGTCGGATGCGACGGCAACGCGTCGGCTCGTGACGCGTGCCTTGGCGTTGCAGTACGACGCCGTCCGTGCGGGCAGACAGCTCGAGGGTCTTCTGGTCGGACCGCCCGAGGCACCGGCGCCCGAACTGCTCGGCGACGACGAGATCGCGTGGACGTTTACGGGCGTGTACTGGCGGGATGAGCTGAGCAGGTATCGACGACAGCTCGCGGATCTCTGCCCCGCCGGAGCGCGGCCGTGATCGCGGTGGGCCTGCTGATGACAGCCCTTCTCGCCGGCGCCGACCTGCGCGATGAGGAGGCCCGGCTACTGGACGCGATCGCTGCGACAGGCGCGCCGGACGAGCGAACCGAGGCGCTGTTTCGATTGGGAGAACTCGAGCGTTCCCGAGCGGTCGAGGCCGATGCAGCGGGAGACCCCGCATCGAGCAGGCTGCATTTCGAACGCGCCGAGAGGGCCCTCTCGGAAGGCTGGCGGCCCGAGTCGACCTGCGCCCGTCCCGACCTCGCGTATGCCCTGGGTGACCTGCGCCGACTGCGGGGCGACGCCAAAGGCGCCCGCAGCGCCTTCGAGGTGCTCGTTCGCGACTGTCCCATTGAACCACTGTCAGGCGATGCGGCCCTCGCGCTCGGCGACGACGCATTCGACGCCGGAGATCTGGTCGAGGCCGAGCGCCGATACACCTTCGCGCGCAAATCGCAGCATCGCGAAATGACGCGCCGATATGCGGCTTACAAGCTCGCGTGGTGCGCGCTCAATCGCGAGGCGTTCGACGAGGCACGCCACCACTTCGATGACGTCCTGTCCGGCGCAGAGACCATGGACGGAGACGTCGGAACCCTTCGCCGGGAGGCGCGCCGTGATCATGTGCTGGCGTGCGCTCGAGACGGCTCGCTCGGCGCGAAGCAGGCTCAGGCGCTGATCTCCGTGCGTCATCCGGAGCCGGACGCAAGGCACCGCGCGCTTGCCGAATACGCCGTACTCATCGCGAGCGCAGGGCGGGACGAGGAGGCGGCCACTCTCCTTCTGGGGCTCGTGCGGCCCGCCCCGCTGGCGCGCCTGCCGAAGGTTCTCGCCCATCAGCTCGAGCTTGCGCTGCGCCGCCGCGAGCTGGAGACCATCAATGCTGCAGCGCTGATTCTGGGCGACGTGTACGAGGCCTTCCCGTCGCTGGAGCGCGAGGCGCTCGCCGAGGAAACGCTGCGTGCGGCCGCGGCGACGATGCACGGCGAAGGCCGCGCGGCCGGCGACCCGGTGCGCCTCGACCTCGCTGCAATTCTTTACGCCGCCTATTTTAGGGCGTTTCCCGCAGAACCCGGCGGATACGAACTGCACCACCACGCCGGTGAACTGGCCCTTCTGCGAGGCCGTTCGGAGGATGCCCGGCAGCAGTTCCTCGCGGCACTCTCCATCGACATCGGTCGGATGCGGTCGGGCGCCTCGGCCGGTCGCTGGCTCGATTCGTCGGGGCACGGGCTGATCGAGGCGGCACAGGCGCTGCTGCCCCCGATACCCGATGTGTCTTACGGTAAGAAATCGAACGATCGTTCGGTTCGGGTCGCCCCGACGGCGCTCGACGACTCCGAGAAGCTGTTCGTCGAGGCGTGCGCGACCTACCTCGAGGTGTTGCCCGACGGTCAGGACGCAGCACGCGCGAAGTTCCGCCGCGCCGTCGTCTGGATGCAACACCACGACGACGCCGCCGCTGCGGAGGCCTTCGCCGATCTTGCGACGTCGGGCTCGGAGTTGGCAGCGGCAGCGGCCCGTCTGGCGCTTGAGTGCGACGCCCGACGCGGCGACTTTGACGCTCTCCTGACGCGGCTCGGGCAGTGGCGCCAATCGAAGACGCTGACCGTCCTTTCGGCGGACGAATGGCGGGAATGGGAGGAGACGGCGCAGCTTGCGTCGGCCCAGCAGCGCGCCGAGAGAGGCGACGCGGATGAGGCGATCGACCGATACATCGCCTTTGCGCGGGTGAACGCCGGACCGCGAGGTGACCTCGCCGCCTTCAACGCGGCCGCACTCCTCGCCTCTCAAGGACGCTTCGTAGCCTCGATTGATGCTCGCCGCCCGGTTCTTGCCGGGACTGGCGCGCTTGCACGGGAGGCGGCTCGCATCCAAGTCGAGGCGCTGGTGGAGATCGGCCGATTCTCCGAGGCGTCGCATCTTCTTGAGCGGCTGGGCGAGCAGGACAAAGCAGAAACCGAACGATCGTTCGACCAGGCCGTCTCGCTGGCCATCGCCGCCGGAGAGGACCAGCGCGCACAGCAGCTTCGACAGAGGTTCGTCAGGCGCTTTCCGAAGAGCCCACGCGCATTTGCGCACGCACGACACTTCGCCGAAGCCTCGCCCGGCATCGAAGCCTGGCGCAGGGCACTGTCCGTTGCGCGAACGCGGTCGGAGCGGATCATCGCGCTCACGGGCCTCGCCCGGTCTGAGTTGAAGCGGGGGGCCGAGCAGGCCTCAAGGGCGCACGCGAACGAGGTGGCCGGACTTGCCCGCCGCGGGAGTGACGGGCTAGACGACGCAGCACGCGACGCGGCCGCAGAGGCGCTTCTTCTTCTCGTTCGGCCCCGGCTCCTGGCCTTCGAACGCGCGCCGCTTGCGCCTCCGTTCGAAAGAACCGTGCCGAAGAAGCTCGCGCTGCTCGAGCAGGTGGACCGACAGCTGGCGACCGTGATCGGGCAGGGGCGCGCGGCGCCGACCATCTGCGCGCTGATCGCTTCGGGGGGAGCCTACCTGGGCCTGGGAAACCGGCTGCAAGCCGTTCGAGCGCCGCGGCACTACGACGCTCAGGCGCGCGCGCTGTTCGAGCAGATCCTCGCGGAGCGTGCGCAGCCGCTCGTGGAGCGGGGCACCGAGTCGTTGGAGAGGGCGCTTCACGAGGCGCGTCGTGCGGGGATTGAGCCCGCCTGTCTTGGTGAGGCCCTCGCGCTTCTCGCGAAGGCGCTCCCGGACCGTTTCGGGCCGCGCACGGCGCGTCTGATGCGCCTTGCAGCTGAGCCCGACTGCGAGGCGGGACAGGACCTGATCGAACGGCTGCCGGATGCGCCCTCGGCATGGCTCGTCGCGGCCCGGTGCGCCTTGGCGATGGGGGCTTCGGGCCGCGCGCTCGGGTTCATTTCGAGGGGCGATCCATCCGATCCGCTGTCGCAAGAGCTTCGGGCCGAGGCGCTGTCGCGGCTGGGGCGGCACGATGAGGCGCGTCGACTGTGGACACATCTTGGCGCGCTGCATCCAGACCGGACGGCCGCTTGGCGAGGCCTCGCCGCTCGCGCGCTCGTGCTCGGTGATGACGCAAGCGCGGTCGCGCCACTCGAACGATTGTTCGAGAACGACCCGCACGATGTCGCTGTCGCCGTCGACCTCGCACTCGTGCGCCGACGGATGGGAGCGCCCGAGGCTGCTGCGGCGATTCTCGAATCGGTGCTCCGGCGCCCGAGGCCGCCACCCGAGGCGTCGCTCGCCCTGGGGCTGCTCTGGTGCGATGAAGGGGAGAGGCCGGCAGAAGGGCTCCGGCTCATCGACGCGGTGTCCGGAGAGTGGCCGGGAGATGCGTCCATCGCCCGGGCGCGAGAGGCCTGCGCTGCGCTGGCGGCATCGGAGTCGCGCTGATGCATCGCCTCGGAGTCGTGCTGCTGTCGGCGGCGCTCGCGGCGGTTCCTGAAAAACGAACGATCGTTCGGTTCGATGACGACAGCATCGACGGCAGGCTCCAACGTCCCGAGACGGATCTCACGGCCGGCCGACGCGAGCGCGTGAAGGCTCCCTTGTTCCAGCCGCCGGCACACTTCGATGAGCGCGCCCGCGAGGAGGCGATCGAGGCCTTCGAGGGCCGGCGCAAACGCTGAGAGGAGCCTGCCCATGGAGACGGCGCGCGCACAGGAAACCTCCTCGGCACCGCTCGATCTGCATTGGCCTTCGGGAGCCGAGGTGGTGACGCTGGGCTCGGCGGAGGAGGCGACGGTCCGTCTCGAAGGGGCGTCCGTTCGCCCGTTCCACGCCGTGCTGGTGCGCGATCCCTCCGCGCGCGTGATGGTCGTCGCGCTCGTGGCGGGTGGGGTGCTTATCCGTGGGCGCAGCGTCGAACGTGCCGTGGTCGAGGACGGCGAGCTGCTCGAGGTGGCCGGGACTGCCCTGCGTCTCCACCTCCCGCTGGGCAGCGGGTCGCCCCTGCTCGTCGCCCGCACGACGTGGGGCAGCAGCCTGCTCGAAGTCTCCACGGTGCGGCAGGGCTGCGTCCTCAAGGCTCCCGCGCTGCTTCGCTCGGTCGGCGACGGGCTAAAGCCTCCGCCGCGCATCGTTGCGCGTCACCATGCCGAGAGAGGCTGGCTCATCGACGCCGCTCTGCCCTGGACCTCTCGTGACGGCGTTCCGCTCGACGTGCCCGAGGTCGAGCCCGGATGGGCGCCGCTGCCGCTCGAGCCCGTCCGATGGGCACGGGGACCGTTGACGTGCGAGCTTTCACTGCAGACGCCGCCGCCGTTGCCACGCGTCACGCGAGCCCCGTGGTGGAGCAGCCCAGCGGCACAACAGTTCGTAATTTTCGCGATGGTCGCGATGACGCTCCTCGCGATGCTGCTCAACCCGCCGGAGCACTACGCGCCGGAGGGGGCGGGTGCGGTCGATCGCATCGCGAACGCTCGAACGGTTCAGGTGGCCGCGCCGGATCAACCCCTGGAAAAAGTCCGCCAGCGATCCGCCGAGAAGCGTTCCGCCGGGGCGGCCGCAGAGCGGGCGCGTGGTGCCGAGGGGCGTGCAGGACGCTCCGAAGCGACGTCACAAGAGAGGCGAGGCGCACGCGCCATCGATCAGGTGCAGCAGAACGCGCTGATCCGGGCTCTCTCCGGCACGGCGGCGACGCGTGCGGTCTCGGGTGGGTCGCTTTCGGCAGCCGACGCCATCGGTCAACTCGCAGGCGAGCGCGTCGGAGATGGCTCGGGCCTCGGTGGTCTCGGCAGAGGCGGCTTCGGTTCGGGCGGCGGCGGTGTGGGTGCGCAGACGGTCGGCGTTGGTCCGGTCGGCAGCCGCGGCGGAATCGGAGCCGCAGCTGCGGCGGGCCGCATCGGACGCGGCGCGGCCAGCGACCTGAGCCTCGAGGCTCCCGCACAGGTCTCGGGCGGACTCGATCGCGAAGTGATTCGCCGCGTCGTCGTCAGCCACCGCGCACAGATTCGCTACTGCTACGAGAAGCGCCTCGCAGCCCGGCCCGAGCTTGCCGGCAAGCTGCTCGTTGAGTTCGTCATCGGCGCCGACGGCAGCGTCTCGAGCGCCCGCGCATCGGAAGACAGCCTTCAGGACCCCGAGGTCGGCCGCTGCGTCGTCGCCAAGGTGCGCGGCTGGAGCTTCCCCAGTCCATCGGGGGGAGGCGTCGTCGTCGTGACCTACCCGTTCCTGTTCCAGGCGTCGGGGCGCGGCGCCGAATGATGGGCCTCAAATGACGCTTGCCGCTGCTCTCGCCGCCTCGTCTCTGCACCTCAGCCCCGCGCCGGCGCTCTCCGCCGAGGTGGGTGCGATGGCCGGCGCATCTCCATGGCGTCCTGCACCGGCCGTCTCTGTGGCGTTCCGCTGGCCATTCTCAACGCGATGGGGCCTCGACGCAGCGCTCGGTTCGTGGACCCTCGGCAGCGGCGACGGGTCGCCTCAGGCGCGGAGCGAACTGTCGGTCATGCTTGCCCCGTCGTTCACGGCCGTCCTCTCGGAGCGCGTGGGACTGCGCATCGCGGCGGGGCCGGCGCTGCTCTGGCGCGGCGAGGCAATGGGCAGCTCGGGCGTGGGGTGGGGCGCGGCGCTCGCGCCGGACCTGCTGCTCGGGACGCGGCGGCGCAGCATCGTCCTCGGCCTCGGGCCGCGTCTCTGGGTGACCTCCGAGGGTAGTCGGTTCGGAGTCATCGGAGGTATTTCCTATGTGTTCCACTAAAAATATGGCGTTCAATGGCGTCATGTGAAGGGATGGGCGTGCCTGCGTGGCACGCCCCTCCACGCCGCGCTAGCTCGCGTATGGACTGGTTCCACCCTGCTGCCGCACGCCGGAGCGCTCGCCCTCCGAGCGCAGCCGCGACTCGATGTCGCGACGAAGCTCACTGCCCCGCTTGGGCGCGAAGATCAGGCCCAGCGCGAAGCCCACGCCGGTGCCCACCGCGATGAACCCCAGCGCGCCGAAGAGATCAGCCACCACGTTCCTGCGCTCGAGACCGATGCTCGCGAGCCAGTCGTCCGTGTCGCGGCGCCGCAGCTGCCGGAACTTCGGGCCGACCCCGCGCTTGGCCACTCCGTAGACGTCCTTCCACTCCACCGCCATCGCTCGCTCCTCCTCGGGCGCAGGACCCGCGTGAACTGCTCCCGAACGATGGGGCGACAGCGCCGCGCGCGGGAGCGACGGACGGGCGCCTGCACGCCGCTTGGCACCTCGGGCATGGGGAGGCCACATCGGTCGAAGGCGTGTCCGACAGCGCCGGCCTCCGGAGGCGTCGATGCGACTGCTCTACGTCCAGCCGGCCGTCTCGATGGGAGGCGCCGAACGTCAGGCCAGCCTGCTGCTGCCCGCCCTTCGCGAACACGACCTCGATGTCACCGCCGTCACCGGCCCGGGCGACCTGCTCGAGAAGCTCTTGCGGCGGCAGGGCGTGCGGGTCGTCTGGTCCGAACTCTTCCCCGACGCCACGCCGTTTCACCTGTCGCAGGTGCCGCAGCACGCGCTGCGGATGACCCGCCTCGGACGCTGCCTCGATCGGCTTCAGGCCGAGACCCCGTTCGATCTGGTCATGGGGAGCATGGGCTTCGGCTGGGCGCTTTCCGGCCACCTGGGGGCGCGCTGGGACGTCCCGGCGGTCTGGCGCGCCGGTGGGGTCACCACCAGTTCGGGGGCGTTCAACGGGCGCGAGGCCGCGGCGCTGCGTCTGCTCGCCCGGCTCTTCCCGCCCGCGCTGCTGCTGTCGAACGCTCGTTCGGTTTCCGACTTCTGGGCCGGCGTGCTGCCGACTCCCGGCGCGCTCCTTCCCAACGCCGTCGAACTGCCCTCGGCACCGCGGCGCCGTGCGCGGAGCGCCGGGGAGCCGCTCGTTGCGGGCTTCGTGGGCCGCCTCGCAGCCGAGAAGGGCCTGTCGACGCTCGTCGAGGCTGCGCGGAGGGCGCGTGACCGCGGCGTCGATCTGCGGCTCCAGGTGGCCGGCATCGGCGATCCGCGGCCGCTCTTCGAGCAATGCGAGGCGAGTGGCCTCGGGCGTCACCTGCGCTTTGTCGGCCGCATCGACGTGCTGGGTCCGTTTTTCGAGGCGGTCGATCTGCTCGTCCTGCCGTCCGTGACCGAGGGCTCCTCCAACGCGCTGCTCGAGGCGATGGCCCACGGTGTCCCCGTCGTCGCGACCGCGGTGGGCGGCACCCCCGAGCTGGTGTCGTCCGGCGTCGAGGGGCTCCTCGTGCCACCGGCCTCAGCCGACGACGTCGCGCGCGCACTCATCGCCATCGCACACCAGCCCGGCGAGGCGCTTCGCATGGGCCTGGCAGGGCGGCGGCGCGTGCAGGGCAGGGCGCCCCGGGTCATTGCCGGCGAGCTGGCGAGGATCCTTCGTGCCGTGGCGGAGCGGCATCGGCGACCCGCGCGCAGGACTGTTCCGCGCATTCCTGCGTGAGCTCCTCCAGCATCGGGTGCGCGACATAAGGAAGCGGCTCGAGACCGCCCGGAAGCCGCCAACGCCTGCCGAACGCCAGCGCCGGATCGAGGAACCGTTCACCGGTCTCCAGTCCGTCGCGTGGCTTCGTTCCCCAGGGTGCGCGTGCACCGCCGCCCGGACCCGAGCCCGCCAGGCTTTCGCCGAGGCGCTTGCCCAGACGCCCCAGCCGCGCGCCCACGAAGGCGATGCGTCCGCTCCACGTCGACTCGCCGTCGCTCCGGTGGCGCCACAGCGTCTCGCCGAGCGGCAACAGCGCGTAGGTCCGATGCGAACGCTCCGGAGAGTTCTCTTCGGCCGAATCGCCTCCCGGCGGGACCAGCACCGCGCCCTCGTCCAGCGCGCTGCAGCGGGCGCCGAGGCGTCCGTCCTGCTGCGCACAGGAGCTGATGCCGTGGCCGCCCCACGCGACGTGCATGAGCGGCCGTCCGTCGGATGTCAGCGAGAGCGGCCGGGCCTTGCCCACGCGCAGCGTCACAAGCGCATCAGGGGCGACGTAGCCTAGCTCGCCCGTGTGGAACTTCACGTCCGCGAGCAGCGCGGCACCCCATGCGGAGCCGTCGTTCTGCACCACCAGCGTGAACTGCTCGAGGTCGTTCTCGTGGCAGACGAACGGAAGACAGATCGTGAACCAGTCGCGCGGATAGAAGAGCGCGTAGGTGATGTAGGCCCGCTGCCGAGACGCGACGACGCTGTAGTGGACGGTGGGTGTCGCCTGTCCCGAGAGGCGTTCCTGGTTCGACCAGTTGTCGTCCATGCGCCAGTTGCCGTCGAAGTCGAACGGCACGGGCCAGTCCTGCCAGGCGTTGCCGAACTGGTGCCGCATCTCCTGCACCAGCACCGGCGCGTAGTGGGCGCCCAACGCGTCGGCGCTCGTCTGCCAACCGGGCATTGCGGCAAGGGCCAAGAGCGACGCCAGCAGGGGAAGCATGCGGGCCTCTGGAATCGCCCACGCGCCGCTTTCATTCCCGCCTCAGTCGCCGAGGCAGACGCCGAGCTGCCGGGCGACCGCCACGAGTTCACCGTTCAGATCGACCGTCCGCTGCCGCGTCACCTCGGGTGACAGCGCGACGTCGGTGACGGAGCTGCCGCGAAGCACCACGAGCCGGTTCCACGCCCCCTCGTCCACCAGCGCTGCCGCACGAACGCCGAGCCGCGAGCCGAGGAGCCTGTCGAACGCGCTGGGGCTGCCGCCGCGCTGCAGGTGTCCCAGCACCGTCACGCGCACCTCGAGATCGACGCGGCTCGCCAGCGCCTCCGCCAGCACCTTGCCCGCGCCGCCCAGCCGCACCACGCCTCGCCCCGGAACGGCGGCGGCCTCCGCCTCAATCGCCTGCGTCCCGCCTTCCGGCGCCGCGCCCTCCGCCACCACCGCGATGCTGAAGCTGCGACCCCGCCGTTGACGCGCCTTGATCGACTCGACCACCGGTCCGATGCGCCACGGGATCTCCGGAATCAGGATGACGTCCGCGCCGCCCGCGAGCCCTGCCTCGAGCGCGATGAAGCCCGAGTTGCGCCCCATCACCTCCAGCACCATCACCCGGTCGTGCGCCTCGGCCGTCGTGTGCAGCTTGTCCACCGCGTCGGTAGCGATCGCCCGCGCCGTGTCGAAACCGAACGTCTGTTCGGTTCCCGCGAGGTCGTTGTCGATGGTCTTCGGCACGCCGACGACCTTGAGCCCCTTCTCGACCAGCCGCTGGGCGATGGCCATGGAGCCGTCGCCGCCCACCACGACGAGCCCGTCGAGGCCCAGCGCACCGAGGCGCCGCAGCGCCCCGCCCGACAGGTCGCCCCCGACCCCGGCCCCGCCCTCTCTCAC
>JACCDP010131667.1_pt1 | contig 18524 bp, 27 predicted proteins | sample 7445841 | NCBI WGS metagenome assembly JACCDP01 (sample SAMN15323441, study PRJNA562643) | freshwater metagenome | isolation source: river surface water | place: USA:Blue River Watershed | collected 2017-08-17
ACGCCCGACCTTCGCCGGACCCATACTTACCCTATCGCCTACACGCCTCACGCGTTCCTATCGGCGCCTACGCACCTTAAATACCCTTTACTATCGACGATTACATCAATTAACGTATTTCAACAACTTACCCGCGTAATCGCGCGGTCTTTTACACAAACTCCCATTAAAGAAGCCGCAGTGACGCTTACATCGTTTTACACCCCCTATCCTTCAGAGTTACAAAAAAAAATGTAATCGCGCTCATACCAGTAGTTCCGGCCTCTCCACGAACGCGAACGTGTATTTTTGCGCCGCGTGGGCATTTCTTCGTCTCAGTGCTTCTACCAAGATCGGGTCCGTAACTGCTGATAACTAAGAGTTTTCGTCGACATTAACCAAACGGTCGCCGTACGCGCGAATTAACTGGCTTTCTAACGTCTTCGCTTGCTTTTTAGAAGTCAGCGCCAACGTGTCGTACTTGATTACATAATTCTGCTCTAGGAGCTCACTTTCGTAGTAGGCCAGCAATTATTTGAGGTTCTGGCCGCGATCGACCTACCACCGCTGCTGTAAGTCCCAAGCGCTGCCCACGTAACGGAATTCCTACCGCTAGCCGTCCGGACCAGGCATGATCCAGCTAAAAAGGTACACAAAGCCGCCCGGGGGTTCATTTGAGACGCGTGGCGCAATCAGATTGTATAAAACGAATCCATCGCTTGCCTAAAGCCCTCTTTGCTGCTCATAAAGCGCCTTCTCCGCGACTGTTCGCTTAATACCGGTACAACGTGCATAAAACACCTAATAAGTCACGTCCGTCGGCATGCGTCGCGTAACAAACAAATTATCAAACGCTAAACGATCGCGTAGGCTTCCATTCAAGAAAACGGGGCGTTCCAGAGCCGTCGTCTCTCCTCTGTGATCTGAAATCCTGGACCCATGATCCCCGGCCCCATTAACCCTCTTCGGATCTGACGCTAATTATTTCGCGGTCGGCGGGCGGTAAAGCCCTTAGATTCCCACATAGTGAATTTTCTGTCCGCTGACGGGGTTTTCGGCCTACGCTCTGTACACTTGGGCTATTGAATCGTGATCGTCGGCCAACGATTTGGCGACCGCATCGCGGCCAACTAAACCCTCCAATTCAGGAGCCGCGAACCTGTAAAGCTCTTCGCCAGCACAGGCGCTTTTCGAAACTGTGCGAAATTGGTAGGTGGCGTCGGTACATTTGTCCCAACCTAGGAGAGGGGCGGAAGGCTTCGTGAGCTGATCGTGAAATTCGTCTTCGCTGATTACGTATGGTTTTCTGGAAATTTGCATCGTTCTTTTGTACAGTATTCCAATTCTAGGAAAATAAATTATTTATCAAATCTTTTCTCCAAAAATTCTATTATTTTTTCGTTTTTTAGATTACCCCTTAAATGAACGCAAACACGTCTCCCATCCGCTTTTAAGCAAGCGCCGAAATCCAAACCGAATGGTGCGGTTCAACATTAACGGCCGTCGAAGAGCGCAGCGAAAAAACCACACTTTCGTTCGGAAACGCCACGACTACGGTTAAAACGCTTCCAAAAATCGTAAGCGACTTCAAAATAGTAGGAAACGTGGTATCATTCGTAGATCAAGAAGGCCTTTCATAAAATTGTTAGCTAAGGGACCTTTCGATCACGGTTACAGACACTACAGCTCCTCTGAAAGAAAGCGACCGCAGGGCCCAAAGGAGAGAAACACGCAAGCTTACCTGGTAGGAATACGTCAAACTCATTGAGCCAATGGACCTCTCAGCCGGGTAGTTTCTGATGTTATGTTCGCCGCGGGACGCCCGAATGACCAGCATAAAAATCCTCCACGACTACGGGGTCAAGTGCGTACTTCCGAAAGTAACCAAAGTTTACTACGATCTGGAGACTGCTTGCTTTAATTCCAACCAGGTCCCGCAGCACACCGACAGAAACGCCTTCATTACTTGTATTGGCGCGGTAGTGTAGACCCCCGACGGATTGATAGTTAAGCACGTATTCCTGAACAATACTTTGAGATACGAAATGAAGCTCTTGGACGCTGACATAGCAGCCCACGTCTACCCCACGGAAACGCAGTGCGTTCAGGGTTTCTTCAGGTTCCTACACGACATGTCTCAAAACAGCGCCGTAGTATGCATTGGCCATAACGCCAGCGCGAACCCCCGCGGACAGCCTTACGATCTCCCCTGGTTAATAAGCCGAAGTAACTTCAACCTCCAAGTAACCCAAAAGGTTTATCGCGACAAGTACACAGCCACGGAGGGAGTTTGCTACCATAACTTAGGCCCCCAGTTTCCCAACATTTACTTCGCCGACAGCATGAAAGAAATAACCAACAAGCTAGCTATGGAAAAGGCTAAGTTAGCGTCGCTTTCATTGGACTCACTGGCTGAATTTTACAAGCTTACCCGCAAGAGTGGCGACATGACTTACAAAGAGCTAGCCCGCATTTCTACGTCGTTCCAAAGCGAATTCGGCCGCGTTGCTTCCTATTGCGTAAACGATTGCGTTATGGTGTAGGAATTGGACACAAAGCTAAGTCTGATCGACTAACGTCTCTCCTTGGTTGAAAAATGCAACGTACCCATCAGTCACGCGCTTAACGCCACTTACGCTCAGTCCTTAGCTGCTCTGATTATGCTGAGGTACCGCCAGCAGGGGTATGTTATCCCATATAACATTCACAAGCAGGAGGACGTAAAAAAATTCAAGGGGGCTTTCACATCGGTCGACCACACCATCCCAGTGGGAAGAATAGCGCTCTAACCGGACATAGCTAGTCAGTATCCCAGCGCGATTCAAGCGCTATCGTTAAGCCACGAATCAATTAGATACCCAGGCGAATCGCTAACAAACGCAAAGTAATTGTCGATCACCGACGAAGAGGAGGAGGCTATCGTTTACTACTACGAACAGTCGCCGTCTAACGTACTCCCGTCACTGGTCTACGAATGGAAGGAAGCCCGCCTAATTGGGAAGGCAAGAAAGATAGCGGCCAAAGCGGCCGCGGCCAGGGAACAAGACCCCCAGAAGAAGATCGACCTGAAAAAGGAAGAGTAAATCGCGGAGCTGATGGACCTAGGCAATAAAACGCTCCTAAACACGCTTTACGGCCTATTGGGCAGCCCCAGTTTTCCACTGTACGATCGCGCACTGGGCCAGAGCGTAACCGCATACGGAAGGTAAACAATCGAAAAGGCCCGCGAAATCATAACCAACATGGGAGGAATTCTTCTAGCAAGCGACACCGACTCAGTGTCCTACGCCCCGCGTCCGGAGGTTAACTGTCCGACCCTGATCGAACAGGAGATTAACTAGCTCAACTAAAAAATAGCCGAAGCTATGGACACCACTTTTATGACTTTTGCGATTGAAGAGGTAATAGTGCCTAACGACCCTACTTCGCAGATGAGCTTCATAAACTTCAGCAGAAAGAGTTACATGATGACTTACGTTAAAGAAGTAGCAAAAAATAAATACGCGTTTTAGGATGGAACTGAATGGCTGGGAGTAGACTCCAGGGGACCGTGTTTCCTGAAGCAGCGCGGTTTCGTGACAGGTCAGTTCACAAAGCCCGTTAGGTAACGGTTAGAAAAACACCTCTTATCGCTGTTCGACCCGACCGTAAAACCACTGGATCTTATCAACCAAGTGTACCAAGACGAATACGCCAGACTGTCGGCGGCGGTGTAATCTTGCGACGTAGAAACCCTAGCACAGTACGCTAAGACGGTCAAAAACGGAGGCAGCTCCCAGCTAGCGCAATACCTCCAAAACACGTTCAACCTGTAGGATAATTATATCCAGATTATCTTCACAAAAGGTATCAAACGGTCGCAGTGCGCCCTACCGCTCCAACTAATCAACGTCCAAAACATTAGACAGGTGGACATCGCTCACCACGCGCTCAGTATTTCTTCAGCCCTACTCAAAGTAGTCAAAATCTAGCTCTCAGCTGAAGAATTAGCCAGCGTACCGAAGAAGGTAAGCGCTACCAAACAGAAAATTTTAGACATCTGCGAAGACCTACAGGACGACGCCATTCTGGTACGTTTAGAAAAGTCATCAGGCAAAACTAGGCGCTACGAATTCTTCCAAACCCCCTACTACGCATACAAAGCTCAAAGGGAAAACTGCGCCTACCACGAAATCATTTCATCCCCGATAATCAGATATTTCTGCGACATCGACCACGCTACGCCCGAAATGTTCACCAATTTTCTGAGAATAGCTTAGGACCTTTTCCAATCAGCCTTTGCTTTCCCGGTCAGGATAAACTACCTTCATAATCCCATGTCTAAGGGGTACCACGTGTACTTCAACGTAAGCTGCCACCTGGAGCTAGCTAAATTCCTTGCGGACCGCATAAACGCCTTGATGGGAGTGCCCGACTTCGTGGACCTAGCGCCTTATGCTATGTTTAAATCCCTTCGCTTGCCTAACTGTCCTAAAATAGCACTTGATGGCACAGTCTCCGCTAACTCACGCTACAACCTACCGGAAAACGCCCAAATACAAGACTACCTAATTACCTGCACGATCGGTACCATGTTTATCAAATCCCCGCTTCACATCTAGCAGTCGTTACCAATCGATGACTACCTCTAGTTCGGAATCAAGCAAGCCGGGTCGCCTCAGCTCCAAAAGGTTTAAGAATACGTACACAACACTCTTAAATGTCCCGACGCCGTATTACGCGCTGAGGACAATAAAGTGGTAATCATTTTCGGGACCACCCGCCCTGTATGCCCCTACCACAAACGCGTCCACGAAAACGAAAACATGTACGCCAGAATGTACTCTGGAAAGGAATCAAACGGCCTTACTCTTTACTGCTACCGCGAAACCCAGGGAGAGGTTAAATTCAGCGACAGAGTAACCCTTGTTGTGGACTAAGTTCCTGAAAATAAGATACAAGAAATTCAGCGCGAAGCTATTGCCTTACAGTAGCCTCTGCTAGCTGACGCCATTCCAACAGAACAAAGGTACGTAGATCTCATACCCATAGCGCGCGATGCCCGTACCATTTTCCTACGCAGCCATTTGGGTACCGGAAAGACAGAGGCAGTTATGCGGCTCATCCTGGAAAAGAATTATAAAAAGGTGCTTTATCTCAGCTTCCGCAAGACCTTTACCCAATCCCTAGCAGCCCGCTTCGCCTCCGTTGGTAAAATTCTATCGTACTCCGACTAGCGCGGCAGCCTTTACCACACATCAGCCAATGGCGAACACAGTCGTATGATTATTTGCCAGATCGAAGCCCTAGCCCGTTACTAAGATACTTGCGACTTACTTGTCGTCGATGAATGGGAAAGTATCTTATCTCAGATGAACTCCAATTACGCGCTGAGCACAAGTGATGTAGTAGAGGCCCTCCGCAGGGTGTTTACTACTGCCCAGCAGTGTATTGTTATGGACGGTTTCCTGCAGTAAACGTCGGCCGACATTTTCAATCACATTACTGGCAACGAACAGCAGGTTACCCAGCAAAACATGACTCAGCCCTTCGCCGACCACACCGCGACCGTAACCATCAGCTCAAAACACAACGACAACCTCAAGACCATTTTCCAGCGCGTCGATCAGACGTTCAAATCCGGTGGCAAGTCCTGCTGCTTCGTCACCTCAAACGCGCAGAGCGAACAACTGGAATTATTACTTCAACAACAGTGCACCGGGATCAAGGTCAAACGCTACCACGGCGACTCCACCAAACTGGACGAAAACGGTTTGTTCCACGCTGACAATAAACGCCGCGACATGGAAGACGTCAACGCGATCGCAGCAGCCTGCGACGTACTCATTTACACCTCAACCATAACCGCCGGAATTTCGATTGACCAAACCCCTTTCCAGTACCTGTGCGCATACCTCCACGAAAACACCTGCGACCCGCTAGCCTTCGTCCAAGGAATTCATCGCGTTAGGTGCGTGACGTCCAAACACATCGACGTGTTCGTCAACAATAACTTCAATCAGGCCGTTTACTAATCGCCTAGGACTGTATCCCCCATTGGTTACGACGTAGTCCTCTCAAAGAGCCTCAAGGAACAGGTATTAGTTTGGTTGACAGCGCGCGAAGCCTGTCTCAACGCATGTTAACAGTGGGTAGTCGTCGCCCTGCTAAAACAAATGGGTTATCAGCTTACTATTGGTAGCCCAGACGAAGAACAACGCGTTCGTAAAGAGGAAGCAAAGGCTTTATCGCATGCATTAAAGACCGTCAAGGAACAAGCCCGTAACGGCGACTACTGCGACTTCAGTGAAGGCATCAGCGACGAATGCTTAAGGGTGTTCGAAGCGATCAAAAACCGCGGGGCTCAAACCGACGAAGCAACCGCTACGCGACTAGCCAATCAGATGAGGTGCCTAACCACTGGCTTCGCCGCCGGACTCAACCCCCAGGAAATCAACGACTTACCTGCCAAGATCGAAGCCATCCGCGCGCTTGTTAAGCAGGGTATGTTATCACCACAGGGCGACGACAATAAACTCATAGCCAACTACCTCTCAACGTTCGGCGACCAGCTCAAGTTCCGGAAGCAAATTGCCAAGATCTCCGCTATGGGTTTGGAGCCTACCACATAAGGATTTGAAGACACCCTTAAACACGATATCCAAGACCGCTCTACTATGGGCGTAGCTAACAAGACCATTAACGTGGCCGAAATCAACAAGCAAATGGAAGCCGTTCGCACCGCGGCCAAGATCGACATAACATCCTTACCAGTCGGCTAGGATTTCAACATGCACCAGCACTTCGAAGCCTTAATTGAGGAGCTTAAGTCTAACAAAGACAGGACACCGCTAGTAACGATCGACCAAGCTCTAGCAATTATGGGTTTCCTATGCAAATCTGACAAACGCAGTACCAGAGTCAACGGAAAGGTATGTACTTAGAAATTCGGAAAGCTAGCTAAAATGCCCTGAGCAAATAATTGGAAACTACTCTTTTTTTTGGCCTACCTAAAATGGTAAGAGTGCTTTCAGTCGACTGCGGGACAAAGAATTTGGGTTGGTCGCTATGGGATAACGGCTAGCTTCAAGCCTGGGGACTCCGGTCCTTAGTCGGCGCTTCTGATATTGTTACTTAAGTCCGCGAAGCCACGGTCAACCTTAGACAGCTTAAGCAAGAGATTGAGCCAATCTCCCGTTTTGAGTACACCGACGACGGGTAGTATCTCCTAACCAACCCACCCCTAGCCGAAGTCCTTCTTGTAGAACAACAACCCCACATCAACCGCCGGGCTTGCATGATACACGACCTAGTGCTTTCCGTGTTCCACGACATCGAACGCGCCATCGAAATCCACCCGTCCAAAAAGAATACCTACGACCCAGGCGCCGGCCACGAAGAAAAGGGCAAGCACACCAAACGCAATACCAAGGCCATAGCCAAACGCTACATGACTGAGGAACAATGGAAAGCCATCGGACCCAAGAAAGACGACGTAGCCGATTCTATCGTTTAATTCCTGTACTGGTAGTAGTCTTAGAAAAACTGAAATAAAATAAATTTAAAAATTCTTTAAGGAAGATCTCTGCTCTAAAATGACGGAATACAAAACCTACAAGAGCAAGGTCGTTGGACTTCAATTCGACAAGTCAGTGTTTGACGAAGCAGCGGTGAATCAGTACATCGTTGACAACAAGGTAAAAGGCGGTAAGCCCAAGCTAACTTATGACGGTAAGTTCCTGGGCGTGAAGTTGGGTAAAGGCAAGCAGCAATCGATGGACTAGTTCAGCGTCGTCCCCGGGAAGGATCAGGGTATTAGTTACTTAGTAGCGATCGAACCTGTACTTAAACGAAGAGAATGATTTTAATAAAACCAATTTTTTTTTTTCACGACACGAAATGGAGTCGTTGGCAATGGACATGAACAAACTGCAAGTGGGGGCATCACCCGCTCAGTCGCGCACAATCTTGGAGGCTTTGGGGTACGATCAGGACACTTCCTTTGATCGCCCGATAACTACTCAAATCGTCTCAGATACTAACCACCTTTCAATCGGTGGAAGATTCGTCGGGCCTGGTGAAAACATCCAGATAATGGTAAGGGACGATAACGTGGTTATGGACCTGGGTAGAAGTGGACTGGTAGGGGAGCTTTTGATACCTTCTCATTGTAGTATTGGGAACGCTCTTCAACTGTTCCAACCCATCGAATGGATCCTTGGTAATACCCAATGTGGGTATGCTAACATGTAGTATTACCTCCAGCAAAAACTTAACACAGCAGACGCTAAAAAGTATAAAAATAAACATAGAGGTTTACTATTCTCTCTAGTACCATTTGATGGTCCTTAGGCAAGGGATGCTCAAAACTAATACATGTTGGACATTGCTAGAGGGTCCGTTAGTAGAGCCAATAAAGCTTCAGGTTACACCCAAGGAGTTGTAGAAAAGGGCAGGGCTGATTCTTATAGCGTTTTCCAGTTCTTTATCCCTCTTAACGAAATTTTCCCTCAACTAAAGGAATTCCCTGACGATCTAGTTTATCTTGGTCTTGGGTAGTAACTTAAATTGAACATTAGGCTTAATGCGGGAAATGACGTACTAACGTTTAGAAAACCGTCGATACAGTTCGACACAACCAAAAACGACGACCTTACCACATATGGGATACGATAATGTTAGCTAGTTAAGGTGTACACCAAGTTAGACGCACCCCGCGCCGATGCCATACTTAGATCTAGCTTCGTTCTGCCAAGGTTAAGCTACTCAACATACACCACAGTTGTATCCCAGTCACCAATTCTAGTGTTTAACGTTACTCAGAAGGATAGGGTCAAAAAACTATTCATCGGATGTCATTACAATAAATCCACTGCTGCCGACGCTGATAGTATCGCCACGAATGGCGCTGATAACGCTGTCGGGTTTTACGCTGCTGCTGCTGATTCTGCATACCCTGATCTAAAGTCCCGTCTTAACTTCTCAGTAGAAATGCCAATCGAATACCTCCACTTCAACTTCGGTGGTGAGACCAGGGTGTTCACTCTTAATCAGATGTCTTTGCTAGGGTATTGTGATATCTTGGCTGATAGTGATAAGATATTCAAGGACGCCGTTATTTAGGCTGCTAAGTACGTCCTAGTAATTGACATGGAAAGATTCTGCCACGACGTGTTCGGGTCTTCCAACTAGAGCGCAATGAACATTTAAGTTTAGCTACAATTATCTTCTACCAACGATAAAACTGGTTTCGGCGGTATGATACCTAGATGGAATCCTGCAACTTCAGTATACGATGCCCTGGTAGCCGCTGACCCAGGGTACAGAATCTACGCATTCCTGGAAACCCAGTCTCTCATGGCGCTTGAAGGGGGTATGTACAAATTCATCTGAGTGTGGAAATTACGCCGTTATTTTTTTTTCGTTATCCTAAATGTGGATACGACCGAAAGCCCGACCAATTTACACCCATCAGGCAACTGAGGCCATGGACACCAAGTTTGCATCGCTTCAATCCCTTCTTGACCTGGCGCAGAAGATGGAAGCCATACCCGAAACTACCGCGGTCAAAGTACAGAAGGAATTGCTTCAATCCGCGCTTAAGAAAGCCTTCGAAGAGTTCATGTCCCTAGGGGTGAGCTTGCCAGACCTGTTCACCAAATTCGGAGCTCAGCTGTACAAGGCTCAGGTACTCCAAGGCTAGGACAAACTCAAGGCCAAGGAAAACGAAACCGGCGGGGAACCCCTACTCACAGACCTTATCAACGAAGACATGATCGCCGACCTGACCAGGCGCATCAGCAGGGAAGACTACGAAGAGTACAAGAAGTTCAAAACCTACGCAGGCGACATGGCCGTCGGAGACCCAGAGTACGAAACCAAAAAGGGAGAATACATCCGCAATGTCCTAGCACCGCAAGAAGCCTACAAGATCATGCAGCAACAGAAGGCTGATCCCATGCGCGCTCACCTGTAGCAATTCATTACAGAGAAAGGCCTGGTCAAACCAGGTGTCGATGCATACCCGGCGACGCTTACGATGGTACGTAGAACACCTAACCTCAAGCAGTTCAGACGTGGGGTAATCAAGGCCTCTGCGCCTCCTGAAGAAGAAGAAAAAGAATTTGCATAAGTTGCATCCGCAGAAGTACGCGGGTTTGAAAAATAAAAATAAGAAGAAGAAGAGGTCCGATAAGAAATCTAAGACGCCAGGATGGTATTAACGCGGGCGAAAGAAGAGTTGCCGGAAAGAATTTTGTAGGTTTAAGAATTAGAAGAAAAATTAGAAAAATTGGAAACGTAATAAAAAACTTTGGGGTAAATCTTAATAGCGGAGAGGCGTAAAGTGGTTGAGATGAGATAATAGAAATCAAACGATCCAAATCACCAAAAGAAACTTTAACAAGCTCAAAAGGACTTAAATATCACGGGTGTTGCTAAAGATTTAAAAGATTAGGAAGTGTAATTGGCTTCAGATACATTAGAGGAAGTTAAGGGATAAGTGGTTGCATTAGAAACTTCCTTATAATATGTCCCATAAGTTATTAAAGATACGTAATCTGAATTTGATGCAAAAAAGTTATAATTTTAAGAATAACTGGCGGAGTAAATATCCATAGCATAATAAGAAGGCAAGAAAATTACAGAGAAGGAACAGACAAAATAAGATACTAAACTAAGACCAGAAGAGTATCTTAAAAAGTAAGAAAATTATTAAAAGGCAATACCTGCTGCGTCAATGTTTGATGTAGGTATCAGCGCTGCGGACATTCCGATTGATAGGCCTGTAAAATATTAACTAGAGGAAGAGATAAAAGAATAATCCCCGAAGCCGATAAGATCTAGAAAATAGTCCCAATCATTTGAGGATGCGGGGGAATAGCACGACGAAACTAGCGGATTGGAAAGAAAAGTCATAAACAACACCCTTAAGGTTGTTAACAAGGATACCGAACCAGATGATCAAATTCGTTATGTAGACAACCAAGGGTTTAAAATTAATAATTAGATGGTTATCGGCTGGGACGATCTAATTAGATAATACCATAAAGAGATAACAGATCCATTGCTTAGTGAGGGGGTTTCTTCTTAAAAATCGATATTTTAGTTCCCCTTGGCTGTCAAAAAAAAAGCACTTGCTAGGATACTTAAAAGATTAATGGCTTAAAGAAGAAAAGAAAAGAAATAATCTCCTCCTCAGTGATCACATGTCGTGGTAGAGTCGTTGGGTATGCCCATGGGTTTGGCAGACAACCAGCGTTCTAAGCTGTCCGCGTTCATCGCGGTAGATATGTCTAAAGCATTGTTTCGGCAGCGGCGTGCTAGTTTTTTTTTTGAGTTCGTTCTCTTCCTCTTTGGGGCCTGTGCTAGGGGGTGGCGGATTGGTTACCGAAGCACCTCCCACAGGAGGGTATGGCGGGGCGGTTATTACGGGAGGTTGAATTTTTCGTTCAAGCCAGAGGTGGTACATTAGAATGCCTTAGCTGGAAAGGGTATTAACAACCCCGGTTACTTGTCCCATTGAGCGTCCCGCTTCAACTGCCTGTCTCAGGTATTCCAGGTACTGCTAGTTGTCCTCTCCCGGAGGTAGGGGTTAGGCCGCGGCGATGTCCCTTACTATCTGGTCGTTGGGTCTTTCAAGGAGGGGTCTCTGTTCGGGTTCAACTTCGGGGTCGGGCATGTCTTCCTCTTCCTTGGCTTGTTCGGGTTCGCGTTGGACGCGGTCCACTCCGCGGTTGTAAACCCCAGCGAATACCTAGTCGGCGTCGCGCTTGGCGTCCTCTCTTATTTGGCGGTTTAGTTCTACGTTGGCAGCAGCTGCAACCCCACCGAATCCCAAAGGGTTGTTAGGCGCTAGAAGGTTAAGGGCGTCGTTGGCTCCGGGTCTTGCTACCTGGTATACTTAAGTGGGGTCCACGACGGGTTTGCTTGGTTAGGCGATTCCGTAATACATTTGTAAAGGCAAAAAAAATACCAGGTATTATCATTTATCCTAGGCGTTGTTAATGGTGAAGACCAGGGTTATCTCAGTGTCTAGCTGGTTGGTTTGGGACATGTTCTACCGCGGGGTTTCCAGGGGTAACTGGTCGCAGCTTAGCACCCTCACAGTAAGCTAGTTTATCGCCACGGGTGTTTCCCATTTGATCACCTGACAGCTATGTTTCTGATGGTTCTGGTAAAGGATCTTGCTACCGTAGGAGGCGTTGTTGGGAACCATAAAGGCCATGCTACCGAAGCCATTGGAGATACCCGAAGGCAACTAGTCGATCTACAGGATGACCACGGGCGGTTGGGATAAGTCGGCGTGCTTGCGGCCAGTGAAGTAGCGGGTTACCACCGCATTGTTGGAAGCGGGTACCTCATACCCTAGCTTGTCGAAGCCACCTCCGTCAATTGAGCCAATAAAGCGAATTGCATCATTAGTTTTCTAGCAAATGTAAAATTACATGACATCCAGGAAAGATTCCGGAGCTACGTACTTTGCTTGGGCGTTTGCTGCCGTGAAGTAAGCGGTCGATGTTAGGAAGTCGCAGAAGGCCTGAGGGTTTTTAATGTACTGGTCGATGCGTATGGTGGTAGCGAAGGCGGCGCCATTTAGGGTGCCGTTAAATTACAAAATGCGGAAGTCCTTGCCCTGAGACTGGTAGAAATTCATAAAGAGGTTGTCCATGGCCACGGTATCCAACTGGATGGACGAAACTAGGTAGTTAGTTCCTAAATCAACGACGCAGTCGGTGTCGGATCCCTGGAGCTTCTGAGTGTACGTGTTTACGAAAATCCTCTGAGGTTTATTCATTTTTTACGCAGCATAAAATTGAAATGTCATATTACGATTAGTCCGTTAATACTATCTACGGAGGCAGCGAAATTGAGTCGTTAGTGGTTGACCCGCTTATCAACTACGTGGACGCTTAGATAATAATACTAGACAATGCACTCCAGACCGCGTTGGATAAGATCGTCGACGAAGCCGGTACTATTACCTACGAACCCAAACCTCTAAACGAAATCGCGAACAATCGCCCTAACACTGGAGACGTTGACATGAACGGGAAGAAGCTTACCAACCTTAACACTAACGTGGACTTCTCCGGCGGTATTGGGGCTATCGCAAGCACGGCGACTACGGTGCTACTGTCCAGTATTATGCATCCAAACACAGGTCCCCAAAACTTAACCTCTGAGGCATCCTACGGTAACAAGCGCGCGACCGATGTACTAGACCCGGTGGCTATTCTTTAAACTGATACCTAACTCCAAAAAGACGTCAAGCGACAACACGCCGTGTCTTAGGGCTTTATGCTGGATAACTCAGTTGCTTTTGGGCTTCGAAAACAAAACGACGGTACTGACGACATACTACAGTTATCGGGTGCTTTCTCTGCTTTCAAGACAGTAGCTAACATAGGTACCTTCCCTACTATCATCTAAGGCGTCCAGGACCCTGTGCGCGATTACGATGCCGTCAACAAGCGTACAACTATCGTGGCCGACGCTAATGAGGTATTAGACCCAGTCCTTAATCAACCGTACAATAGGCTTCTCACTAACGACAGACCGCTTCAACTAAGGGACACGATCGACCCGGCGATTCCGCCCGTACCTGGTACACAGTGGAATACCATGATAAGTAAGCAGGCCATCACCAAATCGTACGCCGATGGGAAGTTCCACCAGAAGAACAAAGAAATTGATTTTGGTAATAATAAGGGGGTATAATGCTCCAATCCTACGTCTTCGTAAGATGTCGCCACAAAGTACTATTGCGATTAAAATCGGAGCGTTACCAATGAACCTACTTCAGTGGGTGTCTTGGGTTTCCTTGGCGGTTTACTAGGCGGTAGTTTGACGGGTCTTCTAACGTCACTTACAAGCTAAGGGTTGGCTTCGGGTTTGGGTTCTTTGGCTAGCTCAGGCGCCGCGGCGTTTGGGTCATTTGCAGGTAACCTCTTTAATGGTGGTATGCGGGTGGGAAGCGCCGCTGACTTAGAGGGTATCAAGGCGGGCAATCCTATTATTAATGAAGGAGCGTTAATCGACGACCTTAAGAGCGACATTGCGAACCGTCCTGCGGGGTAGCCTGACGTCGGGTCCTTGGTATCTGGTTCCATGAGCATTACAGGATTCATGCGTGCTAACCTTAATTCCACTTTCGGAATATTTGATATCTGATCCTCAGATTTTTTTTTACCTTTAGAAATGAGTCAGCCCAATTACAAGCTCAAAGACGACCACGTTGCCTGTGTCGGTCACCTCCGAAGCGAAAGAACCAGAAACGACTAGACATACCTTACCTAGGAGACTTTTGAAAATTACATACCAGACGGTTTCCGTCACGCCAATGGAGCTTCGGGTATGATAGCTCAGAGCAGTTAAATCCTAAATGGTAGCACCCCGCTTAGTATGAATCAGCAAAAGATAATTAATTTGTAGGCAGCTACTCTTGCTTAAGATGCGGTTAGAAAGGATCAAATTTACGTTAAGTCAGAGATTGATTCTTCCCTGGCGCTAAAGGCCGACTAGGCTACCACTTATACTAAGACGGAGACTGATAACGCGCTTGCGTTGAAAGCTAACCAGGCCACCACTTACAATAAGACGGAGACGGATACCGCGCTTGCGTTAAAAGCTAACGCTGCGGACTTAACTACCCTTTCAAATAATCTTTCGACTAACTACAACACCAAGACACAGGATACCGCTCTTTTTAAACCAATCGACTAAATCGAAAAGAAAATTGCTAGGGGTAATGGTCACAGTGCGTTAGATTGCGCCGCAGACAATAGGATTGATATTCGCGTTAACGACGCCGATCGGGGTTATTTCTACCAGCCTGTCGGACAGGCGACTACTCCGCTTGGGTTATACTCTAACGACAAATTACAGCTACAAAGCGCTTTGTCTTCCTCTTCGGTTTACGGATCCAAACCATTGTCAACAGACGGATCGTTGAATACCCATGGTCTTTATGTGGGAGGAATCGACGACGCTCTGAAGAACGTGCAAAGCTCAGTTAATGTATACTAAGGTAACGCTTCAGTCTACCTCACCGCGGGCCACGTAAACCCCGGTTCTGGGATGACCGATTTCTGCGCTTTGGCGGCGAACGGAACTCTACAAGTTAGCGGGGGTCTCCTGCCTGGTATTAGTGATAAGCAAATACTTCTGTATTCTGGCGCCAAGGGACAGGCTCTCCCTATTCAAGCAGACGGCAAGATGGGTTACACTGCTGCTGCTAACGTGGCGGTTACTGAGGCCACGTAATTCCCAACTAAAGCTTACGTTGACACCTAGAGGGATACGCGCCTGGCTCTGTCTGGAGGAACACTTACCGGTGCTTTGACTCTTGCGGCTGCGCCTAATAGTGACCTGCAAGCAGCGACCAAGAAGTACGTCGACGACTCCGTGGCTACCGGTGGTAGCGGGATAACTCAAGCTCAGGCAGACGCTAGGTATTATCTAAACACGACCAAGTTAAATGCTATCGTTGCGCCTAACGGTTCAGTGAGTATGAATGGAAACTTGTTGCGTAATCTGGCAGAGCCTCTAGCTGGTACCGACGCCGCGACGGTTAACTACGTGAACAGTAAGGGTACTAGCGCTATCTCTTCGTCTTATGACATTATTGGAAACTCCGGGGCTTTGGCTAGCGTAGACACCGACGGGTCGCTTAAGGTGTACCACGGAACCCAGGCCAATCTGATAGTGAATGATATTTCTGGAACTGATAATTCCCGCACTAAATCCTACTGGGAAAATGCTAACTCCCTGCCAATCGTCATTTAGACAGATACCACCAAACTAGAGCTTAACCATACCGCTCTTGCGCCCAATAAACCTATCAGATACGACGGTGTCACTTAGACTTTCTCTGGGGCTGATAATGCTGAGCTGCTCACAAAGGATACTATTAATACTTAACTGGGTAATTACCTTACTACGGCGAATGCCAGTTCTACGTACCTAACATAGTCTAATGCAGCGTCAACATACCTTACTCAATCTAATGCGTCTTCTACGTACTTAGCAAAATCTACTGCAGCAACAGACTACCTTACTGTTAACGCCTCAAATGCCCCTGCCACTATGAGTTTTGTTAATACGTTCCTTTCAACTAAGACGCCCACTTCTAACGCCCATGTGGTTACCAAGCTCTACGCCGACGGCCTGCGGCCTCCTGCCCTTAACAATGGGTTGCTTAATTCCCTTGAACTTAGCAATGCAGGAGTAGTCAGCTTTAACGCTAACGGTCACAGCGAATACCTTAAATACACCCCTGACGCTAACCAGGTAACTGAGCTTGTATCCAAGAGGAGACTTAAAGTTTAAACTAGCGCGGTCGGCCAGCCTACGGACCTCTTTGTCAAGAACGCGACTAATAGCTATGGGCTTGTACTTTCGTCTGGGTATAACGACGGAGGAGAAGAAACCCTTCAGACCTTCCCTTACATGGGACTTTACAGTGAGATCGATAACTTGATAGTTCCGATTCTCCGCTTTAATACGATTTCGAATTAACCCTTCTTTGCTACCCGTTTGTTTAAGAGTACTTACACACCACCGGAGGATTGTACCAATGATGAGATCCTTACCAAGGCGTAAATTCTTAATATGGTCGGACCTGGGGCTGGACCTGTTTACTACACGTTTAGGATTGCTATCGGGGACGTACCTAGTGGGGTCGAAAGCGTGGCCTCCACGGGTAACATAATCAGTAATGTGAACTACATCAACATATCTAGCTCTGGCGGTTACTATGAGGTCCTTCTGAGTGGTTACCCATTTGGGCTACTAGGGTCAGACAATTACGAAGTAATGCTCACAATGCGTTCGGGTCGTAATTCCATAAGTTTGCTTGATAACGACGTGGCAACGCCCTTCATTGCCTTAAAAGGAGCACTTTCCTTCAATATCGTCTTAGAAGAGACCGTAAGTGTAGTTTAGAACATGATCATATGCGGCATGATAGTTAAGGTATGATTTCCCTGGGATTTTCTTTTTTGGTAAATGAACGCAAAGATACTTGATCCCGACCTCTACGCCAAGGCCAAGGCTTGGGCCGAAAAGACATACGAAAAGCCATCGGCGTTCCGCAGCGGAGCCATCGTCAAAAAGTACAAGGAACTGGGCGGCAGGTACGGCGGTCCCTCTAAGAGTTCTACGGCCCTTACCCGGTGGTTCGATGAGGAATGGAAAGACGTTGGTAACTAGACGTATCCTGTGTTTCGGCCGACTAAAAGAGTTAACAAGAATACCCCACTTACACCTGCGGAGATCGACCCGTAGGACCTACGCAAGAAGATAGCTAAGAAGTAGAAGATTAAAGGTACTAGGAATTTGTCGCCCTTCAGAAAGAAATGAACGCCACGCAACCTTATGACCCGTATGCCGTGCTGACTACTTAGGCGGTGTAAACCGGCGCTGCTATTATATCTGCCGTGGGTCTGCTGGTAGTTGCCTGGTTTTAGAAAAAGCTGCAAGGATCGCATAAGCATCACCGGCGCCAGCTGGAAGACCTTCACCTGTAGGTGTAGACATTAAATCCCCCGGGGAGTTCCTAAAATAGCGATAACCGGGTTTGAAATTATTTTTGCTTGCCGTAAAGATCCCCGGCTCTAAATGCCGCGACGTCTTGTAAAGAAGAAGGTTGTTACGTACACCTACAGCTACGATAAAGAAAGCGATTCTGAGGACGACCAAAGTTACGCCCCTCCTGATCAAGTAGACTCTAGCCAGTCTGAGAGCGAAGGAGAAACAATCCCGTCCGATTCTCAAGATAGTAAATTCTTCACGTCGTAGGAAACCGACAGCGTCTCCTGCTCCGCAGCTTCTGACAGTATCTCCAGTTGTTAGGACTCCGAAATGTAGGATCCCGACCACGGGTACCGCTCTTATAAGAGGTATTTCTGATTACGGACAGGTTACGATTAATGGCTTTGTGGCATTTTTTTTTCGGTCTCAAATGGAAGTTAAGCTGACTAAATCTAAACAAAAAAATAAGAAGTTTGCCGTGAAGGTCGACAACAAGACCGTCAACTTCGGAGCCGAAGGGTACGAAGACTACACCACGCATAAGGACCCCGCTAGGAAGGACCGGTACGAAGCCCGCCATAAGACCACCGAAGACTGGACCAAAAAGGGAATCACTACTCCTGGTTTCTGGGCTAAGCACATCCTATGGAATAAGCCGTCCCTGGGCGCGTCGATCGCCGCCACTGAGCGCTAGTTTGGTATCAAGATTAAGAGGTCCTGAAAAGGGAAGTATTTTTATTTTTTATAACTGGGAAGATCCGGCCTTAGAAATGAGCGACCGTTGCCCCATCTGCTTGGAGGATGTCTCCGACCTTGACGTGAAGTGTAAGCAGTGCGTATCCCACTACCATGTGGAATGTATCCCGGCTGACTAATGCGCGGTATGCCGCTGTGTCTACGACAAGGATAAAACTAACCAGAAACTGATTGACCTGTCCAATCACTACAACGAAAGCTTAACGGCAGAAGACTACCCGGATGATGACGACGAAGACGAATACTACTACGGGGAAGACACCGGCGACGACGATGAG
>JACCDP010847885.1_pt1 | contig 18524 bp, 15 predicted proteins | sample 7445841 | NCBI WGS metagenome assembly JACCDP01 (sample SAMN15323441, study PRJNA562643) | freshwater metagenome | isolation source: river surface water | place: USA:Blue River Watershed | collected 2017-08-17
ATCAAACCTTTGATTCCCCACCGCTTCGCCATTGAATCCGGCACGAGGGAGACACCCAGGCCAGGACGAATGAGCTTTCCGTGTTTGATAAGTTCGGGAATGATACGGTTTACGGTATCAACGGGGACAGCGAATCCGATCCCTGCATAGGCTCCGCTCGGACTCACAATTTGTGTATTGACGCCGATCAGCCGTCCAGCACCGTCCAACAGAGGACCACCAGAGTTTCCGGGATTGATCGCCGCATCGGTTTGGATCACCCCTTCAATCGTGCGATTGGACAGCGACTTGATCGTTCTTCCCAAGGCACTGACAACCCCCGTCGTCAACGTGTGGTCCAGCCCGAAGGGATTTCCGATCGCGAGCACCTTTTGCCCCACGCGCAGGTTATGAGAAGAACCAATTGCTAACGGCTCGAGTTCTACATCAGGTGCCTGAATTTGCAGCACCGCTAGATCATGATCGGGATCAGCTCCAACCACCTTGGCTTGATACTCAGTACGATCCGCCAATGTCACTTTAATAGAGTTGGCTCCGTAAATGACGTGAAAGTTGGTGACGATATGCCCTTGCGTGTTCCAGATGAAGCCCGACCCCGATCCCTGCGGAACCTCCATAATGTCGAGTGACCAGAAATCCCGCTGTATTGCCGTGTTCGCGATGAACACGACAGACTTTGTCGCTCGTTCAAAGACTGCGATGGTAGCCCGTTCGTCGGGCCCCAATTCTGCGGGCGCGGGTGTCACGAGACGGGGTTTCCCCTCCAGTCCGTCGTACACAGCACCAAGCGGCTTACCCCACTCACCCGATGTCTGAGGCGGGGAGGACACCATCGCACTAAACAGCAGAAGCAGAGTTACAGATCGTATACGCCTATTCACCAAGTACCTGTACGATGAGTTCACGCGTTCTTGAGCGGGTATCGAAATCGACCAGGACGATTTGTTGCCAAGTTCCCAAGAGAAGGGCGCCGGCTGCAAATGGAATGGTGAGTGAAGGCCCTTGGAGTTGCCCTCGAAGATGGCTGTGACCGTTGTCTTCCCCCCGATTGACGGTGTTGTGCTGCAACCTGGGATCAGGAGGGATGACTCGATCCCAGAAGGTCTTCGTGTCGGCGCGAATCCCCGGCTCATCTTCGATGATCATGATCGAGGCGGTTGTATGCTTGACGAACACCGTCACAATTCCGTCCCGAAGTTTTGAGGCCACGACGGCATCGGCGACAGATTGCGTAATGTTATCGATATCGGTACCGCCCGACATGCGGATCGTCAGCGGGATGGTTAGGACAGCCATCAGATTCTTGCACCTACGAGATTGCGAAGATAGCGACGGTCACTCCGAGTTAACGGTTCGCCGCGGGCTTCTTCAAGAATGGTATCGAACGCGCCGCCCGCCGACAATACCCGTACCGCGTTCAAAACCCTGCTACTGAGGATCTTTTCTTGCTCCAGAGTCCCGAGATAGGCAAACGCGTCAGACAGGTTTTCTTTTGTTCGAGCATAGTAATCTTGCCCACGTCGCCGGTTGCTATACGCTTCAAACTGCTCGCACGCTACGAGGATTTCCGCCAACTGCTTTACCCATGCGTTGGCCTTAGCCAGCCGCTCCGGGTAATAGTAATACAGCATCACCTGTTGCATCCAAGGCTCCCACTCGACACCAAGGGTTTTCAGAGCAGGCTTCACCGCCCGCAACCGCCTAGCAAGACGGCGAGCATAACCCAGACGCATTTCGACTTGTTCGACTGCCCATGCATCCATAGGTACGCCTGAAGACTCAAGATCCCGGCGGTACAGCGAAACAAACGCTTCCGTCTCTCGCCCATATGGCGTCTTGGGGTGAATGGCGCGCCATTCACGAGGCCTTGTCGGAATACCCCGGTGCCTCGCCCAAGACCAAATGGTTCCAAAGAGGTGCCGATCGAGCCCAGCGCGGCCCAGGTCATGCAGGAGGCAGGCAATGTGATACCGCTGTACTCGATCCTGAGGATGCCCGAGGAGATCAGCGACGACTACACACATCTTCGCCGTTCGCACTGCATGTGGGCGATCGTAGCCACGGATTATACGGCTTGGTTCATGCGGATGCGGATAGTCATAGAGTCTCATAAGAGCTCGAGCAAGGGAACGTGAGATTCCGAGAGATCTCAATCGGGAAGCCCCTGACATGAGAATAAGTAACGATCCCTGAACTGTGCGCTTAAACCGGCGCGAGAATATCGTCGGTCGAATCTAGGTGTCAAGGCGACTCATACGGTTTTCTCGCCGAATCCCTACAAGTTTGCTATGCTCTATCGATGTCCTTCCCTCGAGGCTTGGGGCTCATGCAGGTTTGGCTGAGAACTTGTTGCCTCATCATTGCCACGACGATCTGTATGGATCCGACCACGAGTTTTCCTGGGTCACGCGATCAGCTGACAGATTTGACAGGGACAATGCAGGTGAATGTCACGCTGAAAGGTCGTGACAACTTCACGAGTGAGTATCGGTACGATGTCAGTGTCAGAAACCTTTCGTCAGATCCTATCATCCTCGACTCACTCGTCATTGTGCTCGATAAAATTACCAACCTGGCTGGCGAGGATCACGAGGGGCTCACGGGGGAATCCTTTCTAAAACGATTCGACATTCTTGATCAGGACGGTCATACAGAAGACGGCAAACCTTTTTTTCACGTTCCGACGGGAACTTTGCGCGACCTCGTGCCACAAACCAATAGTCTTCCGGTCCAGATCCGGATCAGGAACCGTGATTATGTAGCGGTGTTCACTCCTTCCTTCAAAGTACTGGGACAAAAGCGACCCCCTCCAGAAGAAAACCGTACGGATGCTCCCACAACTACTTCCGCTCCAGCTTCGAAATCGCCTCCCGCCGCAGATCGCAAGACGGTCGAGAACTTAATTCAGTTGCTGATCAAAAAAGGGCTCTTGACAGAAGAAGAATGGCGGAAGGCAAATCAACCTTGAGCAATACGATATGTACGGCATGCCTGGGAAGCTGGCCTCGACAAGACCATTTCGTCGCAGATCTCGGATTGTCCAAAGCCTACCTTCACGAAGACCAGTTTTTCCCTGGATGGACCGTCGTGGTTCTTCAACGTCACGCCACTGAGTTATTTCACCTAGCGCCACCCGAGCGTATTCAGCTGATCGCGGAGGTCACTCTTGTGGCCAAAGTTCTGTCTGAAGTCTACCAAGCCAAGAAGATCAACTACGAACTCCTTGGCAACCAACTTCCCCATATGCACTGGCACATCATTCCACGCCTCGCCGGAGATCCCGCGCCATTGGAACCAGTCTGGCGAGTGCCGCATGATCCCATTGTTCTGCCAGACCCAGCTCGTCGAGCTACTATCGACCATCTCGCCTCCCATTTCGCATAACTGGACCAAACCCACGCCGCCCTTAGGTATACGCAGGTGATATAATTTAAGCTCACCGTACGTCACGCTTGAGGCAGGAAAGTGTTCCGATGCACCCTGGATTGATCGTCTTACTGCTCACAATCTCCGTTCTCCTGCTGTCCTCCTCTCTTACCCTTGCTCATTCAGTAGGAGAGCATCACCTCTCACTCCACGAAGATACGCCTGAGTCCGTTGAGTCGAGCCCAGAATCTGGGCTCAATGAACAGGCCAATATGGTAACGGAACTTGGGAGATTGCGGCGGGCAATCCGTCTCCTGCCGAACGTCCCAGAGTACCGTCTGAAGTTAGCCGACGCACTGCTTCGCATTGGCGATCTGGACGCCGCCATCGAGGAATGTCGCGCAGCCATCAGGCTGCAGCAGGATGACGGACACGCACACCTCCAGCTTGGCCTCCTACTCTCCGCCAAACAGGACTGGCGTGCAGCCGTCTCAACATTGAGTGAGGCGATCCGGCTGGAGCCGCTTCTTCCCCACGCGCACTACAGTTTAGGACACGTCCACTACTCATTAGGAAATTTGACGGCTGCGGTACAGTCGTACCGAAAAGCGCTTGAACTCTACCCCCATTTTCCTGATGCACACTATCGTCTTGCCCTGCTGCTCAGGGTCATAGGACAAGCACAAGAGGCCGCACACCACATGGAAGCGGCAGCGATCGATGGCGTACCACAAGCCAGGTTTTTCCTCGGCAACGCCTATAAGGACGGACAAGGTGTCGAGAAAGACCTTGGACTGGCTATTTATTGGTGGATGCAAGCCATTGAGCTCGGTCAGCAAACGGCCTACGATTCATTGTCGAAATTGCGCCGGCAAACCCTTGCTCCGGGATTGACCACCCAACGGCGAACGGAGCTGTTCAAAGGCTTCCAGTCCTATCGCACCATCCTGTGGAACGACTACCCGGACATGAGTCGTGTCAGTGATCGACAGTCGTTAGGAAAAGTGCTTCTCGGGCAGGCCCGCGAAGAAGATGCGTTTTGGGTGCTGATCAAGGAGTGTGCCGCACTGAGCGAAGAAGCCCACAAAGAACTGACTGCGCTCTATGAAACTGGATGGGCTCCCTCCCTAAAGCCGTTCGATAAGAGGATACTGGCTTGTTTCGAATCCACCGCAGCTGATGGATTTGTCCCTGCGAAGAAAATTCTAGCTCGCATCTACGCGAAGGGGATCGGTGTGGATAGAGATATTTCAAAAGCAAAAGTCACTCTTCAAGATCTCCCACAACAAGAAACAAACTCCTTGCTTACTGAGCTAGGTCTCCGCTAGTCGCATGTTGGATCGACAGAAACCTTGGCGCCTGTTCATCACATCGTGTCCGCTTCAGTCGCTGGGCATTAGCCTGCTGGCCATACTTCTCTCAGCAATGCTGTGGTCCGCCGCCCCTGCGACTTTTACGGCGCTGGATCACGCTGTCTTTGACACCTGGAGTCGCCATCGCACCACCATTGGTGTCAGTCCATCGCTGGCCATTGTTGCGCGCGATTCGGTCAGCGAAGACCGCGTGGGATCCGGCGTTTTGGATCGCGCCATTCTTGCCCAGTTAGTTACTGCCGCTCATGAGGCGGGAGCGTCTGTCATCGGCATTGATCATCGACTCGACCAAGTGAGTCCTGCGCAACTCGGCGGAGCCGCCAGCGATGCCCTTCTCCTCGAGGCTCTTCGCACCGCTGCACCGGTTGCCCTCATTCACTCGCCCACGTCTCTCCTTCAAACCGATGCCGTGATCCCTACTCACAATGGGGTTGTGAACGATCTTGATCATGTTTCCCGTCGCATTGCGTTATCTACGCATGTTGGTGCCGAAACTATTCCCGCCTTTGGCTCTGCACTCTACGAGGTATTTCGTCGACACCTCGTCACACCGACACAACCCCTTTCCAGCCTTTCTGACACTCCTATTCTGATCAATATGGTCGGTGACGGATCACTCGCTGCCCTCCATCCGATTCCGTTGTCGTCGGTCTTGGCAACAATGCACAGGCATGACGAGGAACAGTTAACTACTTGGTTCAAGGATAAGATTGTCGTGATCCAATCAAATCGGATCCCCCAAAAGACATCGCTCCTTTCCTCAGGCTCCTTCGTAGACGGGATCACAGCTCATCTGCATCACCTGAATGCCTTGCTCACCGGTAAACCAATTTACTCGCTTGGCTGGTTCGGTCGTTGCACCATGACAACGTTGATGGCATGGCTGGCGGCTTGGATTCTGCTACGGTTTCGAGCACCACGCAGCCTCCTGCTTGCCGGTGCTGTCGTCGTTCTCTATAGCATTCTGACCATTGCGATCCTCAGTATGGGGTCTCTCATCATACCAGTCGCTTTGCCGCTCACCGCTGCACTACTCGTCTTTATCAGTACCGCTGCATGGAGCAGCGTGACGGCAAGCCAGCGTCTGATCCTATTCGAACGCGATATGATCCGCATCCAGCAGGAATCGGCGGCCGTCAGAGAAGCCCTCGTTCTGCACGAGGATCGTGCGGAAGCCCTTCAAGAAGATTTAGACACAGCGAACGAGGCCATGGCGCTATCAACCAGCCAACGGGAAGAGTTGACGAGGACGACACACCTCCTGCAGCTTCAAATCGCTGACGCTCAGAGCCAGGAACAGAAGGCTCGTCAACACCTACAGGAATTGGAACGACAGCTCGGTGATCTTCGTACAGCAAGCACGGCATCAAGCACCATCGGCGATGCGGAACTCAGCCGACTGCAAACCGAATCCCACCAATTCGGCATTATCACCCAGGATCGTTCCCTGCTGCGGTTGTTTCACGATCTGAAAAAGAGCGCCAAGTCTCCGCTCACCGTGCTCCTACTCGGTGAACCCGGCACAGGGAAAGAGCTCTTTGCTCGTGCGATCCATCGGCTCAGCTCACGGTCAAACAAGCCGTTCATCGCTGTGAACATGGCGGCAATCTCCCCCGAATTGTTTGAGAGTGAGCTCTTCGGTCATATGAAGGGAAGTTATACCGGTGCGACGACGGATCGTCGAGGCTACTTTGGACTTGCCGATCATGGCACGATTTTTCTCGATGAGATCGGTGACCTTCGGCTGAATCATCAGAGTAAGTTGCTTCGGGTGTTGCAGGACAAATCGCTCTATCGAGTCGGTGCTACGACTCCAACGACCGTCGATGTTCGGATCGTGGCCGCGACCAATCGAGATTTACAGAAAGGCGTGTCGGAGGGATGGTTCCGCGAAGACTTGTACTTCAGACTGAATGGCATCGTACTCCACCTCTCGCCGCTTCGTCAGCGCACCGGCGACATTCCGCTTTTGACCGAAATCTTCTTAAACCAGCTTGCCCAGCAACTCGGCAAGCCAGTTCCGGTGCTGACCAATGAGGCACTTCGTGCCCTGACAGACCACGGATGGAAAGGAAACGTGCGGGAGCTCCGTCACTGTTTGGAGCGAGCCGTCACTCTGCATGATGGGCCCTTATTAACCAGGGAGTCTCTCGGGCTTAGTGAAGACCACACACCATCGGCAGGGCATACCAAGCACATTATCCCTGACCCAGGTAGTGATGCAGCGGTCCTGAACTGCTTGAGAGAACATCGCTTCGACATGCAAGCAACCGCCAAGACACTGGGCTGGGACCGTAGTACGGTGACACAACGATTAAAGGGGCTTTGCTTCCAAGCCCTCGTCGAAACCAACGGCGATCAGGCTAAGGCCGTACTGGCAATCGCAGGCGACTTGAATCACCTACGAACGGCCGAGTTGAAACTGAGAGACTACTACGGCCATCTCCAGACCGTGATGGCATCCTTCACAACCGCTGAGGAAGCGCTGGCCGAATGCAGGCGCCGTTTCAAGAACCTCCCTGAACGCCACTTCATGTCAGTCGATACGCTCGTTCGGCGATACTTTGAGCAAGCACGTCCAGTCCACACCGAATCAACCCCGCACTCTTGATGCCCTCCTCGTACCGCATGGAATGGGCGATGGCCTCAATTCTCCCTCATCACTCACCAGCTTCGACCCATATTTCAGAGGTGAGACTACAGCGATGTGCAAGCTGAAGATTTTACCCGCAGTACGGCCTCCTGATGGAAACGAGTCTTGTAAGAGGTGATGAGCTCTCGAATGGCTTGCTCCTGATCGTCATCCTCCGAATGAAGAAGGCTAAGAACGTAAGAAGGCTCACGAATGACGTCGCCCGATGCAGATCGCCATTGGCCCGAGGCGTGCCAAGTTGAAAAACCATTTGGAAATCGTGGAGTCACGATCTCATCGAGAAATTGTGCCCAGTCTTGTGGACCAACATGACCGGAAGGCATCTCCGTTCCAAAATACAATAGCTCTTGGACCGCACGTTGCGCCCCATCCCCGCAGGGCACACCTGTCGTCGTCCCACACCCCATAAGTGAGACAAGCAACAAAGCGCTGAGTCTGATTCGAACGTTCCCCAAGGAATTACGGCTGTCCTCCGTCAGTCGTCCCTGCCCGCCATGACTTTGCTGATTGGCCATACGATAGACGATTTGATTCCCTGATCTTTTCAGAATTTCCCGGCTACCCGTTCAAGGAGAGATTCCCGTTTGTTCGGACAACACGTATCTCTTTTAGTAGACCTTTTTTAGCACATTGCCATGATCGCTTTTATAACTATTGGTGAAGATGCTGCGCAGCGCTTCACGATGACGTTGCCAATGATTCTGCGCCACGGACTCCATCCGGTTATCGACTCGCTTGGACCATCCCCATACCGACAGGCCAACGCCGGCATACAGGGCACCGATAACCAGATTGGGATACGGACACCATTGGGTAATGGCCTTGGTCACTTGCGGAAATGGCACCAAGGAGTACCACCATCCAAGAGCCGGAACGGTCGCCGCCACAAAGATGTAGTACGACATCTTGCCGCTTTGCACAATTCTTTGGATACTCTCGAGTAACGACTGATTCCGGATCGGGATCGTGTGGCTTCCTTCTGGCTGAGCGACTTCTTGCTCAACACTCGACATAATCGTCTGCTCCGGCCAGGAACAGTCGTCATGGGTTCGTACCACCACACACTGCAAGGGCAGATTCAGCGGCGCATAACACCCTGTGCCGTTGGCAATACGCTCAAAGACACTGATATGAATCTTGGGGCGAGAGATATGGTGATCCCGACATAGTTTGACGATGTCTCGTGGTTCCCAACGATAATACACTCCCAATCCGCCTCGAGCATCGTACAGTTCGTCGTGCACATCATGGTGTGTGCGGACGTACTCACGATCCGCCGCGATAAAGCGCAACCCACAGCGCTCTGCTTCGGCCATCATCCAATCCAACGCTACCAGTGACATCCCGTGCTTCACATACCCACCGCCTACATTGGAATGTACGCCGGCGAACCACACCTGCTCGAGTTGGGTCGCACGAATACCCTTCTCGTTCCATAATTCCGGATGAAAGGTGCGGCGGTCATCGTCGATCGAGAGCGCATGACACGCTCGGGTGATTCGACTACTGGGCGTCAGCTCAGAAAACCGCATGGGGTAGATCCAATTGAACAGCTCGCGCAGTTCTTCAAACGGCATTCCGACTGCGCCGACCGTGTCCCACACGCCGACAAAATTAATCGTGACGGCGCCATTCGGGGCATGGACATCATCGATGACGGCACAGAACCGTTCCCGACGCGCTCGATCCTCTCGGCTGTAATCGGCGGTGGGCTGACCTTCTCGCCGCTCGTTCTCGGATACTCGTTTGAAGGCTTCCTGCCGAAATGCCCTCCAACAATTTCCGACACACTTCCTAAGCGATTCATACCCCACTTGCTTAATATCGACGATCCCGCAGTACTGAATGAGACCCGAGAGAGCCCGGACGGTATAGGCGCCGCGACTAAACCCGAACAAGTAGATGTGGTCGCCCGGCTCGTAGACATGCGCGAGCTCCGTGTAGAGATCTCTGACATTCTTACCAAATCCGTACCCAAACGCCCCGCCGATGAGTTTCATCGGAGCCAACCGAGACGTACCAACGCCATCGTCATAAAACGCAACTTGAGGAGTTACACTCGGATCAGATTTATGCCCCTGAATATCCACGGCTTCATACAGCTTAAACACATTCGTCCCACGCGCCTTGATGGCGGTATTCCCCGTTCCATCTGAACAGAGCACGATATTTTTCCCTGCCATGTGAGTTCCTCCCCCATCAGCCTTGAGCACGACCACCCAGGCCGGTTGTCAATGTCAACACCGTATGATGATCATGCACTTGAATTGAGCAAGGTTCATACCGGCCTCAATCGCAAAAGAATGTGTTTGTAGCGCAATACTTGGGAAGTAGGAATGGTCCAGGTGATAGACCTGCACCTCACACCCGTATCTGTTTGGATAAGGGACTGTATCGCAATGGATTCAGCACGGTGCACCTCAAGAGCAACTGAGTAGGCCGTTGAAGGTATCGCGATGCATCCTAACGATGACGGCCTCTGAAATACCGGTTGACTTGCTCTCAGGCAACCCCTCGACGGAACCCTGAAATTCCTCAGTTGCAACGCACAGCCAGACAGCGTATAGGATAAGAATTGTTCCCGCAATGCGGCCTTCGTGCTGAATTAACGATAACGTACCGGTATCGGCTCCAGCGTTGAGGTTAGTTCGCTTTCTTCTGTGTTGCTGTGTTCTTGAGAAGATCGCTTGCGTACGAAGAAGTAGTTTCCCCGGCATTGGATTATCAAATCGTGGTTCCGCAGTGGCGTCGTTGTCACTTAGCCATTTAGTGAGGTGAGATATGATCGTAAAGCTAATCGTCTTTGCCGCACTCTTCATGGTCACGGTGAATGGATATGATTCGAGTTTGGCTGGCACCCCTCAGCCCATCGGCGATAACCAGCAGACCGCCGCTCGATCGGACGATAGCCAACGTTCTCTCCTGACCATGCTTGTGGGGTTTCTGAGACCGACCGATATTCACCGCGATCGACAGGACAACGAACTGGGGTCATCTATTCATCTAGTCGACGGTGAGGAAGCCGCTCCTACTACATCAATTGTGCCTATGACCTCCATTACTGTAGATGCACCCGAGAACCAATTGTCAGAAACAGATAAAGAGCGTGTGCGGCAGGAGCAGCTCCAGCAACAACTCAGCGCGAAAGAGAACGAACTGGCCATCCTGAGAGACAAGGCGGCGGCAGCGACGAGTCAATTGAGCGTCCAAAAGTCCCGCGCAGATGAGTTGGAAGCGCAGCTAACTCACAAGGAACAGGAGCTCTCCGGCATCTGTGCCCAACGTGACACGCACCAACAAATGTCACAGGATTTGAATCGGACGAAAAGCAGCCTCGAACAGATCAAGCAGCAAGTGCTCGACAAGGAACGAGAGTTTCTCGTCGCCAACGAACATCTTGATGCCGCGTCGCAACGGTTGGCTGCCAAGGAGCAAGAACTTCAAATAAGCAAGTCTAATCTCGACAAGATGACCCATACGCTCGCGGATCTCGATAGGGAACTACTCGATCAAAACACACAGCTCACGCAAGCCAAGCAATTGCTCGCGAGCCTCGGGCGGAGCCTGCCCAAGGATAGCACTCAGTTCGCCTCTGGTAAGGGTCCTGTGGCTGGCCAAACCGGACCAAGCGAGCTCGGCAAAGTCAGCGAGAATCTGGCGAATGCCCTCCAAGAGGAGCTCAAACAAGGGACGGTGGCGTTGCGACAGCGCGGCAACAAGTTGACCCTCGCCTTGGCGTCCGGCGAACTGTTTGCCCTGGGAGATGCCACCATGACATCAACAGGAACGTCGTTACTGGAGCGAATTGGTGCCGCCCTCCAGCAGTTCCGTAACCAGCGCATAGAAGTCGCCGGACACACCGACAGCATCCCGGTTCGGAGCGATAATCGGAGACCGTTCCGGGACAATCTGGAACTCTCTCGTGCACGGGCCCAACATGCCGGCCAAACCCTCATCGATAGTGGAATGGGTGCCGACCGAATCAAGACCGTCGGGTATGCCGCCACCAAGCCCATTGCGAGCAATAAGACAGCAGAAGGCCGAAGCAAGAACCGCCGGGTCGAGATCATCGTCACCCCGTGGTCCGCGTCTCCGGGTAAAGGCAAGAAGATTGAGCAAGTCGTAAACAAGCCCGCTCAACCCCAAAAGTCGGTTCAAAAGGTCGTGAATCGTTGAGGCTGACGACATGATCGGACCACTCAATCATCGGCTGGCCTGATCATGTCACTCGTTTAGAAACCTGCCTCCAAACTACTGTTGAGAATGCGCCAAGTCTCGCCGTGTCCTGTATACTCACGAGGATTCCTCTCATGACTCCAGGGGAAGCTGCCGATGCCCTGTTCAAAGCGATGCCGCAGCCCATCACGGTCGCACAGCTTGAGGAATATGGTCTTGAAGTATCGGACTCGATCGCCCAACAAATCGCCCGTGAGATTTTGTCACTGAATCTGTACTGGGTCCTGGCAGGGGTGGATGCCCATATCCCCACCAAGTATCGGGCGGCAATCAAGGAATCGTTGTTCGAATCGATCCAGAGCGCCTGGTGTGAATCAGGACAGTTAGGACAAAGCCCCTGGGGTGAGTATCAACTTGAACTGAGCGAACGACGGGAACATTATGCCCGCCTCGCGGATCAGGAGGGAATCAGTCATATGGGTATTTGCGCTGAGACTGCAGCGCTAATTGAAGACCAAGACCTCGTCTCGTCAGAGGACCGGCCAAAGCTCCTGGTGTTGTTGCTCGACTATGCTCCAGCCTCTGAGTACGGCAGGTTACTTGATGAGGCTCTATAGCGATCACGCGAGGCAAGGATCGACTTCCGATTTACAGGTACCGATGCGACAGGACCTTGCCGCTGTCGTCACATTCGTAGAGGAGCGGAGCTCCCGTTGGAATATTCAGTTCCAACACCTCGTCCTTTGATAATTGGTCCAACTCCATCACCAACGCCCGTAGACTGTTACCGTGGGCGGCGATGATGATGGTTTCTCCTTTTAACACATAGGGTTTGATCATCTTCTCGTAATACGGCAAGGTCCGTTGGGCCGTGTCTTTCAGGCTTTCCCCGCCGGGCGGTTTCACATCGTAGCTTCTTCGCCAGATCTTCACTTGAGCATCGCCGTACTTTTTAGCGGTTTCGGCCTTATTCAATCCCTGGAGCTCTCCATACATCCGCTCGTTCAGCGCTTTGTCTTTCTCAATGGGAATTGTGGTTTGCCCAATCGTCTCCAACACGATTCGCAATGTCTCCTTCGCCCGACTGAGCACCGATGTGAAGGCCCGGTCGAACGTAAACCCACGGAGCTTTTCACCAGCGTGTTTTGCTTCCTCGATGCCTTTCGCAGAGAGTGGGACATCAACCCACCCTGTAAACCGGTTTTCCAAATTCCACTGCGACTCACCATGACGAAGCAAGACTAACCGTGCCATCTTGTATTCTCCCCACTTGAACAGAAAAAACCCGACCCAAGAATGCCGTTTTGATGATTCACGTCAAGCTGGTCCCCTGACTTCGGTCTGTTTCGCCGGCCGGTCGATCGAGACCTGGCGGGCCTTCTTGAACCATCTTTGTCAGCGTCGCCAGAAAGATGATGTAGAAGACGACCCCGACCCAAATGACATACGGCTGCACCCCACCCGACTCTTTGAGCGCCGTCTCTTGTGCCGCGTGATCCACTCCCCCAGCTTTTTTGATTTCGGTAATGTGCTCGCGGCAATGCCAATAGTAGAGGTAGTTGGCGGTAGCCCCCGCCATGACACTCCACACGATGCCGGCCGTAAAATCTCCGGTGAGGTAGGTCGACACCATCGGGCCGACGGCATAGACGAAAGCGTGCAGATACATCTTGCGATACAGAAACCATAGAAATGAAATATAGAGAAACGCCGGCCAGTTCCACGAGAGGGCAAACCGTGGTTGCCCATTGGATGAGAATTTTTTGAACACGGTCATGTAATAGTCGGCATTGGGGCCGATGAATTGGCGCCACAGCGCCTGCTCGTCTCGAATGGGTCGAGCGGTGGGTGCCTCCGTCGGTGCCTCGACGGCGACCGGTGCTTCTGCCAACTTGGTACCACACTGATAGCAGAAGTTGGCGTCGTCGGGATTCTGTTGGTTACATTGGCTACAAGCCGTCATGGCGCATCACCTTACCATACTTGCGACCAGAGTTGAGAGGAGACTACCTGGTCTCCATGGCTCTGCTTACCATCCATGCACAAACTTAGAGCATGAGGCTCCTCCAAGACAACCCTTCTGGGCCCACCACTTATTGCTCTTGGACTTGACCCTGTGCTATTTTTTCTGTCTTTCTGAGAGGATGCGTCATTATGCCGACCGAAGAACTAAAAGACGATGCCGCCAAATATCTCATGCAGACGTATAGTCGACAGCCGATCTCGATCGTCCGGGGACGAGGTGCCAAGGTCTACGATCTAGAGGGACGGGAATACCTCGATTTCGTCGGGGGGATTGCCGTCAACGTGTTAGGGCATGGCCATCCAGACCTTGTGCAAGCCATTCAACGCCAGGCGGCGCAACTGATCCACACCTCAAATCTGTATTACACAGATCCTCAGGTGAAGTTAGCGCGTCTCCTTGTTGACCACTCGTTTGCCGACCGCGTGTTCTTCTGTAACAGCGGTGCCGAAGCCAATGAGGCAGCGATTAAACTGGCACGACGCTACGGGCATGAGCGACATGGCGCGCAGCGGTTCGAAGTCATCACGATGAAAAATTCGTTCCATGGCCGCACATTGGGCATGCTTACCGCCACGGGTCAGGACAAGGTTCAGAAGGGCTTCGAGCCGTTGATGCCTGGTTTTGCCTATGCGCCGTTCAATGATTTCAGCGTGCTCGAGTCTATGGTGACCGACCAGACCGCCGCCATTATGCTCGAGCCCATTCAGGCAGAGGGCGGCGTGTACGTCGCTACTCATGATTACCTAAAAAGCCTGCGTGAACTCTGTACGCAGAAAGACATTCTCCTGATTTTCGATGAAATTCAGACCGGTATCGGACGGACCGGTACGTTCTTCGCCTACGAACAACTCGGGGTGAAGCCTGACATCATGACCCTGGCAAAGGGTTTGGCCGGTGGGGTCCCAATCGGAGCCTGCTTGGCAACCGAGTCAGTTGCTGCGGCCTTTACACCAGGAGCCCATGCATCGACATTCGGTGGCAATCCGCTGGCTTGTGCCGCTGCACTGGCTGTCTGCCGTGTGCTCCTCGAGGGGCGGATCCTCGACCAGGCAAAGCGCATGGGAGAATACTTGGCGAAGGGGCTTGCCGACTGTAAGGACCGCTATCGCATCGTGAAGGATGTGCGCGGTCTTGGTCTGCTACAAGGCATGGAGGTAGAGACCGATGCCAGAGCGATGGTCGCGGATGCCCTTGCCCGTGGGGTGCTCATCAATGCCGCAAACGAGCGGGTGCTGCGCTTCGTCCCACCCTTGATCATCACACAGCAAGAGATCGACAAACTCCTTGAGTTACTGAGCATCCTGTTGAATCAACGCATGACGGCCGGAAAAGATTCACACCACTGATGACTCGATCGGCCCACCATAGAGCCGGTACCCAGCGATACGCGAAGGATCTGCTAGACGTTGCCACCATGCCGCGAAAGCAGGTTCTGGACCTGCTGCAATTAGCGACCTCGCTCAAGAACAAGCAACGCCAGGGAACTCCCCATCGATTGCTGGTCGGCAAGACGCTGGGGCTGCTGTTTCAAAAGCCATCGACGAGGACCCGCGTCTCGTTTGAGGCGGGCATGAATCAATTGGGCGGGCATGCGCTGGTTCTTCCTATGGGCGATATCCAGCTTTCGCGCGGGGAGACAGTCTCTGACACCGCACGAGTTCTGTCCCGTTACCTGGATGGGATCGTCATACGGACGTATGATCATTCGATCGTCGAAGAATGGGCTACAGAAGCCATGATGCCCGTCATCAACGGGTTGACCGACCACAGTCATCCCTGCCAAGCTTTATCCGATTTATTGACGATCCGGGAGATCAAAGGCCGCCTTAAGGGAATCAGCCTGGCCTACATCGGGGATGGGAACAATGTCGCAAACTCGCTGATCGAAGCGGGGGCAAAAATGGGCATGCGCGTGGTGATCGGATGTCCGTCCGGGTATCAGCCCGATCAACGGGTGATTGATCGGGCCAGAATGGAAGGACAGAGCACCGGTGCCGCCATCGAAGTAGTCGAAAATCCTCTCGTGGCGGTCAAGGAAGCAGACGTGGTGTACACCGATGTCTGGATTAGTATGGGCCGCGAACGGGAACAAGCCAGACGATTACGGACCTTGACTCCCTACCAACTGAATACGCGATTACTGCAACGCGCCAAGCCCGATGCCATCGTGATGCATTGTTTGCCGGCCCATCGTGGAGAAGAGATCACGCAGGACGTGCTGGATGGTCCGCAGTCGGTGGTTATTGACCAAGCTGAAAATCGGTTGCATATGCAGAAGGCGATTTTGAGCCAACTACTCAGCCGGAAGAAAGGGGCACGGTAGATTCTCTCATGAGATCAACACCCATCAAGAAAATCGTTCTGGCCTATTCTGGCGGACTGGATACCTCCGTCATCCTGAAGTGGTTGCAAGAAACCTATCAGGCCGAGATCATCGCGTTTTGCGCCGATCTTGGGCAGGGAGAAGATCTCAAGGCCGTCAAAGCCAAGGCTCAAGCGCTCGGTGTCAAGAAGGTCTATGTCGAGGATTTGCGTGAGACGTTCGTCAAAGACTATGTCTTTCCGATGCTCCGTGGAAATGCGATGTATGAAGGCTGCTACCTATTGGGGACCTCTATTGCACGTCCGTTGATCGCTCGCCGGCAAGCTGAAATTGCGTTGAAGGAAGGGGCGGAGGCCGTTTCTCACGGAGCGACAGGAAAAGGTAATGACCAAGTCCGCTTCGAGCTCACCTACCTGGCCCTTGCACCGAACCTGAAGATCATCGCACCGTGGCGAGAATGGACCATGCGCTCTCGGCGTGAACTGATTGAATATGCCGAACGCCATGGAATCCCTGTGACCGCGACCAAGTCCAAACCCTATAGTACGGACCCGAATCTGTTTCACATTAGTTATGAGGGCGGTATTCTTGAAGATCCTTGGGAGTCACCACCCAATGAAATCTTCCAGATGACTGTCTCACCGGAGAAAGCACCGAATAAGCCACAAGAAGTTGAGATCGAGTATCACATGGGCAATCCCGTCGCTGTTGATGGTAAGAAGATGAGCCCCGCGACACTCCTCGCGCATCTCAACAAACTGGGCGGTGCACACGGCATCGGGCGAGTAGACCTGGTCGAAAACCGTTATGTGGGGATGAAATCGCGCGGAGTGTATGAGACACCGGGTGGGACGATTCTGCATATCGCACATCGCGGTCTTGAATCCTTGACGATGGATCGTGAAGTCCTCCACTTCCGAGACAGCCTCATCCCTCGATTTGCTGACTTGATCTATAACGGCTATTGGTTCAGTCCCGAGCGCACTATGGTTCAAACCGCGATCGATGAAGCACAGAAGGACGTGAGTGGTACGGCGCGAGTGAAGCTATACAAAGGAAGCTGCACTCTGGCGGGACGAAAATCCAAACAATCACTCTACCGACTCGACGTCGCCAGGTTTGAAGAGGATGACGTATATAATCAAAAAGATGCGGAAGGCTTCATCCGATTAAACGCCTTGCGGCTCAAAATCCGTGCGCAAAGAATGAAGGCTTCGTCCTGATGGCGAAAAAGAGTAGCCGTCCGAACGCGACAATGGGCAGAGGCAAGGCTTGGGACGGGCGATTCCGAGAAAAGACCGATCAGTTGGTGGAAGCCTTTACCAGATCGGTGACGGTCGACGTCAGACTCTATGCCGATGACATTGCGGGGAGCATTGCCCACTGTAAAACACTGGAGAAAGCACGAGTGCTTACCGCTTCGGAAACCCGCACGATCGTACGCGGTTTGGAATCAGTGAAACGAGAGTTGGATCGTGGTCGGTTTGTTTTCTCGCCTCACGATGAAGATATTCATATGGCGATCGAACGGCGCTTAACCGAAGTGATCGGCCCCTTAGGCGGCAAACTGCACACGGGACGCAGCCGGAACGATCAAGTCGCATTGGATATTCGGCTGTACTTGCGCACACAGTTGGACCAGCTGCACGAGTACCTGATCGGACTGCAACGTGTGCTGGTGATGAAGGCCCGCACCAACCATGAAGTCATTATGCCTGGGTATACACATCTGCAACGAGCCCAGCCGGTCCTGTTCGCGCATCACTTGTTGGCGTATGTGGAGATGTTTGAACGGGACAAAGGTCGGCTACGAGACGCGAGAGGTCGGCTTAATGTCATGCCGCTGGGTTCCGGCGCCTTGGCCGGTACGAATTACCCGGTGAATCGTCGATACACCGCAGAATTGTTAGGGTTTCCTGCCATCACCGCAAACAGCATGGACGCGGTCTCAGATCGAGACTTCATGATCGAATCGGTCTCCGCGTTTTCCATCGTGATGATGCATCTCTCACGGCTTAGTGAAGAGTTGATCCTCTGGGCATCCCAGGAATTTCAGTTCGTGGATCTGCCTGATGCCTTCTGTACTGGCAGCAGCATGATGCCGCAGAAGAAAAATCCGGATGTCCCCGAACTGGTCCGAGGAAAAACAGGTCGGGTGTACGGCCACTTAGTCAGTTTGCTGACCATGCTGAAGGCTTTGCCGTTAACGTATAACCGTGACTTGCAGGAGGATAAGCCGGCGCTGCTTGATGCTCTGGAGACGGTACAATCCTCTGTCCGAGTCATGACCGAACTGATGCGGCGCCTGAAAGTCAATCGAGAGGTACTGCAGCAAGCATTACAGGGAGGTGGTTTGCTCGCCACAGAACTCGCCGACTACTTAGTCCTGCGAGGCGTCCCTTTTCGAGAGGCCCATGGGATCACCGGGCGAATCGTTCGCGCCGCCCTTGATCAGCGCCGTGAGATAACCGATTTGTCATTGGAGGAGATGCGGGGATATTGTGAGCGGATAGAAAAGGGAGTATTCACTCGTCTGACTGCGGCAGCGGCGATCGATCACAAGGGGCAACTCGGCAGTACGGCCAAGGTTCGAGTTGAACAACGCAT
>JACCDP010125265.1_pt1 | contig 18516 bp, 17 predicted proteins | sample 7445841 | NCBI WGS metagenome assembly JACCDP01 (sample SAMN15323441, study PRJNA562643) | freshwater metagenome | isolation source: river surface water | place: USA:Blue River Watershed | collected 2017-08-17
CCTGGCTCATGAACTGCTCTGCAGCAGTCTTGCCGAACTCCTTGTTCCCCCAAGGATTGTCGCTTGGGGCAAAGGTTCCACCGGTCTGCCCAACGGCATCCCAGCCACCGAGTACTTCAACTGCGGTGCCAGTCTCTTCTGCGTAGTAATTTGCGCCAGCGAGCCATCCATCCATGAAGCGCGTTACGCCCGCGAATGGCTGACCACCGAATGCTCCGAGCTTCTTTGACTCAGAGATCGTTGCTGCAAGATAGCCTGCGAGCATTGAGCCTTCGTCAATCTGGAAGTCGAGGCCGGTGAAGTTTGCTGGAATATCGGCATCTGGCCACGTTGAGTCAACGTGAGCAAACGCGATGTCTGGATTCGCCTTGGTTGCAGCAACGACTGCCTCACCCTGGCTGAACCCGACGACGATAAGGCTCTTGCAGCCCTCGTCAATGAGGAGCTGGATGTTCGCGGCGTAATCCGCGCCCGTCTTCGCTTCGCTGTAGTCAGTGTCGTACCCAGCGGCCTCTGCTTCAAGCAGGCCCTCATATGCCGAGTCGTTGAAGCTCTTGTCGCCAATGCCACCCACGTCGAGTGCGAGGCACGCCTTGTAGTCAGCCTTACCGGCATCAACAGAGGCGGATGGTGTCGAACCGCCACAGGCAGCCACGACGAGCCCTAGAACGGTGAGGAGCGCGAGCATTCGCGTCTTCATCTTTATGTAGCCCTCCGCTATTTTCCTAGCCGAGACGCACGCGTCTCAGCGGGCCAGCACAGCGCTGGCCGCTGTCGGCATTCTGCCTCATTCCTCCCTGATTTGCGCTCAGGTTCCATCCACCCACGAAGGGTGATGGGGGGCCGAGGTTATTCGCGCGAGGCGAGGCGGGTGCGGCGCCAGTCTGTGAACCGGTTCAAGAGGGCCTGCCGCAGTGGGTCAGGCACGAAAGCCGCCTCGTAGCCCGCATGGGCGATCTCCAGCAACTCTGTAACAGAGGCGCCGAGCCGGCGCCGGACGCGACCGTACTCCTCACTCAGCGTCAGGTCGCTGACAACCAGGTCGTCCGTATTGAGGGTGACACGGAGGCCACGACGATGAAGGGTGAGGATCGGAAAGTCGCCGTACCCCGAGACGATCGCCGCCTGCACGTTGCTTGATGGGCAGAGGTCGAGCACCACGCCACGGGCGATCAGCTCATCGCAGAGTGCAGGATCTTCAACGGCAACCGCGCCATGTGCGATGCGCGCAGGGTTGACGGCGAGCGCGCGGCGCACCTGCGCCGCACCACCCCACTCACCAGCATGCAGGGTGATCGCAAGGCCGCCGTCGCGGGCAACATCAAATGCGTCCTTAAAGGTGAGTGGATCTGGGAAGGCCGCCTCACGCCCAGCGAGATCGAAGCCGACCACACCGAGATCTTGTGCGGCAACAGCGGCGGCGGCGAGCGCGCGATTCTCTTCCACGCTGTGCGAGCGGAGTGCCGTGACGATCAGGCGCACCTCAACGTCACACGCGGCGGCGGCGGCGTTTGCCCCCTTTGCAACTGCAGCGATCACCTGCGACTGTGTCAACCCTTTCGCCGTGTGCAGATGAGGACCCCAACGCAGCTCCATGTAAACGACGTTCTCTGCCGCCTTCGCGCGAACCAGATGATCCGCTGCGCGCTCCAACGCCTCAGCGTCTTGGAGCAGCGCGATCGGTAGATCGAAGGCGCGCAGCAGATCGGCCTGGTCGGCGCAACGCTCAGGGGCGACGAGTGCGGCGCGCATCCCTGCCCAGTCGCGCGGTGCTTCAACGCCGCGCGTCTTCGCAAGCTCGAGTGCAAGGCTCGGATCAAGTGAGCCGTCAAGATGAAGGTGCAGCTCCGCCTTCGGCATCTCCGTCAAGAAGCGAAGGTCGTCGTCGGCGCGCGCGAAGTGTGGCTCGCGACCCCCCTGTTCACCTGTTCTCATTGCAGCACCCCTCCCCTTGCCTCAACTTCGTGCGCAGAGGATACTCTCCCCATGAGCCTCTCACTCCCCACCGCAACAGATTCGCGCGCGCTGGCTGGATGGCTCCGTGACGTCACCCCTGTTGATCGCGTTGGGATTGAGGAGCGCGTGGCGGCGCTCAAGACTCGCTCGATCAAGAAGTCGACCAAGGTCTGGGCGCTCCGCCTGGCAATCAGCATGTGCGACCTCACCACGCTGGAGGGGAAGGACACTCCGGGAAAGATCAGGCAACTCGCCGCCAAGGCCATGCGCCCACAGCCGGGCAACAGCAAGGTTCCATCGGTCGCTGCGCTCTGCTGCTACCCCGACATGGTCGCGATCGCGAAGGAGGCACTCGCTGGGAGTTCGGTGAAGGTTGCCTCCGTTGCCACCGCATTCCCAAGCGGACGCTCCTGGCTCGATCTCAAGATCGCTGAGACGAAGCACGCCGTTGCTGCGGGGGCGGATGAGATCGACATGGTGATCGACCGTGGCGCCTTCCTCTCCGGAGACTTCGCAAAGGTCTGGGATGAGATCGTGGCGGTGAAGGACGCCTGTGGGCCAGCGCACCTAAAGGTCATTCTTGAGACGGGCGAACTTGGGAGCTACGACGATGTGCGTCGCGCATCGGTCCTTGCGATTGCAGCCGGCGCTGACTTCATCAAGACCTCTACGGGGAAGGTGACGCCAGCCGCCACACTCCCCGTCACACTCGTGATGCTTGAAGCGATTCGCGAGCACTGGAACCGCACCGGACGCGTCGTTGGGATGAAGCCGGCCGGCGGGATCAAGAGTGCGAAAGAGGCGATCCAATACCTCGTGGTCGTCCATGAGACGCTCGGTCCCGACTGGCTCACCCCCGACCGATTCCGTTTCGGCGCATCGAGCCTCGTCAACGACCTGCTGATGCAGTTGGAGAAAGAGGCGACCGGCGCATACGCCGATCCCGACGACTTCACCCTCGACTAGCGCGAGCTACGAGCCGATCGGATGCCAGACGGTCTTCATCTCCAAGAAGGCGGTCATCCCGTCAATACGTTCGCCGCGCTCGCCCTCGAAGGCGCTCGCACGGTCCTTCTCCCCGTGGGGGCGTCGAGCGATGCGTGCCACATGCTCCGCCGCGCCGCGCTCCGCGTCTGCGAGCAGATCATCTGGGCAGCCCCATAGGTCAACGCCATCAATGTCTGCATGGCGGGCAAGGTGCGGCATCAGCTCGGAGCGACGACCGGTCAGGATGTTAACCACGCCGGCGGGCACGTCACTGACGGCGAGTGTCTCGGCGAGTGTGACGGCGGGGAGCGGCGACGCCTCGCTCGCAAGCAAGATTGCAACGTTTCCGCCAGCCAGCACGCCTGCGAGTCGTGTGACAAGTCCGAGTAGTGGCGAACGCTCTGGCGCAACGATCGCCACAACTCCCGTTGGCTCAGGAATGGTGAAGACGAAGTGCGACGAGGCGACAGGGTTTGTGCCGCCCAAGACGGCGGGGATCTTATCTGGCCAGCCTGCGAACCAAACGAGTCGGTCGATACTCGCCGCAACCTCAACTGCCGCCTCCGACTTGCCGTAGCCGTGCGCCATCAGGTCATCGCGGAACTGCGCAGCGCGACCCTCCATCAACTCTGCGACGCGGTAGAGAATCTGTCCGCGCAGCGATGCGTTGCGCGCCGCCCAGCCTGGTGCCGCGCTGCGCGCCGCCTTCACCGCTTCGCGGAGATCCTTGCGCGATGCGCGCGCAACGTTGGCACTTCCGCCGCGTGCAAGTTGCAGCACATCAGTACGACCCGACTCACTGCGTGGGAATGCGCCGCCGATATAAAGCTTCGGCGTGCGGCGGATTTCGAGTCGTGCGTCATCCGTCGCCGTGACTGCAGCGATCAGCGCGCTCTCTCTCTTGCCGCCCTTCTTTCCCATCAGGAACTCCTCAGGTAGGCGTGGAGCCCCTGCAGGCCACCCTCGCGACCGTAGCCAGACTCCTTGTAGCCGCCGAACGGTGAAGTTGGATCGAAGCGGTTGAAGGTGTTCGCCCAGACGACGCCAGCCTTCAGTTGCGCCGCAACCTGCAGAATACGACTCCCCTTCTCCGTCCAAATACCAGCGGAGAGTCCGTACGCCGTGTTGTTCGCCTTCTCAATCGCCTCATCCACCGTGCGGAAGGTGATCGCGGAGAGGACCGGCCCGAAGATCTCCTCGCGTGCAATGCGGTGGCTCTGCGCAACATTCGTGAAGAGCGTCGGCTTGTAGAACCAGCCACGCGTTGGAAGTACGCACTCTGGCTGCCAGAGCTTCGCCCCCTCCGCCACGCCGCTCGCAACCAGTTCACCGATCGTCTCCATCTGCGCGCGCGAGTTGATCGCGCCAACATCGGTGTTCTTATCCATCGGGTCACCAACACGAAGTGTGGTCATGCGCTCCTTGAGCCGTGCAATGAACTCTTCGGCGATCGACTCCTGCACCAGGAGGCGACTCCCTGCGCAGCAGACCTCGCCCTGATTGAAGAAGATGCCGTTGATCACGCCCTCCACCGCCTGGTCAAGCGCCGCATCCTCAAAGACGATGTTCGCCGCCTTACCGCCAAGCTCCAACGTCAGCGCCTTCCCCTGCCCCGCGATCCCCTGCGCGATTTTGATCCCAACAGAGGTGCTTCCTGTGAAGGCGACCTTCGCAACGCGCGGATCGGTGGCGATCGCCATCCCCATCTCGCCAGGCCCCGTGATGATGTTGACGACACCTGGCGGAAGATCGGCCTGCTGGCAGACCTCGGCGAAGAGGAGTGCGGTGAGCGGTGTGGTGCTTGCAGGCTTCAGGACGACGGTATTCCCTGCGGCAAGCGCCGGCGCAATCTTCCAAGCAAGCATCAGCAGTGGGAAGTTCCACGGGATCACCTGACCAACCACGCCGTGCGACTCGGGTCGGCGTCCTGGGACGGCGTACTGCAGCTTGTCGGCCCATCCGGCGTAGTACCAGAAGTGCGCCGCGGCGAGCGGCACATCAACGTCGCGTGATTCGCGAATCGGCTTCCCCGAGTCGAGCGTCTCTGTCACCGCAAACTCGCGGCTCCGCTCCTGCATGATGCGACTGATGCGATAGAGATACTTGGCCCGTTCGCGCGGCTCCATCTTCGACCAAACCTTCCGATGCGCGCGATCGGCGGCGGTGATGGCGCGGTCGGCATCTTCGGCACCCCCCTTCGCCACTTCGGCGAGCGGCTCCTCTGTGGCTGGGTTGTAGGTGACCACCACCTCGCCACTCGCCGGTGCGCGCTCCTGACCGTCAATGAAGAGGCCGTAGCGCGGTCGGATTAGGGCGAGTTCTTTCGACTCAGGTGCTGGTGAATAGGCCCAGGGGCTCGACGCGGCGAGCGCCGATGCAACATGGGGGGCGGTGGGTGCGGCAGCCGCCGTGAGGGCGCCTGGTGCGGCGCGCTTCACCGCGCGCTCTGGACGCTTCGGGGGCTGCTCACTGCTCATGGCGCCATCCTAGCGCGACGGGTGCCACACCTCCGCGGAGGGATCGCCTACCCTTCAGAGATGGCGAAGACCGCACCAAACTTCACGCCGCAGCTCCTGATTAACGGCGCCTCGCGTGCTGCGCAGGGTGGCGAGACCTTTGACCTGCACCATCCAGCAACTGGCGCGCAGATCGGCAAGATCCCGCTCGCTACGCCTGCAGATGTTGACGCCGCGATCGCCGCCGCGCGTACCGCGTTTGATGACGGTCCGTGGCGCAGCATCACCCCCGCCGACCGCGCCCTCCTCCTCATCCGCCTTGCTGACGCGCTCGCTGGAGAGGCCGATCAACTCGCCGACGCCGAAGTTTGGCAGACCGGCACGGCGCGGAAACTGCGCCGCGAAGGGGATATCCCCGCCGCCGTTGATCACCTTCGTTTCTTTGCTGGCGTCTTGCGCAACCCAGAGGGGCGTGCAGCGTCAGAGTTCAGCGGCAGCCATACCTCCATGATCCGGCGCGAGCCGGTCGGCGTTGCAGCGCTGATTGCACCGTGGAACTACCCACTCGCCATGGCGATCTGGCAGGCGGCCCCAGCACTCGCCGCAGGGAACACGGTGATCATGAAGCCAGCGAGCGCAACACCACTCACCGCGATTCGGCTCGCCGAACTTGCCCGCGAGATCGGTTTCCCTGATGGCGTGGTGAACGTGATCACTGGGCCTGGGCCAAAGATCGGCGCACAGTTCGCCGCCGATCCGCGCATCGACATGATCACGCTCACCGGCGACTCTGCCACCGGCCGCCAACTGATGGCGGCGAGCGCGCCAACGCTGAAGCGGCTCCACCTTGAACTTGGCGGCAAGGCGCCGCTCGTCATCTTTGATGACGCGGATATTGAGAACGCCGCGCGCGGCGCGCTGATCGGTGCGATCGTCAACTCTGGGCAAGACTGCACCGCCGCCACACGCATCTACGCCGAGAAGCGTGTCTACGAAAAGGTCGTCGCGCGCATCGCCGAACTGATGCGCAGCGTTCGCCTCGGCGATCCGTTCGCCGCCACAACCGATATGGGTTCGCTGATCTCCCTCGCACAGCGGGATCGTGTTGCGGGATTCGTTGAGCGTGCACGCGCCGCAGGTGCCGAAGTGGTTGCGGGCGGATCGCAAGAGAAGCCGAGCGGATGTGAGGGTGGCGCCTTCTACGCGCCAACGCTGATCACCGGTGCGGCACAGAACAGCGAGATCGTGCAACAGGAGATCTTCGGACCGGTGCTCGTCGCCCTCCCCTTCTCCGGCGAAGCTGAAGGGATCAGGCTCGCGAATGACACGCAGTATGGTCTCGCCGCGAGTGTCTGGACGTCAGACGTGCAACGCGCACACCGCATGGCGGCGGCGCTCCAGTTTGGCGCCGTGCTGGTGAATGACCATCTCCCCTTCATGAGCGAGATGCCACATGGTGGCTTCAAGCAGTCAGGATTCGGGAAGGATCTCAGCCACTACTCGTTTGAGGAGTACACGCAGGTGAAGCATGTGGCGATTGAACTCACTGGAGCGCCAGTGAAGCCGTGGCACTGGACCATCTTCGGAGATCCTGAGAAGTAGCGTTCAGCCGCCGAGGAGGATCTCCAGCCAGACATCGATCGGTGAGCGCTGCGGGGTAGCGGCGCCAAGACGGCGCCCAGCGGAGCCGGGTGCATCGGCGGGGAGCTCAGGAGCATCCGCGGCAAGGACGAACGGTCGCTCCACTGGTGAACCAAGGTTATAGCCGCGCGCCACAAGATCAAGGAAGGCGGCATCATCAAGGAGGATCCGCTCCGCCGTCAGCGCCTCCGCCCGTTGCGCAAGCGCAGCATTCTCATCGCGTAAGCGGCTGATCTCCGCGTTGGCCTGGATCGCACCGATCAGGTTCCGAGCGAGTGCGATGAGGAAGATGAGCGCGACCAAAAAAATTGCCCCAGCGCGAAGCCGATCACCAGTGGAAGGGAGCGCCCGAAGCATTCGTGCCTTCATAAGCAGAGTGTCGCCTTGATGACGACGCCACGTCAAGCGAGCAGATGGCGACAGGTTGACGCTGCGGTGCTAGCCTCCCTCGCATGTTCTTCTATGAGCTCCATGAGGCAGATGACGAGGTAGCGCTCGGGATCACCCTCGCCCATGAGGAGCGCATCGCCCCCCACGACTTCCTGGCAATGGTGGAGGAGGCTCGCGGACGGATTATTGAGTCATACGAAGAGGATTCGCTTGTTGAAGCGATCGCGCTTGAACTTGAGCGAAGTCACGGCTTCTACCCCGCACTTGATCACCGCCTTCAAGCGGCGGTGCGCGCCTCAACGGAAGAGGGCGAAACGGCACTCATTGAAGCGACGGGGGCGGCTGGTTCATCGGATGATGAGAGCGACGCTGGCGAAGAGGAGGATCCCGATCTCCGTGACGCCGAGGACCTCCTCGCCGGTCGCGAACCACGGCCCCTCCGTTCAGCAGTGGTTGAACTCGAGCTAGATGACGAGAACTAGATGACAGCCCAGCCTCCAGTCCTGATCGCCGCCGCCCTCAGCGCAGAGCGCGCCGCCCTTGAAGCGATCGCAACGGGACTTACGGAGCACGCGCTCCCCGGAATCGGCAGAGGCGATCTCCTTGTTGGAACGATTGACGGAACGTCAGTCGCACTCCTCCGCTGCGGCGTAGGGAAGGTCGCCGCCGCAACAGCGGTTGCCGCTGCGAGTGCACTCAAGCCGCGTTGCATCATCTCTGTCGGCTCCGCTGGCGCGCTCCACGCCGGGCACACGATTGGCGACGTGGTGATCAGCACCGAAGTGTTGCAACACGACTTCGCCGCGGTGAGCGCATCGGGCTTCACCCTCTTCGGTTACGGCAGCGACTGGCCGTCCAACGGCGATCCAATCTTGCGCTCAGATCCCGCCGCGACGAAGGCTGCCGAAGCGGCGGCACGAAGTGCTGGCACAGCGCGCGGATTCGCCGTCAGTAGCGGCCGCATCACGACTGGTGACTGGTTCGTGAACGACGCTGCAACGCGCGACGCGATTGCCACGCGCACAGGAGCCGATCTCGTGGAGATGGAGGGTGCGGCGATCGCCTACGTTGCGCAAAAATTCGGGATACCGTGGATCGTGATTCGCAGCGTCAGCGACGCCAGTGACGGAAGCGCCGCACCATCGTTTGACGAGTATCTCGCGCTCGCCTCTGCAAATGCTGCGGCAATCGTCCGCGCCACCCTGCCACTCCTCCCGTAGCGGAGCGCGGCCTCCCGTAACGGGTATTAGCGGCTGAGACTGATCTGCTCGGCCTCCATCACGCGATCACCGAAGAGACGATCGGCAAGGCCACTGAATCCTGCAACGGCACCAGTGGTGAAGAGTTGATGTACTGGGAGCACCTCAGCGCGAGCTGGCGCGCTGTGACCAGCGGCGCCTGGGTCTGCAGCGGTGCCGCGCGTAGAACCTGGCGCGTCAAGGTGGTTCACTGAGATCACCTCCTGAAGCGTTGCCGCCGCAGCGGCGGCTGAGTCAACCACAGCGATACTCTCGCCAAGTTCGCTGGCGATCAGGTTTCGAATCAGTGGGAAGTGGGTGCAGCCGAGCAGCAGCGTGTCAATCTTTGCCGCGGCTGGAAGCTCCTTAAAGGTGGCGAGCGTGCTCCGCACCGCCTCTACCAACTGCGGTGATGAGAGGTCGCCCGCCTCAATCAGCGGAACGAGTGCCGATGCGGCACGCGCCTCCACCTGTACGGCTGGGTTCTGATCCTTGATCGCCGCGAAGTAGGCGCCTGAGCGCACCGTCGCCTCCGTTGCGATCACGCCGATCCTCCCCGTCCGCGTGGCGAGCACCGCCGCCGCCGCACCGGGTCGCACCACACCAATAAACGGTACTGCTGGGTGGCGCTGGCGCAGGTGTGCGAGCGCCACAGAGGTTGCCGTATTGCAGGCGATCACGATCGCCTTCACATCTCGCGCCACAAGCACATCGGCGAGCTCCATCGCGTAGTCGAGTACCTCCGCGTCGCTTCGCGTCCCATACGGATGCCGCGCGCTGTCACCGATGTAGATCGTTGACTCTCCAGGGAGGCGTCGCTGCGCCTCACGCAAGACGGTGAGCCCGCCAACTCCAGAATCGAAGAATCCGATCGGTCGGGGGTCAGACATGTGTAGACCGTAGCAGCCAGCGCAGACGATCCACAGGTCCACGCTGATGGAGGTGCAGGCCGACCCCTTCGGCGATGCGTTCAAGTTCCGCTGACCCCCAGGCGCGGATCGCAAACGGGTCACGCTGATCAGGGGTGGCGTCGCCAGCGTGCCAGTGACGAATCTGAAGCTGCGCGCAGCCCGTACGCCCTGCCAGATCTGGCAGGAGGCGGCTCTCACGACGCACCTCGCCGACCTCTTCACTGATCCAGCGCACATCTTCACTCCACGCGGAGTCACTCGCCGCCTCACTGAGTAGATCAGCGTCAATCAGCGTGGCATCAATCCCGAAGATGCCACCTGGGCTGAGCAGCGTCGCCGCCTGAGCAAACAGCCGCTCAAGATCTGTTGCTTCAGTGAAGAGCGGGAGGAGATCGCCGCCAGCGATCACGAGCCCCGCACCGTGCCGCAGAGTCTCTGGCGGCGTCCATGTGAGCAGATCCGCCTGAATCAACTCAGCATCTGGAAGACGCTCGCGCGCGAGGCTGAGAGCAGCATCATCAAGATCAAGGCCGACGAGGGCACGATCAGCGGTGGTAATCGCGGCGAGAATGCGACCTGCGCCGCAACCAAGTTCTACCGTTGGACCACTCGTTGTCGCGGCGGTCGCACGCCAGAAGTCCAGATCAGCGTCGCCACCCGCGTTGAGATCGCCTTCGTCATCAAGGAGGCGACGCCGGCGATCAGCGGTCAGCGGCTCGGCTCCCAGCGAATGGTCTCCCCCGCCGCCTTCCGCTTTGCAAGGGAACTGATCACCTCGAGCGCGGCGCGATTCGCAATCATCGCCGTTGACTCTGCCCAGTCATACGGAGGCGACACTTCAAGGATGTCCATCCCAGCGATCGGGACGCGTGCCGCGATCTGCCGTAACGCACGGAGCAACTCGCGCGTCAGCATGCCGCCAGGCTCTGGCGTTCCGGTCCCAGGGGCGAGACCAGGATCCACTACGTCAATATCAACGCTGATCCAGATCGCATCAGGTCCATCAAGCGCTTCAGCGATCGCGTCCTGGATCACCGCCTCTGCACCGCGCTCTTCAATCTCGGTCATGAAGTGGGTGCGCATCCCTTTCCCCTTCATCCAGTCGAGCGTCTCGTTATCTGGGAAGTAACCGCGCAGTCCAACCTGAACGAAGTTCTTCCCCTGAACAGCACCAGATTCAATCAGGCGACGCATCGGCGAGCCGTGACTGTGCAGCGAGCCGTAGCCGTCCGGTGAGGTGTCAGCGTGCGCATCAAAGTGCAAGATGCCAATGCTTTTTGGCCAACGGAGCTCTGCGATCGCCGTAGCGTTTGGCCAGGTGATGGAGTGATCTCCGCCGAGCACAATAGGGATGGCACCAGTCGCCGCAACTTCACGAACCTTCCGATAGATCTCACCGTGGCCATGCTGAACACGGCCCGGCACGACCGCCGCATCGCCCGCATCTACAGCGGTCAGGACGCGGAATGGGTCAACGCCAACCTGCAGTGAGTGCAGGAGTCCCGTCTGATACTGCGCCTCGCGAATGGCGCGTGGACCGAAGCGTGTCCCTGGTCGATGCGTTACAGCGTCATCAAAGGGTGCGCCGATGATGGCGATATCTGCCTGCATGCGCTGGATCTCGCTCGCATCTTCCACCCACGGGAGTTGCGAGAAGGAGACCGGACCCACGTACGACGGTCGATCGTCTGGGTCACGCACCTCTCGCGCTGCGCCCCAGCCGAGGGCGGCAATAGATTCAGCAAAAGGAGGTTTGGTTGCGCTCATGTTCACACACCGATGCTTACATGCGCCGCCGGTTCGATCCAACGTCCAGCGGGGCGCAGCCCGATCCTACACCCTTAGACGCTGTCGTCGTCCGCCCGAGTGAGCGCCGCCTCAATCACTGCGGCGATGAGCACGGCGATCAGGAGACCACTCGGGCTACCGAGCCCGACCACGCGGAAGGCGCTATACCCGCCAGCGATCGCCCCAACGATGAAACTGCGGCGCAGCGCGCGCCGTCTCCTCCCGCGCCACTGACCAGGGTGACGGCGGTACGACTCCACGAGCAGGATCGGCGCGGTTGCGAGTGCGAGCGTGCAGCCGAAGGCGAGTGATGCGGCGAGTCCTGCAATCGGATCAACACTCGGGTTAATGGTCGTCAACAGCAGTGCAGAGAGGAGCGCCCCAGCGAGGGCGGCGACCGCCGTGATCCGAATCAGTCGCTGATCCGTCACTGGGATGCGCGGCGGGGCCTCTCGCTCCGCCGCTTCGCTCGCTCGCTCAACAGGTGTGGGGAGTCTCATCCTGGCCTCCCTGCAGGCGCCTTGGATGAGGGGCAGAGTTCGCGATAGGCGCAGTAGGTGCAGTTCATAAGGTCCGGCTTCGCCTCCATTGAGCCAGTCTGAATCCCCTCCGCCGCTTCGGCAATCTTCTCGCGCGCCTTCTCAATCCGTTTCGGATCAACGGGGACGGTTGCCGTCTTCCCAGAGTCAAGAAAGCGCAGGCTCACCTCGTCTGGGAGGCGACCAGTAGTGGAGCGCCAGGCGAGGGCGTAGATCTGCAGCTGCAGTGCATCACGCGCGCGCGCAACCCCTGCCTCGTCGTCGTCTTTCCCGCCACTCTTGTAGTCGGAGATCACCACCCATTCGTCCGAGAGTGGAAGGGTTGGACGCAGCGTATCGCCGCTCAGTTCAATCGCGGGAATTTCCTTGGTGCGCTCACCCGGTGCGAGCGGTCGCACATCCACACGATCCCAGCGACCGCGAACCTTGTGGCCGCCGATCTCAAACGAGAAGTCCTTCTCAACGTACGCGGGGACAACGCCGCTTGCAAGCTCATCACTACGGAATCGCTCAATAACCTTGAGGGCGGCGTCACGTCGCGCATCTTCGTGAGAGCGCGAGACGAACCCAGCGCTCTGCCAGCTCCGGTCAAGTGCGGCGGTGAGTGCCGGAAGTTCAGGCGCGGCGCCGTTCATCTGCCCGCGATGGAACTCTGCAACGGCGGCGTGGAGCGCCGAGCCGTAGATCGCAGCGTGATGAGGCGGGAGTGGAATCCGAAGGCGTTGCTGGTAGTGATAGCGCAACGGACAGGCGAGGTAGGCCTCAATCGCCGTATAGCTCAGCGTCAGCGGCGTCTGCTCAGCGACACCAGCTTCACGCACGGCGAAGACTGGCGGCGCTGGGGCAACAATCTCCAGCGCGCCGATTGCGCTGCTCCGTTCACCAGTGAACGGCACCTCCTCAAGTTGCGTGCGCGCAAGGTCGAGCGCCTCAGAGACGAAGCGGCTCACCTTTCGCGGGCGAACCCCTCCGGTGGAGCGCTCTGCAGCGCTCAGGTAGAGCTGCGTCCGCGCGCGTGTCAACGCCACATAGGCGAGACGGCGCTCTTCTCGAAGCGCCTCCTCATCAAGCGCACTTGGGTCATCAGCGACGCGAGGGTCGCGCGGCACGATCTCATCGCTGCCACCTAACTCTGCGGCAAGTGCGAGGCGCGGCGGTCGCCCGCGCGCGGGGAATCGCGTCTCAACCATATTCGCAACAAAGACCACAGGGAACTCAAGGCCCTTCGCCTGATGGATGGTGAGCAGCGAAACAGCATCAAGGTCTGGATCTACATCGGCGGCAGATGGATCGTCACCCGCCTCGCCAAGCTCTTCTAGGTAGCGCACCAAGTAAGGAGCACGATCAAGCTCAAGGAGTCGGCTGCGCGAACGGACCACGTCAAAGAGTCGACCGATGTTGCGAATCTGCTCATCAGCCTCAGGGCTCGCCTCACGCGTCAACTCGGCAAGGAGGCCGCTCTCGCGCAACCAGCGATAGAGCACCTCGCCGCTCGTCCGCTCCACGCTCTCCTGCACCAGTCCGCTGAGCCGCCCCATCAGCCGCTCGGTCTCTGGGTGCGCCGCACCGATAAGGGCGAGGCACTCGCGAAGCGAGCGGTGTTCGCGACGCGCCTTCCCCACCGCTGCGGCGAGGATCGCGGCTGGCACCTTGAAGCGTGAATCGGCGGCGATCAGAAAGAGCGGTGCGGAGGCGTCGGGATCAGCGGCGTGTCGGAGGCCAGCGAGGAGGAGTCGAACCTCTGGTCGGTCGTAGAGTCCGGCGGCACCGCTCGCACGCCAAGCGATCCCCGCCATATTCAGGCTGCGTCCGATCTCCACTGTGTCAACGTTTGCGCGCACCAGCACAGCGTGATCGCGGGGTCGCCTTCCAGCATCAATCGACGCCCGAACCTCTTGCGCGATCCAGTCTGCTTCGTCCGCAGTGGTGCGGAATCGCCGAAATCCAACGGGGGCGGAACCCCCCGGATCTGCCTCAGCACTCAGATCTTTTGAGATACCGAGTCGCGTCTCAAGGCGATCTGGATCATTGAATCGAACCAGGCGACGTGCGGCGGTCAAGATTGGCGTGGTGCTGCGGTAGTTCTTGGTGAGCACCACCTTCCCTGCATCTGGATAGCGATCCACGAATCCGAGAATGTTGCTGATCGCCGCACCTCGAAATCGATAGATGGACTGATCGTCGTCACCGACCGCGGTGAGGTTGCCACTCCCCTGCGCGATCAGGTCGACGAGTGCCCCCTGGAGACGATTCGTATCCTGGTACTCATCAACAAGGAGCCAGCGATGCCGCTCGCGCACGCGTGCCGCAACGAGTGGGTCGCTGCGGAGAATCTCGTAGGCGAGGAGCACCTGATCGCCGAAGTCGAGTAGCCCACTCTTTGCCAGGATCCCCCGATAGGTGCGGTAGACGGCGGCGAGCTCCCCCTGCTCTTCGCTAAGGCGTGTCAGCGCCGCCGCATACTCTTCAAGCTTCTTCCGATCCTTCGCTGGTGCCTCCGCATTGAGAACAACAGCGGCAGCCTTCGCGCGAAGCTCGGCTGCGAAGGCGTCAATTGCATCGGCACTTACCGCCTCCTCCTTTGCACGCGAGATGTAGCCCGCAATGTCGCCAAGGAAACGTGTTGGGTCGCCGAGCGGCGCAAATCGTGAGAGTCCAAGTTCAAAGAGATGCTCGCGTAAGAGGAGCACGACCTCTGCACGTCCAAGGACGCGCAGATCCCCGGAGATGCCGAGACGGTGCGAGTTTTCACGCAGCAACTCATCGCCCCACGCGTGGAAGGTCTTGATTGGCGTGGTGGCGTACCCATACGGCACGAGGCGATCAACGCGTCCCTGCATCTCCTCCGCGGCGCGGTCGGTGAATGTCAGCGCAAGGATCTCCTCAGGGAGTGCGCGCTGCTCGGCGATCAGCCAAGCAACACGCCGGGTAATCACCTGTGTCTTCCCCGTGCCAGCGCCAGCAACTACCAGAAGTGGACCTTCGCCGTAGGTGACCGCCGCGTACTGCTCGTCGTTCAGATCGTTGAGGAGATGCGCAAGGCCATCACGGAAGGCGCGCGGCGCGCGGACTGACACCCCCGTCCAAACTGGGATCTGGTCGATGCCCGCTGGCTCTTTGTCTTGCGGTGCAGCGCTACGCGGCGCGCGTGGTGTCACCGTGTGCGGCGCGTACCGCCTGGCTGAGCGATCGCCGCCTCAATCGCTGCGCGCTCCTCTTCTCCAAGCGTTGTCTCACTCGTTCCGTTCATCACACGTTTGATATAGATACGCGTTCCAACACGCGCGTGAAGTGTGGTGATCACAACGCCGCTCCCGCCATCATCAAGGAGGGCGAGTGAGCTGCTCTGTCCAGCCCCCGCATCGTCATAAGCCTGGAACTGGACGTGCCCAACACGGCTCACCGCGCGATCCGCAGCCGCCTCAAGTTCGGTCAGGCGCCCCTCGCTCACAGCGAGGCGGGCCGCATGCTCAGTGACCGCAGCGAGCGCCCGGGTCAGCTGCGCCCCACCGGTGGTCGCCTCCCCTTCGCTCATCAGTTCGCCGAGGGCTCGCTTCGCCGCACCTGCGCGCCGAAGGGCGAGGAGTGCGAGCAGCAGCCCGAGCGCTCCAAGCGCTACAGCTGCACCAGCGAGGAGGGTTGTCGTCTCAGCTTCCATCACCCCGATCGTATCAGCCCCCCTGTGTCAGCTAGTCGTCACGCAGACTCCGCTATCCTGCACAAGACGCAGCGGCAGGACCCATCACGAGGAGGAGTCATGGCGAAACCAGAGAAGCGCTTCCGGCCTGACCAGCGCCCGAAGAAGGTGCGCCCTACGCCAGTAAAACGTGGCCTTACCGCAGCCGAAGAGTTGGCGGCCGCCTCCTTTGAGGCGAGCCTGAACGCGCCACGCGTGGTGAACGCACCACCCGCGCCGATCGGGATTGCAAGCCGCACCGCCTCAACGCAGCGGCTCGCCGCAGAGGTCAGCGCCGAACTCCCTGTCGTCCGTCGCGACCTCCGCCGCATTCTCGCCACCTATGGTGCACTCCTTGGTCTCCTCGCCGCGATCTGGATCGTTGCGACGCTGACCGGCTTCATCAGCGCCTAAACGCGCGGGCCGATGGCACGCATCATCGTCGCTGAGGCGATCGCTGCCGTTGGACTGAGTGCACTGCAGGCTGCGGGGCATGAGATTGCGAATCTCACAGGTAAGCCACACGAGGAGCTCCTCTCCGCCCTTGCCGACGCCGACGCGCTCATCGTCCGATCGCAGATTCAAGTTGATGCTGCGCTGATCGCCGCTGGACCTCAGCTGAAGATCATCGGGCGCGCCGGTGTTGGCATAGACAACATTGACGCAGCGGCAGCGGAGCACGCGAACATTCGCGTGGTCAACGCCCCAAACGGCAATACGATCGCCGCGGCAGAACAGACCTTCGCCCTCCTCCTCGCTGTGGCGCGACACGTGCCGCACGGCGACGCCTCCGTACGAAGTGGCGCATGGATCCGCGGCGAGCTGAAGGGTTTTGAACTACGTGGCAAGCGACTCGGCATTATTGGGTTCGGACGCATTGGCCAAGCGGTGGCGAAACGAGCGGCGGGGTTTGAGATGGAGGTCGCAGCAAGTGATCCTGTCCTTACGGCGCAGCAGGCGGCGGAGTTCGGCATCAAACTACAGACGCTTGACCAACTGCTGATGGAGTCAGACATCATCAGCCTCCATGTGCCAGCACTTGGTGATACGCCACTGATCGGTGCGGCCGAGATCGCGAAGATGAAGCGCGGGGCAGTACTCCTCAACGTTGCCCGTGGCAGCCTCATTGATGAAGTGGGTCTTGCGGCGGCACTAGCTTCTGGCGCACTTGGGGGTGCTGGGATTGACGTCTTCGCCACTGAGCCGCCGGTCGGGTCGCCACTCCTCACGGCACCGCACACCGTCCTTGCTCCGCATCTTGGCGCGCAGACCGTTGATGCGCAGATCGCCGTTGCGGTGGAGGTTGCAGAACAGATCGTGAACTTCTTTAAGACACCGCGCGCCTAACTCAATCCGGCCTACGTCGAGCCGCTCAGAGTGCAGCAGAAGTTACTCGCCGCCCGCCTTCGGCTTTGCCGCTGGCGTTGGCGTTGACGGGCTGCTCGGCGCTGGGGTTGCGGGGGCGGTAGGGGCTGCCGTTGATCCTGAACTCTCTCGTCGCTCAAGCTTCGCCCAGCCGCTCCCCTTGAAGTGGACGCTCGTTGCCGAGAACTGACGATCAAGTGCACCGCCACACCCTTCGTGGGTGCGCTTCGTCTCATCCTCAATGCCGTGTAGCAACTCAACCGTCGTGTCGCATCGCGTGCAGTGATAGTCGTAGAAGGGCATCAGTTCCCCCGCTCTAGGCGTGCGATCTCGTCACGGAGCTCCGCAACACGGCGCTCTGCGCCAGCAACAACCGCCGCTGGCGCCTTTCCCGTGAATGATGGATCGGCGAGACGCGCCTCTGCGGCGGTGAGTTGTGTACGCGCGGCGGCGAGATCACGATCACGACGCGCGCGATCCGCACCAATCGTTGCCGCATCTGCCTGTGGCGGCATCAGTCGGCCAGTGAGCGCGTTCGAGACCACCAGGAGGCCCTCTTCGCCGTCAGGGAGTGAGGCGGCAATGGTGAGTGGCTTTACGCGCGCGAGTCGCTCGATCGCTGCGCGGAGCCGCTCGCCTGACGCGGCAAGGTCCGCGGGGGCGGCAACGGTGAGCGGGACCCATGCGCCGGCTGGGAGTTTCGCCGTGGTTCGTGCCGCGCGCACCTCACGCACAAGGTCGAGCCACTGATCGATTGAACTTCGGCCACCCTTCGCCGCAGGTGCGTGTCGCTCGGGCCAAGCCGCGGTGGCAAGAAGTCCCCCCTCGCCTTCGCGGCGCGGAAGCGCCTCCCAGATCCCTTCGGTGATGAAGGGCGCGATCGGATGCAGAAGGCGCAGGAGTGTGTCGAGTCCATCTACTAGCGTCCACCAGACGGCGACGCGCTCCTCCGCCGGTCGTGTCTCATCGGCGAGGGTGACCTTGGCGAGCTCAATCGCCTGGTCGCAGTACTCGGCCCAGATCGCGTCATAGATGCGCTGCGCCGCCTCGGAGAATCCGTATCCGGTCAGGTTGCGGTCAACATCTTCAACCGCCGTGCTGATACGCGACGCGAACCATGCGCCAAACTCGCCCGCCGCCGCCTGCGCACTCGCCGCGTCGGGACGCTCACCAGTCACCTCAGGCGGCCGCGCGCCGAGCACATAGCGCGCCGCGTTCCAGAGCTTGTTCATGAAGTTGCGCGCGTTCTCCAGCTTCTCTGGCGAGAGGCGCTGATCGGCGCCGGCCGATGTTCCAGAGACGAGCGCAAAGCGCAGCGCGTCGGCGCCGATCTCATCAATCAGTGAGAGCGGGTCGACCACGTTCCCCTTCGTCTTGGACATCTTCTGACCCTCAGGGTCGCGCACCATGCCGTGCAGATAGATTGTTTCAAATGGCGGTTCACCCATCAGCTCAATACCGAGCATCATCATGCGTGCCACCCAGAAGAAGAGGATGTCGTGACCCGTCTCCATGACTTGCGACGGGTAGTAGCGTTTCAGATCGCTCGTCTGATCTGGCCAACCGAGC
>JACCDP010713648.1_pt1 | contig 18513 bp, 15 predicted proteins | sample 7445841 | NCBI WGS metagenome assembly JACCDP01 (sample SAMN15323441, study PRJNA562643) | freshwater metagenome | isolation source: river surface water | place: USA:Blue River Watershed | collected 2017-08-17
GAGTTTTAGAGCTGAAAGAGGGGTTTGTTCTGCTGGCTTAAGAACTATAGTGCAACCTGCTGCAAGTGCAGGCGCTAATTTCCAGGCTGCCATAAGCAGGGGGAAGTTCCAGGGGATGATCTGACCAACAACTCCCACTGGCTCTTTTTGAGTATAAGTGAGGTATTTGGTACCAGGAGTATAGGGTACTGATACAGGAAATGTTTTGCCCGAAATCTTTGTCGACCAGCCTGCCATATAGCGGAAGATGTCCGAGCTCAGTGGAACATCCGCAGCTCGTGCGACCCCTACGGCTTTACCATTGTCGAGAGATTCGAGTTGAGCGAGGTCTTCAGCGTGTTGATCGATGAGATCAGCAAGCTTCCAGATGAGACGACTGCGTTCACTTGCAGTAAGCTGTGACCATGGTCCTTCAAAAGCTTTGCGAGCTGCAGCGACCGCGCGATCGACGTCTGCTGCAGAGCCTTTGGCGACCTGCGCGAGATGGTCTCCATTAGCAGGATTTTCGACAGCGAAAGATTCGCCCTTAGCTGGAGCAACCCATTGTCCATCAATAAAAAGTTGATGTGATTTTTGCAAGAACTGCCGAACGCTAGGAGTGAGAATAGAAGTAGTCATAGCTCGTCCTCATACTAGAATGCTCGCTTTATGCGAGTATGGTTAATCAAAAAAAGCCATGGTACGGACTTCGATGCTTTCGCGCTTGATGGCGTCAGGGGTGCTCGTCGGATCTTCAAAAGCTGTATGAGCCATAAAGCGAGCTCGACCATCACAGAGCGAGTCATAAGTCTTGAGCAGTAGCGCTTGAGATTTTTGCATCAGAGGAAAGTAATACCAACGATGCTTTGGTGAATGGCGGACGACAAAGATTTCGCCAGTGCGGTCGGCATACTTCAGATCCATGCGAAGCATGTCAGCTTCCTCAGAGGTCTGGGCATCGCACATGGCGAGCGGGAGCTCCTCGACTCTTTCACAAAGAGGCTTCCAAACATTATAAAAGGCGACTCGCTTCTGAAGGAGAAAATCCGCCTCTTCAGGGAGGAGATCACGAACTCTTTGAGGTGCAGAACGCTCGGTGTAATCACTATGGACGAGAAGTACAGCAGGTCTTTGCTGTTCGGTTTGAACTTTGAGATCTGCGGGCATGCGGCGACGAATCGTGTGATCAAAGATGATGACCCGACTGGCTCCTGTGTGTTTCTTTACAAAGGTGATCACGTCTTGGTAGAACTCTTGCTTTACCGCGGCCTCATCACCAAAATCTTCAAACTGCGAGGGAAGGTCATGTATCTCGAAGCCATGGCGATCTACGTCCCAGTTTTCTGAATGTTTCCAGGCATCATAGATCTTCATCAACCGTCCATCTGTTCCTGGAGGATTCAGATCATCCTTTTGAGAAGGTTCGTAGAAGTAGTAGTCCAAAGGTCGACCGACATCACGACTATACTGGAGGGTAGCCTCAACAAATGACTCTCGCATGGCAGAACTCCCTTATATGCGGTTTAGGCGTGAAGTGGAGTACTAGATCGTTGCGTAACAAAACCTGGCCCTACATAAGTCTGCTCCCAAGAGGGCAGGCGCTCAATGCCCTGAGTCATCCAACGCAAGAGTTGTGGAAATGAATCGAGTGGCAGCTTTTGATAGGGATAGAGATGAAGCGGAGCAGCAACAGCGATGTCAGCCAATGTGGGGTTTGCGCCACAGAGCCAAGAGTTATTGCTCAGTCTCTCTTCAAGGATAGCGGCTAGCTTTTTAAAGTTGGCTTCTTGGGCCTTCAATACAGACTCGTCAGCATGTTGATCCAGAAGTGGTTTGACGCAGTTTTCCACGAGATATACATAGCAGCTTGGAAACCAACTCGAAGACTCCCAGAGCAACCAGCGATGAATATCGGCGCGCTGCACCAAGTCATTGGGATAGGCGTCCCAACGCTGAAACTTTTCTGCAGCATACTGGAGGATGGCATTTGATTCCCAAAGGACGAAATCGCCATCGACCAGGGCTGGTAAGGATGCATTCGGATTTATGGCCAGATAGGCTGGGGATTTTTGCTCAGACTTAAAGTAATCGACATGTACCATTTCAAAGGGGATGTTCATGAAATGGAATCCGGCAAGCACTTTGCGGCAATTGACGGTAATAGGGTCTACATACAGCTTCATGAGCTATTTTCTCCCTAGAGCGATGGAAAAGAAGTTACTACCAATTTGTAGTGCCAAGCCGTCCTAAAAGCAAGTGCTTAACAATTGGCAGTGTCTTCTTTCCGGGTACCTAGGGCAAATAAATCAGCTCTAAGCTACGAACATAGCCGAATGGGCTTTTGTGAATCACAGCTTTGAGAGGCAAGCTTTCGAGCTCTTTCCATAGCTTCTCTGGGCGCACATGGAATTTTCCTAACCAACTGGAAAAAGCTTTGGCCAAGAGTCGGAAAGGCCTTGGAACACCCTCGAGGAGTCCAAAGTCAACGATGTAGAGGCGTCCGCCAGGCTTGAGCTGATCCAGTGCATGCTCGACTGCCTTTCTCGGCTCGTCGAACATGGAGAGCGAGTAGGAAAAGAAGATAATATCAGGGTTTTGGCCGATATCAGCTGCTGTCCATGCATCGGCGAACTTAGGGATGAGCTGGATTGATACATCGAGGCTTTTTGCCTTTTTCTTGATCTTTTCCTGCATGGGAGAGCAAGGCTCTACAGCAAAGAGCTGAACCTGTTTGCCTTTGAGCCGACGGTGTAAGTGAATCAGATTCCGACCCGTCCCAGCTCCAACTTCGACAATCATACCGCCGGATGGAACTCGTTGGGCAATCTCTTCGAGGACTTGGTCGCGACCCAAGAGGTAGTAAGCACGACTTGCATCATAGATCCAGGCCACTTTTTGATAGTAGTTATTGAGGAAATCAAGAGTGCTCATGATCAGACTTTCTCGAAAAAAAGTAGACTTTCTCATAGAGGAAACTTTGATCTTCTTGCGAGGCAGCGGCGGTCTTTTCTCGATTGAGGACGAGCTGCTTATCAAAACCAAACTTTTCTATGACATTATGATTTCTGACGACGGAGCGATAGAGAAGCTCGCCTCCTGGAGCAAGCACACGAACACACTCGTCGAGTAGTTTCTTCTTTTGGTCTTCATCAAGCCACTCTATGGCATCTGCAAGATTGATGTGTGTGTAGTAGGCGTTTTCAGTCTGGGCAAGGACGGTAAAGATATTCTTGTGGAGATAGTTCACCTGTGTCGTAGAACTGCGCACAGCCTCGAAGTGTTGCCGTTGTATGAAGGGAGGGAGGGACTCCTGTACCAGCGGGAGACGATTGTAGGCGATGTAGTGGACAAAAGGACTCGTTCTTTCAGCGGCGGTATATTTTTGAAGCCCATTCGAAAAGGCCTGAAGAAAACTTCCGTTCTCATGCGCAAGGAGAGCAGCTTGATGTCGTGAAATGCCCATGGACAGGTTCGGGACTAGCAACTGAAATCCCTGTCCGATGCGTTCGAGAAAGTTGATCTTAGTTCTTGCATAAGTCATCCGCTCAGTCGCAGAGAGGCTGAACCAATGACTGGGCTGAAAGGAAGAGAGCTTTTTGAGGGCATCCATAAAGATCACGGTTAAGCCAGAGCGATAGAGGCCCTTGCGGGTGATGATATGTTCGCGCTTTTTCCACCACTGCGCGATCTCGTTGGGAACAAGATCGTAAAATTCGGGATACTTCCTAAAGAAGAGCTTATCTTTTCCCTCAGTCATGAGGTGAGAATATTCCTCATAGTCGCGACACAGGCGAGCTGCATTGACTTTAAATGCCGTGATGGCTAAATGGCCTCGATTGAGATCGACAGCATCGATGACGCGCGGATTTTTGATAAGTTCAGATGCGACACCACAACCGGCAGCTGCGATGGTCAAGAGGCGCGAGTCCTCCTTTACTCCGAAATACTTGATGTCGACACGAGAGTCTTCCCATAGCAGATTATAAACTTGTATCTTGGAGAAAAATAAATAGAAAATTTTGTCTTTAGTTTCAGAAAAGATTCTGTGAAGATTCATAGATCCTGTCCCGTTGCTAAGCCTTGAATGGCTTGTGCACTATGATGTCTAAGGTTTTTATGAATTCCAATAAGAGGAAGTGTAACAGGGTTTTTCATGCAGGCACAACCTGTCTTTCACTCATCGTTCCCTTACGGTCATGCTCTCAAGTTTTATTCTTGCCTTTCGTTTCTTGGGTTTGGTTCCGCAACCGATGGGTGACATAGTCGAACCAAGCAGACTTCTTTCTGGTGAGCTTCGGTGCAGTACGCTAGAAGAACCTTCTAACTTTTGGGGTGAGACATTATATGATCGATATACAAGGCAAATGGGCTTTGGTGACTGGTTCTTCGCGAGGCGTGGGAGCTCAGATTGCCATCGCATTAGCACAGAGAGCTTGTCACCTTGTGCTGCATGCTCGCTCTTTAGAGGCTTTGAACGAAACAGCATCCGCTGTCCGAGCCCAGGGCGTGCATTGCATCACAATTGCGGGAGAGCTTGATACACCAGAAGCGGCAGAATCTCTGGCGAAGCGGGCAGAGGCTGAGTCAGGTGGGATCGATATCCTTTATAATAATGCTGCAATTATGACGAGGTATCGGCCCGACGTGGATGCGCCGTCTGACGAATATGTTCAGTCTTTTATGGTCAATGTGCTGTCGCCCATTCGTATCACAGAAGTTTTATTGCCCCACATGGTACGTCGGGGATTTGGTCGTATCGTTCAAGTTACGTCTGGCATCCAGAACGAGCCTGAGCTGATGCCTTACGCTGTTTCCAAAGCTGCGCTCGACAAGTACGTCCGCGATTCCGTCAAGAGGATCAAGGGGACAAATATTCTTATGAATCTTCTTGATCCAGGCTGGTTGCGAACTGATCTTGGTGGACCAAACGCTCCCAATGATGTGCGCGATGTACTACCAGGGGCTTTGGTACCAGCCCTCTTAGCACAAGAGGCTGGCTCTGGAGAACTTTATCGGGCGCTTGAGTTTCGACGTTAAAAGGCCCTAGGGACGTGGCACTGAGTTAGGGGATCTTGCCAAACTCCTACAACTTGGATCGAGACGCTTTCAATTTCCCACATTCGGGTAGCTCTTTCTTTGGGCCTTTCGAGCGAGCATGTCTTGGCAAGCTCGCTAGGCCCTGTATCTTTTCCTGTGATACCGCCATGGGTGAGTCGAGGAAAGGATACGACATTCGATGGAGCTGATGGGTGAGAGAAGTAGGAAGAAGAGTGGAGAGCTTAGTAGACTCTATCGACGCTATGAAGTGCGACATGAAACGATCTATGAGTACAGTCAAGCCATAGAGCAAAGTGAACATTGGCTTCGTCTGCGGCCTGTACATGACGAAGTTCAGAACCTAGAAAGCTGGGACATCACCTTTGCACCAGCTACCCCAGAGCTATTCTATAAGGACTGCTTTGACAACTCCGTCGCTTACTATCACGTTCAGACAGCTTATCAGTCTCTCAAGATAGGGGGCCGTTCGCGTGTTATTGTTAAGCCCCACCCTATTCCCGAACGGATTCCCTATCTCGGCCTAGGCAGCTATCTCCCGAGTGAGATCGAAATGCTGGCTCCCTATCGCGTCCCGGATGCACTTCCAGAAAGTCAGCTGCGAGAGCTTGCTCATTATGCCTATGATATAGCCCATAAGGCGCCCCAGCATGCGCTCCCTTTGCTTTTAGATTCCATGGCTTTTCGGATTTTTCAAGACTTTACCTATACCCCAGGCCTTACTCATGTGAATAGCACGGCCTACGAGGTCTTATGCCTCAAGCGTGGTGTGTGTCAGGATTTTAGCATGCTCATGATCAATCTCTTGCGTCTCCTGCACATTCCTGCCCGCTACCGAACAGGCTATCTTTATACGGGGGGGCAACAATCCCAGATGGCAGACGCTTCGCATGCATGGGTCGAAGTATTCTTGCCTCGTGCCGGTTGGTTTGGTTGGGACCCAACGCTCGGACGACGCGTCGGTCCCGAACATATTCGGTTAGCCTGCGGGAGAAAAGCTGCAGATGCGACTCCCACAGCAGGAACTCTGTATGGTCAAAGTGCTAGTGAAACGCTCCGAGCACGCGTCTCGGTCTCTTTATTGGACGAGGTGAGCTATGATTTTTGATAATTATCAGACAGAAGGTTTTTTTGATGAGATCTTTGATGAGGAACAGCGACCGCGAGCCTATACAACAGGCTTGATTAAAAATCTCAGCAACTTTAGCCGACAAGAGATTTCCGAAAAGCACTTGGCGGCAGAAGCCGTGTTGCGTGATCTTGGTGTAACGTTTCGAACCAAGGATCATGGCGAACGTGAGGCAGTTTTTCCCTTCGATCTCATTCCTCGGGTGATTGATCGAAGTACCTGGTTGCACCTACGAAAGGGTCTTGAGCAGAGGATCATTGCGATCAATATGTTCCTCAACGATGTCTATAGTGAGCAAAAGATCCTGAAAGAACGGATATTGCCTGCGGATCTCATCCTCAGCAGTCCAGGCTATCGTGCGGAATGTCAGGGTATAACTCCACCCAAACGTATTTATACCCATATCACAGGTAGTGATCTGGTGCGTGATCACGAAGGTAACTTTTATGTTCTTGAGGATAATCTGCGCTGTCCCTCCGGCGTTTCCTATGTGGTTTCAAATCGTGAAGTATTAAAACGTACCTTTCCCCAAATCTTTTCAAGTACGGCTATTGAGCCAGTGGATGATTACCCCGATCAGTTGTTCAAAACTCTCTTGCATGTGAGTCCTGTAGCTGCAGAGGAGACGAGAATTGTAGTCCTTACTCCTGGCGTCTTTAATGCTGCTTACTACGAACATGCTTTTCTTGCCAAGAGTATGGGAGTTCCGCTCGTGGAGGGCCATGACCTCTGCGTGCTGAATAGCAAACTTTGGCTCAAAACCGCTCGTGGCTTAGAACCCGTTCATGTCGTCTATCGTCGCATTGACGATGACTTTTTGGATCCCCTCGTCTTTCGTCCAGACTCCCTTTTGGGAGTTCCTGGACTGTTTCATGTCTACCAACAAGGCAATGTAGCTTTGGTCAATGCTCCTGGGAATGGTGTTGCAGATGATAAGGCGGTATATGCGTTTATGCCCAAGATCATACGTTATTACCTCGGCGAAGAGTCGCTCCTTCAGAATGTCCCAACCTACCTTTGTGCTCAACCCAAAGATAGGCGTTATGTGTTGCAGCATCTCGATCAACTGGTTGTCAAATCAGTCGATCAATCCGGGGGCTATGGAATGCTCATAGGACCAAAGGCAAGTTCAGCCGAACTTGAGGAATTTAAGCAGCGTATCCTCGCATCGCCTCGTTCCTATATTGCTCAGCCTACACTCGCCCTGTCGCGCGTGCCGACACTGGCAGATGGAATCTGTGAGGGGAGGCACGTAGACTTAAGACCTTTCGCTCTCTATGGCAAGGACTTCTATGTGCAAGCTGGTGGTCTTACCCGCGTAGCACTCAAAAAAGGTTCGCTGGTTGTCAACTCCTCCCAGGGGGGGGGCAGCAAAGATACTTGGATTCTCAAACACTAAAGGTCTCGTCTGCATAAGGGAAAGCTCATGCTTCTTTCGCGAACAGCTCATTGTATGTACTGGCTCAATCGTTATCTCGAACGTGCAGAAAACCAAACACGACTGATCGAGTCTCATCTTGGGGCAAATGTCGAAGGAGGACTTAAAGGTGAAAAGGATTCTGCAGAATTCCTTCGCTTATTGACCGTAACAGGAGATCTTAGTGCCTATCAAGAAAGGGTGATGCAAGGCGAAGATCTAGACGTCTTAAGATTTACTGTGTTTGATAGGACGATGCCTAATTCGCTTCTCTCCTGTATTATAAAGGCACGTGATAACGCTAAGCAGATCCGTGATCTTTTAACAACAGACCTATGGGAGATCGTAAATCATATCTATTGGATGGTGGAGAAGGCTGACGGCGAGAGTGGAGACATCCCTTTTGCTCTTTTTAAGGAAATTAGACAGAGCTACTGCCGCTTTGTGGGAGCCTTGGATACGGGATTTTTTCGTGATGAACTCTGGCATGTAGCTCGTCTCGGACAATTGATCGAGCGTGCAGACCACGTATCTAGGATCCTGGACGGTTTTTATATGGGGGGTTCCTGGTTGGGGAACGAGGAAGAACGAGCCCTAGATCTTTTGAAGTCATGTGATGCGGTAGAAATGTATCGTCGCGTACACAGAGGATTGGTGCCCAAACAGATCCTTCTCTTTCTTGCTCATAATTTGGCGTTCCCTCGATCTCTTCGCTACTGTCTGAGTGAAGCAGAAAAAGCGCTGCTCGCTGTCGTAGAGCAAATGGACTCTGAAACTCAATGCGAAAGCTTGCAGCTTTTGAACCACCTCGAATTTTTGGTTCAGAAGTGGAACTTTCGCTGGTCTGGAGAGGATGCTCCGCGTATCCAGGAAGCTATGGATACCTTGCAGAAGGGAATCAACTCGTTTGATAGAAAGCTTTATGAGGAGTTTTTCTACGCTCCCTTTATTGGCACCGAAGTTTCTCTTGATGTAAATACTGAACTGTTGGTGGTCTGGGGTGCAGCACAGTGATGCGAATGGCATATTTAGGCTACATCACTGATGTCTTTTATCTCAGCTTTTACCGAGCAAAGGCAACGATTAGGTTCCCAGCGAACCTCTGCTGAAACTGGACTCGCTTTGAGGATATTTTGGAGGCATCGTTCTATGGCACCTTGTAAGGCTTGATCGAGTGGAAAAAGAGCCTCTACCTCTATGCAAAACTCGCTTGGACGGTCCGTTTTAATAGCCAAGGTAATCATGCCCTTTCCTGTTTGGGCAGCATAGGTTAGGAGAAGGTCAACGACGCTCATATAGGTATGTAGATTGCCTATAATAGTGAGATTACTTTCATCGTCTTTTAATAAAATTCGAGATTGATTTGCCTGTTCAAAGAGTCGTTGTCGCACCAGCCTACGAAAGTCACTCAGTTGGAACGTGCTCAATGCATTGCCGTCTAAGCCGCTGAGAGCACGCATTTCTTTGACAGAATCACTCGAGCGATCAAGTCCTTCCTGGATATATCGAGCAGGGTCTCGGAGACTCTTGAAATGACGTTGAAAGACATCCTTCATGGCTTTTACTTCAGGGTCATCTTCGTGTTCGGATGGGATAATGTCAGCAAAGCTCCTTTCAAGGGCAATGATTTCCTGCATTAGAACACCGAGATTGATCTGTATATAGTTGAGAGGGTTGTTGAGTCTATGGGCAATCGAGGCAGCAAGTTGAAAGCGAAGATCAATTTCTAGTCTCTGCGTTTTTTCACTGATTTCTCTTTCACTAGATAGAGCTTGTTCCATACGGATGTTTGCAAGGAGGGCCTCTCTATCTTGGAGCGCCTTAGCTGCTTTTTGTTCGGAGTAGTTCATTCGATCCCCAAGGGCCAGAGATAAAAAGACCATTTCCAGTATACCCCCAGCAAACTGAGACCAAGTAGTAAAGCTTGTGTCCGGAAGAAAACCGTAGATGCGACCCATCGTGATAAGACTTCCAGACAATAGAAGAACCCATGCTGCAGTAAAGTAGTAAGCTGGGCGAAAGCCCTTGTGACAAGTCTGTAAAGCCGCCGTCAAGATAAGAAGGGTATAGGCTCCATTGCTCACGAGAATGCAATAGGTGGCGAGATCAAGTGAGTAGAACGCCAATATCATGTTAGCAAGTGATAAAGGATAGACGCACAAAATCGTCCGATAGAGAGAGGGGAGGTACTTGCGCATCGAAAGAAATTGGATGGTAAACAATGACCCGCAGATCCCCGTGAGCTCAGCTGCTATAATAAGTCCCTGGTTTAAGATAGTAATCCAAAAACTGTTTATAGGCCTTAGGGACTGAAGGATGCCTGTAAAAATCCCCTGGACGAAAAGGAAGCCACAGATATAGCCCACGTAGACAAAGTAGGCCCTATGTCCAAGTCGGAGTCCAAGAAGCAGATTGTAGGCCATCATCACAACAACAGATCCAAAGAGGAGTCCGATCCAAAGATTCTGAAATCTATGCTTTTGGTTGAAAGACTCTTCACTTTGAATATAAAAGCTCAGGTGCACGGGACCGGTGGCTTCTACACGCATGAGATAATTCTGTTGCCCTTTTTGAGTTGTTAACTTGAATTGAGGAAGGCGACCCAGATTCACAGTATTGAGGAGAGTGCGGTCGCCTTGTTCTCCGATGGGGTTCAGGTTCTGATTCTCAAGTTGATAGAGTGTAATGCGATCCGTATACGCGAACTTATGAAAGATCCGAAACTCTTGTGCTGCCTCGACGCTTTGCTCAAGTGAGAAGCGCAGCCAAAAAACGCCCTTTTCGAACAGCTGATTTCGTTTTGTGAGGGGAACAAAGACTGCAGACGGATGGAGAATATTCTCAGTGCTCAGTTGACTCTGTGGATCATGATAGACGTCCATTGGGATGAGAGTCTCTTCTGTGAGCATTTCAACCCGCAATGCTGCTGAGGCTGCTGGCTGAGATAGCAAGCAGCTCAAACTCATCACTAGGACAAGAATATAGGGTTGAAAAATCATCTGCCCTCCCCTCAGGGGTATCGGAAGGCTTCTAAATGACTTGAGTTTTTCTGCCCGTATGCAAGTGTAAGCTCACGAGGCTTGATAGGGGCTCTAGGCATAAGCTAAACTGAAGATTTGATAGCTTCTCGTCCAGATTTTTTGTTGTTCTAAAATAGAAAGTTGACGAAGCCTTAGGAGGCCGAGCTATGAGTGCTGTCTTGAGCTTCGCGCGTTCTCTAGCTGATATGATGGGCGAGGGAATTCGGCGCAAAATTCTACTTGTCGTGTTGTTCATGTTCGGAGCATCTGGCCTTATATTTGTCGCAAACGTTCTACTGGGAAAGCAGACACTCCAACTCCTTGAAAAGACAGGGGATAAAAACTTTCCTGGTCTGATGAGTCTAGATCATGCCCTGTCAGCCTTGGATAGCTATCAGCTCCGTATGGGGGATGCAATTGGACAAATGGAGCCCGACTATCTTGCTCAGGCCGAGACCTTTGGCCTTCAGATGGAGCAAGCCCTAGAGGACGTTATTGGGAGATTTCCAGATAGGGCCCTGACTTTGCGGGAGCAGATTGCCAAGTGGAAAAGCTTTCGCAAGAGCAATTCGATCTGGGCAGGGGAGATTTTGCAGCAGCGAATAATTTTTGACCCCACCGACTCTAGAGCTGTTCAGTATCAAACAGAAGTTCAAGTCTTTCAAACGATATTAAAGGATATGCGTCAAGAGCTTTATCAAAGCTATCAGGACGATTTTCGGCGCATCGAATTTCTGACAGCATTAGCCATTAAAATAGGCGTTTTTCTGCTTGTTTTGAGTTTAGTAGCTGCGTTTGTGAGCCTACATTATACTCAAAAAAAAATCGTATCTCCCGTCACAATCCTTGCTGCGACCAGCAAAGTTGTGCAACAAGGCGAATTTCGCGAGCCTCCTCCATGGAAAAGTCGGGATGAGATTGGACAGCTTAATCGCAATTTTACTGCGATGATTCGTTCACTTGCAGAGGCATCTTCCAAGTTGGAAGGAGCTAATGTGGCTTTGCAGAAATCCGTGGATAATCTGAAGCATGAAGCCCAGTCTCGCACGAGTATGGTTGAAGATCTAGCCCATCGCTGCAACAATCCTATTCACGCTTGTCGCTTAGATCTTGAGATATTAGCCGAAGCTATTCGTAAGATCGACGAAGTCATTACACAGATGCTCGGTGCAGAAGAAGACTTGGACTCGGACGCTAAAAACTTTCTTGATAGCTTTCATCAGATGACTAAAAATATAGCGGACTGTAACCTAGACGCTAAAGTAAACTTGAATCGAGCAGCTGATGCTATCAAAGAGATTCGTGTTCTGAGTGGTGTCGATGGACATCTCGAAGAGTGGGTGTCGCTCACTGATATTTTAACTCTGACATGGAAGCGTCTTGAGACCAATCTTGGTCAAGAGTTAGAGCAACGTTTTCAGATAAATAATTTTTCTCGTGAAGTTCCACCACTTCTCTCGAACCCAACTATTTTGGTGGTGTGTCTCGAACGCTTTTTGCGTAAGTATCTCAGATCTTTTGATCAGCCTTCGAGCTTGCATACCAGCTTTAGAGATATGGAGCCAGGCAAGACTCGCTATGAATTTCGGTTCGAGCCTTTCACTGGAGAATGGCCAAGCGGGATTCTTGATCTCGTACTTTCTCTTGACTATATTCTCGAGCAAGAGCAAGTCCACCTGAGCCTCGACCCCGATGGAATCCTCTCCCTCGATGGCATCAGTCCGAAAAGGTAAATACCTGATTTACTTTAGGATTAAGGTCCTGAGAGTCAATGATTGCAAGTGCGCCTTTGTTTTGTGCAACCCAATCGACCACGGTTTCCTGGGCAGTAAGCTTTCTAGGTGGCGAAGCTTTGCCGGTAAATACCAAGCGAGACCAATAGAGATTCAGCTGTTCCTGAGTTTTTTGAACCACCTGCTCAAGATATTTGCCACGGAGTGGACTTCCCGGTGGAACATCTATAGGGTCGAGTACCATCTTGCCATCGAGCGATTTTGTTTTGCCTAAATAAAGCTGTCGAATTTGCTCGAGAGTCGGTTCGAGCTTGTTATCAGGGTGAGTGATGACGATCATTTTGGCGTGAGCGATATGCGGTAGAAAAGCTATAGCCAAGGCGAATGTTTTGATAAGTTTCATGTCATCGACCTTTCTCAAACATTAAAAAATGAAGTCATACGAGAGGGAAAAGTGCTGGGTGTCACCGAGGTAGAGCGTGTCTGAAAGATCATCTGAATAGGTATACTGGGCTTTGATATCACTTTTCTCGGTGATTTCGTAGCGAACAGTGAGCGATCTGTCATCATAGCGAGCTCCCTCTTCCCCCTCTGGTTTCCTATAAAAGTCAGCATACTGAGCATAGTTTGGAAGTATCGTCCAGAGACCAGTTCTATAGCCAAAGCCAAGCGTGAACGAAGGGGATAAAAGATCTATGTCCTTACTTTGAATCTTAGTCGCATTGACTTCCGAGAGTATCAAAAACTGAGGCCATTCCCAGTTGTTCGCCCAACCAAATACTTTTTGTTTGGTCGTCTCACCAACATTAAAGTCATAGTCACCCCATCCTTGGCCGTCAAAGTTATATTGATTCATTGATTGGAGATAGACCAGACGAGAAGTCCAGGTTCCATCGCTGAGCTCCCAGTCAGCACCATAGAGGTCACGCCAGCGAGAGTCGATGGGTTCTTCATGATTGATTTTCCAATACGGACTTGAATTCAGTTGTGAGCTGCCTGCATAAAGAGTAGCGCTGACAGTGTAGTCTCCTAGGCTTGTGCGATAGCGAAGGCTTGCCCCGTTATAATTGGTGAGATCCCAGCCATAAAGCTCATTGGGAGGACGAACCCAATAGTAAGCGTAGCCAACATCCTGGAATTCTGAATAGTAAAATATAGGAATTCTTTTGCGGCCTACCTGTAGGCTTAGCGATGGGCTGATTTGATAGGAAAGATAGGCCCAATCAAGCTTGATGACCTCATCATAAGCCCTTGCCACGGCTTGAATGTAGGCGCTCCAGTCTTCGTTTATTTTGATCTGAAGCTGGGCTCCAAGTCGACTCTCTTGCTTAAGGGAAATTTCTGTTCCTGTGTAGGCTGCCCCGATCCCCCAATCCGAGATGTAACAGGGACATTTGAGGAGCTCAGTTCCTCCGTCGGCATCTCCACTCAGGACCTTCCCTGCGACCAGTGATCCATAGCCAGTCAGAGAAAACTCGACTGCAGAAGCCAGCTCGGAAGTTAAGAGGCCTTGTCCTAAGAGTAGGAGGCCTTGCCAATAATGGGAACGAAGCATAATAGTCTCCCTATATTTTTGGAGAAGAGACCTTTATTATAACATAAAATCGTTATAAACTGCTGATTGCGACTAAACTTTCGAGAGAGTTTGATGATTCGAATTCTATTTAGCATTGCCCTTTCGATGAGTATCTCTGCCCAAGCGCTTCCTAAGTATGGGCCAAAAATAACCCTCTTGCGCAATGCTCCTGAACGCGTTCGGCGCTCTCCTGACTTTTGGAGCCTAATCCCCTATTACGTGGGTCAAAGAACGGATGCCTCTTGTTCTACAGCTGCTGCATCGATGCTGCTTAATGCTTTACGGCATCCCATGCAATTGAAGAGTGAAGACATGCTGTTTAACCATGAGATGCTGGTGGCAAAACTTCCTGCGTGGGGTAAGGCGACTCAGGCCGGTGGGACAGGAGTCACACTTGATATCTTCGCAGACTATTTAGGACAGAGCTTTCGCAACTTTGGGCTCAAAGAGCGCAGTATTACCATTAAGCATGTCTTGGATAAGTCAGATCTGGGTCTAAAACTGTTGCAAAAAGATCTTCGCCAAAACGAGGCTCAAGGCGAGGAGTTTATACTCGTCAATTTTTTACAGGGTGCATTGACTGGCGATGGGGATGCAGGACATTTTTCGCTGGTCGGTGCTTATGATGCAGACACGCATAGTGTGCTCATCCTAGATGTCGATCGCGAGTGGTACGAGCCTTATTGGGTCTCAGATAGGGATTTGCTGGAGGCTATGGCAACCAAGGATAGTGAGACTGGAAAGATGAGAGGCTATCTTTACATTCGATGAGGAAATACGAATGCAGGTGAACAAAGATCATAGGTCATAAGCGCACATTTGTGCTCGTAAGTCTCGAAATTACAGTCGGTTAGCTTTTAGATCTCAGCTTCATCAAGGATTTTTCCGAGACCCCCTGTGTACCACCGTTTACGCGGGAAAGGGTCAATCCGTATGCGTTTTTTTAACAATCTGCACTGGAATTTGCTCCTGCTCGTCTTGGCATTCTTAGTAAGCAGCAATAGTCCCGCTAAAACTCGCGGTGTACAGCAGGTTTGGTTCTATCCAGAGACTTTCCTTAGCTCTGAAAAAGCCATTTCTGAGATGAGTAGCACACCTAGCGGACAGGCCGTGACACTGCCTGACAGCAAGGCGATCTACTCCCCTCTGATGACCCCTTCGCAAGCGACGCAATCGGCAAGTTACGGTACGTACCTCATTCAACTCAGTCCGAGTTCTCTTGGCGAGAAAGGTGTGTCTCTCAACATCAACGAAGCTTATAAGGTCTATCTGATTGAAGGCAATCGATCGCGGCTGTTGACCAGCGACGGACAGCTTTCCTCAGATCCCAAGCAAAACTCTTACCGCCTGGTGCCGTACGGAAGTCAAGAAGTCTACTTTCAGTCTCAGGTGGAGTCACCCTGGCTTCTGATTCATGCGTCTGCTCCTCGAATGGAAGGATCCGAGGGCAAGTCATCACTCGGCATAGTGAAGATCGATTATACTGAGGCAAGCAATATACAGCTTGCCAAGGATGGACACACCCTTTATCAGACGATCTGTTTTGGTGTCTTTATTTTGCTGTTTCTTTATCAATTGGCGATCTATCTGCTTCGCAAAGAAGACTATGCTTCCCTCATGATTGCCGTAACTGCACTAGTCTTTTTGATGCGTAGTGTAGCTGAGGAGCAAGTTTTTGCGCTTTTTATTGATAATTCTGATACTTTGGCAAGTTTCAACTCAGGCATTCAATTTCTGCGCTTCGTCTTTCTCAATGCAGTATCCTTTCTCGTATCGTACTTTTTGATCCGCAGCGTCTTTACTAAGCCATTTTTTATCACACAAACCATCATGAACAGCATCACAGTTTTAGTAGTCGGTGCAGTGCTCTTGAACCCGCACTTCCCTGGTCATGTGAAGGAAAAGGCTCTCTCTGGTCTCACGCTTGTCCTACTATCTTCGTCTCTCCTTTCTGTTTGGCTGTTTTATCGAGCGATGAAGAAGGGGGTCACAGGTGCTGTATTTGGATTTGTCGGCTATATCATAGGTCCGTTTTTAGTGTCCCTGGATGCTATGATCATCCTTGGAAAGTTGGATCTTTTCCGTGTAGGAACTCTGGGTTTGGTTGTCTTGACATTCTCCTTTGCCATGATCAATGGGAAGCAGTTTTCGGAAGCATTTCGTTCTGCTGAGCGACTTAATAAAGAGCTTTCCGTCAAAAACGAAGAGATCGAAGAGATCAATAAAAATCTCGAAGTCATCGTCGAAAATCGCACACGAGAGCTGAAGACTATCTTTCACAATATCCCTCAGGGTGTGGCATCTTTGGACCAGCAGGGTCTCATCAGTCCACAGTATTCTCATCATCTGGAACAGGTCTTGGAGCAGAAAAACCTCGGACAAAAATCTATTTTTGACGTGCTTTTTGCCAACTCTGAGCTATCCGGTGATAAAATTGACCAAATTCGCCAGACGCTCGCCTCTGCTGTCCAGGAGGATATTCTCAACTTTGAGATTAACGTTGGTAATTTGCCTCTAGAGATAGCTCGCAAAAGCGCCAAGGGTAGCTCACAGTGGTTAGCTTTGACTTGGAGCCCCGAGGCCGATGAATCGAATCACGTTCATAGCGTACTTCTCACTGTCGAAGATGTGACGGATCGTCGCCTCTTAGAGCAGGAAGCCGAAAAGCAGAGAAAAGACTTTGCTATTCTGCAAGAACTTGTGCAGTGTGGAGCCGAAAAATTCGATCTCTTCTCGCGCTCCTCAGACCAGCTTCTTGCCGAAAATATGCGTCTGTTGAAGTTGCGAAGTGAGGATCCTTCGAGTCTCAAAATTATCTTTGTCAACACTCATACCGTCAAGGGTGGGGCAAGAACTCTAGGACTCAGTGGTTTGGCCGCTTCTCTGCATGAAGCAGAGAACGAGCTCACTCGCATTTTGCGTAAAGAAGTCACAATTGACCACGATCTGCTCCAAACCAATATGAATCAATGTTGGCAAGTGTTTAATCGCTATATCACTTATAACCGTGATAAATTAGGACGTAAGTCTCAGGGGCAAGCAGTTAATATCGACATTAGTTTCATCAAAGAGCATTATCGAGTTCTCAAAAACCTTGAAATGAGCTCGTCAAGTTCGTCATCCCACTTTATGGAGCAGATAGCTGCATTTCGCGATAAAATTGCCGAATTTATTTATAAGTCAGACACTCACATCTTTGAATCCTGTGTTGAGAATGCTGGAAAGATGGCCAAAGACCTTGGCAAGCTTCCTCCAAAAATAGATTTGCAGACAGAAGATGTACCTGTGGTGTCTGAAGTGGAGATGGTCGTACGGAATGCAATGGTACATATTCTTAGAAATGCTATCGATCATGGTATAGAAACTGCGGAAGAGCGTACCATCAAGGGGAAAATGCCCGAAGGCAAAATTAGTATTAGGACTCGACAAGAAAACGATACAATCCATATTCGTATCAGTGATGATGGACGTGGCTTGGCGATCAAGAAACTTAAAGAGAAAGGTGTTCTAGCAGGCCTTATCTCTGAGAATGCCGACATTCAAACCGTAGCAGAGCTGATCTTTCAACCAGGGTTGAGTACCGCAGCTGCCGTCTCACATATTTCGGGGCGAGGTGTAGGTATGGATGCTGTGAAAAAGTTTATTGAAGAGGCGAGAGGATCTATTCAGGTTCAGCTTTTAGCGGAACAGGGCGATCATGTGCCTTTTGCGCTGAATATTGTCTTGCCTCTTCAAGATGTACAGGGTGTAGCGGCCTAGTATGGTCGATAACTTGCTTATTTCTTCCAGTCTTTTACACCATAGTTTGCCAGGATCGCTTTGAGTGATCCCGAACTTCTTGCTTTGATGATGCCTTTATCTAAAATTTGAGCAAACTCCTTGCGCTTAGGGTCTGTTTGCGGGCAGACACCAGCAAAGACAGGATTAGGACTGCCGAGAGATCCAGCCTCTTGGACTTCGCCTACCATTTTTTCAGCGGCGAGGCTCGCCATTACCACAAGTTCATCATCGACCGTGGCTGTGATGCGCCCTTTCACAAGTTTTTTAAGATTGGTTTCGAGTGGTGAGTCGCCATGCATGGCTTCTATCTTCCCCTTATTTGCTGGGTCTTGGAGATAGGAGTCTAATTCACCATAACCGTAGCCTGCGATAATGCCGAGCTTTTGGCTTTTCAGCGAGTCGATGCCTTTGTAAACCCAAGGATCAGCTTTTTTGACGTAGAATTTGTTCTGGCTCATCCCGAGTGTTTCGTTGTGGACGGCAAGCTTATTGTTGGCAGCATCTTCCTTATAGACAACCAGGACAAAGTCCAGGCGACCTGCTTTGCAATCCTCTAAGGCCCTTGTAAATGGCTTGAGCTCGAACTTGACATCGTAGCCCTCTGTTTCAAAGACCTGTTTCACAATATCTGTAGTAAAGCCGAGCTTCCCAGACGCAGGATCAGTCACATACGGTGGCCAGACATCACCAGCGATGCGCACTAGCTCCTTGGCATGGCCTGTGAGAGAAGTAAAGGTCAGAGCCCCACCCAAACATAATCTGAAGACGAATAGCTTCATTCCAGTACTCCTGTGATCTGCTGAAAGGTAAACAGCTGGGAAGAA
>JACCDP011349453.1_pt1 | contig 18512 bp, 16 predicted proteins | sample 7445841 | NCBI WGS metagenome assembly JACCDP01 (sample SAMN15323441, study PRJNA562643) | freshwater metagenome | isolation source: river surface water | place: USA:Blue River Watershed | collected 2017-08-17
ATTTGTGCTCCTGAATTCGGCGGCGCAAAAGTAGATATTTCTTTTTATCTAAACTTCTTTTTGTTCCTTTTTAACAATTTTTTTTTGTTTCACCTGAGTTGATTTATCAATTCTAAATCGATTTATCAGTTAATTAAAGTCTGTGTACTGTCATTTATTTATCATTCTTACTTCATCAATGGTCAATACGTTGCCATTGTGATAACTTTGGTGTTGTGGGTTTTTTGAGTACTCCACAAAGATATAGGTATTCGTATTAGGGCGGGATTAAACTATTTCATGCTTCTTAAAAAATGCAGACTAACTGGCAGACTTCAGATAAGTTCTCTTCTCAAAAAGAGTTTACTGTTGGGGTAATTTAACTCTGATCTTCCGAATTTTATGGAATTTGTTTTAATAATCTTGATGCAAAGGATGAATCAGGCTGAAGGCTGCGTTTGTCAGCTTACCTTGTTAAGTATATGTTACCAAAAAGTTTGTCGTTAAGACCTCAGGCTGAATCTGTCCCTGTTCTTGTAAAAGGGATTAATTCATTTTAAGTCTAAACCAATTTACGTTTATACAATTGAATAGTGTTTTCTAATCCAAAATACAAGGCATCAGCAATTAAAGCATGGCCAATGGATACCTCGAGTATATAAGGAATATGTTGTTTCAGGTAGGCCAGATTTTGAAGATTCAGATCATGGCCTGCATTTAAACCTAGCCCTGATTCATGAGCCCGTTTAGCGGCAACAACATATTGTTGTATAGCGGCTGAGGGAGAAGTTGAAAAAGCAGCGGCATAAGCTTCAGTGTATAATTCCACCCGATCTGTTCCTGTTTTGGAGGCTGCTTCTATCCAATTAACCCGGGGATCAACAAAAACAGATGTACGTATGCCAGCCGACTTAAAGACAGCAATGGTTTCTTTCAAATAATCGAATTCCTTTATGGTATCCCAACCATGATCGGAGGTTAATTGGTTTTGCTGATCAGGAACCAGGGTTACCTGAGCAGGGCGAATGTCCAGTACCAAATCCATGAATTTTTTTTCCTTTGGGTTACCCTCAATATTCAATTCCGTTTTTAAAATTGGTTTCAATTCATGTACGTCCCGGTAACGGATGTGTCTTTCATCCGGACGGGGGTGAACAGTAATTCCATCTGCACCAAATCGTTCACAATCAATAGCAACCTGCTGCACATTGGGTACATTATGCCCTCTGGAGTTCCGTAAAGTAGCTATTTTGTTTATATTAACACTTAGTTTTGTCATACAGGCTTAAGATTTCCAATAAATATTAGTACTTTTAGAATGGATGAAATCCTGATGAAGCAAACATAAGCTGTATTAGCAGTTATCAGTTTTCACCGGCTCAAATATAGTTGTATTACAAGAATAATTATAATTTAACTACTGAAATAGGTTTATGCTTGCCAGCGATTTGATTACACATGATATTCCCCCTTTGAAGCATACAGATACTGTTGACAGGGCACTTAACTGGATGGAAGAGTTTAAGGTTTTTCATTTACCCGTTGTGAAAGATCGTTCCTTAATAGGTTTATTGGCCGAATCGGATATTCTGGATGCCAATAATAAACGTGACCTGGTGTTGGAAAAAAGTCAAATTCATTTATTAAAACCAGTTATACGAGGTTCACAACATGCTTATGATGCGCTTAAATTGATGTCGGCTTTAAACCTTAGCCTGTTACCGGTTTTGGATGAAAACGATAATTACTTAGGAAGTATTAGTCAGAAAAGCGTTCTGGAAAAAATGTCCTGGCTTTCTGCAGCTGCCGAACCGGGAGGTATTATTGAGCTGGAAATGAATAAAAATGATTATTCCTTAACCCAAATTGCGAGTATTATTGAGGGTAATGACGCTAAAATCATTAGTTGCTATATTAATTCTCTTCCGGATTCAACTAAAATTGAAGTAACCATTAAAATAAATAAAGAGGATCTTTCCCGCATATTGCAAACTTTTTATCGTTATAATTACCATGTTAAGGCATATTATCATCAGCAACAGTTTACAGACGATTTAAAACACCGCTTTAATGAGTTTATGCGGTTCATTAACATATAACACCCACGTTCATAAACCTAATTATTGGGTAGGCTGCTATTGTTTCCTGCTCTTCTTCTTTGGCTTTTTCTTATCCGTTCAATCACAAACACATCCTGTAGTCCCTCATAGCCAGGAGCCTGCTTATCTAATCCAAAGCATTGATATATCCGGTAACAAAAGAACTAAAGAGAAAATTATTCTGCGCGAACTCAATTTTAAACCCGGTGATAAAATATTGCTTGCAGACTGGGAAAGCTACAAAACCCGCTCACAGCAAAACCTCATTAACACCTCCCTTTTTAATTTTGTGACTATTACAGAAACACGTGATGATAGTTTGTTAAGCTTAATTGTACACATTCAGGTAAAAGAACGCTGGTACACCTGGCCCAACCCTGTTCTGGAGGTGCAGGACAGAAACTTTAATGCCTGGTGGACTACTAAAGATTTGTTCCGGATTAATTACGGAGTGTATCTAACCTTTGAAAACGTAAGGGGAAGAAACGAAAGCCTGACCTTTAAATTAAGAAAAGGGTATACCGAACAATATGGTGTTAGCTATAAAATTCCCTTCATTAACCCGCAACAAACGCTTGGTTTGTCATTGGCCTATAATTTTTTCCGGAACAATGAAATTGCCTATTCTACTTATGGCAATCAACTTAAGTTCTACAGAAATTACACCTCCTATGTAAGAGAAGAACAGGAAGCCAAAATTAATATCAATTATAGAAAAAGCCTGTACCTTAAACATTTTTTTGAGTTAAGTTATAAAATTGTAGAGGTCTCCGACATTATTCAGCAATTAAATCCCAGTTACTTTATTCCGGAAAATTGCTCTCTTTCCTACCTGAGTTTTCAGTACTCTCTGCGCCTCGATCTGCGTGATGTAAAAATATATCCACTCAAGGGTTATTGTTACGAAGCCGCCGTTTTAAAAGAAGGATTTAATTTACTGAAAAATGAAACCACGGATAACCTGCTCATGAGTTTATCTTTTAGAAATTACTGGAACATATTACCCAGAACATATCTGGCTACACAGACTAAACTTCGTTACTCTTTCAACACCACTCCGGTTTATTATTTTAACCGCGCCCTGGGCTTTAATGATTTTGTGAGGGGTTATGAATATTATGTGATTGATGGGCAAACCTATTTTATGAATAAAGTAAATATCCGGTTTCAATTGATAAAACCCAGGGTGCTTCATATTCCCGTAAAACGTTTTGATAAATTTAAACACATTCCCTATGCTGTTTACCTTGGAACATATAGCGACTGGGCTTTTGTGCAGGACAAGTTTTATTATGCTGACAATCCGCTTACTAATTCATGGCTTATGGGCTTTGGAGTGGGACTCGATGTTGTCACCTATTATGATAATGTTATACGTATTGAAGCATCTATGAACAAAATGCAGCAAAAAGGTATATTTTTGCACCTTACAGCGCCTTTTTAATTTTTATTGAATCATCAATTATTAAAAAATGACAATTGCCATTTACGCCAGATCAGTTAAAGATAATCACCCTGAATATCTCAGCAAACTTATTACATTAACTCAGCCACACCCGGTGCAACTTCTTGTTTATGCTCCTTATCTTCACTTTTTACAACAAGAATTTCAGTACACGGCAACTATACCTGTGTATCACAACCATACCGATATAAAAAACAAAGCAGATTTTATTATTTCATTGGGTGGAGACGGAACAATATTAGAAACACTTGATTTAGTTAGAGATTCCGGTATTCCGGTGTTAGGCGTTAACACAGGCCGTTTAGGTTTTCTGGCAAGTGTGTATAAAGAAGACCTGGAAGAGGCCATAGCCTTATTATTGAACAAACGTTTTTCATTAGATAAACGGGATATCATTGAACTAAGCGGGCCCTCAGCTGCTCTTTTCGATGCCTTGCCTTTTGCAGTTAATGAGCTTACGGTAATGAAAAAAGACTCCTCTTCTATGATTACCATTGAAACCCTTGTTAATGGTGAGTTTTTGAATGCTTACTGGGCCGATGGCTTAATTGTGTCAACACCTACAGGCTCTACCGGCTATTCCCTGAGCTGTGGTGGCCCTATTATCGTTCCGGGATCGAGCAATTTTGTTATTACTCCAATAGCTCCTCATAACCTGAATGTAAGACCCATTGTTTTATCTAACCATTCAGAAATATCAATTACCGTTAGGGGGCGTAGCTTGCATTACATGGTTTCGCTTGATTCAAGGTCAGCCAACATCGATTCAACCGTAGAATTAAAATTAAAGAAAGCTTCTTTTACTTTCAACATCCTTCAATTGGATGGACAGCACTTTTTCAAAACCATCCGCAACAAATTAATGTGGGGACTCGATAAAAGAAATTAGAAAATGTGTTTTTCGGCGTGGTAGGAAGAACGAACCAAAGGACCGCTTTCAACATACCTGAATCCTTTAGCTAATCCTGCTGTTTTATAGTTAGCAAAAACATCAGGATGTATAAATTCCGCAACAGGTAAATGCCGGGGTGTAGGCTGAAGGTATTGACCCACTGTAAGCACATCTACCTGCACTTTACGAAGATCATCCATGGCTTGCAGTACTTCGGCTTCTGTTTCTCCGAGGCCCACCATAATGCCGCATTTGGTTTTTAATCCGGCTTCTTTTATTCTCTTCAATACTTCAAGGCTTCTGTCGTATTTCGCTTGTATCCGCACTTTGGGAGTTAGTCTTCTCACCGTTTCAATATTATGGGAAACAATATCTGGTTGAACATCAATTATTCTTTGCAGGTTTTCCCATTTCCCCGCAAAATCCGGGATCAGCGTTTCAAATTTCGTTTCCGGACTAATTTCCCGAATGGCTTTAATGGTTTCTGCCCAAATAATGGAGCCACCATCTTTTAAGTCGTCGCGGTCTACAGAAGTAATTACGCAATGTTTTACATTCATTAGTTTTACACTGTTCGCCACACGCAGAGGCTCATCCCAGTCAACCGGCTTTGGTCTTCCTGTAGCCACACTACAAAACCCGCAGCTTCTGGTGCAAATATTACCAAGTATCATAAATGTAGCAGTACCTGCGCCCCAGCATTCGCCCATATTCGGGCAATTCCCACTTTCACAAATGGTATGCAGTTTATGTTTACTAACAATGTTTCTTACTTTGGAATATTCTTCTCCGGTAGGTAATTTCACCCGCAGCCAGTTCGGTTTGCGTGGTCGTCCTTCGTTAACAATCAATTCACTATCCATGTTGTTCTAAAACCATTTTTTCCCAAAAATAAAGGAAATATACAGGGTAACAAAAACCTGTTCTTTTTCATATTTGGCCATAATCGGAACCGGATAAGGGAGTACATCCACCACAACCCCGGTTTCCAAGGCTTTTACCTCATTACTAAAATCAGCAAAATCAAAACTAAATCCTAAACGCGCATATCCTCCGGGGTAAACTTTAAGGTTACCAAGCCCATACAGAAAGGGGGCTCTACCGGTGATCTGGTTTAAATCATGCTTTTCAGGATCATATTGTTCGATAGTAGTATTTTGCTCATTGGGAGGATGTTTTACATAAATGTACACAGGTTTGGCAAAGGTAATATTAGGCCCGATACTATATGCATATCTCACTTCCACACTTTTACGCTCTGCCCTTTCATACAGGGTATTTTGATATCCAAAACCCAAACGCAGCATAGCAAGGCCGTTGAGCTTACCGTAATAAAACCCGCGATTGGCACCGGATTTACCTTCGTAAAGCCGTTTAAACTCTTTGGGATGCCTCATTCCCAATAACTCAGCTTCCAGAAATCGTTTACGTGTGCCGGTAACGTGTTTCATTTGCCGGTAACTAATACCAAAGCCTCTGGAATGAATCATAATGCCGCCTGTAGCCTCATTTCTGTATAGCACATCTAAATCCTTTCCTTGTTCTATCATGGTAACGGCACTCTGCGAAAAAGACGAAAGTGTAATAACAGTTAAGAAGAAAAATATGAAAAAAGAAATTTTATGCATCACTAACAAATGTAACGAATTCTGATGGAATTTTGTTGTGAAAACCCTAAAACATTTCTACTTTTAGCCATAAAATCTAATGTTATGGCAACCGCCCACGTAGTTTATACGGGTAACCTCAGCACCAGGGCCACCCACCTTGAATCACAAAACACCATTATGACCGATGCTCCCAAAGACAATCATGGAAATGGAGAAGCGTTTTCGCCCACCGATATTATGGCAACATCATTAGCCTGTTGCATGCTTAGTATTATGGGTATAGTAGCGCGCCGCGAAAACATAAACATAGATGGAGCTTCAGCCAACGTTACCAAAGTGATGTACAGCGAACCCAGGCGGGTAGGTGAAATTCATGTTTCTATCACCTTCCCGGAGCACCTGGTTATTTCAGAAAAACAACAAAAATTATTGGAGCATGCTGCCCATACCTGCCCGGTTGCAAAAAGTATTCATCCGGATATTAAACAGGTGATTGAATTTTCTTACATAAAAAACTAAGCGTTTGAGGTAGGCAAAAAAAAACTGCTAAGAGACTTTAGCAGTTCGGTTATACTTGTATTTTACTGTGAGTTATCAGACAGACTTGTGTTTTGCTTTAAACTCTGCTTTTCCGTAGGCCGGACAGGGTTGAGTGTGTTTACAAGAAGAAATAAAAATTACAATTGCCGCAATTAAGGTTGTTAAAGTTAGTTTACTTTTCATTGTGTTATTTTTTGTTTTACGTTAAGGCCTCAACACTTCAAATACAGAATAAAGCAGCCATTCCTTTATTTCACTGAATTAATTCTGTCTACTCCAACTCCACTTAAAGGCTTTGTTATTCTTCTTCTTAAAACAAAAATAGATTTATTATTTATTTTTGCAAATTTTTATTTACTATTTTTAAAAATACTCATGTAGTAATACGACATAATGGAGACAAAAAAACCTATCCAATTAGAAAACTCTTGGTTAACTATATTAAAAGAAGAATTTGATAAAGACTATTTTATTCAGCTCCGGCAATTTCTTACTGAAGAAAAATCAAGCTACCGCATATTTCCTCCCGGAAACCTTATATTTTCTGCATTCAACAGAACGCCCTTTGCTGATGTAAAAGTAGTTATTCTGGGTCAGGATCCCTACCATGGGCCGGGGCAGGCCAATGGCTTATGTTTTTCTGTTTCACCAGGCATAAAGCCACCACCCTCTCTGGTAAATATTTTTAAAGAATTAAAAAGTGATCTTGGAATAGAAATTCCTGCTGGTGGGAATTTAGAGCCATGGGCAGATCAGGGCGTATTGCTGTTAAATGCAACCTTAACGGTGAGGGAAAACACCGCAGGCTCTCATCAACAGAAAGGTTGGGAAACCTTTACCAATACTGTTATTCAGAAAATATCAGCTCTAAAACAGGGCGTAGTGTTTTTGCTTTGGGGCAATTACGCTAAAGCAAAAGAATCTCTTATTGATGTCAGCAAACACCATATTCTGCAGGCTCCACATCCCTCTCCCTTAGCCAGAGGCGGCTTTTTTGGCTGCAGGCATTTTTCGCAAACAAATGAAATTTTACAGCGCCAGGGGCTTTCTCCCATTGACTGGAACCTAAAAAAAGAAACAGCTTCAGTGATCTGATTTTCCAAAAAAAATCGTAAATTAAACTAATTTTGATATGAAAATATTGAAAAATACTTTATTTTGGCGCAAATCAAGACCCTATGCTTAGTATACAAAAACACGTATTATTACTCAGCCCTTTTCATTTTGCTGAATTTTCAAGTCATTTGAAGGAAACAAAGGCTGAACTTTCTTACCGGCTAATCAATGAAATCAGGGATTTGGGTTGGAATCAACCTGATTCAGATGAATTATGTGAAAGAATTTATGGAAGTTCGGATGAAAAATCGAAGAAAAAATTTCTTCAGCTTACCCATCATACCTTAAAATTAAGTTCATTCTTAAGTCGTAACTACCCCTCTTATTTAAAACACAACCTGGCTCTTATTGAAGAGAAAATAAATAGCGGTAAGCTTAAAGATGCGGATACCATTGCAGAATACCTCTTAGATATTTCTGAAAAAATTGAAGATTTCACCACCAATATCAATGTTCTGAAATTCCAGTCGCAACAAGCTTTTTTAGTGGAGGAAAAAGATTCGGTGAAATACCATAAACGAATTGCTGAATTAATTGAATTTGAAAGACAGCTTAATGAACTTTATGGCTATATCCGTGAAAACTTACATTTCAAACGTAAAGATATCACACCGGCTTCCTACATCGAAAAATTACACAAAAACTTTTTTGACAAATACATCAACAGCCCCAGTTTTTCTGTGAGTATTTTAGCCCGCGTGGGTAAATATTATGAATTGAGTTTTCTTTATCATCAGGACTTTTTCAATGACAGTACCCTGGTTGAATTAGATAAAATTGAACGTGACCTCAACAACAATAGCTTTGTAGTGTTCCCATACCTGGATGATATTTTGTTTAAAGTATTAGGCTTAAAATTGCAGTACATGGTTCACAAAATGGATTCTGCAGGAATGATGAAAGAATCACTACGCATCATTGAAGAAAGCTCACACCTGAAATTCTGGCAAAGTTATGTGAACGTACCGGAGTTGTTTGCCATTGCCATTCAGGGTAGTCATTATGTTAGTAATTACGGGGAAACTTACCGTGAAGATCACTATAAAAATCTTCCTGATGACATTAAAAAGAATATCAATTACCTGAAAGATAAATTAGTTAAAGAACTTGAAAAACCAATCTGGAACGAAGGTTACCTGATTAAGCTCATTAACACAAGAAGTCTGTACAGCGGACTTTTATTACTGGGTACAGTAGACGAGATAAAAAAAGGTGTAAACCTTATCGAAGAAACGCTGATTACCTATCAGCAAATTCCTTTTCAGAAATATTTAGATGGAATGTTTGCCAGCCTGGTAATTGGCTACTTCAGCCTCAAAAATTATGAGAAAGTTGCCGATTGTTATAAGCGTTATAAAAAGTCAACGTCAGGAAACATAGTGAATGAAGAAAACGATTTAACTATTGCTACTTATTATTATACTTCGCAGTGGTTAATGACACAACGTAAGCAGTACATTGAGAAATTAAACAATACTTACTTAACTGCACAATCTAAACAGAACCTGAAACACGTGGAAACACTGGTAAAAAACATAGTTGTCTACTTTGACATAAATCTTCCAAAATAATTTTATTTTTATTTTACATTTCAATATTTATTTATTAAGTTTGTTATAAGTTTGATTTTTGCCCGTTTTTATTTGGATTCTGGCGCTATTAAACGAGTAATAAATTAATAATTAACTTTTATCATCATGAACATCTTTGTAAGTAACGTAAGTTTTAAAATGCGCGAAAATCACTTACGTGAGGTATTTGAAAAATTTGGAGAAGTGTCTTCCGTAAAAATCATTAAGGATAAAGAAACCGGAAGAAGTAAGGGATTTGGATTTATCGAAATGCCAAACGAAAATGAAGGCCGTGCCGCTATTAATGCTTTAAATGGAAGTGAACAATTCCAGCGTAATATAGTGGTTAACGAAGCCCGCCCAAGAGAAGCAAGAGCTTAATACCAGCTTTCAATATATTCCAACTCCCCTCTTTAACGGGGGGAGTTTTTTTATCCTTCCACTCCCCGATCTTGTATTTTAAACAAGCTTCTTAGTTTTTCCTGTTAAAAAATAAACTCCGTAAAAAAATGTCTTTTATAACTGAATTAAAAAATTCTTTTATATTATTGACATATTTATTCAGACCGCCGCTTTAAAACTCGAAGTCAAGTTTTTCCGAAAGCTATTCTATTTGTTTGTTTTTCGGTTAACTTATTATGACATTGTTTACTGCTTTTTAAATTTCAAACTCTCTCCGTCGGTAACCTAAATAAACTCCTGTTAAAATTAATAAACATAAGGCTGATGAACCAACCATTGCAACTGAATTTCCAAAATAATAAACTTCGGGTTCAAAACTAAAAACCACCTCATGTTTACCCGCTGGTATAAGCATTCCCCTTAATAAGTAATTTACAGCGTAATGATCCTGAGGTGCGCCATCAATCGAGGCCTTCCATCCATTCGGGTAGTATATTTCAGAAAATACTGCAAACTGCGTGTTAGTTGTGTTACTTTCATAAACTAACTGATTGGCCTTATAAGCAATCAATTTTATTGTTCCTTTATCCGGATAATTTGACTGAATGTTTGCTCCTTTGTTTTTCTCCTGAATAATACAATTAGTTTTAAGATCTATATTACCTAATGCTAAAATTTCAGCATCAGGATTGGGAACAGTTTTAATCGTTTTCACAAACCATGCATTTCCATTACATGACGTATTTTTGAATACAACAGGCTTTTCCCTTGCCGGTAAAATAAAATATTTAGTGTTTAGCATATTCAGAACCTGTATACCGGATAATATGCTTTTTTGTGTACTATCGCTATCAATATGGCCTATATTATTACTAAAATAATTCAATTCTTTGAACAAGTGAAACTGAATGAGTTCATCATATTTCTTTAATTTTGCCCCGTGATACCCTCCTATTGATTTGTGATAATAGGAAGTTACCCCATCACCAAAAGGATTGGTGGTAAGATTAGCCACCCTATAGTTTAAATCTTTATCAGCGAGAATCTCCGCATCTGCCTCTGTTATTGGAACACTTTCAAACTGAGTCTTTGACACAAAATCATTATAGTTCAAATATCGCCATACTACAGGCCATCCGTCCAATATAAATAATAAGCCTATACAGCCAATAACAAAAACAGGTTTTATTTTTTCAATAACGTATAAATAAAGTATTGATGCTGCTATTAAAATAAACAGCAATGACCGCAAAGCATCGTCAACAAATATCTTCTTCCTTGCTACCTCCAAAGCGTCAATAAATTGAGGAAATATTTGCTGTAAGGTATCATCTGTATATCCAGATTGTTTAAAGGTATTCTGTAAATCCTGATATTCTCCTTCTTTAGTAAACGTGTTGAAAAGGTCAGGAAATAATACACTCAATAAACAAAACCCTCCAACAACTATCAGTGAGAATAGTATTAATTGTTTTAGTTTATAGGTTTTTCTGAATAGTGTAATATTGTTTTGATAGTTCTTGATAATTTTATCCAGAGCTAAGATGGCAATTAGCGGAATAGTAATTTCAGCGATAACATTAATGATAGAGACTGCCCTGAATTTATTATAACCCGGCAAAAAATCAAGAAAAATTGAGCTTAAAGGCATAAAGTATTTGCCCCAGGCTAACATGATTGCAAGGGCACAGGCAATTATCAAGGGCCATTTAATAGTATGATCAATAATAAGTAAACCCAGGAAAGCAAGTAGAATAATGATGGCTCCGACATAAGTAGGACCGGCTGTATATTCCTGTGGCCCAAAATAAGCGCTAAATTGCCCCACCAATTGTCTCATTTGCGGGTCTTCTATTTTCTTCATCGCATCTCTATTATTACTGATTTGATCTGCGGATCCACCGCCTTTATAATTGGGTATAAGGAAGGATAAACTTTCACTAATGCCATAGCTATATTGAACCGCATAATCTTTATCTAAACCGCTTGTTACTTTATCCTGATTTGATTTACCTGTTGCATCTATAGTAAGTTCTGTTTTTCCCCGGGTAGTGTGTTTACTATATTCATAAGTGCATAAGAGGTTGCCGGAATTGGGTAGAACAGCTATTACCATTGATAAAACAAATAACATCACTCCTGAAAAATAAGGTCTTATTTCTTTCTTCTTAACCGACTCTATAAAATAAGCTGCAAGTATTAGTAATATAAGCAGTAAACCGTAGTATGTTACCTGAAGATGGTTCGCATTTAATTCAAGCGCAAGAAATATGGATGTAATTGTAAGTCCCAACCAATTTTTTTTTCTCATTAATAAAATAACACCTCCAATTACCGGACTAAGATACCCAACTGCACTTGCTTTTGAATTGTGTCCTACCTCAATAATAATATAAAAATAGGAGGAAAAGCCAAAGGCTAAACTACCCAATAAAGCCAACCAGGGATTAATTTCCAGGCATAACAGGAGAATAAAAAAACCGGCGAAGTACATAAACATAATTCCGCTAACTCCCGGAAGAAATGCATGAAAAAAACGATCAAAATATTTCAGCCAGTTTCCTGGATATGCGGTAGAAATTTGATAAGAGGGCATACCTCCAAAAAGTGAATTAGTCCAAAGCGGCTCCTTATGTTCCTTCTCTCTAAAATCTTTTATCTCTTTACTCATTCCGTTATACTGAGTAATATCGTATTGTTTTACAATCTTCCCTTGAAATAAAGGTTTAAACTGAATTAATGACAGGGTAATAAACAACAAGATCGCAAAAATGTAAGGGAAATATTTTTTCATCTTTTTTATGATTGTTTGAAATATAGGTATTCTACAATTAACATTATTGATGGACAAAATTATTTAAATATCTTCACATTCCTCGGTAAATCAAAACAGGTATGAAGTCCAGGGCAAGGCATTATACCTTCCGACGCAACTTCGGTGATTGGGATTGTTCCCTGCCCGCCGCACGAACATTGTTACTATTGAAACTAAAGTGTTAATCTTTTGTTTGAAAGAAAAACGGATGGCTGGTAGATTATATATTTTTGGCAGACTAAATTATTCTAAGTAATTTCTACTCCATTTCAAATTGAAGTCTGTTAAGGTTTTTATACAAGCCATCCTCCATTTTCATAAGCTCTGCATGGGTGCCTGCTTCTTTTACTTCCCCTCTTTCCAGCACAATAATTTTATCGGCATTTCTAATGGTTGATAAGCGGTGGGCAATTACCACCGAGGTTCTTCCCTTCATTAACTGATCCAGGGCCTCCTGCACCAATTGTTCCGATTCACTGTCTAAAGAGCTGGTAGCTTCATCTAAAATAAGTATGGCAGGGTTTTTTAATACAGCTCTGGCAATGGCTATGCGCTGCCTTTGTCCGCCCGAAAGTTGCACCCCTCGCTCACCTACCCTGGTGTCAAAGCCTTCGGGAAAAGATTGAATAAATTCCAGTGCGTTAGCGCGTTTTGCCGCCTCTGTAACGTCTTTTTCCGATGCATCCGGCCTTCCGTAAAGAATATTTTCCCTGATGGTGCCCGCAAAAAGAATAACATCCTGCGGAACAATGGCCATGTGTTTTCTTAAACCCGATAAAGGATATTCCCGGTTGTCGATCCCATCGATTAAAATTTGTCCGTTTACCGGATCATAAAAACGCAGGATCATGGAGGCAATGGTAGATTTTCCTGAACCGCTGGGGCCAACAAGTGCCACTGTTTGACCGGCGCCCACTTTAAACGAAATTTTTTTAAGTACCTGGTAATTTACCCGTGAAGGGTAATAAAAGTCTACATTCCGAAACTCTATTTCTCCCTGATGTAAATTGGTTTCATCTTTTTTATTCAGGTCAATTGTTTCAATCTCTCCATCAATTAATTGAAACACCCTGTCTGTAGCCCCCAGCGCCCGTTGTATACCGGCAATTTGCTCGGCAAGACCTCCTAATGAAGCGGCAACAAACATAGCCAGCATCATAAACCTTCCAAATTGTTCTGGTGTTAATACATTGGCATACTTAAGCTGCAGCATTTTAAACAGAATAAAAAAGATAGATCCGAAAACAAAAACAATAATAAAGGTGAAAAACACTCCCCTGAATACTCCGTATTTTACACCAAACTTATAGATGTCCTGAGTGATTTTTTCATAACGGTTAATTTCGTAAGCTTCGTTGGTAAATGTTTTTACATTGCTGATACCCAGCAGGGCTTCTCCAACTAATACATTGGATGCGGAGATTTTATCCTGCATGGCCCTTGAAAATTTTCTTACTTTTTTCCCGAAAATAATGGCCACAGCTGTAATCGGAGGAATCACCCATAAAAACCATTGTGCCATTTCCCAGGAAATATAAAAACCAATAAGAATTAAACCACCTACCCCAACTATTACCTGACGAAAAAACTCGGCCACATTAACCGTAAATGCATCCTGTATGGCATTGATATCGGTTGCTATTCTTCCATTCAGTTCACTCACCTGATTCTGGGCATAAAAACCCATAGGCATTTGCACCAATCGCTTAAATGCATCTATCCTTAAGCCCTTCAGTATATTTTCGGTAACAGATGAAAACATGTACACCCTGCCGAAAGAGAAAATCCCCTGCAGCAACAATACAAACAACATGATTTTTCCTACATGAAAAAGTTTCTCATTAAAGGATGCTGCGTCTCTTTCGGCAAAACCGAATAAGCTGATCATATCGCCAGAAATAAGTGGGAAATAAAGACCTACACCGGCTGTTCCGGCTAAAAAAAACATCCCTAAAATAAATTTGGTTTTGCTGTCACCCAGATATTTGAACAGGCGCAAGGATTTCTTAATATTTTCCCGGGATAGTTTAGCTTTTGGCAGCTCTTCCTGGGATGCGCCTCCCCTGTTTCTTTTAGCCATTGTGAAATTTTGAGCAAATTTACTCAAATATCTAATGTTGATACATTATTTCAGCCCCATTATAAACGATTAGAACGCTGGTTTTATACTGTCTATCTGTCCTACCCTATTTAAACACCGCTGAATTTACCTCGTATTACTAAATCTTAGTAGGACGATACAATGGGATTTACTTATAAAAATCTATTTTTCAACTACTTAATTGGCATTACCGCCTGTTTATTGCCTAACACAAACGGGTAATAAATCTATTTTGATCAAAAACTCTTATATATACTCAAGAAGCATGGTGATTAAGCCCCCGGAACTTATGTACCTGATTAATTCCTCACCAGCTCAACGGTTCTAAGCATGGCTGACATAAAGGCTAATTGGGTTGGAAGTACTCCGAATAAAAATTTGTCAGGTTAAAAAAAGAATATATCTTTGCAATCCTAATTTAAAAGTACAACATTTAGTAGAACACATTTAATTTACAGTTATCATGAAACGTACATTTCAACCCTCACAGCGTAAAAGACGAAACAAACATGGTTTTCGCGAAAGAATGAGTACTGCCAACGGTCGTCGTGTTTTGGCTGCCCGTCGCAAAAGAGGCCGTAAAAAACTTACCGTTTCAGACGAAAAGCAACACAAACGTTAATAACTTACATAGATTTTATTTTTAAAGCTATTCAGTATTGAATGGCTTTTTTTATCTTCGTATGAGTTATTCACCCTTTTGTAGTTTGTTTATATGATTACATCGATTGAACGGGTTAGCACCGCCATAAACAGGTTTAGGAATTTATTCACCGGTTTAGATCCTGATACAGCTTAACCAGCCTTTTTACCATTTCCACCACTTTTGCTTTTAACATTCCTTTAATTATCTGTTAAGCATCGAGGAAATAAAAAAGGTAACCGCTTTAAATTCTCTCACCAATGCCTAAAATACTTTTTATAGCAGCCCACCGCCCTAATCGTTCTCCCAGCCAGCGCTACCGGTTTGAGCAGTATTTTAGTTTTCTTGAAAAAAACGGGTACCAGTGCCAGCTTTCTTATCTCATCAACGAAACCGACGACGGCTATTTTTACAGTTCGGGTAATTACCTGAGAAAAATTAGTATTCTCCTTAAGTCCATATTTATTCGCCTTAATGATTTGCTTCATTATAACGATTACGAACTTGTTTTTGTTCAACGGGAAGCCTTAATGATAGGATCGACCTTCTTCGAGAAGAGAATTAAATCTTCCCGCGCTAAATTTATTTTTGATTTTGATGATTCCATCTGGCTTAACGACACCTCCGATGCCAACAAAAAATTTGAATGGCTCAAAAAGCCGGAAAAAACCGCCACTAATATTCAGCTGGCCGATCTGGTATTTGCCGGAAACAGCTACTTAGCCCAATATGCATTGCAGTTTAATAAAAATGTAAAGATTATTCCTACTACTGTTAACACCGCTGTGCACCAAAAGCTTCCCAAAAACAATCCGGAAATAGTGATTGGCTGGAGTGGAAGTAAAACCACCATCAAGCATTTTGAACTGGCTATTCCATTTTTGCTGAAGATTAAAAACCATTTTGGAAACAAAGTAGTTTTTAAGATAATGGGAGACCCCAGTTACGCTAATCATGAATTAGGTATACAAGGCATTAAATGGTCGGCAGAGACCGAAGCCGCTGTATTAAATACTTTTGATATTGGCATTATGCCCCTGCCGCAAGATGAGTGGGCAAAAGGGAAATGCGGACTTAAAGGTTTACTCTATATGGCTCACGAAATCCCAACCATTATGTCTCCGGTGGGAGTGAATGGAGAAATAATTAAGCATGGCGTTAATGGCTTCCTGGCTCAAAGTATGGAAGAATGGGTAAGCTGCATTTCAGCCCTTATTGAATCTCCAGAGCTTAGGTCTAAAATTGGAAAAGCAGCCCGGCAAACAGTAGAAGAAAAATATTCCGTTAAATCACAGGAAGAAGTTTACCTGCAATATTTTAATGAACTCCTCGGTTATGCGAAATCCACTACTCCTGTTGAATCAACAGTAAATACTACAGCTGCTATCCCCGAAAAAGTCATGCAACATTAAAAGGTTTCGGGGGCATTGGTTCGGCAGGCTTCCCGAGCTTCATCTGTCTTAACACACTCGACGTTATTTATTGCTCCATTCGTGCTTAGCAATTCTAAAAATATTCACTTTGTTATTTTTGTATATCGTTGTTTTGTCCAGTTTCATTCCGTTTTTTATCGCAACTTTTTCAGATTTTTTATTGTCAATATGAATTATTGAGATTAATGAGTCCGATAAATTGTTTTCAAAAGCATAGTCTTTACACTTCTTTGCTGCTTCAAGTGCATAGCCTTTACCTCTAAATTCAGGCATTAATGAATATCCTATTTCAAGCTCATTAATTTCGTCAACGGTATGGATAAGAAGTCCACATTGCCCAACAAATTTATTGTTGCTTTTCTCAATTAGCGCATTCATTCCACCCAAATGATTGTTATATCTGTGAAAAACCCTGTCAAACCAAACTTTACATTTTTCATTAGCAGACTCATTGTCTGTCAACCAAATATATTTTAACGAAGTTGTATCATTACAAAATATTAACCAATCATCAAAGTCGCTTTGTTCAAGTTGTCGAAATAATAGTCTTTCGGAACTTTGTCCAAACATGAGTAATTTTGTATTGTCTTTGGATATTTTCACTTTTTTAGTCGTATCAATTATGCTAACAGGTAAATAGGCTTCACAGCTGTTGCTTTTTTCATCTCCACCTAAAACGCTTGCCACTATTACATTTCAAGCCCTGCGATTGAGCACCGTTAAAAACCTGCACTTCTCCGAATCTAACTTTTCACCGTAATGGTAGCAGGATAACAAGGTTCCGTTTTTGGTTTTGAGCATCAGTTCATATTTGTCTAAGGCAAATAATTGTTCCACCAGTTCCACTTCTATGTGTCGTTCCTGCTTAGTACCTGAAATTTTTAGTTGCTCTGGTCTTAACCAGATTTTTCCTTCCTTAAACTTCAGGTTCTTTTTACTGAGAAATTCTTCTTTCTTTAGCTCGTAACATTTTCCAAAAAGCCTGGCTATCTTTAAATTACCTGGCTTGTGATAGCTGTTTTCAGGGCTATCCTGCTGTATCACTTTCCCTTCTTCCAGAATAGCTATTTGTGAAGAATACCTCAGGGCATCGCCCGAATGGTGAGTTACCATGACACAAATACCTTTATTTATGCTGAGTTGTTGGCGTATAAATGTAAAGATGCGGTCTTTCAGTAGTGCATCCAGGTTGGTAAAGGGTTCATCTAACAACAACACTTCCGGAAAATCTGCCAGTGCCCTGCCAATGGAAACCCTTTGTCTTTGCCCGGCAGAAAGTTGTACCGGTTTTTTATCCCTGAATTTTTTCAATTCCAGCAAGAGCAACAATTCTTCACTCCTCTTCTTTTTGTAATCATTGTTGTAGCCGGCTAATTGATCCAGAAAGTTTTCTTCCACAGTATGATTATCCAGCACATAGAAATCCTGACTAACTAATTTCATGCGTTTGTGCCCAGGAATAAGCTGGCGTGAAGGGCCCCATACCTGTTCTTCCTCAATAAAAATACTCCCCTTTTCCAGGTCTTCTAATCCGTATATACATTTGAGTAAGGTCGTTTTTCCGCTTCCACTCTTTCCTAAAATACTGAGCAGGGTTCCGGAATTCACCTGTAGTGTAATACCACTTAGTCCCTTGAAAGAAGGGTTGTTCGGGTACTTAAAGTATATGTTGTTGAGTTGTAAAATAAATGAATGTTATTTGGTGTTGTTATACTTAAATAGACATTAAAAATTGCAGGGTATTTACATTGTCTGCAAAGTCGTTGATAGCCGGGCTTTGCGTTGCTCCCATGCTTACTGAGTTGAATCCTTCTAATGGCGTTTCGGAAACTATGCATTGTATTTG
>JACCDP010712626.1_pt1 | contig 18497 bp, 20 predicted proteins | sample 7445841 | NCBI WGS metagenome assembly JACCDP01 (sample SAMN15323441, study PRJNA562643) | freshwater metagenome | isolation source: river surface water | place: USA:Blue River Watershed | collected 2017-08-17
AATTTTCGGAACATTTAGCGAAAATTTATTGTAAAGATGTTTTTTGGAACGGGTCTTATTTTGTTGCTAGTTGTGGCGGAGTGACTATTTCAACATTACGAAAATATATTGAAAATCAAAATTCACCAGAAGAATAAGAAAGTGTTCGTTCCCTCTATGTTCCCTTCCTTCGTACTATGCACATTAGTCAGGGAACTGTCGTCAACTCACGCGCCATTCATCCCACGCTCCTAAGAGTGAGACGTGGGGCTTGGAGTCGGTTTAGCTAAACACTTGAATTCTGGTCATAAAGGACTAATAATCAATTCATCTTCACTAAATAAAGTAGCTACTAACTTTAAAACAGCTTGTTGACGACGATAAACTTCAACCTTTTTAGCCTTAAAATCGCAAATCCAATATTCTTGAACTCCCTGGTTGGAATACAATTTCAGTTTAGATTCCCGATCTCGCTTTTCATTCTTTTCTCCTGAAGATAACACCTCAACCACTAATTCAGGTGCGCCGGTTAAGTGTCCACTTTCATCTAACAACCGTGATAAACATTCATGACTAGCCCAAACCACATTAGGAATCACATTATCAGCATCTGAGTAGAGACGTTCCATGAAACGTCTCTGCATTAAATCAATTAGCCATTCACCCGAGCAATAATAGTCCGATGACGGGGACTATTGCTAGTAATACTAGGAGTTTGGAAACCAGCCCCAACTAAGGCTTTTTCAATATCCAAACTGAAATATTCATCTAAATAAGGTTCAGTGCTTTTGAGCAACGTCAAAATATAAGTTGGCATTTGTTTGTAAATTTCTGATTGGGGATTCATGTCCATAATTGCTAAATGGCCACCAGGACGTAAAATACGTCTAGCTTCCGCAAAAATCTTGTGAGTTGCTGACTGGGGTAACTCATGACACATCAGAAAAATCGAAACCAAATCAAAGGAAGCATCTACAATACCTGTAGACTCAGCTTGACCATGTACCCAATTAATATTAGCTCGGCGTTCTTGACTACGATAGTTAGCGACAGCCAAAAAATAGGGAGATAAATCTAAACCAGTGACTTTTGCTTGAGGATAAACTGTTTGGAGCGCAAAGGTACTTAATCCCACAGCACATCCTAAATCTAAGATATCTTGGGGTGGGGGGGAAATTTGCTGACTCAGAATATCATGGTAACTTTGACGCAGTTTAGCATCTCCTTGCGCTCCGGCTTCAGTCCAAATACTGGCATGGACAGTGCGAGCAGCTACTTCTAACTCAAAAGCCGCTTGCCAACTTAAATCTCCCCCCTCATAAGCATGAAATGGCCGGAAATAGTATTCTGGATAATTGATTTGGGGATTCTCTACTTTCGCCCAATCATTCGTCCAATCACGCTTTTGCAATTGCTCAACTTCCTCCATCCAGGGAACTCCTATTCTCTGGGCGCGTTTGATCATCATGTCTCTTGCTTGATGTTTAGCAAAATTAGCTAGGGGTTTAATAGCCAAGATACCATTGACGAAACGGGAAGCTAAATCAGGAGCAGTGTTGATGGTGGTAGTCATAAATCAATTTTTGTCTTTGAGACTATTTTTTACTTATGACATATTTGCTGTGGTTGAGTCTATATAGCGGTATGCACTTGAATGAGATACAGAATTTACTTAAAAAACTATACACCATCATGTCTTTCAACTCTGTCACCGTGGCGTAGCACCTGTCAACTGTCACCTGCTATACCTATGATTCTATATAGCAATCCTATCTGATTTTGAGGATTAACTACCAAGTTAGTTTTGAGTTCTCAGGGTTTGGGCGGCAAGATAAATTTTTGTCCATTCACCCAGGACTTGATGGGGTTTAATTTGTAACTGTTGGGCGATCGCTTCTATGGAGTTACCAGCTTTGCGAAGGCTGAGAACTTGTTGGGATAAGGGGCTTAATTGTTGTTGAAGTTGTTGCCATTGAGGTTCTGTTAACCCTAGATTATGTTCCTGTAGAGAGATAGAAAGCCAATTGTCAACCAGTTCTGGTTGGTCTTTGATGGCAAAGACGCGCACGGCATGATAACTGAGTTTTTCCCGCAGTCTATAGACTTCTTTAATGGGTTTGTTGAGTTTTTTGGCAATTTCTTCCTGAGATTTACCTTGCAGATATAAGCGCAACCAGTCTACTGCTTGTTGGCCAATATTTTTTAATAAATATTGTTCAAATTCTTCCTGGACACTTTGACGACTGGCTTGTTGTTCTTCCAGGTGTTGGTTTTCTTGATATTGAGCGATCGCTTGATTATCTATTAAACTAACTGGGTTATCATTGTTTTCTGCCAGAACTTCTTCAGAAACAAGTTTCACTAATTCACTAGTAGGTACTTGTGTTAAACCACCACGTTGAATACGCCGCAGGTAATTAACAAAGCGGTACATTAAAATCGGTTGATTTCGTACTGGACGTAAACAATATTCTTCAATACTGGCAAATAACAATGTATCCCGCAATCTTTTATCTGTGGTTAATGCAGCAATGTGAATCATTTGTTGTTGAATATATGAATCAGTTTGCATTAATTCCTGGAGAACTTCTTGCAATACATCAACCACACTACGTTGGCGATCGCGGCTCAGAGATACCCAAGTTTGGATTTTGTTTCTAATAGCAACTACACTACCCAAACGAGTAATTAATTGCCGATAAGCCCGTTCTCTGCTTGTGCCTAAATACCGCTTTTGTAGAATCCGCCAGCGATATTCCATTGCTTGTTTAGCAATGTCTAATTCTTTGATATTGAGCGTATCAAATCGTTCTAAATCCGCGCCTAACAGCCAGGAAATAATACTTTGTTTAGTTGCTTGATTTTGTTCGGGACATTCTATAGCGAGTCGCTGTTGCCAATATTGGGCTAAATTTACCCTCTCTTGTGTCATAGCGATAAATAGCCCGTAGGTGTAATGTGACGGATATTACTGAACTTTAGTAAATTATAAGTGTAATGTCAATGATCGGAATTACGAAGAAGTAGGTGACAGTTGACAGGGAGAGAAATTTATATGGTTCTTTTTCCCGACTCCTGACTCCTGACTCCTGAATTCTCTTAGCTTCTGTTAGAACCGCTAATGATAGGATTTTCTACAGATTCTCGATATTGTTGAACATCTGCTGTATAAGCGATAGGTAACACAGCTTCAACGTTTTCATGGGGACGGGGAATAATTACCCAAGATTCGAGAGTACCACCATAAACATTTTCAGCAGCTTCCACCCCAGCGGCCATAGCAGCTTTCACTTCCGAAACATCACCACGAATATTGACTGTGAAGCGGGCGCTACCAACTCTGATGTAACCAACGAGAGTAACTCGACCGGCTTTTACCATTGCGTCTGCGGCGGCGAGAACGGCGGGGAAACCTTTGGTTTCTAGTGATCCGACAGCCTGTAGTGACATTTTAAATCTCCTTTTATGAATATAAAGTTATAGGTTGCTACAAATTATGTTTATGAAGTTGGGCTTCAATTTTTGATAGCGAACTTACTTAGAAAATACGGAAAGGCTCAGATTTGGACGTAAAGTGGATCGGTAAAACTGTTTCTACATTTTCCGGGGGGTTGGGAATAATATAGTGGGTAATAACCTGACCACCATAGGCTGCTTCACCAGCCACAATACCAGCCGCTACGGCTGTTTTCACTTCGGCTACCTGTCCTCTGACAGCCACTATCATGCGGCCACTTTCGGCGATACCGTAGTATACCAAGGTGACAGCAGCAGCTTTAACCATAGCATCAGCAGATGCTAAGACTGCGGGAAAACCTAATGTTTCAATTGCGCCAACGGCCATTGGCATGACTGAAATCTCCTGCGTTAAGGATAAGTGATTTTTATTTTACGAGGATTTTGTACCCTATTTGAATTTTTGGGGAAATTTTCTTTTCTCTCTGCCTGTTGTACACTGAGGGTTATGTTTGCAAATTTTCTTCCTGCCGCAGTGGGGCAACTCACAGAACCCACTTCTATCGCTTTGGCTAAAAATATCCAACGTCAGGCGATTTCTACACCTTTAGCGAATGAACCCATTCATACTACTTATGTCCATCAGGGTGACGGTGGTACGCCTGTTCTTTTAATTCACGGTTTTGATAGTTCCGTATTAGAATATCGCCGCTTGTTGCCTTTACTAGCTGCACATAGCACAGTTTGGGCTGTAGATTTATGGGGATTTGGCTTTACAGACAGATTATCGGGTATTGATTACAGTGCTAAAGCAATTAAAAACCACCTTTACTCGTTTTGGCAAACTTTGATAAATCAGCCGGTGATTCTGGTGGGTGCTTCCATGGGTGGTGCTGCGGCTATAGATTTTACCCTCACCTATCCAGAAGCGGTAAAAAAACTGGTGTTAATGGATAGCGCCGGCTTAAAGGGAAATTCTCCCTTAGCCAAATATATATTTCCCCCTTTAGATTATTGGGCGACGGAATTTTTACGCAATCCCAAGGTGCGCGATCGCATTTGTCGAACCGCATATAAAAATCCTGATCTGATCTCTGAGGATGCTTTATGCTGCGGAGAGTTACATTTAGAAATGCCTAATTGGACTCAAGCTTTAATTAGCTTTACCAAAAGTGGCGGTTATAGTGCTTTTAAATTTAACCAACTTGCCCAAATTGAACAACCAACTCTAATTTTATGGGGCGATAATGATAAAATTTTGGGAACTAGGGACGCTCCCAAATTTGCTAAAGCAATTCATCAAAGTAAACTAATTTGGATTAAAGATTGTGGTCATATTCCCCATTTAGAACAATCTCAAATTGTTGCCCAACATATCTTAGAATTTCGGAATTAATTTCATCTAACATACATAATTTATCAGGAAAAATAAAATGAGTTTATGCATAAGTATTCAGCTATAGAACTTGTTAATCTCCAGATCCCCGACTTCTGTGATTAATTGATCATTTATAGACACAATCAATAAAAGAAGTCGGGGATCTTTTTACTTCATCTGAATTCTTACATTTATCACCTGGCAGATCAAGCTTTATACCAGGCTAAAAATAACTGCGGAAATTGTATCTAGGACTTACGCATTGACAGGCACAACCAAATATGAAGTATGGATTTCGGGCATTTTTATGTGATTGTTTGATGAGTTTTTATAAAGAAAATAATACAGCAGGAGGCAGGAAACAGATAGCAGTTTTCCTCCTGAACGTCTCTACTGACTCCTGAATTCTTGCTTCAATCATATAACCAAGTATTTTTGGAAAAATCCTCACTATCTTGAGTTGGTTTTTCTTGAAGTCTTTCTATGGATCTATGGGATTTTTTGTATTGAATTGATTTGGAAATTTGAGTAGCTTGTTCACTAGGTTGTGGATGAGGTTGTTTAAACACTTTAATTTCTTCTAACAACTGAGAATTAGAATCTGCTAGTTGGAGGGCGGTTTGTTTTGTTTCCTGTAGTTCTGTTGTTAAGCGCTCGACCAACGCATCTTTTTCTGTAACAACTATTTGTAAATCACTGATTTTGTTTTTAAGAGTATCTTCTTTTTGTTTTAATGCAGTAATTGTTTGTCCTAATTTTTCAATTCTCGCTTCTAGTTCTAGTTCTTTGTTACTAGGAGAATCAGGAATCTCTGTAGTGAGTGTTTGTGTTTCCAATACCGCTTCAGCAGCAACTTCAATCACAGGTTCACCTTGTAGGGGTATAAATTTTTGTGCTTCTTCTTGTATGAGGTTAGAAAGATTTTTTTTAGGCATTAGATTATAAACTCCATTATGTGATTATAATTTAAGTATAAGCCCAGATGTTACCACAAAAGAATTAGGTTTTATTCCCAAATCCTATACTCTTCCCTATTCCCTTTTGTAAGTATTCAGTTATAGAACTTGTTTATACCCAGATCCCTGACTTCTTTTATTGATTGCGTCCATAAATGATCAATTAATCACAGAAGTCGGAGATCTTATTTCCTCATCTGAATTCTGACTCCTTTGTCAAAAACCCCAGTTTTCAACTTGGATGAGTTTAATTTTCTAACTGACATTCTAAAGCTTTTTTTTGCATGGTTTTGAAAATGTTATAAAACCCATTAGCGCGGGAAGGTGTTAAACTGACATTTAAACCGGTTTCTTGAATAAAATCAGGAGTAAGTTGGACTATTTCTGTAGGTGTTGAACCATTTAATCCTTCTATTAATAATGCCAATAATCCCTTAGTTAATTGGGAATCAGAATCACCCTGAAACATGATTTTACCATCTTCTAATGATGCATTCACATATACCTGAGACACACAACCAGCCACTTTATTTTCGGGAATTTTACCAGATTCAGGAAACTCTGGGAGCTTTTGAGCATACCAAATTAACTGTTCATAGCGTCGTTTTGGTTCTGTAGCGCGTTGAAAGCGGTGGACAATTTTATTAAGTGCAGGTGGTAAGGAATCAAGAGTTGAAGACATGATTAATTCAGAAAATAATTAATCTTATTTTAGCAATTACTCGGTTTTTATGATAGTGCCAGTATAACAGCCAGGATCAAAAATAGGGATTTAGTTAGGTATTGGTTTTGATGATGAATTGAAAATAAGTGTTAAACTTTGCTACAAAGTAAGCCATGATATAGATTTTTCTGATGGAATATTTAGATGATATTGTCAAGCATCCAAAAATCTCAGGAGTAAATTAGATGTTAACCTCAATCTTGCTGGCTACTGTTACCGCGCCTCTGGAATGGAGTCCTAATGTGGGGATGATTATGATTATTGCTAATATCTTGGCGATCGCTATAGGCAAATTTACCATTCAATATCCTAACTCTCAGCCAGAATTACCAGCGCCTCAATTTTTCGGTGGTTTTGGTTTACCTGCGGTATTAGCAACTGCTTCCTTTGGGCATATTTTGGGAGCAGGTATCATTTTAGGACTGCATTACATCGGTAAAATTTAGGGTTTTCTCCTTAGGCGGCATTGCTGAATTTGGGGATAAATTGCCATTTTGAGGATTATACTTACCATGACAATGGAAAAATCATCCTCCATTTTCGCAATGCCATATTTTCCTTCTTCCTATTTCCATTTGGATATTTATAAAAAATCAAACCTGATTCCTATATTTGATTTCAGAGGATATTTTAAAAGTTCTTAACAAATATAATTTGCTACTACACAAACTAAATCCACCTGCTAAGACTAAGGGAAAATTGCTGGTAAATATTACTTTTTGTAAAAAATTTCAAATTTTCATAAAATTTATTTTTCATTCTAGAGACATTCCACCGGAACGCCTCTACGCCTAAATTCATACCTGGTTTCAGGAGTGCCACTCAATCTACTATAATTCAAAACTGCGATCGCATACAAACTCTGTCAGCAACGTATCTACAGGGAAAAATAAAGCGCACCTTCATCCAGAAATCCTATAACCCCAACGGATAGGATTACGAAAATTTTGGTAAAGAGTATCATATTAAAGGTTAAATTATTTATAGTGGTATTTACTTCCCTAGTATGTACCGACATCAGATACCTACCTGATCCCAAACAGCCATACATTAAGAGACGTTCACTCCTGATTCCTGAGTCCTGAATTTTGCTATATTAAAAATGTCATCTAAAATTATACTCACCATCACCCAGGGTAAACTGTGTGGAAAACAATATATTTTTGCATCTCGCAGCACTTGTATCGTTGGTAGAAACGACGATTGTAACTTGCAAATAGCAGATGCAGTTGATATGACAATTTCCCGTTATCACTGCTTACTAGATATTAACCCTCCAGATATTCGGGTGCGAGACTTAGGCAGTTTAAATGGTACTTTTGTTAACGGCAAAAAAATCGGACAAAGACAACGGGAACAAACCGCTAAAGAAGCCGTAAAATTAAATTTTCCCGAATATAACCTCCAAAATGGGGATGAAATTAAATTAGGTGATATTCTCTTCAAAATCGAGGTAGAAGCCGAACCAGAATTAGAGAAAAAATCAGATATAATTCCTCCACCAGCAGAAAATAACCCTAATTGTCTAATAATTTTTAAAAACCTCCTAGAACTAGCCCAAAAAAATGATACCAAACTTCAGACTTTATCTGGATATAAACTGATCAAATCATTAGGTAAAGGAGGTTTTGGCGAAGTATTTTTAGCCCAACATATTCACACCAAGAAACTGGTTGCCATCAAAATTATGATACCTGCGGTTACTATTAATACCCAGGGAGTAAAAATGTTTTTACAAGCAACAGAAAATATCAAGATGTTACAACATGATAACATCGTCCAATTATTTGATTATGGCTTTGCTGAAAATGCTTTCTTTTTGATCATGGAATATTTTCCTGGTGGCAACGTTTGGGACTTAATGCAAAAATCAGGGTGGCGTTTACCCCTGAAAACTGCTGTAGATATTACTGTTCAAGTTTTAGAAGGTTTAATATATGCCCATAGTATGGCAGTTCCTCGTATGCAATTAGATCATGAAAAATTGAATCAAGCTAAAGGTTTAGTTCATCAAGATTTAAAACCGAATAATATTTTAATTAGTCAAATAAATGATGAACTAGAAGTAAAAATAGGAGATTATGGTTTATCTAAAGCCTTTGACTTAGCTGGTTTAAGTGGACAAACTTTAACAGGTACAAAAACCGGAACACCTGCATTTATGCCCCGACAACAGGTACTAGACTTTAAACATGAATTACCAGAAATTGATATTTGGGCAACAGCAGCTTGTTTATATAATTTGTTAACAGGATATTTCCCCCGCGATTTTACTGGTGATCCTTGGTTATCAGTTTTGCAAAACAAACCTGTGCCTATTCGTCAGCGAAATAATAGTATTCCCAAAAAATTAGCTGATGTGATAGATTTAGCATTGCAAGAAAAACCACAAATTCATTTTCAAACAGCAGCAGAATTTAAACAAGCATTATTAGATGCCATCTAAAAATTTGTGTAAGAATTCAGATGAGGTATAAAGATCCCCGACTTCTGTGATCAATTTATGATTTATAGACACAATCAATACAAGAAGTCGGGGATCTATACTTACAAATTTGTCAAAAGCAATAATGTCCAAGTATTGTGAGGTGGACAAAGACCTTCAACCCTGTTCCTTTCTATAAACCTATGAATACATTACCAACAATACAACAATTACCATTACAACTAATTACACCAGAAAATTTTCAACCCTATGGACAAGTAATTTATGCCAGCAAAGATGGCGAGAATTTTGATCATGAAAATGCACAATTAAACCTAGAAAATGGTATTCCCCGCTTTTATATTATGCGGTTACAGGAAAAAGGCAGAAAATTTCACCAAATTACTCGTCATACCAAATGCACCCAATGTTTAGGTTCTTTGGATGGTAAAGAGTGGTTTATGGCAGTTTGTCCACCTCATAATCATATCAACGAACCTGTATTATCAGAAATTGCCGCTTTTGTCATTCCCGGAAATTGTTTTATTAAATTAGAAGTAGGAACTTGGCACGCAGGCCCATATTTTAATCATGAATTTGTAGATTTTTACAATCTAGAATTGAGTGATACCAATGTAGTAGATCATTTCACCCATAATTTTCTCAAAAGTCATAATTTAACCTTTGAGATGGTTTGAATAGAGGCAGAAGGCAGAAAGCAGGAGGAAGAGTATATTTGAAAAATCATGGTTGATATATCAAATTACCCAACCCATGAAGTTTGAAAAATTCTTTTTAGTGAAGTTTCCTTAACTAATTCAGCAGCTTGTTGAATTTCTAACCATTTTCTTTCTCTGGCAGTGGCTTCTGGCCAATCTTCTAATACAGTTTCTACAGGCAATAAAAATAAATTTACTTGATAGGTATTGCCCCGTTTTCGATATTTATAATTACCCAACTTTGCCGTTGTGACTCTGCCTAAAACTCCGGCTTCTTCCCATGCTTCCTTTGCGGCTGAATCATGGGGACTCATCCCTTTACAAAGTCCACCTTTAGGAATTACCCAACCTTGACGCTTACGAGTAGTAATTAAGAGAACTTCAACTTTTCCCTCATTTATCCGATAGGGGATAACTCCAGATTGTTGTAAAACTTTGTTATTTTTTCGAGTCATAATCGTAGATTCTTGATCAATGAGTAGTTTTAATTTGTAATATTTTACGATGACATGATACTAAAATAATCTTTAGGAATATAAACCATCTAGTTAGCAATCTTTATCATAAATTCATTAATATTTCATAAATATCCGGAAATCTATGGAACGTGATCACGTTCACAGTTGTCACTTCATCACCCAAAATACGCTAAAATTCAAGCAGAGTAAGCATTTTTAACATATATATACCCATGCTAGAAACTCTGGAGACCACAGTTTACGAACTAGAACAACTGGCTAACACCCTTGTTACTCATCAACTCACCCATCTGAATATTATCAGTATTGGGATTATTTTTCTGGCGGGCTTGCTGACCAGCCTCAGTCCTTGTATGCTATCCATGCTACCGATTACCATTGGCTATATTGGTGGTTATGAAGCTAAAACCCGCTTACAAGCAGCAGCCCAATCAACTTGGTTTGCCCTGGGACTAGCAACCACACTTGCAGGAATGGGAATCATAGCAGGTTTAGTTGGTAAAGTCTACGGTCAAGTAGGAATTGGTTTACCAATTATTGTCAGCATTATTGCTATTATTATGGGACTGAATTTATTAGAAGCATTACCCATACAATTTCCATCTTTAAATGAAACAAACTGGATTTCTCCCGATTTACCTTCTGGAGTTCGTTCCTACTCTATTGGGTTAACATTTGGTTTAGTTGCTTCTCCTTGCAGCACACCAGTTTTAGCTAGTTTATTAGGTTGGATTGCTAATACTCAAGATTTAATTTTAGGTGCGGCCTTGCTACTTGCTTATACAGCCGGATATGTAGTTCCGTTAATTGTCGCCGGGACATTTACGGCAACGATTAAAAAACTATTAGAATTGCGTCGTTGGTCAGGTTGGATAAATCCTGTTAGCGGTACATTATTAGTAGGTTTTGGCGTTTTTTCCTTGCTTTCTCGCATTCCTTTCGGCAGTTTCTAAGTAATGACTTTAGATAATACAACATCCACAGAATTAAGTTGGTGGTTAAGACCTGGGAAATTTATCCGCCAGGAAATTCTGCCAGTATTAACTGATTTACGTTTAGCAATTATTCTCTTATTAGTAATTGCTGTATTTAGTGTTAGTGGTACTGTAATTGAACAAGGACAATCCCCAGGATTTTACCAATCTAACTATCCCGAACATCCAGCTTTATTTGGTTTCCTAACTTGGAAAGTGATTCAAGTAGTGGGGTTAGATCATGTATATAGAACTTGGTGGTTTTTGAGTTTATTAGTTCTATTTGGTACAAGTTTAACAGCTTGTACCTTTACGCGTCAATTGCCAGCCTTAAAAGCTGCTCAAAAGTGGCAATATTACGCAGAACCTCGCAATTTTCAAAAGTTAGCCTTGAGTGCAGAATTACAGGATGTAGATTTGCCATCAATTACGCCGATTTTGCAACAAAAACAATATCGGATTTTCCAAGAACAAGATGATATTCTTTATGCCCGTAAAGGTATAATTGGTAAAATAGGTCCGATTATTGTTCATATTGGTATAGTTGCCATTTTACTAGGCGGAATCTGGGGATCAATGACTGGTTTTATGGCTCAAGAAATGGTTGCGAGTGGGGATACATTTCAGGTCAAAAATATTGTTGATGCTGGTGCTTGGTCATCTCAAAAGGTGTTAAAAGATTGGTCTGTGCGGGTGAATCGTTTTTGGATTGATTACACCCCGACGGGAGGAATTGACCAATTTTATTCTGATATGTCGGTATTAGATGATGATGGCAAAGAAGTTAACCAGGAAAAGATTTATGTTAACAAGCCACTGCGTTATCATGGTGTAGTTTTTTATCAAACAGATTGGGGAATTTCTAGCCTGAGAGTGAGATTAAATAAAAGTCCCATTTTCCAATTACCAATGGCACAATTAGATACCAAAGGTAAAGGCAGACTGTGGGGAACTTGGATGCCAACAAAACCGGATTTAAGTGAAGGTGTTTCCATCCTGGCAAAAGATTTACAAGGCATGGTATTAGTTTATGATGCCCAAGGTAAATTAATTAATACTGTCCGTGCGGGCATGGGTATACCTGTAAATGGGGTAAATTTACAAATTCTGGATATCATTGGTAGCACAGGTTTACAAATTAAATATGACCCAGGTATTCCCATTGTTTATATTGGTTTTGCTTTATTAATGTTGGGTGTGGTCATGAGTTATTTTTCCCATTCCCAAATTTGGGTTTTACAAACAGGTAAAACCTTGTATATTGGGGGCAAAACTAACCGCGCTCAAGTTGCCTTTGAACAAGAGGTTTTAGCAATTTTAGATCAACTTAGTGCCGTCAAAAAATCCTAAATTTAAGATCCCCGACTTGTTTAAACAAGTCGGGGATCTGTTATGCTTGAAGGTGATACGGACTAACGGCCGTTCTGGGTTGAGGTTTTGGCAAACCCAACAAAATTTTGATCACGTTAGGTTTCACCTTGTTTTACCCAACCCACAATAATTACACTGCGGTAAGAAGTTCTGAGCGCATTTGTTGAATTAATTGATGTAAATTACCTGTATTCAAACGATAACTTAAAGGATGAACAATTAACCTGGCTGTGCTTTCATACAAAGTGGCAATCTCAATTAAACCATTTTCTCTTAAAGTCTTACCTGTGGAAACTATATCAACAATTGCTTCCGACATTCCCGTAATTGGCCCTAATTCTACCGAACCATATAAAGGAACAATTTCTATAGGTAAATCTAAGCCTTGAAAATATTCTCGCGCACAATTTACATATTTAGAAGCAACCCGACCATGGGCTGGTAAATCTAAGGGAGATTTGTAGGAACTGGTCGCTTTTACCGCCACCGACATCCGACAATAGCCAAATTTTAAATCTACTAATTGGGCAACTTGAGGCTGTTTTTCTCGGAGGACATCGTAACCCACAATTCCTAATTGTGCCTGACCATATTCTACATAAACGGGTACATCTTGCGCTCGTACTAATAGACCTTTTGCTTGTCCACTGACATCAGGAATTTGCAATTGGCGGTTTCCCGATTCTAAAAAAGCACTAAAATCTAATCCTACAGATTGTAATATGCGGAGACTAGGTTTAAGTAGTTCTCCTTTGGGTATGGCAACAGTTAACATTGTTTCTCTTGTTATTCTTAATGTGTTAGGACTTGCACCACTGGAACATTGGTAGGGTGTGGTTCGGCAAGCTCACCAACCACGTCAGACTAGATAAATCATGTAAATAAACAGATTTTTGATATCTGACGCACCCTACAAAAGATTTTTGGGCGTGAAACTTGCGTAAGTCCTGTGTGTGTGCAGTTCACTATATTGAGAATATATCTAGATTGCTTTTCTACCAACGCCCATGAAAATTTTATTAGTTGATGATGAAGTTGAACTAACTGATCCTTTGTGTCGCTTGTTAACTCGTGAAGGTTATACTGTAGATGCCAGCTATGACGGAATCAGTGGCAGTAATTTAGCCCAAACTAGTAGTTATGATTTACTCATTTTAGATTGGATGTTGCCGGGAAAAACCGGGTTAGAAATTTGTCAAGAATTACGTCATCAAGGCAAAATAACTCCCGTACTATTTTTGACGGCAAAAGATACTCTAGATGACCGTGTACAAGGTTTAGACGCAGGTGCAGATGATTATTTAGTCAAACCTTTTGAACTGCGGGAATTATTGGCAAGAGTCCGGGCTTTATTGCGTCGTGCTGGAACAGAATCTTATACTAGTACAATGGGGAAGTTAGTTGTAGCCGATTTAGAACTGGATATAGAAAATCAAATAGCTTATCGTCACGGGAGAATTATTGAACTCTCTCAAAAAGAAAGTCAATTGTTACAATACTTCATGGAAAACACCGGACAGTTGCTGACCCATGGTCAAATTTTGCAGCATTTATGGCAAAATGAAGAACAACCTAGCAGTAATGTCATTGCAGCTTTAATTCGTCTATTGCGTCGTAAGGTGGAACTAGTTGGTGAAACTCCACTAATTCATACTGTATATGGTAAAGGTTATCGTTTTGGATCTGTATTTCCTTATCCAGAAATATGAACTACTAACTCTCGAACATGATTATGTTGACGATGTTCCCAAATGTAGATTCCTTGCCATGTTCCTAATACTAAATGTCCGCGATTAATGGGAATTTGTTCCGAGGTATGAGTTAATACTGTACGGATATGTCCAGGCATATCATCAGCACCTTCAGCATCATGAACATAGTAATTACCTTCTGGGACTATTTTAGACATGAAATTAGCTAAATCAACTAATACATCAGGATCGGCATTTTCTTGAATAACTAAACTAGCTGATGTGTGGCGTAAAAATAAGCTACAAAGACCGGTTTCTATGCCAGATTCGGCAACAATGGCTTCAATTTTAGCAGTAATATTGTGAAATGATTTGCCATTGGTGGAAACTCTTAATAATTTTTGGTAGTGTGTCATGGCTAGTTTAGATGTTTTTTGTGTAAATAATCTATCACAGCTTGGGCTATTGTTTCATTGCCATTTTTATCGAGGATTTGGGTTTGTTTTGGAGGTTGGGGTGAGTCATAGAGAAAATGCCAATCTCCTTGAAAAAATTCTGCTGCTGTGACAATTTGATGGTGATTGTAATTAGTAATTCCTGCTGATATAAAGGCGGCTTCGGCAAAATCATCACGGGGAATAGTGACAACTGGTGTTTGCAGACGGGTAGCTTCGGAAAATGTCCCATATCCAGGTTTAGAAATAATTCTCCCACAAATCGGCATAAAATCTACAGGGCGATATTGACGATTTGTAACTTTAATTAGGTTAGGTAAATCTGGGGCGGAAACATCAAAAGTAATAAATTGCCAATCAGGAAATTTACTCAGATTATGATAGGGAATTGCTTGTAAACCTAGTCCACCAAATGTGAGTAAAATTGTTTGCTCTGGTGAGGTATTTATTCCCCAATTATTGCGTAATTCATCAACAATAAAATGGGGAGAACCGCCAGTTAAACCTACGTCGGTGATATTTGTAAATGCTGACATGGGTTCATGGAACGGGAGACGAAAGAGGCGATCGTATTTTCCATACCAATCACTAATCCAATCGGCAATTTCCAGAAATTCTTCCCCCCAATCTCGATAGATAAAATCCCAGCCAAAATTACTCATCATCCAACAAGGAATATTGGCAGCTTGGGCAAATCCCGCCACCAGAAAGGGAATATCTGCTAAAATTAAATTCACCCGATTTTGACGAATAAAATTAACTTCTGAAGCAATTAAGGATTGGTAATTTTTTTTAATTTCTCGTAACCTTTCTAAGGTTGCTGGTTTATCCATTGTCAAACTATCAGCTTGGATAACTCCTAAATCAAACGCCCGGGGGCGTAAAATAAAATCACCTTCTATATAAGATTCTAGTAACCAACGAGGTGCAGTAGTCACTAAAATTAATAACGCTTGAGGACATAATTTTTGAATGGTGTTAGCAACGGAAGCTGTGCGGGTTGCATGACCAAAACCATGATTGGTAATGGCTATATATATAATTGGTCTGTCCATGATTTAAAAAGAAGAAAATAAAAAGAATGTGAGTAGCTATAGGGAGGGTTTCAATGCCTCCTAACCCCCAATTCTGGGGGAATAAGAATTTCCAAGTCTCCCAAACTTGGGGGATTTAGGGGGCTAATTTGATATTGCTGCTATTAATTGGTCAATTTCTGATGCTAAAGTTAGGTAATGAACACTCACCCGGATACAATTAGGATTGGCAATTGTCCGAGTTAAAATATTTTGGGCTTCTAGAGATTGCACCAATTTAAAACTAGGTTGGTCAGTGACTTGAAAAGACACTAAGCCACTTTCTGGAGGTGAATTTTTTAAACATTTGACATGAGGTAAAGAGTTTAATTGCTGCCAGAGATATTCACTATTGTAAAGAATTTGCTGATATCTTTCCTCTGCCGTTCCCCATTGTTCATGAATAGCGATCGCCTGTGTTAAACTAATATATAGTGGCGTGGATAAAGTAGAAACTTCATATCTGCGTCCATCTGCTTGCCAACCTGTCGGTTGGGCTTGAGTATTAGTAGTTACGCCATTTAAACCAATATAGGTAGGATGTAAACTTTCTCTAGCTTCAGGATGCACATATAAACCACCCACACCAGCAGGTCCACATAACCATTTATGACCAGTAAAGGCATAAAAATCTACACCCAACGCTGTTAAATCCAAAGGCAGAACGCCCACAGATTGAGCCGCATCTATCAATAATCGAGAATTATTACTTCTGCATACTGCTACAATTTTATCAATGGGCAAAACTTGACCCGTATTCCATAATACATGACTCAATACCACCAAGCGAGTTTGGGGAAGCAGATGATCAGCAATAATACTAACAGGATCTCCCCCATTTAAAGTTGCCATAATTGGACAAGTTGTAACTTCTATCCCAAATCTGCGGGCAATTTCCTGGGCGGTAGCGATAACTCCAGGGTGTTCGCAGTCAGAAAGCAGCAAATGATCACCCGCTTGCCACTCAATACCCCACATAGCGATATTACAGCCAACGGTGACATTACCCGTGAGAGTAATTGTATCACTGGGAACATTTAATAAAGATGCGATCGCCTCCCGACTAGCTTGCATTTGGGGTGAAATCCAACGGTAAGCCTCATTCCCAAAGGGTCCGATATCTTGAATATATTTCATAGCCACAGTAATAGCATCCATAGCCCCTTGAGCCATTGGACCCTGGCCACCATAGTTAAAATAAACCTTATTGGCTAAAGCGGGAAATTGTGCGCGATGGTGATGCAGCTTGTTCATAAAATGAGTTGAAATATATCATCTAATTTATAGCAGGAGGCAGGACACAGTGGTTCGACTCCGCTCAACACCAGGGAAAATCCAAATGTTCCCTGTTCATAACTTATTTAAGATTGCTATTATATATTAACAATTAAGCAACATAAACTTTTACATCAAAAACTATGAATTGGTGGCAGCGACTTCAGAAAAACCCTTTAGCACGATATGGGGCAATTATCCTATTCTGTCTTTATTTAGCCGTAATTGCGGCGGAGTTTATCGCTCCTTATAATCCCTACGATTCACAATCCAATGGTTCATTATTACCACCCACTCAGATTCATTGGGTATCTCAGTCAGGCCAATTTATTGGACCTCATGTATATCCAACAACACAAGGTAATATTAGCTTAGAAACCGGAGAAAGAAAAATTACCATAGATCAAACAAAACCTTCACCATTGCGGCTATTTGTGCGCGGTTCAGAATATCAATTATTTAAGTTCACTATTTCCCTACCCCCTAAATGGCAAGAGGTAACAATTATCCCTGGTATTTCCTTAAATTGGCATTTATTTGGCGTAATTGGCGATGCAAAATTTAATATTTTAGGAACAGATGAACAAGGCCGCGACCAATTTAGTCGCCTATTGCATGGTGGACGTATTAGTATGTTCATTGGCATTTTTGGGATTATTATTACCTATCCCTTGGCATTAATTATTGGCGGTATTTCTGGATATTTTGGTGGTTTAATTGATAGTATCATCATGCGTTTAGCGGAAGTATTAATGACCTTTCCTAGCATTTATTTATTAGTTGCACTTTCAGGAATCATAGACCCTAAATTAACCAGTAGTCAACGCTTTATTTTAATTGTCTTGATTACTTCCTTAATTAGCTGGGCAGGTTTAGCTAGAGTAATTCGCGGGCAAGTTTTATCAATTAAAGAACTCGAATTTGTGCAAGCAGCCAAGGTCATGGGCGGTCATCCCATTTATATTATTATCCGTCATGTTTTGCCACAAACTGCAACTTATATCATTATTTCTGCAACTTTAACAATTCCCAGTTTTATTGGAGCAGAAGCAGTATTAAGCTTGATTGGTTTAGGGATTCAACAACCTGATCCTTCCTGGGGAAATATGCTTTCTTTAGCTAGTAATGCTTCCATTTTAGTATTACAACCTTGGCTAATTTGGCCGCCAGCTATCCTAATTATTCTCACAGTTTTATCATTCAATATATTAGGTGATGGTTTGCGTGATGCCCTCGATCCCCGGAGTTTACAAAGATAAGTAATTGGACAAAAATATTTACAGTCATTGCCAGCGAAGGGAAGCAATTACAGATCCCCGACTTCTTTGATTAATTGTATTCGCAAAGGACAAATCTATAGGAATCCTAGTTGATTTTTGAAAAAGATTCAGAGAAAATACGTATGAGAATATAAATGTAAAAGTAGACAATGATAAACCAGCATCTATCAAATGTATCATACCCACCAAAAGTGGCAACTGCAATTGCCGAACTACAAGACTTCATAGCAGGTTGTCGTGATGCTCGTGAAGCCAGAAAAGC
>JACCDP010748226.1_pt1 | contig 18492 bp, 17 predicted proteins | sample 7445841 | NCBI WGS metagenome assembly JACCDP01 (sample SAMN15323441, study PRJNA562643) | freshwater metagenome | isolation source: river surface water | place: USA:Blue River Watershed | collected 2017-08-17
AGCGCTGATGCGTGCAGTAGAACCAGATCTGTTACTGATTGCCTTGAAAGGTGCTAGCGACGAAATTAAAGATAAGTTCTTTAGTAATATGTCGAGTCGTGCACGTGGCATGTTTATCGATGATATGGAAGCTAAAGGTCCATTACGTATTACTGAAGTCGAAGACGCACAGAAGAAAGTCATGCGTTCTGCACGTAAGCTCTCTGAATCTGGCGATTTGATCTTAGCTGCGGGCGGAGCAGATTTTGTCTGAACTTCGCAAAACTCCGGTGAACAAGCAATGGATGCCGAATCTGATGTTCGATTCGGAAACCAATGCGTTCGCCATACAAAACTTGCTCGAAAAAGAAGGACCACAATTTGTGGCCGGATCAGAACGACGCGCAGCTGCAGGATTTGTAGTCGATCGTTTAGGGCAAGAGGAAGAGACCTCAGGCAAACATAAATTCATAGCTGACAATGCTAGCGATGAAGATGAGGAAGAAAATCCTGAGGATGCATTGCAAGCTCATGCACATAACCAAGCAGATCAAGAACCCGTTGTAAACATCCCAACAGAAGAAGAAATCCAACTTGCTGCCGCTGCTGAAGCAGCAGCGCGCGCAGAAGCCGAAGCGCAAGCTGCAGCAGAACAAGCCGCACAATTAGCAGCTGAGCAAGCAGCACGTGCTCAAGCAGAACAACAAGCAGCGCAAACTGAAGCAATAGCATCAGCTACAGAAGAGAGTGGGACCGAGCAAGAAGAGGTTGATCTCATTCAAGCTGAACAAACACCTGATTTAAGTAATGAAGCTGTCACCAGTTTAGTTGAAGCAGCGCGCGAAGAAGCACGCGTAGCTGCGCATGCAGAGGGATATCAACAAGGATTTGATACAGGCTATGCGCAAGCATTAACTGAACTCAAAGCAGAGATGGACGCTAAAGTCGCAGCATTGCAATCCATGATTGATGGCATTAAAGAATTATCTACCGATGCAGATGCTTTATTTGATCCCGTTAAAAAATTAGCCGTGCATCTAGCTGAACAATTAGTGCGTGGTGAATTAACGCAATCAGGTCAAGTCATCTCACGCATTGTAGAAAACTGTGTACGTGAAATGTCAGGTAGCAACGAAAAAACACTTACCGTTCATTTAAATCCTGATGATCTCGAACTCTATAAACCTTTAGCAGAACAATTTGGTACCACCATAAGCTTGCGCCCAAATTCTACTTTGCAGCGTGGCAGCGTACGTGTTTCATTAGATGGTGCAGTGGTTGAAGATTTAATCGAGAGACGAGTACAAGCATTAAGTAAATCATTAAAAGAAGCAGCGCCAACAGGTTGGCGTGGTAATGCAAATGCTGCTGGTAATAGTTTGGCAGCGCGTATGGAAAATCGTCAACAAGATGTAGAAACAGTCGCAGTCACTAGCGCAACTCATACAAGCAACGCAAGTAACATAACTAACGCACAAAACAATGAAAATGATGCAGCCGGTGAACCTACTACAGGTTTAGATCATGATTGATTATGCTGATGTCGTAGAAGGACTTATTAATCAAACACGTGCGCCAGAACCTTGCCACACTGGGACCTTAGCGCGTTTAGTTGGTATGACCCTAGAAGCACGCGGCATCATGGCGCCACTCGGTGCGCATTGCGAAATCGAAGGTACTGGCGGTCAAAAATTAGCGGCTGAAGTCGTTGGCTTTAATGATCAAACTTTATTCTTAATGCCGTTCACGGATTCAGCTGGTATCGGTCCAGGTGCAACAGTGCGTGTCATTAGTAATTCTTCAGAAGCACGTCTAGGACCTGAACTCTTAGGTCGTGTGATCGGCCCTCTGGGCGAACCTTTAGATGGATTGCCAGCACCAGAATGCCCAGACAAACTTGCCTTACTTGGATTGCCACTCAATCCTATGGAGCGTGGACCGATTAACCAAGTCTTGGATGTGGGTGTCAAAGCGATTAATGGCTTACTCACTATGGGTAGAGGACAACGTATAGGTTTAATCGCTGGTTCGGGGGTAGGTAAGAGTTCACTCTTAGGCATGATGACCCGTTTTACTAAAGCAGATGTGGTTGTGATTGGATTGATCGGTGAACGTGGTCGTGAAGTACAAGCTTTTATTAATGAAGTGTTAGGTCCTGAAGGTCGTGCAAAAGCAGTGGTGATTGCAGCTCCTGCTAATGTTTCACCCGTATTGCGACTCAAAGCTACACATCTCACCCACGTCATTGCAGAATATTTTCGTGATCAAGGCAAAAATGTTTTGATGATGATGGATAGCTTAACGCGTGTAGCCCATGCTCAACGTGAAATTGGTTTAGCAATTGGTGAGCCACCGACAGCCAAAGGTTATCCACCTTCTGTGTTTGCATTACTACCGAATTTAATTGAACGCACTGGAGTAGGCCGTCATGGTTATGGTGCGATCACTGCAATTTACACCGTGTTAGCTGAAGGTGATGATGCACAAGATCCGATTGTAGATATTGCACGTGCCTCGCTCGATGGACAAGTTATGTTGTCACGCAAATTAGCAGATGCTTCGCATTACCCAGCGATTGATCTGAATGGCTCCATTTCACGTGTTATGCAAAATCTAGTTGCACCAGCTGACCTACACACAGCCAATCGTTTCAGACGGTTGTGGTCCTTGTATCAACAAAATCAAGATTTGATTTCAGTAGGTGCGTATGAAACAGGATCAAATCCAGATATTGATCAAGCTATCGCTTTACGTGCTCGCTTAGAACAATTCTTGAAACAAGATATGCATATCAATGAAGATTATGAAAAAACTAGACAAGAGATTAGAGAGCTGATGGCTGTCTGATTCACCCTGTCTCTACAAGTATCAACAGAATAAAACATACGACACATGAACAACACTTGGAAAATTTTAGCTAATCGCGCAAAAACAGCAACAGAAGAAGCACAGTCTGTGGTTGTGACAGCTCGAGCGCGCGTCGCACAATTGCAAGGTAGTTTGGATCATATAGAAACATTACGTGTTGATTATATAACCCGTTATCACGCTACTCAAAAAGAAATGCACATGATTGCTGACAATCTGGCATATCGACAATTTCTTGAACATTTAGGCTCACTCACAGAAAGAGTGACAGCACAAATGGAAACCGCACAAGCAGAACTAGAACGCGTCAAAGCGCTGTGGTCAGAAGCCTATAAACAACAATTAAAAATGGAAGCCATGGTAGAGCGCGATGCCACCAATAAGAAAAACGCTGCCATTAAACTCGAACAAAAACAAACCGATCAAGCAGGCATCACGCAATTTAACTTGCGCTAATCAACTACGCATTCATTTGTAGGGGCGATTAGCGTAGCGTAATCGTCCGAAGTATTAGTACGTCTATAATCTCTCAATTAAAAAATTGAATAAAAAAATACACAATTAAAATGAATCTAATTATGTGTTTATAAAAAAACTATTTTACGTACGATTACGCTACGCTAATCGCACCTACAGAATCATACATTTATTGATGCTAGCCGCTGTTGTCGTTGAATCAAGTCATGAGATAAACGGCAATGCCGAAACTGATAGTGAGGAGCGTAATGATGAATCCTGTATGGTCTTTACGCGGCAACCGTTCGCTAGCTGGTGGTGGTTGCAGACTTGATAGTAATTTACTTCGCGCACGACGCGAGGACATAATCAGACTATTGATAACTACGTAGCGCATAACTTCTCCTTTGGTTTAGGACTTGTATCAATTGCTAGTTAATGGTTTGAACGAGCCCGCTTAGCTTCGATCAATTTGGCGCCAGATAGCAAGTTCATCGTCAGTGGCTCGCCCCGGCGTATCAAATAGCTTCTGCATTTGTTCCCTATCACCCGCTGTAGCAATTTGCCGTAAATTCGAAACTACGATACGAAATTGCTCAAAAGCGATCTCGGGTGTTTCTCGAATAGCCGCAATCGGTAATTGATGCTGAGTCATCTCAGCACGCTCTTGTTTGACCCGATTAATTAATATGAGTACCTCGTCTTGTGAGATATGTAGCTCTTCCGCTTCACGCATGATCTGCTCATAGTGCTCGTCAGATAGGCTGCCATCTTTCATGAAACGCAGGAGTTCGGCGTGCATCATCTCGCGGTCTTTGTGTAACTGATCATTGAAGGCAGTCGATAAGATGGCAGCAGGTACCGCAAATATACCAATACCAACTAGTGCCATCACGATTGTCATCAGGCGCCCAACTGGCGTTACCGGTGAAATATCACCATAACCAACCGAGGCCAGTGTGACAACTGCCCAATAAATCGATTGCGGAATGTTTTCAAACTTATCCGGCTGTGCTTCATGCTCGAAAAGAAAGCCAAGACTGGCTGTAAGAATCACGAGCAAAAGCATGATGAAGGTTGATGAAGCAATTACTGGCCACTCACGTTTGAGCGCCTTTACGAGCGTTCCTGTTGATGTGGTGTAGCGAGTAAGTTTCAGTAAGCGCATCAGTCTGAAAATTCTAAGGAATCTCAGATCGAAAACCTGATGCAACATAGTTTCGAGGAAGAAGGGCACAATAGCTAGCAGATCGATTATAACAATCGGCTGACGCGCAAACTCGAAACGTCCACCTAAACTTTTGAAGCGTGGGTCTTCGACGCAAGAATATAATCGCAAAAGATATTCTAGAGAAAATATAAAAACTGCAATCGCATCTAGAACGATGAACTGAACGTTCAGTATGTAATTAATTGATGCGACTGACTCTAAAATGACTGCCATCACTGAGATGAATACCCACCACACGATGAAACTATCTAGCAACTCGTGCAATTTGCCACTAGTAGGTGTCGGATTAAGTAAGGCATAGACTTGCTGTCTGAATGTGCTCCCTTGGTTGAGTTGACGAAACTCTTGAAAAGCAGGAATCAGAATACGGAATAACTTGAGTAGTCGCAGTAGTCTCAGCGTACGAAGCATACGCAGATCCATTGTAATGAATGAGCTTAGATAAAAAGGCAGAATTGCAGCTAAATCAATTAATGCATATGGACTAAAAATGTAGCGTAGTCGCGGGAATCTTGATTTACCAAATTCGGAATCTTCAGGAGCAACATAGAATCGTAATAAATACTCAACCGTGAAAACTGCTAGCGAAAATTGGTCGAATACATGCAAAAGGAATTTGTTAGGTTCATAAATCGCAGGAATATGTTCAACTAACATCCCGATCAAGTTAGCTATGATCAAGATAGAAATCCACTTATCAAACTCGCGCTGTAAGTTGTTGGGATTAGACTGGTCAAATAGCCAAGCGTAAATAAAATTACGTAGCGTTATCTCTCTCGGAGCATGGTTTTCAAATGTTACGGACATGATTTCTGCTTTCCCAGATACTTGGATTCGTGATTGATCAGAATGTGAACTCGGCAACACGGATTACGGAAAACCCTCTTCCGCATATCGACAACCTTAATGAGAGTGGCTCTCTAAGTGGTTCATCATCGGCTAAAGGCGCATATATCAGACTTGCACCATCTGGTGGCTTTGGGGTACCTTTTTCGAAGATGATAGATCCGAGCGTATCAAGTTGAGTTCGGTCGCAGGCTGAGCTGAAAAGTTTATTGCTTTGGTTTATGTGGTTACTCATACCTTTAAACGGCCCGCTAGAGCTGACTAACCATTCGCGGCAGTCAATCCAGTTCTTTGCATCGTTAATGCACTCATTTTTTGAGCTTTGATCATGTGTAGCGCGTTTAGATGCTGCATCCGTCATCCAGCTAACAATCGTTTCGCCATTCGATTTCGTTAAATCAGTGTGCATTCCTTCAAGCCAAGTTGAATAGCCTAGCTTAACAATGGCGATAGCTACGACTGCTGTAATGAATATGAAAAAAAAATCGCTCACTGAAAAATAGGGTCTAATAGTTTCCCTGCCTTTAGCGCTTGATAGATTTTCAATCTTTTCAGTGTTCATAGTTTTTTTCCTTGCAGTAGACTATATTTTTTAAATTTTTCTACTGATGTGTTTGTTCAAGGAAAAATCATGCACTAAAATTTTTCTAAAGCCAATCATTTGCGATATAAATTTTTATTTCAGTATTAATCAATTAAGTTATAAACGGATTATTTATGGTATTCCTACAATAAACTTATAGAATACTTATGCTTTCCTTATATTCGCCGTAGCACACTCCAAACTTATGACTACATCCGACTCAAAGCTGCGACGGGAATTTGCAAAAAGACTTATTGAAGCACTCGCATTCGCGGGCGTTGAAGACAGTCCAACTACGCTTGCTCATTACTTCAATACAAATAGCTTTGGAATGGTCATCACGATGCATGGTGCAAGGCGTTGGTTGGTTGGCGACTCTTTTCCTACACAGAGTCATTTGAATGTGCTTGCTAGCTTGCTAGGTGTATCTTCAGCTTGGTTATTACTGGGTAAGGGATCAATGCTCGAAGAGACATTTTCTATCGAAACAACTCATGCAACTAATAATAATAATCCCGCAGAGGTTCTAGGTATCTTTCAGTCACTGAAGGATTCGGAGCGACAGCTTGTATGGAACCTTATGATGAAGCTGAACAGGTCACACGGGCACTCTACCTAATAAATTGCTGATAAAATCAATCTGAGCTTAATTTCGCGTCATTGCGGTTTAAACTTCTATAAATTTCCTCCATTTTTTCAAATATCTTGGCCTGACTCGCATTGCTAGTCTAGGTTAAGACTCATCACACGCTATGCCAATTCAAGTAACCCGAGCACTTCCTTTTAGTAAGCGCAACTGGTACGGTATTTTTTTCTGGATATTGGCCTGGGTCTTGATGTGGTGGTTGGACGGGCATTTCGTATTTGAAAACTTAGCTTTGATACTGGTGCTTGCGAGTGCGATAGCGGGTCTTTGGCTTGGCCCGCTTACAGCTTTAATCATCAACACCTTATCGATTCTTCTCTTCAGCTTTATTTTCGTTAATCCTCGTCTATCATTCACGATCGCGTTACGCGAGGATCTGTTGTTATTGGTATCTTTATACGGTGTTAGCACCGTTATTAGCTATTTGACGGTGCGATTAAGTAGGGCTGTGAATAATGAAGCTTTGCAAGCTTCTTTTGCCGACCAATTACGCTTGTTTAGTGAACAGTTACGGGAGTCGATGGAATGGTCTGAGAAGGTCGATGTGCTTCGCAAACTACTTTCGAAACATGCAGGTGTACCAGCCTATATCGTGTTGATTCGAACCTATCTGACTAGTAGCGATAGTGCTCAGCTTGAGTTTTTTGGAGAACCGACTCCTTTTCAAAAGCAGCGCTTGATCATGAAATGGGAACAGTTATCTTTATCTGCCGATATATCTGCATTATCGAAAATGGATCATTCAGATTATGCGATTCCTATTTGTGGTCGAGAGAAAGTTTGGGGTATGGTCGTATTCCATGATGACTTCGACCCTTCAATGTATCGTCTAGGGTATGTGCACTTTCGCAATCTTTGTAATCTGCTGGGTATAGAACTTGAGCGCTATGTTGTACTTTCTCAGGTGCGCAAAGCTACAGAGAAATTAAGTACGCAAGCCATTCGCAATACACTTCTGACAGCAATTTCGCACGATTACCATACGCCATTATCAACCATTATGGGGGCTGCTTCGGTACTAGTCGAACAAGCCAACAATGTTTCGCTTCCTGAGCTCGCCGGATTAGCAAGTACCATCGTTGAAGAAACAGAGCAGCTCCATCGTATGACAAATAACACTCTACAGTTGGCACGACTGGATACAGACGGTATAGAGCTCAATAAGAATTGGGAAACACTGGAGGAAATAATTGGAGCGGTAATCGCTCGTGTAAAACGTAGCTCTTCTGATTTACAATTTGATGTACATGTTCCATCTGATTTACCTCCCTTGTATGTTGATATTGTATTGCTAATGCAATTGCTAGATAACTTGTTTCAGAACAGCTTAAAACATAGTCGCAATGGTTGTGTCATCTCTATCGATGCAATCAAAGCTAATGATGAAATATTGATAAGGGTGTCTGACCGAGGAGAAGGTATCCCTGTAGAGTGGCATGAGCAGGTGTTTGAATTATTCCAACGAGTGGGTGGAGTGGATCTCCCATCTGATGCTCGAGTCGGGGAAAAGCATCGTCGTGGTGCCGGCATAGGGCTGGCAGTATGTCGCGCTATTGCGCGCGTGCATGGGGGGCGAATCTGGATAGAAGATAATCCAGGAGGAGGCACTCGAGTGAACATTGCATTGCCTGTTGGCGCGCCACCCGCATTACCAATCTTCGCTTCCAAGGAGTTAACGTAATGGCAGGTAGAGTACTGTTAGTCGAGGATGATCAGACTTTGAGGCAGACGCTGACTAAAGCCCTTGAGCTAGGTGGCTATCGCGTTGTTCAAGCAGAATCTATTTCCGAGGGGACGCTGCGCTTCAGTGAAATGATCAATTGTTCTGGTACTGAACGGTTAGATTTGATGATTGTTGATCTAGGTTTGCCAGATGGCGACGGTAGTAGTCTAATTCGTTGGGTGCGTGAACAATCATCAGTAACCTTGATCATCATTTCGGCGCGTTACGACGATAACAGCAAAGTGAATCTACTAGACGCTGGTGCTGATGATTATTTGGTTAAGCCCTTTAGTTTCACGGAAATGATGGCAAGGATACGAGTCGCGATGCGGCATCGACACCAAGATGATAATCCTACGTCTAGAATTTACCGAGCATCGGGAATTAAAATCGATTTGCAGCGCCATCAGGTTATTCGGCATGGCGAGCGAGTGCATTTGACGCCGACTGAATTCAAATTACTTGAACGATTAATGTTGCAGTCAGGTCAGGTAGTCACTCATAGGCAGTTGCTTGCAGATATCTGGGGCGCAGAATTTGTAGAGCACACGCATTATCTCAGGCTGTATATGGCACAGCTGCGTAATAAACTCGAGGAAGTTCCCGCACAGCCTAAATTATTGATCACTGAGCCTGGAATAGGGTACAGGTTCGAGGCAGAGTTTAACTAACTTGATTGTTTTATTTATCACTATTAATAACAGTAATAAAAAAATCATAATCACTTACTAACTTTGTCTTTTCTTTGGTGATGGAATTTAAGTAATTTACGTTAATCAGTTTTTATTTTTATTAAAAAATAAAATTTTATACTGGGTTAGTTATACGTTTAGCTAGTTTTCCTATAGTTAGTCCTTGGATTAATATGGAAGCAACTACGATGCAATATGTGAGAGATAAAACGATGTCACGTTCTTCTCCAAAAGGAAGTGATAAAGCTAACGCTACAGAAATTCCACCTCTCAGTCCTCCCCACGTTAAAACTAGTCCGGCTCCCTTGGGTAAATTGAAGTAGTTTGTGAAAAAATGAACTGGTAGCCAAACTGTAATTGCACGTGCAATTAATGTGATGATGATCATTATGAAACCAGATAGTGCTATGTTCCATGAAAACGCAATCAGCAGTACTTCCATTCCAATTAACACAAATAAAACAGCGTTAAGTATGTCGTCTATCATTTCCCAAAACATATCAACATACAAGCGTGTAGTTTGCGACATCGCAAATTCGCGGCCGTGATTGCCAACGATTAATCCTGCAACAACCATCGCTAATGGTCCTGATACGTGCAGCTTACTTGCTAGGATATATCCGCCCATAACTGCAGCTAGCGTGATCATCACTTCAACTTGGTAGTTATCAATGCTGCGTAATAGAACAAAAGTAATATAGCCAAGTAGTAATCCGTACAGTAAGCCACCGCCTGCTTCATGTGCTAGTAGTCCTAGCCCTTCGTGTAGTGTAGGCATTTTCCCGATTAGGAGTATGCCCATTAAAATCGAAAATATAACAACGCCAACACCATCGTTAAATAATGATTCACCAGAAATTACTAGCTCTAGATTTTTTGGTATTCCTGCTATTTTAAGTATGCCCATTACTGCAATAGGATCAGTCGGAGAAATGAGTGCGCCGAATAGCAAGCAATAAATGAGAGGTAGTTGTATACCTATAATTGGTAAGGCTAACCAAGCACTTAAGCCAATTATAAAAGTTGAGAAAAGTGTGGAAAAGAAAGCTAAAACCAGTATTTGCCATCGATAGAATCTTAGCTCAGAGAGGTCGATATGAAGAGCACCTGCAAATAATAAAAACGAAAGCATTCCTTGCATGAGTACTGCAGAAAAATCAATGCTTCTCAACATATTTTCCATGCTGAGATGCATGCCAAAATCAATACCCGCAAAATCTAAAATAATCACGAATAATGAAAGGCCTAATGATGTAACCATTAATCCTATCGTGATGGGAAGATGAATGAACCTGAAATTTATATAAGCTAATAGCGCTGTTAGCACCAAACAGATTGCAACAAGTTCAAGCATAATTTTTATTTTAAGTTATCAGAATATTGAAATTTGTACGATGTAGGTAAGAGCACCAGCTAGATAACCAATAAATGCAAGCCAGCTTATTTTTTTGAGATACCAAACAAAATCAATACGTTCTAAGCCCATTGCAGCTACACCAGCAGCTGATCCTATTATTAAGATGGAGCCGCCTGTGCCAGCGCAATACGCTAAAAACTGCCACAGAAAACTATCCGGTAAATTTTGTTCAAGGCTGTACATACCTATTGAAGCAGCAACTAATGGCACATTATCCACAATGGCACTAATGATGCCGATTAAAAGTACGATTAAATCTTGTCTTCCTATTGTTTCGCTTAACCAATTTGCCAATGAAGGTAGTATGTGTGAGTGTTCCAGTGTTGCCACAGCAAGCAAAATGCCAATGAAAAATACAATTGAAGCCATATCAATACGATTTAATGCGCTCGTTAAATTGAGATGATCTTTTTCTTCATCCGTTTTATCTTTATGCAAAAGATCTCCTACTAACCATAGCAAACCTAGTCCTAATAAAACGCCCATGAAAGGTGGAAGATGTGTAATGGTTTTAAAAGCTGGAACAGCGATCAACACGCCTAGTCCGAGAAAAAACATAATGTTTCTTTCCCTATCGCTTGTATTGTGCACTTGATCCGCATCCTGCAAATTTGTTGGTGTAGTAACCAGTTGTCCTTTAAGCGATCTACTAATTATGGATAGAGGCACAAGCAGATTGACTACGGAGGGAATGAATAATGCAAAAATGATAGAGCTCGCAGTAATTTGTCCGCCTATCCAAAGCATGGTAGTGGTGACATCTCCGATAGGCGACCAAGCGCCTCCAGCATTGGCTGCAATCACTATCATTCCAGCAAACAATAAGCGCTGTTGACGAGAGTCGATTAATTTTTTGACCAACGAAACCATGACAATGGTGGTCGTTAAATTATCAAGCACTGCACTGAGAAAAAAAGTAACAATGCACACTAACCACATCAAAGTCGCAAGATTATCTGTTTTGATTCTGCTTGTGACTACGTGAAAACCATCATGCGCATCGATGACTTCTACAATAGTCATCGCTCCCATCAAAAAGAAGACAATTTGTGCAGTGCCCACTAATGTCTCAGCCAAGTGTTCATTAGTCACACTTCCTTCACCACTCATGACAGCAAACACGGTCCACAATAATCCAGCACCAAGTAGGGCGCTTGCTGATTTATTGATTTTTATCGGATGCTCAAATGCAATTGCTGCATAGGTAACACAAAAAATGATCGCTAATATAGTGTTCATGAGGGTGCCTTGGTGTTATTACTTTGAAAATTATTTTGTGGTAAGAATAGTAACTTCTCACCAGCGTATTTTAATGTTGAATCGTGTATGAATGAAGATTGTTGTGAAAATTATTACCTAATAATTTTACTCTATGACTTTCAGCTATATTTATGGTGGTGATCGGTGGCTTAGGTCGGATTGAAGGTCCTATCGTAGGCGCTTTGTTGTTTTGGTTTTTGAATAAATTTTTTAGTGATTACGGGTCGTGGTATCTGATAGGACTAGGTTTACTCGCTATCGTAGTTATTTTATTTTTCCGTGATGGCTTGTGGGGAGCATTACATCGTCGTTATGGACTATCTCTGTTTCCTACTCATCGCTCTTTAAAACAAAGGAATTAAATGACATTCTCTCCAGAAGCTATTACGCAAGCAGCACTCCAAAGTTTTGCAGGTACAGACAATCCACGTCTTAAAGTCATCATGCAGTCTTTAGTTAAGCATCTGCACGCCTTTGCGCAAGAAACCAATTTGACCGAAGCAGAGTGGATGGCAGGGATACAGTTTTTGACTGCAACGGGTCATAAGTGTGACGAGGTAAGGCAAGAATTTATTTTACTGTCTGATACCTTAGGTTTATCGATGTTGTTAGTCGCTATGCATGATGGTGCACAGCAAGGAGCAACAGAAGCAACTGTATTGGGACCGTTTCATACACCGGATGCACCTGCCATGAAAAGTGGTGCTGATATGACGAATGGTGCGCCTGGCGAGCCTTTGTATGTCACAGGCCGTGTTGTGTCAGCAGATGGTAAACCTGTTGCGCGAGCAATGGTCGATGTGTGGCAAGCTGATGCTGAAGGTCTTTATGATGTACAACGTGCTGAATTGCACAGTGCGCGTCGTGCACGTGGATTAATAGAGGCAGATAAAGATGGACAGTTTTCTTTTTGGACTGTCTTGCCTGAAGCTTATCCTGTGCCAACGGATGGGCCAGTGGGACAGATGTTAATGAATACAGGCCGTCATGCTTGGAGGCCAGCACATATTCATTTCATGGTGAAAGCGGAAGGTTATCAACCACTCATCACTCATATCTTCCGTGAAGGTGATAAGTATTTAGATTCCGATGTCGTGTTTGGTGTACGACCATCATTAGTTGGAAAATTTCAATCACATGCATCAGGTACAGCAGCAGATGGTCGTGCTATGCATAAACAGTATTGGACACTCGATTACAGTTTTGCGTTGCAAGCGAAGTGATATTTAAGTTTGCAAAAAAAATGCCTCGAATTCGTGAGAATTGAGGCAATTAAATAAGGTCTTAGAACGCAATACTTTACAACATCTCTAAAGCTAGAGTTAACACATGTTGCTATCTCTGTGATTGTCAGAGATAACAGGTACGTAAGTTATAGCAAGCAGATGGATGTAGCAACGTAATGTATCGTAATGATGAGTAATGTTACGTAATGTTACGTAATATTACGAAAGATGGTTTGTTCTGTTTTGTTCGTACGATTACGCTGCGCTAATCGTACCTACTATACTTAAATGTTTTTGTAGGGACGAATAGCGTAGCGTATTCGTCCGTATGCATAGTTGACTAGCTAAACGACACTGTTAATCCTGTTAAGCCTATTTGTAAAAACGCGCTTGACCAAACTTCTCCACGTTGCACAGGGTGGGAATCGGTCCAACTTCCGGTTGTGATGATTTCACCGGCTTGTAGTGGTTCAAAGGTGCTTTGGTGTTGTAATTGCTGATGCAAATTCCAAAGCGCATGCAAGGGGCTATCTGATACATCTTTCCCAAATCCTGCAGCCACTAAAGAAGGTGTGCCATTCGCTGTACATGAAAGCGAGAGTGTGGATGTACCCAACACTTGAACTAGATTACGCCTTGTTGCAGCTGAGAGTAAACGCGGCTCTCCCACGATGAGAGATTTGTGTAAACCAAATGCAGCAATAGCATCAGCCGCATCAAATTGCCATTCTGGATAGGGTGAGGTGACGATTTCAAAGCCATGCGCCATCCATTCCAAACATTCAGCTAAAGCTTCCACGGTGATGTCAGGTTCTGGAGTGCGAGCAAGCTTAAAGACTAATTCTGGCTCTATGCGTGGTTGCTGCGCTTTTTTCAAACTATGCAAAGCGCGGTTATCCATGGCGAATTCCACGCTGCTATCAAACAAGGGTGACCAGATTGGATCGGTTATGGCTGACTCTAGGCCGTATCGTTGCCCCATCTTGCGATTGCTATAGCCTATCTTTCTACCAATAGGCGTTTCGCCTTGAGCGATCCGTATATCAAGGATGGACTTTGCAATATCGTAGGCGTCGTCCACAGTGACTTTTCCTGAACTTGTCAGCGGATCAAGTAGCGTTCCTGCACTGCGCGCTTTTAACAGTTTGTGGGCATAGCGGCTGGCCTGGGTAGACATCAGCATGGGAATTCTCCAGCTAAATTATTAAAATATTACTGATTGGTCACAATCTAAACTTGATGTTATACGTTCTGATTAAGATACGCAAACAATTATTTAACTCATTGATTTTATTGAATTAAATGTGTTGATCTCAGGAAAATTTGATTTTGGTAGGGTCAAAAAGAGATGGGGTATTTTTTAGGATTTTCAATCCTAAACCGCGTTTATTATTACTTGGGATTCTGGCCTCGAGCGCGAAGATGGCGCTAGTTTTGGCAGAGCTCTTGAGAGCAGAGGGAGGGGCTGCTGTATCTAGGGTGAGATACAGCAGTGGTGTGTATGTCTTAATAATTAAATAATTTTTCTTACATTGCCCAAGGTTGTACACCAACCAGATAAGCATGTAAGTAAACCAGTAAAGCAGCCCAAATAACGACACCGATAAAAACAGTCAGCAGATTTTTTGACATGGTGCCCGCTGGTCGAACGACATTCTCAGTGCGATCTCGTTTGCGGGAAATACGGAAATCTAATACTGCCCAAATTAAGAAAGTGCCGAACAAAACCAGATCCACTAAATTGCCGTTGGCCAGTAAATGCGCCAGTGCCCAGATTTTGACAGAGGCCACCATAGGATGACCTATGCGCGCTTTAATACTGTTACCTGGGACGTAAGCTGCAGTGATTAAGATGGCAGCAAATAAATTTAATAAGATTGCAAGATGACGGCCCCAGACTGGAGGATCCCATAATGGCATCGGATTCATGCGCGCTTGTTGATAGCCTATGATCAGTAAAGCAAAGCCAGCGATAGATAATAGGGTGATGATCCCTTTCCATTTGTTCTGACCGATTTTTTCTATCATCGCGGTACGGGTGGTATCAGCAAAAATTCTGACTGAATGTGCGCCTAGAAAAAGTATTAGACCTGCTATGAGTAGCATCATTAACGTCTCCCTAATCAAAAATGTCGAACTGCGTTGGAGTTTACCGGATAAATCTCAAAGCTAGGCAAGTCGAGTCGGTGTCGGTTACATGATGCGATATCATGCCTACTATCATGAGAGCTGCAACTTTTAAGGGGAAATAATATGCAACAGAGTACACCACGCACGCGCCAGATCGTCGCTGCGGTGATAGGGAATGCCTTGGAATGGTATGACTTTGTTGTGTATGGGTTTATGACCGTGATCATCTCACGATTATTTTTTCCTGCTGAGAGTGAATATGCATCCCTCTTGTTAGCTATGGCAACCTTTGGTGTGGGTTTTTTTATGCGCCCTGTCGGTGGTATTTTGATAGGTTTATATGCCGATCGTAAAGGTCGTAAAGCTGCACTTCAACTGATCATTGCACTGATGACGATAGCTGTTGCGATGATTGCGTTTGCGCCTCCCTATGCAATGATAGGTGCTGCAGCACCTATCTTAATTGTGACTGCAAGATTATTACAAGGTTTTGCAACTGGTGGGGAATTTGCCAGTGCGACAGCTTTCTTAGTAGAGAGTGCCCCAGCAGAGCGACGTGGTTTTTTTGGTTCATTACAAATGGTGGGGCAAAGTGTCGCAGCCTTAGCGGGTGCGAGTTCAGGTATGTTCATCACGCAATCACTCACACCAGAACAAATTGATCAATGGGGATGGCGCTTACCTTTTTTAATAGGTTTATTGATAGGTCCTGTAGGTTTATATATACGTCGTCATTTAGAAGAAACGGAAGTATTTAAAGAAGCGCATGCATCAGTTGAAGACAAGACGACCCTAGGTGCTGTGTTCCAGATTCATAGACGTGCTGTGTTTGCTGCGTTTGGTCTCGTTTTATCCAACACCATCATGTATTACGTGGTCTTGATTTATATGCCAACTTACGCAAAAACACAGTTAGGCATTGCACTCGGTCAGGCGTTTGTTGCACAGGTAGCGGGTTTGCTATGTCTAACGGTTTTAACACCCGTGTTTGGTATGTTGTCTGATCGTGTGGGACGACGTCCAATTTTAATCACTGCTTGTGTTCTTTATTTTGTTTTGCCTTATCCACTGTTTGCTTGGTTACAGGCTGATCCTGTTTTATGGCGTTTAACAGTGATGCAAATAACTTTATGTAGTGCGATTGCGGTGGGTTTTGGTCCGATATCTACTGCATTGGCTGAACAATTTCCTGTTCATGTACGATCAACTGGTTTAGCACTGGCCTATAACTTTGCTGTGATGCTATTTGGTGGTTTTGCGCAGTTGATTGTGACATGGTTAATCAAAATAACCGGATCCCCAATAGCTCCCGCTTACTATGTGATGTTTGGTGCTGTGGCTGGTTTGTCAGCTGCCTTCTTTTTGGTAGATAGATATCAAGATAAGGTTTTACATTAGTACTGACTTTTAAATAATCAATTTTTCATTCATTCAAAGGCTGTTTATATGTCTGTCAATAAGCACACTGCACCTAGTGCACAAGATCAGTTTGATGATGCCACTTCACGTCAATTAGAAGCAGTCTATCTCACACCAGATGTGGTTGAACAGCGTGAAAAAATTATGGCACTGTTGGCAGTGCGTTCAGGAGAAAAAGCTCTAGACATAGGTTGTGGTCCTGGTTTAACTACACTGGCATTGGCACAAGCTACGGGCGCAAGTGGTGAGGTGTCAGGTGTCGATATTGCTGAGCCTATGTTGGCGATTGCACGCAAGCGTTGTGCAGCTTATGCCAACGTGCGTTTTACTACAGCTGATGTCACTGCATTGCCCTATGAGGATGATTCTTTTGATATTGCGTTAGCTACGCAGGTATATGAATATGTAGAACAAGTCGATCAAGCTTTAAAAGAATTAGCGCGTGTGGTTAAGCCGGGTGGGCGTGTATTAATTGTTGATACCGATTGGGAATCAGCGGTATGGGCAAGTCAGGATGATGTGCGTATGCGTAAAGTGATTGAAACATGGAATACGCATATTCCGCATCCACAGTTACCACGTGATTTGAAATTGCGTATGCAACAAGCTGGTTTTAAAGAAGTGCGGGTTGAAGTTGTACCGCTAGTCAATACAAGCTATGACCCACAGACGTACAGCGTAGGTATGATGACTATGCTCGGTAATTTTGCGATTGGTCGCAATGGGATCACAGAGCAAGATGTAGCTGAGTGGAAAGCTGATGCTCGCTTAATGGGCGAGCAACAGCGTTATTTCTTTAGTTTGAATCGCTATGTGTTTTTAGGCGAGAAATAATAATATTCAATTAAAATTTTTATGCACTAAAAAGTCGCCGATTATTTTTCACTGAAATTGAATAGAAAAATGGCTCAAATTCTTTTTCATTAAATCCAAAAGAATGCATGAAATTCTCGAACAGTTCAACCTCTTGATGCAGAGTTTCATCATTAGATAGAATTGCATCATAAAGATTAACTAATAAAGAAAGCTTTTGCTCTTTGTCGAGAATTTCATTACAGAATTGTATAAATTCTTCAGGCGTATGAAACTTCGTATAGCGTGTGGCAATCTCTAATAATCCGCGATCATCTTTTACTGCATTGACTAAGCGTTTAATTTCATCAGGTTCGATTTTTCCATCAGCATTGATCAGATAAATCATCGAAGCTGCAAAAGCAATTTTTGGCGTGAGCTTGGGAGCTTCACCAAAATATTCAGTTAATGCTGCTCCACATTGATTGCAGTGTTTTGCTTCAGCGCTATGACCTTCAGTCGTACAGCTATGACATGTTCTCGTCGTAGACTCAGTAAGTGTTTTTTTGACTGCATGTTGTGCAATCATTTCAGCGGAAACAATGCCAGTTGGTACAGCCAAAATTCCCCAACCAAACATCATCATTAAGGATGCAATGAAACGACCAATATCCGTCTTCGGTGTAATGTCGCCAAATCCAACGGTAGTGATTGTCGATATAGCCCAATAGATTGAGGTAGGCACACTAGTAAATCCATTTTCTGGCCCTTCTACCAAAAAAAGAATTGTTCCTAGAATGACTACCAACGTCATGATAATTGAGATGAAAACGCCGATTTTTCTGCGACTATCAGCCACTGCCATCACTAACCACTGGAACTCATCCACATAGCTAGACATTTTTAAAATGCGGAAAATACGTAGTAACCGCAAGATACGTACATCTAACAATACATAAGCTTCAGGGATAAATAAAGTAATGACACTGGGTAAAATCGAAATTAAATCGATAACACCTAAAAAACTTTTTGCATAACGAATCGGATGTGGACTACAAGCTAAACGTGCAAGATATTCAACTAAAAAAATTACTGTGAATAACCAATCTGTAACTTTAAAGATAGTTATATATTCATTATGTATGCTCTGTACACTACTAAGCATTACGCTTAAAAGACTAATTAAGATAGTCCATAACAGTAAAAGATCAAATGTCTTTCCTG
>JACCDP010996522.1_pt1 | contig 18492 bp, 24 predicted proteins | sample 7445841 | NCBI WGS metagenome assembly JACCDP01 (sample SAMN15323441, study PRJNA562643) | freshwater metagenome | isolation source: river surface water | place: USA:Blue River Watershed | collected 2017-08-17
TCCCAAAATGGTCTTTGGTTAATCATGAAAAAGTTAAATTCGTTGTTGATATTGAAGTTGAAGAGGATCATAGCTTTATTGCTGATAGCATAGTTGTTCATAACTGTTCATTCGCCGCCTCCGGTGAAAACTTCCTATCTGCTGACGTTATAGAAGATATGGAGAGGCAAATAAAACAACCTGTAGCCACCTATGGAGATAGAGGCGATGTATGGATTTGGAAATACGCAGAACCAAATCACAAATATATTATCTCAGCAGACGTATCCCGTGGTGACGCCGACGACTATTCTACAATACATGTTATAGATACAAATAGCGATGAAGTTGTTTGTGAATATCAGGGTAAATGCCCACCAGAAAAACTTGCTGAGATCATGATGGATTTGGGCTTTAAATATAATCAAGCCCTCTTATGTCCAGAACTTAACTCTTTCGGTCTTATCGTAGCAACCGATATCAAGAAGGCTCAATATCCAAACATTTACTATGAGCGTATTCATCGTAGCAATGCTTATATGTCATATACAACGGCAGACATTGCAAATGATCTACCAGGGTTTACTACCGGTCCAAAGAACCGTGATGAAATCCTTGCCAAGCTTGAAACCGTAATCAGAACTCGTAGAATAAAAATTTATTCATCCAGAACCGTAGAAGAGTTTAAAACCTTCGTATGGAAGAACAATAAAGCCCAGGCTATGAAAAGCTATAACGATGATTTGATTATGGCTTTGGCTATAGGCAATTCTCTTTACGAAGCTGCTGGTGTTAATGCATGGGATGATAAAGCTGTTACAATGGCAATGATAGCTGGTATGAGCAAATCTACGTCTACAATGAGTGCAATAGGCAATCAATTTGGAGAAAAGAATAAATACATGCCGCCTATTATGACAAGCGACGGTGTAAAAGAATATGCTCAGTTCCAAGATGCACAAAATAAGTTTGATCAACATCAGGCAGGTGCTACCGGTCAAGACTTCCGCAATCCGTATTGGCGACAATTTTCTTGGATTTTTGATAAGTAAAAATGCCCCCTCTATTATATAAACACATAAATTGCTGCAAATAATAATGGTTTAAAATAAGTTTATAATCATGTATGATATCCTTATGCACAGGTATCTACGTCTTGCTATGCAGTATGCGAGTGATAAGGAGTATGATGATCAGATTGATTATCATCTTTGCGCTATCATTGTTCGTGGCGGCTCCGTTATCTCAGTAGGCTTTAACAAGGTAAATACAAATGCCTTTGTTGAGCATTATGCCGATATTGCCCGTGGTAGAGGTAGAGATTGGTGTCTTTCTACCCATGCAGAACAGGATGCCATTCTTAAGGCTCGTGGCAAGGTTAATCTTAAGGGATGCAAGATTTATGTTGCTCGCAGAAAGAAGCTGGATGGTAGCCCCGGTATGGCTCGTCCTTGTCCTATTTGCGAGAATGCCCTATATAGCTATGGAATTCGTAAGGCGTATTACACTATTAATGAGGAGCAGTTTGGTAAGATGCTAATTAAGCCTAACGGAGATACTACGGATATTGTTTACTGATGTGGCATTGGTTCAGAAAGAAGGAGCATACTTGTCAGCTATGTTTTCGTGATAAGCGAAAGATAGAGAAGTCGCCCTATTTTTCTGAACATATATGCGGAGAATGTTGGAATTCTGAGAGATTAAGACTACGTTCTAACAATAGAGCCCGAAGAAATAAAAGAGCCCCATCCGGTCGCATTTCTACCCGTCATTGGTTGACGATTTTAGAAAGCAATCGCTGGGGTTGTGCTGTTTGTGGGATCCGTGGGCGTCATAAGCTGACGTTAGATCATATCCTTCCTTTAAAGGACGGCGGCACTAATACAGCGAATAATGCACAGCCTCTTTGCGTCCCATGCCATGAAAAGAAAGATGGATATGAACGCCGATCCTTTTGGTGGCTACGTCGTATATTTCGTAAATGGAGAAGATATGTCTGGAAACGCTACAATATCTCTCTTATTAAAATAAAACTTTTGGAGTAATGTAGTTTCACTATTTATTGTTAGGTAGAAGTATTATGCCTCGTAAAACAGTAAATTATAAAATACCTTACATAAAGGAGACAGATAAAATAAACAATCTTCCATCTGGAAGTGTCCCGCACCAAATTTCTCTCTATGAAATGCGTAAACCTAATTGGGACGCCAGATATGATTGGAGAGAAAACTTAAAGTTTGATGCAAATTTAAAGTTTATCAATATGTATTACGGTGGTAAGATACTTTGGGAGAACACGGAAACAGGTGCAAGATACTGGATGAATCAAAGCGGTCTTGCTGCTATATTGAAAACTAAATCTGTAGTTTATGGAGCTGTATTAGGAACATGGGTTTTTAGAAAACATGGAACTACTTACAGTATCTTTCCTTATATGGAAAAAAGAAGGGGATAAAATTGGTTTCGACACGGGAAGGAAATTTAATTTGCATAGTGGCGGGCGTTTATGACCGCTTAAAACCGTAAACAAAAGTAAGTGCAAACGATAGTTCTTACGCTCTTGCTGCCTGAAAACAGCAAGCAATTTAAAAGATACGCCGTTTGAGGATCTTTTAGGTTGTTATTAAACAAACTCGACCTTGTAGGGATAGTTCCTACTGCCAAGGTTTAAACAATGGAACCATGCTATATACAACCTGCTCTTTGGTCAAGTTTATGGCGGGTAATTTATAAAAGGGCTATGCTATGTGATACAACAAATTATCTGGATAGCTCGTGGACTTCGGTTCAATTCCGAATATCTCCAATACCCCTAATTTATAGGGGAATTTAATATCTTGAAATTTCTGATTTTCCATGTTATCATGTTAATATGAATCAGATCAACAGCATTGAGCAGTTCTCCATCGTTCTCACCGACATTCTCACCCGCCTTCGCAATATTGGCGACGTTGCGCTTCCGTGTCCGGCACCGCAGCCTTGGAACGATGCCCGTAATTCGGCTGTTTATCAGGCTGATGGTCCTCGCTATGTCGTTCCGGATTGGCGGTTTAGCTGCTTCCCGCAATATGAGACTGTGCAGAGTGTTAACTACTGCGCTGGAATTCGTGTTAGTGTTAACGTGAGCAATGCCACGATGGGTGGTCATTCCAAGACCATGATCGTTGCTTCTCCGGAGGATCTTGAGGCTGCTCTCGGTGAGCTTGTTGCTTTCCGTGACGAGGCGCTTAAGAAGTGCAATCATCGTAATCACCGATTTGATGCCAACCTCGGCCGATGCTACAATCGCTACGTGTGCAATGATTGTGGTGTGAAGTTCGAGATCGATAGTAGTGACTGATATGGGTTGGTTTTTGTTCTTCGGTTTCTTTACTCTCTCCGGAGCATTTCTTGAATATGTCAAGCGTTCGTGATTATCCTGCCTCTCTAAACGAGGTTATTCGGGACGTTAAGTATAAGCGGGAAACTCTCGTTGCCCTTCGTCGGTTCAAGCGTTCTAATCCCTGGAAAGGATCGGTGGCCGCTCGCCTGGGTAAGTTTACCGGGCTTCATAATGATCTTTGTCGGATCTACGGGGTTGACGTTGAATTGTTCGTTGATCCCTCTATTTTGGAGAATAGTCATTCTGGACGCTCTAATTTCAATCCGGCTTTGAATGTGATCACGCTTCATGGTCGTCTTTCTGTTCTTACGTTCCTGCATGAGTGGGGGCATGTTCTTAAGGGATCAAGTGAACACAAGGCGTGCGTTTGGAGCGTTAATCTTTTTCGTCGAGTGTTCCCCGCTAATTTTGATCGCTTGCGGGATAATGCACAAGGTCATTTTCTGGCTGCTTGATTAATAGTTTATAATCTAACTTGACCCTGCTACCATAATAGCAGGGTTTTAACGTTTTAGGATGCATAATGTTTTATAACACCGATGATCAGGATTTTGCAAGGGATATTGTTAACAGCGAAGATGGAGCTCGTGTTTCCCTCGTTGGAAGAATTCTGTCTTATCGTAAGATGGGTGGAGTAGCCTTCGGACATATCTCCGATAATAGCGATACTAAGATCCAATTTGCTTTTAATAAGAAGATGATGGATGAAACCAATTTCAAGGAATGGTCTGCCCTTCCTCGTATTGGCGATATTGTTAGCATTGAAGGTGAGGTATGGACTACTTCTACCGGCGAGCGGACTGTATTGGCTAATAAGGGCTTCCAGAGGCTACAGAAGGCTTCCGTGGGTTTCCCTGACAAGTGGCATGGTATGACAGATCCGGAGCTTGTAAGGCGCAAGAGGTGGCTGGAATGTGCCACTAATCCAGAAGCCCGCCAGCTATTCCGTAATCGTAGTAATCTGATCCGCTATATTCGTTCTTATATGGAGGAAAAGGATTTTATGGAGGTTGAAACTCCGGTTCTTACTCCGCAAGCAAGTGGTGCTCAGGCTCGTCCATTCATTACTCACCATAATGCTCTTGATGCAGATTTCTATTTGCGTATTGCACCAGAGACATACCTTAAGCGTATGACTGCGGCAGGATTTGATCGTGTATTTGAGATTGGTAAGCAGTTCCGTAATGAAGGTATTGATCCCTCTCACCTACAGGAATTTACTTCTCTTGAATGGTATGCATCCTATTGGGATTATTGCGACAATATGGGGTTTTTCCGTAATATGCTGGCTTATCTATGGCAGCAGTTTGCGTTTCAGAATAATCATGATGTTAAGCTTAAGCTTGAAGCGTGGGCAGGGGCTCCTGTTGTAAAGTATCGTGATCTATTCATGGAACATACTGGACGTAATCCGGATGATATGAGCGCAAAGGATGCGGATCTGATGTTTAAGACGGCGGTTCGTCCTAAGCTTATTGATCCAATCTTTGTAGTGGATTATCCTGCTCATATGTCTCCTATGGCTGCAAGGCATCCCCATGATCCAAACACGGTTCAGCAATGGCAGTTTATCGTAGAGGGCTGGGAGGTAGTAAAGTGTTATACGGAGCTTACCGATCCTGTATTGCAGCGGCAGCTACTTGAAGCGCAGATGCAGGAGCGAGCGGCTGGCGATGATGAAGCCATGATGATTGAGGAAGATTTCCTTGAATGTATGGAGCATGGTATGCCTCCTCAGAGTGGTTGTGGGGTTGGCATTGATCGCATGGTGTCCCTTTTGTTCGGTGTGAGTAATCTACGTGATGTAGTATTCTTCCCTACACTTAAGGCATCTGTGTGAGTATGAGATATACTTAAATAAACCAACAAACGCAGGAAGCGGGCTATTCTTAACAAATAGCCTGTTTTTTGCTTTTTAGGAGAAAAAAATGAAAAGATATATAATAGCAATATTGGGCGTTATGATATTAGTAGGAGGCTCTACTCCAATATATCGTGAACCCCATGAAACAAATATGTTGGATCCAGATACGGTTTCTTGTCAGGATCGTTCGGACGACATAGATTATGATCCAAGTTTAGATATACCGGTAGTGCCAGCCGAGCCAGAAATAATGCCAAGGAGAGATATGCAACTGGCTTTAGCACGTATTTGTGTGAGTGAAGCAGGATTTCAAGTGAGAACAAATGATTGCACAATGATCTATCATGCCCTACGCACACGAAGCAATACAGGAGAAATAACAATAGGAATAATGAGAGCATATGCTCCACGTTCTTTTAATCTTAATAGAACAGACAACCACAGATGGGTTGCTCACCTTCGTTCAGATTTCAGAGAACCAAGAGGATGGAGAGAAACCGTATCTATTCCATGGTCTACAAGACGAGAAGGGTTCCAGCAAGTTTATGAGCACGCTGGAGTGTTATTAAGAACCCATCCAGAAAACCCCTGCGGTATCCGCATAGACCATTGGGGCGCAAGATATTTCCGGCGAAATAGACATATCAGAAATGGATGGACACCTATAGATTGCGGCGAAACATTAAATCAATTTTGGAGTTTACCAGATTAATTAAATATATGCGGAACACTCTGTTGAAAGTTTTAAAACACCCAGGATTAAACCTTTCAATAAACGTATTCATGATGATGTTTCAATTTGTAATGGCGGCTAATCAGTATCTTCAAGGAGATATTACAGCCGCCCTTACTTTTTTAATCTCAGGATTTAGTTGCTCTACAGCAGTTATATATTGGATATTAATTTGGTGGGCATCCAAAAAATAAATTCTTCTTAGAAGAAAGAAATCAAATAAAAAAGTCGGGTTCCATACTACTTATTAATATGGCAACAGAATACAACTTAACTTGCAAAAAATGTGAAACTAAATTTTCGGTTTTTGGTAAGAAAAATATTAAAGCTTTTTGCAGTAGAAAATGTGCAAATAGCCGAACATGGACAGAAGAAGATAAAAAGAAAAAATCTGTTGCCTTGAAAAATAGCTCAAAAGCAAAACTTGTTGCTGAAAAGCAAATACTTGAAAGAACAGAAAAAATATGTTCCTGCGGTAAAAACTTTTTTGTTTTGCCTTGTAAAATGCAGCAAAAATATTGCTCAACACGATGTTCTAATCAATATAAAATAAAAGCAGGTGGAGGCTATAGAGAACGTTCTGGAAGAAGTAAATCTGGATATTATAAAGGAATATATTGTGGCTCAACCTATGAGCTTTGTTGGGTTATATATAACCTTGACCACAACATTTCTTTTCAACGCTTTCCAGGATATATAGCTAATGATCAAATAAAATATTATCCGGATTTTCTACTCAATGAAAATCAGATTATAGAAATAAAAGGATATGAAAATAAAGATAAAGTTCACGCTAAATGTGAGTTAGCAAAACAAAAAGGATATGATATTAACGTTCTATACAAAAATGATTTAAAGCTTTATTTTGAGTATGTAAAGTTAAAATATGGAACAGAGAAGTTCCACATATTATATGACGGATATAAGCCTTCATATACGTATGAATGTTCTTTCTGCAAAAAAGAAATCAGTAGAGAAAAACGAGCAAAAACAAAAAATGTTTTATGCAATAAAATATGTTCTATGAAGTTTAATAGACTTTATCTTGGCCCCATAGATTAATCGGTTAAATCACCTGCCTTTCACGCAGAAGATTACGGGATCGTCCCCCGTTGGGGTCATTAAATGCTATATCTCGTTTCAATCGTGTTGATGTTCTTAACCTTTCCATTTGCTTGGGGAGGTTATTTTCTTTTGCAATCTAAACATCGGTTGATCCGATACATAGGATTTTTTCTGCTTTATCCATTTTGCATCGTTTCTATGCTGGGATTTAAGGACTAAAAAAATACTTTAAATATTGGACGGGGCGTGCTATTATGATCATATGTCCAATAAGCGTAAGCAGAATGAGCCTAAGCGGCGCTCCGCTATCACGGAGTTTATGATCCTTAACCTTAAGGGCGGTCCCATGCGTGATCGTCGTTTCCGTCGTGAGAAGGCAAAGAGCAAGGATTATCGCAACTCTGAGAATTGGTGATGGTAAAAATTTCCATTCAAAAGCCCCCTCCGAAGCGTGGTGATCTGAGCCACGTTGACCGTATTCCAGGCGGAAAGCGTTTCTGGAAGGTAGGTGCCGCATATCAAATGCGGGCAAACATTCTTCTATTTACTAATGAAATTGGGATTTCATCGGTTCCTAAAAAGTATCATCGCAGGACAAATCAGCGATGGATGGAAAAGTATGCTGTCGCAGAACATATGGTAGAAAAGGGTTCCGTCTTTATCCTATTGCGCCCGCCCTCTTATAAGACCATCCTAAACACTCGGGAATCGAGTGCTCTGCAAGGCTGCTATCAGATCAAGGTGCTTTGTGGAGAAAAGATTGGTTGGCTTAAGTGTGATTCGGGTGTTAGTCCTCGTCAATTTTGTTGCCCCGTTAAGTGAAGAAAGAAAAAAAGATGCCTCGCACTAAGAAGAATACTCTCCCGCTTGTTATCAATCTCTCCAAGTCTTTGGATGAACATATTAATCACCAGCGTTTTACGGAAAAGACAACGCTCGGAAAGATTGAATATCTAAACAAGCTTCGTGCTAAGAATCGTTATTATGGTTATGGTCAGACAATCATGGATCTACTGATTGCAGATCAGTATGACACGAGTATTACGTTTAATCACGTTGTTGATCATAAAGGGGTTCCTGGGCGTCCTCTATATTTCTTTTGGGATGCCAATCATCAGGCATATATGATCAAGTATCCGGTTAATGCTCCGGAGTCAGAAACCCTAATCGATCCTAATAAGCCGGTTGTGGCATATGCTCCTAACGGCGACCACTATGCCATTCGTAGGATCGCAGATTGGTTGCGATTTGAAGTTAAGAATTCTTGGGGTAGCAATGAATATTATTCCGGAATTCTTAAGCGGCTTAAGTTTCAGTATGAACGTGCATGGCTTGATCTAAAGCGTCGTAAGGTGGCCGAGCTAAAGGCTACGCTTGACGGAGAGAGTGTAACCGATTATGTTGCTCAGAAGCGTGCAGAAAAGACCCAGGCTATCATGGATATTGCTATGGGTATCTCTGCTCTAAATGCAAAGCTTGAAACCTATCGTAATCGGATTGGCACCGTTACTACTGCATCAGAAGCTAATCAGCTTTTTATGGAGGCAGAAAATCATTTCCGTGCTTTGAGCTATATTCATAATCGTAATGTAAAGCGTTTGAATGACCGGACCCGTATTCCTGGCGGTGCTCGTGTCAAGCGTTTGGCAGAAAATAAGGAGTGAGGAGGTTAATATGGAAGATAGAATGACCCTGATTATTATTGGCGTGGCTTTTATTCTAACCGTTATTACTGCTACCGTGATCGGTTGAATATTCTTGATTGGAAGGTATGGTTTTATTGCCATATCTTCCATCTTTATTTTCGTAATGTTCTTCTTCATGGCAATTTGGACATAGAACAATCAAGTTTTCCATAACGTTATTTTTACGATTTCTATCAATATGATGTATCTGCAATATTGATGAATATTTATTATATCCGCATCTTTGACATTCTATCAATTGATTTCTTACTCTGTAATAATTTCTATAATCAGATGCCATATCTTTGCCACGATAATGATCCGGTTTAATATCATCTATTCCAGAACCTATACGTTGCGCTAAGTCTTTATGTTCTCGGCAACAAAAGTGGAGCCCCGATCTTGAATTTTTCTTTTCAGTTTTATTTTTATAAAACATTGTATGGCAATATGCACATTCAACGTTTGGCTGATTAATTTCTTTATATTTTTCTAACTGTTTTCTTGCAACTGCTATTTTAGAACACGTTTTAGAACAATATTTACCATTGCCTCTTTTAACTTCGCTGGGAATCGCATTAAAAAATAGTTTACATTCTTGACAAGATACGCTAATATAGTTCATATCGATGGTTCCTCTCTTGGGGGGTTTAGTATAAAGGGATTACGTTGGCTTTGCAAGCCTAAAATTCGGGTTCGATTCCCGAAACCTCCAAATCTGCAATGCAAAACAAACCATATCCATAAGTATATAGTTGTTTCTTAATATTGCATATTGTTCTTTAAAACTGAATATTTCTCATTCTATCCGATGGACCGTTCATCGCTGTATAAGGTCCGATAAGGCAATGGAATGTCAATCGCCGTAAGTAGCTATTCGTCGTTTAAAAAGACTAATAGCGAAAAGAACGAAAGTTCGCAATCGGTTATATTATATTATATTATTTTCAACGTGATGATTGAAAAATGTCAGATGCGACCTGACAGGACAGGTGGGATAAGTATGGTTGACTTGTCTTTACCGTTGACAAAGCCCCTTCTCGGGAAAGAGAACGCAGATAGAAGCGTTAAGCGAGAAAAGCCTACTTTTTATGTTTAGAGGGAACTCGTATCTATCACTTATTGCTGGATAGCTCAGAGGCAGAGCGTTCCGCTGTTAACGGAATGGTCGTAGGTTCGATCCCTACTCCAGCAGTTTCACGTGTCATATAAGCTGTATGACTAATAAGGTTGGTTTCCTTATGAATGAAGCGGAGTAGCTTCCGTAAAAAAAGCCCCAAAGCCTGGAAGGCTCGTTGTGATAGCAGCGAAGTAGACACCGATGGAGGATTAACCCGTCCAAGGAAATCAGGACTACACTATCTTTTTTTGGACCCCGATGTTTTCTGCATCGGGGTTTTTCTTTTTACAAATAACGATACCCGTATCATAATAGCCACATGACATACAACAAAGAAACATTGGCAGCAGATTGGCAAACAAATCCAAGATGGAATGGCATTACCCGTCCTTATACACCAGAAGATGTTTTAAAACTTCGTGGTAAGGTTTTGGTAGAACATACGTTAGCCCGCCTTGGAGCAACAAAACTTTGGCGGCGTTTAAATAATCAATCCTATGTTTCTGCTCTTGGTGCTCTTACCGGTAATCAAGCTATTCAAGAAGTAGCTGCCGGTTTAGAAGCAATCTATCTAAGCGGTTGGCAAGTGGCGGCAGATGCAAACCTCGCCGGTCATATGTATCCAGACCAATCTCTATATCCAATAGACAGCGTTCCAGCAGTTGTTAAAAAGATTAATAATGCTCTCCTACGTTGTGAACAGATTGATAGCGTTAATGGAGATAATAGTAAAGATTGGATGCAACCTATTGTAGCCGATGCAGAAGCAGGATTTGGCGGCAATCTAAATGCTTATGAACTAATGAAAATGATGATTGAAGCTGGTGCCGCTGGTGTTCATTTTGAAGATCAACTATCCAGCGCAAAGAAGTGCGGTCATTTAGGGGGTAAAGTTCTTGTTCCAACGAGTGAAGCCATTGCCAAACTTATTGCCGCAAGATTAGCCGCCGATGTTATGAACGTTCCAACTCTTGTTATTGCCAGAACTGATGGTGAAGCTGCAAATCTTATAACAAGTGATATTGACGAAAGAGATCGTCCATTCCTTACTGGAGAGAGAACCGCAGAAGGTTTTTATCGTGTTCGTAATGGATTAGAGCAATGCATAGCCCGTGGATTGGCTTATGCGCCCTATTCTGATCTACTATGGATGGAGACAAGCAAACCTGATTTAAACGTTGCCAGAGCCTTTGCAGAGGGCATTCATAAGATATATCCGGGTAAGCTACTTGCTTATAACTGTTCTCCAAGTTTCAATTGGGCTAAATATCTTGATCGTGGTCAGATGCTTACATTCCGTGAAGAGTTAGCGGCCATGGGATATCGTTTCCAGTTTATTACTCTTGCTGGTTTCCATTCTCTTAATACTGCTATGTTTGAGTTGAGCCAGAATTATAAGAGAAATGGAATGTTAGGTTTCTCTGAATTGCAGCAGAGAGAGTTTGCAATGCAGGATCAGGGTTTCCGAGCAGTTAAGCATCAAACTTTTGTAGGAACCGGATATTTTGATTATGTTCAGAATACGGTTCAAGCTGGTGCGTCAACAGTAGCATTAAAGGATAGCACAGAGACAGAACAGTTTTGATTAATGTTTGCTAATTAAAGTTTATGAGCAAACTTTTATTAAAAGAATATATCCGGTTAATTGTTGAAAATGTATTATTGGAAGCAGATCCAATGATAACATTAAGCACGGTAGGAACAACTGGAGCACGTAGTAGCTTATCTACTTCAAGTGCAAGTGGAACAAAAACTACACGTTCTTCTGAGGCAACTGGAAGTGGTGCAGATTCTGAAACAGACGATACGATAAAAAACCTTGAAGGTGAGATTGAAAAAAACAATATGGCAATCAAGGGTTTGAATCAAGCTGCCGGTCAAATGTTTAATGCACAAAAATCTTCTGTCGATTCAACTAAAAAAACAGGAGAAGGGCTTACAACAGCTTCAAGAGCTGCACAAACTTTATCAACTACGGGAACAGAAAAAGAAGAAGATAAAAATGCTCGTAAAGAAGCAGAAAGTCAATTATCAACTGGTCTTCAAACTGCTGCTACAGGTTTAAATGGAGTTCAAAACGCTGGAACGAGAACTCAAAATGCTTTGCAAAATCTTATGTCGGACACAAAAGTTAGTGGATAATTATTTATGTGTTGTGGCGTCCTAAATATATTATAATGAATATCATTGAACTTTTATTAGTTCTTTGGATATTATATAACTTAGTCATTAGCTTAGTAGGTTGGTTAAGCATGATATAAGTTCGGAGTATAGCTCAGAAAATTAAACGGACATTGGGGAAGTCTGGTATCCCGCCTGATTTGGGTTCAGGAGAATTCGCTGGTTCAAATCCAGCATGTCCGATTTCTGTTTACAAAGTCTATCCCTTTCATATATGATTGCTACATGAGCAATATAAAAATAGACGTTGTTTTAGATTTAGCACATGGCGATAGCGGTAAAGGTAAAGTATCTCATGCCTTACTTGCTAAACGTAAATATACACATTGTTTACGTTTTGGGGGCGGTGGAAACGCTGGTCATACGATATACCATGAAGGTAAGAAATACGTAACCCATCTTATTCCTTCTGGTGTATTTCATGGAGTCCGTTCCATTGTTGGACCCGGTTGCGTTGCAAAAACGTCTAAATTTCTCGAGGAAATAAAGTATTTAGAAGATGGTTTAGGTAGAAGGGTTAACGTCGGAATTGCTAAAAATGTTCATCTTGTTACTGATGTTCATGTAACGGAAGATGGAGGCGACACCACGATTGGAACTACTAAAACAGGAAATGGTCCGGCTTATTCTTCAAAATATTCTCGTAAGGGTATAAGAGCAGAGAATGATAATATCCTTAAGCCTTTCCTTATGGATATGTATGAAGAGTTTTATAATCATGAGGATAAGTCTTGTCCTCCTACTGTTTGCCTTCTTGCAGAAGGTGCTCAATCATTTAATCTTGATATTGATTGGGGAGATTATCCATATGTCACCAGCAGTCATTGTGGTATCGGCGGCATTCTAAACAATGGTTTTAATCATCGTCATATAAGGAACGTATATGGGGTTGTAAAGGCTTATGACACGTATGTAGGAGCCAAGTCCTTTCAGCCCGCAGGAGAGGTTTTTAACCGCATTCAAGAGGCAGGACAGGAGTTTGGAGCGACTACAGGAAGAAAGCGTCAGGTTAACTGGCTCAACTGGAATATTATTGAACGTGGCATAAAGATGAACGGCGTTCAAACCCTAATTGTTAATAAGGGCGATGTATTAGATCAGGTTGGAGCATGGGGAATTATTCACAACGGGGAAACGATAAACTTTAATTCCAAGAAAGAGTTTCAAGATTGGTTGGACAAGAAGACATTTCGGTTAGATATGAACCATATTGTTTTCTCAGAAGGTGCAGATGATATGAGTTTTGTTGATCGTCTGTAATATATAAATGCATGGCTAAATCAAAAGAAGTAAAAAAAGAAGCTCCTGTATCTAATCGTGAAGAAAGACCTTGGGGTTGGTTTGAAACAATCGGAGAAGGCGAAAAATATAAAGTTAAAAAGTTGTTTATCAAAAAAGGTTGTCGCATCTCCTTGCAATCTCATGATCACCGTGATGAACATTGGGTTGTTATAAGTGGATTTGGAACATTTGAACTTGATGAAATGGAACGTCATATAGGAATGGGTGGCCATGTTTTCATTCCAAAAAAGCATAAACACAGAATTACTGCTGGCAAGGATATGGAATTGATAGAAGTTCAAATGGGCTCGTGTGAAGAAAAAGATATTCGTAGATATGAAGATGATTATGGTAGGGCTTGAACAAATTTAACTTCATGAACTATCTTATTAGAGCGGGTTGGAGAAGTAGTAACTCATTGCGCTCATAACGCAAAGATCGATGGTGCGAACCCATCACCCGCAATTGTTTAGTAAAAAATAATAATTTGCGGGGTTAGTTTAATGGTAAAACCTCACGCTTCCACCGTGATGTTATCGGTTCAATTCCGTTACCTCGCTTTATAATTTATTATAGCTTAGTGGTAGAATCCAAGATACCAAACATATTTATATGTATGAAAACTTGTGAACATTGCAGCCAAAATATCCCTACATATATTACCCTTGATGGCAAAAGAAAAAATCTTTGCAATAGAAAATATTGTTTAGAATGTTCGCCATTCGGAAAGCATAATACAAAAAAACTTAAGACACAAGATTCGGCAGGATATATATGCAAAAAATGTAATCAATCTTTGCCGATTGAATCTTTTGGTCTTTATAAAAGAAAAGAAAACAACACTCTTAGAGTTTATTCTTATTGCAAGAAGTGTGATTCTGAAAGAATAAAGGCATTACAAAAAGAAATAAAAAAGCAAGCAGTTGACTATAAGGGTTCTAAATGTGAAATATGTGGATATGATAAATGTCTGACTTCTTTACATTTTCATCATACAGACCCAAAAGAAAAAGATTTTTCAATTTCAAAATTAAGAAAATTAGATATAATATTATTAAAAAAAGAATTAGATAAGTGTATTTTACTTTGTTCTAATTGTCATGGTGAAATACATGAAAAGATGGAAAGTGAAAAAGTTTGATTGTTGTGGGATCGTGCCCCATCCACCGCTTGATACCTTCCCAATCTCATAAAACCCCATAAAAATAGGGGTAAAAAAATACCTTTAAAAAATCTGATACGTCTGCTATTCTGTTATACATGATGATGAATCGGACGTTTGGTGTGGAGATCGAGTGCATTGGGATTTCGCAGGGTGCGGCTCACGCTGCTATCACGGGGGCGGGTTTCGCTTGCGAGATTGAGGGTTACAATCACAATACCCGGACCCATTGGAAGATCGTCACCGATGGTTCGGTGCGTGATAACCGTGGCAATCCTGGCATCGAGGTTGTTTCGCCCGTGCTTCGTGGCATCGATGGGCTTAATCAGCTCCGCTCGGTCGCTGCGGCTCTTTCGGCTGCGGGCGCTACTGCGAATAAGACCTGCGGGCTTCACGTTCACGTTGGCGCTGCGGACCTCACGATCAACGAGATCAAGATGATCGTCAAGCGTTACGAGTCGTTCGAGAACGTGATCGACAGCTACATGCCGGTCAGCCGCCGTGCGAACAACAACACCTACCTTAAGAGCATGGCGGATTGGAGCCGTTCTTACGGCACGCAGCTTGCGGCTTGCAGCACGGCGTCGGATATCCTGAGCCGTTCGTGGGATCGCTACTACAAGGTTAACCTCGCTGCCTACGTTCGCCAGAACACCATCGAATTCCGTCAGCACAGCGGCACGGTGAGCCCTGAGAAGATCGGGAATTGGGTTCTTTTCGTTCTTAACTTCGTTGAGGTTAGCCGTGGGCTGGTGGCGTCGGCTACTCCGGCGGTTGCCGCTCCGGCTCGTCCCCGTCGTGGTCGTCCGGCTGGTCGTCCGAGTGTTCGTGATCGTCGCCTCTTCAAGATGCTTCGTGCGATGTATGATTACAGCCAGACGGGCAGCGGTGAGCGGTCCACGGTCGCCTATCTTTCGCAGGTGTCGGGTTACGCCGAGGCGAGCATCCCGGCTTGCATTTCGGAGATCCGTAGCAAGTGGGGCGTGCGGATCCGCAAGGCTCGCTGGAACGGCACCTACACTACGTCGGTGAGCATCATTCGTCTGACCGAGATTGAGAATGCCGTCAACAACGGCACCGTGCGCCCGGCTCGTCCCGCTCGCCCGGCTTCCTTCATGCCCACGGTGGCGTCGGATGATTTCGCTCTCCGTGGTCTTAACGCTGGTGTGCAGAGTTACTTCAACGAGCGTGCAGCGGAGCTTGGGGCGTGATGAATAACTATCGTTTCTTCCATTGGACTATCCCGGCTCGTAATAACGAGGAATTCGTGGAGCGGTTGTGGATTACGAGCCACGCTGATACCGGATCGCTTAAGCAGTATATGGAGGAAGTGGCGGAAAGGGCTTATAAGGCATACGGGGCTTTTATTCGGACCACTAACGTTAATATTTTTGTTAATGATATGGTTAGGGAGGGTTGCCTCCGTATTGAGCCGATTATGGCGAATTGAGGTTTAAGATGGATCATCGTGTTTTTGTATATGGTAGCTTGAAGCGGGATTTTCACAATAACCGTTTTCTTACTGAAAGCCGGTTTGTTGGGGAGCGGCTTACTCAGGATGAAACGTTTGTTATGTGTTCCCTTGGTGGTTTCCCAGGAGTGATTAAGAACGTGAATGGGAGTGAGTGCGCCCCTATTTATGGCGAGCTATACGAGGTTGACGATCATACTCTAACCCGCCTGGATATGCTGGAAAGCAATGGGCGGTTTTATAATCGGGAGCTTGTGGGGCTTCGTGATGAAACTGATCCGGCATGGATGTATATTCTAATGGGTAAGACCGGAAATATTATGTATCCTACTTGGGATGGTGATCGTATTTATTATCGGTGGTGAATAAATAGTTTATACTTAAGAATGGATTTGCTATATTAAGTCTACCGGGTTCCTGTAGCTCAACGGTTTGAGCAACATACTTATAAGTATGGAACATAAATGTAAAGCGCAAGATTGCAATAATCCAAAACCAAACCGAGGATTTTATTGCAACGTATGTAGAAACAGTAGACGCCGATACGGTATTACGGGACCACAAAGAGAAAATATTTTATCAAGTCAAAAAGATAAATGCAAGTTATGTAATCGTGGTATTGAGTTTAATGGAGCAACCAATCATTATTCGGCTTGCATCGATCATTGTCATAAAACAGGAAAAGTAAGAGGCATATTATGTGGTAGTTGCAATACATGGATTGGATATTTAGAAAACAAAAATATTGATTTAGATTTGATAAGAAAATATCTGGGCGTAGACGAGGAAGCCTTCTAAGCTTTTATCCGTAAATGGATCTGAAAATGCTGGTTCGATCCCAGCCGTCCAGGCTAACCGTTAGATAAAGATAACAAAAAAGAAAGATAGAAAAGGTAAATAGCTAAATGACAGATCGTATGGAAATGATTGGTTTTGTTCTTGATCATTCACGGGATATTTTTCGTGTTAAGGTAGAGGGCACCGATCAGGTTATTACTGCAAAGCTAAGTGGCAAGATGCGTCAGAATAAGATTGATTTGCAGGTTGGGGATCGTGTTCGTGTAGAGGTATCCCCATATGATACAAGCATGGGACGTATTACCTTCCGTATTAACAGCGCCCGAGATACTTATATTCATGCCGACGAAGGAAATCGTGATAATCGCCAGCGAAAGTCAAGGGGTCCGAGGCAGCATTCCACCGACGACGATTGATCCGAGACTATTTACGCTTGAGATAATCGGCTTACCAACTTATAAAGAGCGGTGCAATATTGAAGCCGCTCTTTTCAATTGTAGGGTATATATTCAAGAAAGCCGTTATAACTTTCGTAAACAGATCCTAACATATAGACTAACAACCGAACATTATCAGTTATTTTTACAAAGGTTTCAGCAAACCCCATATTGGGAAGCTTCCGAGATAAAAAATGTCAGTCGCCCCTAATCTTTCTGAGTTCACCCGTGATGAAATTTGTGATGCCCTGGATGAAGTGCGGCAGCCTGTAAGCGTTGCAATCTATGGCTCTAAGAATGAGTTTAATATTGGCGGCATGATCCGAACCGCCCATAATTTTCTTGTGCGAGATATTCATCTTGTAGAGGTTGAATGGTTTTATGAGAAGGGTGCTCTTTCTACTCTAAAGTATGAGAAGCGACACCTTAAGCGTTGGGCTACTCTTGAAAGCTTTATTGAAGCTATGAGAGGGCGTCCTATCGTTTCATATGAACGCCGAGAGGGATTGGATTGTTATGATATTCGTTCATATCGTTATCCTGATAATCCTATTTTGTTCTTTGGTAGTGAGAAGTCAGGTGTTCCGGATGCGATCCTGGCGGCATCCCATAGCGTTGTGACCATTCCTATTCTTGGGCTAAATAACGATCATAATGTTAGTATTAGTTGTGGGATTGCTCTCTATGATTGGTTTGCAAAGAATTGCCGTGTATAACGCTCCTACTTAATAGTGGAGGTCGTTATGAACGAGGACAATCCGGATTTTTGGGAATGGGTAAAGAATAAGATAAGGGAACGTGAACAACAGCAGCAACCCTTGCAAATTGAGATACAAATACCATTACCATCAACTTCTCCTCCATCCAGATCAGATAATGAAATGGATGGTATATATGAGAATGTAAACCACGAAATAAAAACTGATATATTACAGTTTTAAGCCACCGAAAGGTGGCTTTTTCTTTTATAGTTTCCTATATTTAATCGGGTAAACATATGAGCTTTGACACGCTAACAAAAAAAGAAATTATGGTCTTGCTTAAAAAGGTGCAAGATATAGCGGCTATGCTCAAAGATATCTCGGATATTATAAATTCTGAAACAAGCGATCCGAGCGAACCAGAAGAAAACGTTGTTCAAATAATTCCGAATGTCATTAATCAGTTTAAGAAAAATCAAACGGTTCCAATGAATATAGTTAACATCGTTACGTTATATGAGAATTGGACGCAAGATTTATATGGGGCTACGATAACAAATAAAGGGCGGCTCAAGAATAAAGCAGTTAAACGACATATAGAAGAAGCCTATGGCATATGCAAAAGCGTAGAGA
>JACCDP011034242.1_pt1 | contig 18488 bp, 13 predicted proteins | sample 7445841 | NCBI WGS metagenome assembly JACCDP01 (sample SAMN15323441, study PRJNA562643) | freshwater metagenome | isolation source: river surface water | place: USA:Blue River Watershed | collected 2017-08-17
AAATAACACAACTTATTATTAAAAAATACAACCCGCCAATTTCCATAAGCGACATGAAAAGCGCAATGATAAAAAATAACATCGAAATAATAAAAATTGTTGTTAATGACATTAGCTTATTGGACTTGAAAGAACTGGCGGGTATTTCCTTCGAAACATTAAGATATTTAGTTGATAATGGCTTTGTCACAATATCGCAGGACAACTACCTAGCTTTACTCAAAATTGCGATAAAACAAGTCAGTGTATATACCATATCTAACTACGACAGCGTTCCAGTGAATGAGAAAATTAATATGATAGAATATATCTTGTCGAATATAGAACCAGAAAATACCCATATTTACGCGGCAATTATATTTGCTTTAGAAACAAACAGCCACCAAATTGCCGAATATTTGTTGCATAAATACAACTACGCGCTGCAAGATTTGCAACTAAATCACCAAAAATTATTAAACATGGCATTATTATTTGGAAACCGCGAACAAATACTATTCCTGGCAAAAAATGGCGTGAAAATTACCGAAGAATATGTAAAATCTGCGTATAAATACGAAAACCCAAATATATCGCCCGCGTTTCTTCGGTCATTACTATAAAAATATAATATAATATTACAATATACAAATGAATATGGATACGAGTACGGATACGGGTATGCAATCTACGGATAGGGGTACGCGACCAAGACAATCTACGCGACCAAGACAATCTACGCGACCAAGACAATCTACAACAATTACTGAAGATAATATAAACACCGTAGATTTGCCAAATGAAGTTAGAAGAAGGGAAGGAGGTTCTTACTATGAAATAAATTATAATTATATTATTGATGAAAATTACCAGTTCTATTTAAAAACTTTTATTCCATTTAATCCATTTAATCAAGTTGATTTATATAATATTCGTAGAAAAGGGGATTCGTTACATAGACAATCAAACCTTGATGGAACATTTCAAAACACTACCAGAAATGAAATCGGGCAATTAAACCCCGGAAATATAACGCATCAAAAAATTGTTGATATACATGAAATACAAAAATATATAACTAATTTAACCACCACTTGTAGTAATACATGTGATAGATACAACCGAGCATGGGTATGTTGCGGTCAATTTGCACCATATATGTTTATTTACCACTATTTTTTATACGAACTTAGAAATCAACAAGGACAACACGTTAATTTTCGTAATTTTTATTCTAGAATAGGTGGTAACCCAGAGTATATACAACGACAGTTGTATCGTATGGCAGTTGTTTTTTATAAAACATTTACTGGCTATGGAGCATTAAATTTTGGTTATAGACAAGTGCAGGGTAGTATTCCCATTCCAACTATCCATCATAATTCCAGTTACTGGCTTGATTATTCACATAATAATAGCCTTATTCGAAATAAAGGTTATTTGTATGTTCTATATGATGTTTCACATCCTAATACAATATATCATTTCGGATTTATTTATAGGGTAGATGATTATGTAATTATATGCGACTCATGGAAGCATGAATATGGCGGTAGGGTTCCAGTAACAAGAACTATAGAATATAGCGAATATCTTCCTATTGTTAATAATATAAATTGGTTATGTGATGAAATTCAAAATAACACCAATAATGACGAACGAGATGAATTATTAATCATGTATAACTATATGATGAATTCATTATTCATAATTCCGTATAACTATAATGAAAGTTATATTCAGAATACTTTAACATTTCCAATGAATAAGTTGGCTAAGTTTCATATTGTTAATCCTAATGTAATAGACCATGTGCTTGATGGCTTAATACAAAACAATCATTTGTTTGATTCATATGTTGCATTAGGAGGAAATGCAAATAAGAAAAAAAATACAAAACGCACAAACAAACGTAACAATAAAAAACGCAAAACTTACAGAAAAAATAAATCAAACTAAATGTGCCTCCCAAAAATATTTGCACCACGCCCACTGAAACTTAGGTTTTATAGTTTCGTTTGTAGGCGGCATAACGTAAGCTAGCTGTTCCTTCGCAGAATGCGGATTATTCACGGGTCCAATAAAATGCACATTTTTGGGATTAAACATGGCCAAATCTTGTAACAAGGGCGGGTAGTTATAATTATATTTCCAACGCCAATCATAACACTGGCTGGTATAATATTTATACACCCACTCGAGTCCTTCACAGTAATTTTGGCACACGCTTTTGGGTCTTGTATTTGCCGGAAATAGAGCGCTATAATATCGACTTCGCCAGCGTGGTTGTGTGGGATTAATATAATGTTCGGTTGCTCTGTATAGTAACGGCACATTATTAAACATGGTAACTTTGTCGTCATTGTGATGAATTACAATATCGTTGCGCCGCAAATACTCGGTTTTCAGCCACGCCTCTTCATAGCGCGCCAGCCATTTTACAATTTTTTTAAAATTGGACCATTGTATTTGTCCGTCGGCGCCAATTAGAGACCCAACGATGCCTGATTCCTTGTATGCATCCATTAAGTGCTGAATGCCGTGGGTTCGAATATTTACCGCTGGAAAATGCGGCATAAAATCGTTCCCCAACATAAAACACAAAAATGCATAATCTCTTACATTTTTAATACCGGTTTCTGTGCAAATGGATGCACTAAACAAGTTAATGTCCAATGCATACAATGCGTTGGGTTCGAGGTCAGCATTCAAACTTTTAGCAAACTCGGGCGATTCTCTGAGCACCAGCAAATTCGTTCTGTTTTGATGAAACAATGATAACATTAACAAGTCCGCATCAAGACCATATATGGCGGTGGTTTGCCCAATGTGTTGAGAAGGATTGTCCCGAATATATTGAAACAACTTGTGTTCGCCTTCGCCGGGCTCGTCAGACGCGGACACGATTACCATATGTGGGCCATTAAAGTAATGGTTGTTCAAATGGACCGCTAGTCCATTCATAAAATCAGTGCCAGGCGTGATTTGACATGTGTCAAACGCGGCCGCTTCTTCGTGTATTTTTGATTGTGTCAAAAATGCACTCTTATATCGTCGCGACCGTTGCTGGTCCATTTTAGCAAGAGGCGCCACACCATCAAACGCTATATACACAGTGTTTGATGGACATATGGTGTCTATATATTGTTGAATTTTATTGCATACATTGGTGTAAATTTGTTTATATACGTTTGTGCAAGAGCCCCTTACACAGTCGGGACTGGATCCCCTTACACAGTCGGAACTGAAGCCCCTTACACAGTCATATATAATCGAATTACAATCCATGTATAAGTTGTTAATGCAAAACTTTTGTGGATTGTATTTCTTGAGAACCTGAATGTGGTTTTTAATAATGTGAGAGAAGTATGACGGAATGCCCATTATGTATTATTGGCAAGATATGTTTATATTCTATTATATATAGAATGAAAAACGCATTGTTTTTTATATACATAATTATGCCTTTCATCATGGTGGCATATTTATTAATCACTGCTATATTTACCGGGTCATTTTCCGGAATATTAGTATTAACAGGATTGCTCGTAGCAACAGTGCTTGTAATTGCGGTAAGCAGTTTTTTAGGTGATACTATTCCACAACCAATAAATCCACTAGGCACATTGTTGTCATTTAATAATTCGCCATTATCTAAATTACCTCTGGGCACATCTACTTTTGGATACATGTTTGCCTACTTCACTGCCATATTTGTTAAAAATGAAATTCTCACAAGCAATTGGTTTATGTTTGTTACACTTGCTCTAATACTTGCAGGTGATATCACATATCAATCTACTACAGGTGGTGTAGGCAAGTATGCAGTTATACCGGCTCTCATTGGTGGGTTTGTTGGCCTTATTTGGGCGTTTGTATTACCCGAGTCCAGTCAAATGGTGCCAAGAAGTCTTGAACAAAGCAAATGCAACACAAATAAAGGTGTGTATCGATGTCGCATTCGCAAAACCGGGGAAATAGTAAATAACAATAATAAAAATTGAAATATATTTTTGTATCAGTCTGGAATGTAAATACAACACACGTAACGTTTTCAAAGGTAAGCTATATTTCACCAAAGGTAAGCTATATTTCACCAAAGGTAAGCTATATTTCACCAAAGGTAAGCTATATTTCACCAAAATGCACACCTGCAAACACTGTAACCAACCTTTACCACCTAAGTTTCTTGTATATTGCTCACCAATATGCAGGTTATCTTATTACACGTTTTATGAGACTGACTGAACTTTGCGTTATTTGTATTTTTTTAAAGGAAACTACGTTTCCTTTTAATCCTTCCTTATACGCTGGACACATATGTGTCCAGCGAGAGCAAACCTGTATTCTCCAGCCACCCACGGTGGCTGGTATAAGGGAAGTGGCAAGGAGAAACCGCAGGTTTCTTCTAAATAAGGAGGGATTATAAGGGAACCTTGGTTCCCTTAAAAATAGAAATATTTTTTTGTATCTGTATGGAATGCATAAATATATTATAATTATTAATATCATGTTTCAAATTGCATCAATCGTTTCCCACAACAGGAACCGCGCCATTATCGCGAACGAATTAAATGTTGCATTCAACAATAATGTTGCAACATTTAATCAATACACAATAGGATTGTATGGTCCAATCATTCAAATCACGTGTGAGCATATCAACAATATAATTGAAATAAAAAATTTTATAAATAGAGTTAGTCGAATGGTTGGCGCATATGATAACGAGGTCAATCGAACTATTATCACTATCAATCCAAATCAATCTGAATACGAATACGAATACGACTCCACGGACGAAGAATGTGATACAGAGAGCGAATATGAATCCGACGAGGAAGAGGAAGACTATGACTATTAAAAGGTGTATTCACTAAAACAAAATAACAGGTAAAAGCATACAATAAAAAATATATGTATTTATTTAACTTAATTTAATATTAATTTATTTTTATTTTTTACGTAGTAAGCATACGCTTTTTACCAAAGGTATCTCCAATTTTACTCGGTAAGCATACGCGGCACACAATTAATTGTTTGCAATTCTTGTGCCAACAACTTAAATGCATATGGCACCTCCACATATGCAAACTCCGTCGTATTTTCACACACCGAGCACTTGTGTGTGGTATATCCTTTTTCATTATCGTTGTACTGTGCAATTAAGCCACACTTCTTGCATACATGCACGCTATATTTGTCCGATACATCATACAATCGTTCTCTACAAAATCTGCTCATACCGTGCGCCAACATAACATCGCGCTCCATTTCGCCAATACGAAATCCGCCATCTCTGCTTCGGCCTTCGGCCGGTTGTCTGGTTAAATTCACCATGGGTCCAATGGCGCGACTGTGTTGTTTGTCATTAACCATGTGTTTGAGGCGCTGGTAAAACACGGGTCCAATAAATATACTGGCATTCAACTGTTCGCCACTCAGACCGTCATACATAACCTCGTTGCCGTAGCTCTCGTAGCCCTGGTTCTGCAAATGCTGAGCAATCGTTTTTACGTCCAAGTCGCCGAAACTGGTGCCGTCGCCAAACATACCCAGTTCCACCAGCACCTTACCGAGCAGGGTTTCTTTCAGTTGTCCAATGGTCATGCGACTGGGAATTGCATGAGGATTAATGATAATGTCGGGCTTCAGGCCATTCTTGGTGTATGGCATATCGCACTCGGGAATGATGAGACCGCAGGTGCCTTTCTGACCGTGCCTCGAGCTGAATTTATCCCCAATGCACGGCTTTCTGAACGTGCGCAGCCGCACCTTGGCACAGGGATATCCGTCGCCGTTTCTGCATGTCACGTTTTCATCCACGTGAATTTCTTCGCCGCCAGTGCGCACAGTTTTGCTTTGGTCCTCAAACTTGATGGGTTTGGTGGGGTCATTGCGGTTCTCCTTAATATGAACCACCTTGGAAATAATAACGTCGCGGTCATCCAGCTTGGTATTTTTGGGAATAAATCCAGTGCTGTCAATCTTGTCGTAATTGCCGTATTTAATGCCCTTGGTCTTGGTGGGGTCGGGCTTTCCGCGCGACACATATCGAGTAATGTTCTTGTCTTCGTCCTTTTCTGTATGGTATATGGTTGTCAAGAAAAGGCCGCGGTCAATGGAACCCTTATTTACAAGCACACTATCTTCCTGGTTGTATCCGGTGTATGACATAATGGCAACGTGAATCACCTGACCAGACGGGATTTTCACCAAGTCGAGCCAGTTCATAATACGCGTATCCACCAAGGGTCTGGAAGGGTATGTAAGCACATAGGCGGTCTTGTCGAAACGTTTATCAAAATTAGTTGCATAAATGCCCATGGCCTGCTTGCCTTGCGCGCAATTACTAGACATAAAGTTATTTCCAGCAATGAAACTGTGATTGTCCGACTCCACTGTAATGTCGGATATCAAACGATTGCTAACCTCTTCAATACTGACAACCGGCATAAATACCATATTATTATTTTGCATAATAACATTATTTAACCAAGTTTCGATAGTATCATTGCCAAGATTACGCATTGATATTTTTCTATTATTATTATAACTTCTTACTATGTCAGATACATATGAAGTAGATACACTTAATTGTTTTCCAATATCACTATTTGATTGACCTCCAATATGCAACTCTCTAACTTTATTAACAAAATTAATATGTTCAGTCATTAAGTAATTTTTATATTTTAAATATTCAATAACACAAAACGATGATGTATTTTTAGTTGAAGCATATCTATAACCAATATTATCATAATAGTTAATTAAGTTTGTTTGAGTATCACGAATCTTATATGCTATCTTAACCCGAGTATCTGATATTACATTTTGGTCATATCCACTAACCTCAACACCAAGCGATTCAATTATTGTTATACACTGGTGCATAAAGTGAGATAACGACTCTTCATAAATTGGATTAATCTGTTGAGATGTTTCTGCAATAATGAAATTGTATCCCTTACTATTTTTATTCCAACGAATTTTACAACCATCACCGCCTTGAAATCCGCTAATAAATTCTCGCTTAACTATATTACTGCCTTGCATAATCCATTGAGGAACTGGCAATCTATTTGTTTCGGTTTTCTTACCAAATGATACTCCAAGTGCAATCAATAGTGATGGCAATACTCCATTATGGGTTACTGAATATGTGTTATGTATTACGTTATTAAACTCTCTTGACCCATAATTATATTTGCATCTATCAAATCCACACAGTTGAATATCATTTTCAAAATCAATAACATCTGTTTCAGTTCCAAAATCAAAACTACACGCAGTAAATTTACGATTGTTTCTTTCATATATATTAATTGAACCATCTGCCAATATAAAACCAAATATTCTAGCAATGACTGACAGTTTGTAATTGTCTGACATCAAAGGAAGAAGCCCATATTGTTTTAATTTATTCATATGAATAGATAGATAACTTGAGTCTAATCCATAAGATAACAGTTTATTCATAAAATCGGTCTCTGACAGTATGATAGTATTTGTTTGAACTTCTTGGATATTTTTAGTTTGATAAGGAATAATTCCAATTAATGTATCATTTGCAATCATATTGCGAACTTCGCACCATCCGCAAGTAGTCATAAACTTATGGTCTTCGGTTGCCACAATTTCTCGTCCGGAAATGGTTCGAAGTTTGTATATTTTCTTGGTAGTTTCACGCACATAATGATGGGTAACCTTGGTAATTGATGTTTTAAATGTCTCTGGATGAAAACATACAACTTCGTCTCCAACTTTAACATTTTTAATTGGAATTTTAGTGCCATTACTCATCAACACAGTCTCATCGGCATCCAAACACTGATACGTGTTGCGAGGGGCCTGATTGTGTTCCGGGTATGGAATGCACGACGCCAACACGCCAAATATGGTGCTTGGGTGAATTTCACAGTGTGTGTAATTAATTTTGGTCCCGCTTTGCACATAGGAGTCCTTCGTCTTCAGCGCAATCATTGCAAAGTTCTGCTCATCCGGGTCAATGTATTCAATGACCGACTGTTCCAACTTGCAATTGGTCAGCAAGTCGTTCCAAATAAGCTCGCCGGTTTCCAACTTGGCAATAATGTCTTGCGTAATTAAAGCCTTGCCGTCCTTAACACGCAACAGTGGCCGGGTCATGCGTCCGCCGTCATTGCAAATGCGAATTTCCATCATCTTGTAGTCAAACACAACCGCAGTGTAAATATTAATAATACCGCGATACTTCTTGTCCTTCATGTCGTTATACAATTCAATTGGCGTGTCGGTCACACCTACCCAGCATCCATTCACAAACACTTTAACCTTACCATACGTCTCGATGGGTCTTGCGACATTCAGCGACTTAATGTATGGCTCCACATACGTATATAGCGACGAACTATTGGTGGAAATGGTTAAATGCGTCAAAGCACTGATGCTCTTGACCACACCGATGGACTGACCCTCGGGAGTTTCTGCGGGACAATTTGACACAACAAACGACGATGCAACAAACGAATGATTGTCTGACCTGGTTGTAAAATCATACACTGGTTCTGGCTCCACCTCCACAATAGACTCAATTGGCACCGCAACGCAACCGTTGTCTATTGCTTGAACTTCTACACTGTATCCTCTGTTTTGTATTTTTAAATTTTCAATGTGTGCTGCTACCGTTACTCTGCAACCATTGTTATTTTTGAAACCAATGTAGTCGTAAAATTTCAGCATATTATCAGGGGACGGTTCAATAGCAATGTTAAAATACTCAGGAAACATCATTTTATCACCATCCATTGTACGAATTCCAAATTCCATAAACATAGATTTTATTTGTTCAATTTCTTTTGTTGATTTATGTATTAATTTAAGCGATATCTGATTATGATATGATACACACCCATATTCATCCATATATGCAGTCAAGAATGCACGTTTTACTGCCAAAGAAGATGTCAGTATCCATTCTGGAATTGTGTATAATACCATGGATGCCTCTCTTTTTTGTTCGTCGGCACCATTATCATCATGAATTGGTTTAACCATGTGTCTAATAACCACTTTATCACTGGTGCTCAACTCGCCGACCTTTTTCATTTCATACTTTCCAGGCGCAGTTTGAACCAAGAATGGATGGTCCGCAGTTGCCTTAATTGTGCGACCACTAATAGTAGTTATCTTATACAACTTGTCCGGCATATTGGAGAAATATCTATGAATGTCAGAAGGCTCGTCCAGTAGTGAAGTGCGATTTACCGTATTTACCCAGTCTCCATCTCTAATATTCCTAATAGGCTGACTGTCAATGCGATTTGATAGCAATACTTCCGCGTCGCCAGTCAAGCACAAATACCCCCATGTGGTGCCGTGCAACTTGCGCGGGTCAATAAGCTCACCGCTTTTATCAATGGGCGTGTTAATGCGTCGCATGTGCGACAACGTTGCCGCCGTCGTAAGTCGATTCACCACTTGTGCCACACCAACCTTGGAACTATTGCTCTGTTTGATACTGAAATCACCGGTTGCAAGCGCGCGATTGATGCCAGTTTCAATGGTCGTGGTTTTCACCATTTTGCAAATGTTGCCAATGTTAATAATGCTCTCGTAGTCCGCATTGGACCGCCACGCCCCGCCATTGATTTCCTTAATTACATACTTCTGCATCTCTTTCACCAGCTTGTTAAAATAGTTGCGGAACAAGTTGTTCAGCAAAGTGCCAGTCATGTCAATGCGCTTATTTACGTACGAATCGCGGTCATTGGGCTTAATCCAACCCAGCGCGGTTTGAATGAGCTTGTTTGCCATAAATCCAAGGAAATAGATTTTCTGCTGAGGCGTCTTGCAGTGAGGAAACAAGTCGTTGCTTAATACCTCCAACGTAAAATCGCGCTTCTTCTTGGACCCCTGTTCCTTGTCCATGTTCATGGGTGTGTAAGCAACATATGTGGTAATATGCTTGAGCGCTTCATCCTTCGTCATAATTGAATTGGCCTCGATAATCGACGCAGTCAAGAACTCCAACATGTCGGTTTGCTTGGAACAATCCGCGTTCAGCATAATATATTCGCAAATTTCCTTGTCGGATACGACGCCCAGCGCACGAAACACCACAAACAAATCAATGGATTCGCGCACCCTGGGAATAACCACTTTCATCGGGTTCCCGTAGCCGTTGTTTTTGCTGGCAATTTCAATTTCGATTTGCTTGGGCGAAATGCACTTGTAATCGGGCACCGACTTGATTTCCGCATACCAGTCGCACTTGGACGTGTTTTTGCCGTCGTAGCAATACACCAAGTTTTGGGCGGCACGTTCTTGCTGCAACACGGTTTTCTCAGACCCCTTAATAATGAAATAGCCGCCGTGGTCAAACGCGCACTCGCCAACAGCAACAGGATTGATGTGCGAATTTTGAGTTAATACACAAATGGACGACTTCACCATGATGGGAAACTTGCCAATACTAACCTTGGGAATCACGGTTTTCACCTGACGCGGAACGTCGGTCTCCAAGCTGTCACGAATGTGATAGGTAACATTAATATCCACAGTCATATTGGACGCATACGTTACGTTGCGCAACTTGGCTTCCACGGGCATCATTAGCTTGGTGGCACCGTTGTTTTCGTAAATCTGGGGCGGATACATTTTCAAATTGGTAAATGTAATTTCCACCTCCAGTGCATACTTGTTGTCGGTGTCGGGCAATATGTCCTTTTCGGAACGAGCAATTACTGGATTGAACATCTGAATAGTTTGCGGGATTTGGCGATGAATGCAGTCATTGTAAGACTCCAGCTGGTGGCGAACTAGACACGAACTGTGACGACCGTGGAAATAAGACTCAATAATCTTGAATGGCTCTTCGCTGTAATTGCCCAAATGGGCAAGCACGTCAGCACCGGGGTTCGTCATATTGTCCTCAACCATTTTCTTAATCTCTTGTTCCATCAGCTTTTCGTTTTCAACCAAATGCTTGATGGTGTCCTCGTTGAAATCGGGTATACCTTCGGCAAAATTGGATATACCTTCGGGATATTCATCCGGCTCAGGAGGATACTCCGGCTCCATTGGTATAAACTTTTGGGTTGTCATCATGTTTTCGTTTAAATGTATGTTGGTTTGTATGTTATAAGTCCTTAATAGTTATAAATGTTCAATTTTTTATGTTGTTTTCATAAATCCAATAAGGATAAACCTTAATTAGTAACAAATATGTATAAAGATACACCAGAAAATACACATATGAATTCATCCAAGTGTATTGAATTTAATAAATATTTACAAACATGCAAAAAGAAAAGCCATCTCTCATATTATGATTATCAAGCCTTGCTATTATTAACTTCTCTGCAACAAGGATATTTTAGTCCAATACCCAAGTATGACATATGGCAAATTCAACATGAAGTTACAGATGAAATTTATCCGACCAATGTAACCAATGTTGTTCAAGAATTACCCACAGACTTACCGCCAATTCAGAATGTAAGCGATTTATTGCTAGTAATTGACAAATGCCCCTCTATTCAATGCATCAAACCAGAGCTTGAAGCATTAAATGCAATGATTGGAATGCAAAGTGTAAAAAACACTGTGGTAAATCAAATTTTGTATTATGCGCAAAATATGCATGTGGGTTCCGAAGATTATAAACATACGGTAATTATGGGTCCTCCCGGAACGGGTAAGACAGAGATTGCCAAATTACTGGGCTCTATTTTTTCTAAAATCGGAGATACCTTTGGTAAAATCGGAGATACCTTTGGTAAACTAAAACCTGGAAACAAGGACCCCATATTTAAAAAGGCGGTAAGGGCAGACTTGATTGCAGGATATGTGGGACAAACCGCCATCAAAACTAAGGCTCTCATCGAAAAATGCATGGGTGGCGTGTTGTTTATTGATGAGGCATATTCATTTGGTGACGACACGTTTTCCAAAGAATGTGTAGATACTTTATGTGAATCGCTTAGCGCGCACAGAGATAACTTAACTGTTATTATTGCAGGGTATGAAGACAAGTTGCAAACACAGTTTTTCGCGTTGAATCCAGGTCTTGAGTCGCGATTTACGTGGCGTTATACAGTGGATGCATACACGGCCGATGAGTTGCATGATATATTTATGTTGAAGGTAAAACAACAAGGTTGGACTGCAGAGCCGTGCAGAGCCTGGTTTTCGGGAAAAAAAGTATTTACGGGATATGGCAGAGACATGGAGTCGTTGTTGTTTAAAGTAAAAGTCGCACACAGTCGTCGATATTTTTCAGAACGGGGTACCAAAAAGCATATTACATTGGCGGACATGAATGCGGGCTACAAAATGTTTATGGAACATAAGGAGTCCAAATCAAACGAAGTGCAAAAATCACTGTCTATGATGTATGTCTAGAGAAAATAATAATATAAAACATTATTATATCATTATATAAATGAGTGGTGAAGTTCGTGTCATCAAATTTAATGAAGAATTATTTAAAATACCGTCGGGAACCCAACGCAAGCGACCGGACAAACCAATTAAAGTAAAAGCGGCCAAAAAAGTGTCCGACAAAACTTTGCGCAACAGGGTGCTAAATGAAATTCGCAAAAACCAGGAGAAACAATACCATACACTTATGTCGGAACCATCCATAACCGGCAATTCTTCATCAAATGAATTCAATAAAGATTTTGAAGATTCGATGAAATTTATGGATGAAATTGCAAATAAATTTAAGACCGAAGCAAAACACAATGAAACACTTAGGGCAATTCGACAACCTGTATATGAAGAACCTATTATACCAGCAACCGAAACCAATTTAATGCCAGTAGTGTTAGAGAATGTTCCATTGGTTGCAGGGTCAGTATCTATAAAACCGGCACCACCAGTGCCATATGGTTGCATGAAAGTGGGTGGCACATTGCCCACGTACCGAACATACCACAATACATTAAAAGCGTCAGCACCAGTAATAACTCAACCAATTAAAGAAGCGCCGCTGCCGCCACAAACCAATTTAGTAAGTTCAGAGCCGATAGAGCCAATAGCGGAAAAGCCTGTTATTGCTGAACGTATATTATCGCCCACCGAAATTGCCATGCATAAACCAAAACCAATGAAACCTTTGCACAAAAAAGTAAAAAAACTGTTGCGTCGTACGTATCGCGTGGGAAAAGATAAGGTTCGGCCCAGGGTGGGCGTGGTTCTTCCCAATAAAACAATTCGCACAAATATTACGACCAAGGCGTATATGCTTAAACAAACGCCAATTGAAGAAATTCGCAAAACACTGGTTAAAAAAGGGTTTATAAAACATGGGTCCAGTGCGCCCAATGATGTGTTACGTAAAATCTATGAATCTGTGCAAATGATAGGGGGCGAAGTCAGCAACTACAATGCGGACAATTTGTTGTATAACTTTTTTACAGACAAAGAATAGAAGAAACCTGCGGTTATACGGAACCACCTTTTCCAGTCCGCTACGCGGTCATAAGGGTGGTTCTTACGTCCTTTCCAGCCGACCTTTGGTCGGCATAAGGCCACTTCCCTTATACCAAACAACCATAGGTTGTTTGGAGAGTAAGATATTAATGAACAACCATTATGTCCGCTTTGAAAGGAGGGTGCCGGAGGGAACCTTGGTTCCCTTGTAAAATTGAAACTTTACATGCAAAACAAATGTATTGCATATAACAAATAACAACACACTTATCACCATGGAAAAGAAGCTGAACTCCAAGTCTGAACAATTTATTACTTCCTTCAAGGACCAAATTCGCCAAAAGGCAATTGACCTTAATTTTGCAGAGAAGGACAAAATTAATGAGCTGGTTGAATATGTCTATGAGTACGAACGTCTTCAGTTTAACAAGGACGACTTGTCCAAGCGCAAGCGCATTCAAAACGCCATTCCCACTCAAAATCGCTGCAATGCAAAGCGCGCTGATAACAAACAATGCACCAGAAAACGTAAAGACGGTTCCGAGTTTTGTGGCACACATTCCAAGGGGGCTCCTAATGGAATTGCCGACGAAGTGTGTGGAACATGCACCAAGAAACTGGATGTGGTTGCAACCGAAATTATGGGAATTATTTACTATATTGACAAGTTTAACAATGTGTATAAGACGGAGGATATATTGAACAACGTGGTGGACCCGGCAGTCATTGCCAAGTGCCAAATGATTAACGGAAAGCCGTGCATTCCGGAGCTTGGTTTAATATATTAGACACCATTTGTTTTCCCTCGAATACACATAATTACGAACATAAAATTGGTCTCTACCGCACTTTTGAAATTTAAGTTCTTCTCTTATTACTTCGCCTGCGTTATTTTTTACAAATGTACGAATAAGTTTGTATCGCGGCGTATTGTAGCTTTCGCCAATGTTTTTTTTTAAATCCAATATAAGCATGTCATTCATAAATTCTTTGGGCAATTTGATTGTATTCTTTAACATGGCATATCGTGGGTCTGACTTGGGTATTCGATTGTAATATTTGCCGTTAAAAAATGTAACAACGCCAGTGTAATTAATTATTTTATTTACAATTTCAATAGGTAAGCTTTGCGACTGCAAGCTTTGTGACGGTAAGCGAAGCAACTGCATATGCAAGCTTTGTGACGGTAAGCGAAGCGACTGCATATGTAAGCTTTGTGAATACATTACAAATTATGTATTTACACCTTTAAGTTTTATTGATTCTTTCACAACTTCTTCTCTTTTGTCCATAATAAATTTATTTAGCTCAATTGCCTGAGAGATATCGCCTTGATAATATTTGGATAATATTGTCATCAAGTTCTTTTTGGTGATTGGTTTTTTAACATTGGTTTTACAATACATAAGCTTGCCATCCTTTAGTGCAAACTCGTCTATTTGATTTTCTTGCATGGTTTTCATCAAGTTTTGAGATATGTTTTTTAAATTGGTTTTACGTGTGCGCAATTCGGCATTTAATGCGCGAATGTCATTATCTGCTTGAACCCAATCTTTTATTAATTGAACTAGTTCTGCCTTATTGGATGCCATATATAAAATATATCAATACATTGCGGAAAGGTGTAAATAGTTTTATCTATTTATAAAATAAATAATGATGTTTAGTTATAAATCGCGCAAATCAACAACCACATCAAATACGTATTACAATAATCCAACACCAGCATCTTCACAAAATCAACTAATAAATTTTCGATTTGCAACATTGCCTGTTCAAGAAAAACCTCTAATTCAATTGCAACCTAAACCCGCAGATAAAACCGTTCTTCCTAAAATGAAATGGGGAAAACACATATGGACATTTTTTCATACCATGGCGCAAAAAGTCAAACCAGAGTATTTTGATGTTGTAAAAAAAGACTTGTTTAGTTTTATTATTAAAATTTGCAATACATTGCCGTGCCCCATTTGCACGCAACATGCCAGCGAATATATGCGCTCTGTAAATTTTAATAATATTCGAACAAAAGAAGACTTAATTCAAATGTTTTATGTGTTTCACAACGTTGTCAATGCCCGTAAAAACTATGATTTTTTTAAACCAGAGCAGTTGGCAATTTACGAAACCGCCAATACAGTGGTTGTTATTCGCAATTTTATGGTGGCATTTGAAGATAAAACACGTGCATTTAAGTTAATGGCCGACGATATGGCGCGCATGCAAATAGCAAGTCAGTTAAAGTTTTGGCTAAACGCAAATCTAAAATATTTCGACCCCTAGAAGAAACCTACGGTTTCTCCTTGCCACTTCCCTTATACCAAACAACCTACGGTTGTTTGGAGATTTATATTAGTAAATTGTTCTCCGACCAACTTGTTGGTCGGTATAAGGAGGTGGCCGGAGGAACCTTGGTTCCTTCGTAAAAGGATATAAACATATGGTTGCATAATATGTAACTAACAATGTCATTCACAAATATCACACAATGTCGCATATGCAAGTCCGAGTCACTAACTGATGTTATTGACTTAGGAGAACAATATATTACATCCAGGTTCCCCAATCACGGCGATTGGAGCACACCCAAAACCGGGGTTACCCTCTGTTTATGCGGTAATTGCCATTTGCTTCAGTTGCGTCAATCTACCAACCAGGCCGAGTTATATGAACACGAATATGGATATATGTCAGGAATCAGTAACACCATGAAAGAGCATTTGACAGAGTATTGGACCGAAATTCACAAAATTTGCAAGTTTGAATCTGGCGACACTGTTCTAGATATTGGCAGTAATGATGCCACCATGCTGCATATGTATGCGGATAATCTTAGACGCATTGGCGTGGATCCAACTGGCAAACAGTTTGCCGACAAATACACTAATGGCATTGAATTGTTACCCACGTATTTTACTAAGGATAATGTGGAATCCAAGTTCGGTAGTTTAATGTGCAAGCTAATATCGTCGGTATCCATGTTTTACGATTTGCCCGACCCAGTTCAGTTTGCCAAAGACATTAACGCTTGTTTAGACATTAATGGTATTTGGACATGTGAGCAAAGTTACATGCCATTTATGCTTATGCGCAATAGCGTTGATACTATTTGCCACGAGCATTTGGAATATTACTCGTTAAAGCAATTGAAATGGATTGCCGACGAGTCCGGATTCAAAATTGTTCATGTTGGATTCAACGAGTGCAATGGCGGTAGTTTTCGAGTATATTTTGCCAAGCGAGAATCAACCGCATATAGCGAAAACAAGCTGTTAATTGATACCATTGTTGAAACCGAAGATGCTAAAAAACTTGACCAACCCCAAACCTACATTCATTTTTTGGAGGATTGCAAGGCCCAAACCCAAAAGCTAACCATGTTAATTGACGCCATTAATGCAAGTGGCGAAAAGGTGTATGTGTATGGCGCATCTACCAAGGGTAATTGTTTGCTTCAGTTTGCTAACCTGGGACCCGACAAAATGCCGTTTGCCGTGGAGCGCAATTTAAATAAAGTGGGCAAAATTACTAGCACTGGCATTCCTATCATTAGCGAGGAAACCATGCGCAAAAAGCCTCCCAAGTTTTTACTGGTATTGCCGTGGCATTTTGCGGATGAAATTGTGGTTAGAGAAGACGAGTATTTGGAGGGAGGCGGGCAGTTTATTTTTCCTTTTCCAACTATCAATGTGTATAGTAAGCAAAAGAAAATTCTCATTACTGGCTCTACGGGGTTTATTGGCAGCGAATTGGTGGAACAACTGGGCAGCATTTATTCATTGTACGGCATTAATCGCAACATGAAAAAACAAATTAACGTAACTAATTTCGTTTGCGACGTCAATGACGCCTATAATTTGGACCAAATTATTTCCACCGTTAAACCAGATGCCATTATTCATTTGGCCGGCATTAGCAGCTCCATTTATGCTAACGAACATTGTTTGGAAACATTAATCACCAATGGCATGAGTACTGCCGTTATTTGCGACATTATTGAGCGCCACCGGTTAAATACCCGTTTAGTAAATGCATCCAGTAGTGAAATTTACAAGGGACATAAGCATTATATTGTTACCGACGATGACACGCACATGCATCACACGCACCCATATTCCATTGCCAAAACCATGGGTCACAATGTGGTAAAATATTATCGCGAAGGCGGGTTTCATTTTAGTAATGCCATTATTTTTACCACGGAAAGCAAAACCAAGGGGACCAAGTTTTTACTGAATAAAGTTGCCGAACATGTTGCCGAAAATGGACTTGAACCTATTAAGCTTGGTATTCTTACGTCGTCGAGAGATATGCTGCATGTAAGCGATGTGGCAAGGGCGTTACATTATATTGTAAAATCTAACACACCAGATGATTACATTGTGAGTCGAGGTTCTAACATATTGGTAAAAGACTTGGTTGAAATGATATACACCAATTTTGGATACAAGTTTTCAAATAACTTGGTGGAAACGTCGGAGCTTTACGAAGAGGAGTGTCATATTCAAGGACGCGGGACCAAACTTGCTGCACTTGGATGGACACCGATGGTTAGTATTAAAGAAATTATTCAGGAAATTTGCAATGATAAAAAACTAAAAAAAGCACAAACCAATAAATAATATGATACTTAAATGTATATAAAATATAATATTTAATATGACAATGAACACAAATTGTTATATTAAGGTCAGTGTCGGCGAATTGGTTGATAAATATAGTATATTGGATATAAAACGTGAGCGCATTCATGACCCATGTAAATTAATATGCATTCATAATGAACTTGACGCACTTAACAGTGCTTTGCAATATATTCAAATGTATAGTAAATACTATGAGCAATTAAAACGTGTGAATACAAAAATTTGGGACTTAACCGACATTGTAAAACAACTGGATACAAAACATCGTTTGTTTTCAATAGTGAGCAATGAAATATTTGAACTTAATCAATGCAGATTCCGAATCAAAAAGTATTTTAATGATTTGTTTTCATCCGATATTAAAGAGCAAAAAAGTTATAGCGATAAAGTTTGCACGGTTCTTAATCCAGAATCAGATTTAAATGCTTTATTCGATATTTG
>JACCDP010626756.1_pt1 | contig 18482 bp, 20 predicted proteins | sample 7445841 | NCBI WGS metagenome assembly JACCDP01 (sample SAMN15323441, study PRJNA562643) | freshwater metagenome | isolation source: river surface water | place: USA:Blue River Watershed | collected 2017-08-17
ATAATTCAATGAAAGGAATATCTTTATTGAATTTGTAGGGAACGATACGAATTTGATGTTTCCCTGGAGTTGGCTTCCAAAGTGAATCTGATTTTTTGGAAGTGTTTTGTAACGAGTTGAATCTCGATAGGGCAAGTTTAATGTCCATTTTTTTACGTTTTAAAGTTAATAATTAAGTTTAATGTTTAAGGTTTTATCGCGATATCCTCTATATCTAAATATAACCTTTTTCCATTTTGTTTCACAAATATACAATATTTTTTGGTATTTTCCAAATTTATTTTGCCCATTTTCCTCTACTCACAATTTGTGCAATAATACCATATACCGATAAATCTTCATATGTATCTTGAACCGATTCTCCCACCTCATCTGGCTGTCCTAAAACTACCAATTGTTTTAATCGTTGTACTTTATCATTGATTCTGAACCAAAGACCTGTGAGTGATAGTTTAATATCTTCTTTGGTTTGTAATGGTGTTCCTACTGAAATGTTACCGGGTCCATAATTCCTTTGTTTCTTACAAAAGGTTTCATACATTTCAGATTGAATCTTTTTGAACTCTTCCATCATTTGTGGAAATTCTCTTTCGCAAAATTCTCTTGCGGTTTCTTCTTTAATTTCTGGCATAACTTATTTTTTTAATCCCCACTTTTTGTTTAAATAATCATAATAACGTTGTGTTTTATTTCCATTGTAAAGGAAATATACTAAATGGATATCAATCCAAAATTCGATTTTTTTTAGTAACTTTTTCATTTTTCTTATTTAGTTTTTCTTTTAGTTTCATTATTAACGCACAACTTTCATATTCTTCATATTCAACGAGAATTTTTAAATGCTCATCTAATAATCCAGAGAATTCTTTTTTCTTAATTGATAATGTGATAACAATTAAATCCTTAACAATTACTTTTGCAAAATCTATTTTTTGTTTTCGATTGGACATACCATATTCAATACCATTTACTATGGCTTTTGAAATTTCCAATCTATGTTCATTGAATAGATTGATAGGATTTTTAATGTGAATTTCGATAGGTTGGTATGCTTCCTTCATACCACAAATATAAGAAAATTATTTTAATATTCCAAACTTTCTTCCGAAGAATTTGTTTTTAAGTTTTTATAAACTTTTGTAGGAATTTTCTTATATCCTAAATTTGAAGTTGTGAGTATGCAATTTCTGAATTCTTCCCAATCAATCATATAAGAGTTATCTAACATACCACCAGTCTTTGATTTAACTACTTCGTTTAAAGCATTGATTGTGTATATTGTATTTGATTGCTTTTTTCTATGTACAAGAATAGTTTTCCAATTAGAATCTATCGGTGCAGTTCCTTTTTCAATATTAAATGTGATAAATAATTCAGTATCTATCAATTTACTTTCTAATACAAATACATTCGGATTTACTAATGTGTAATTACTCATTATAAAATCCAATGAAGTTTCTAATTCATTTTTATATGTAAACAAACATAAAAGTTGTGTATTCATTTCTTATATTCTCTTTTTTTCATTATGGAATCTTCCTGCTCCTGGGTTTCTACTTCTTCCTTCTAAATCAAATCCAATGTTAAATTCGGGCTTAGGATATGCCAATATATCAATACCATCCGAACTATCTATTAAAATCTTATGTGCTTTTACTAATTTTGCACCACCTCTATCTTCTTTTTGAGATAATACAGAATCATTTGAAAAATCTTGCACATCTACATTTGTATTATATGCTTCATGTGCCAATTCAGTAAATATATATCTGGATTCCAATCTTAATCTCAATGTATCTACAACATTTTGGCTAACATCCAATCCTGCTTTCTGTCTTTCTAAAATTACTTTTGCAAGTGCACTTGTAACTTTACTAGCACCTTTACCTCCTTTTTTCAATTCATCTTCAATTTGCTTAATAAATTGAGGAGTTACATTTAATTGTAAAGCTCTTTGCTTTAAATATTGTTGGTATTCGCTATTTAATTTTTGATGTTCTTTTAACGGACTATCTAATTTTAATTCAAATGGTTTACCATGTGATTCTGATAATTCTATAACACCTTTTTTAATTAAACCTTTTGTGTCATTTTTGTAAGTAGATTTTCTAGCTTTAGAACCCAATCCACTAGCTCCTCCTACACCTTTCTTAACGCTTCTACCATCTAATGTTACAATTCTATTTTCACCCTTTCCGTTTGAAACAGTAATAACATCGACTGTTTCCAATGTTGTACTTTGTGGTAATAATGCACACTTACCATTTTGAGTTCCCCTACCATTATCGTGCATTTCTCTTATAGCCACAAATACTTCGGCGTAATTTGCCCAACCTTCCTTCAAAGATGGTTCTCCTTCGTGGTTTGCTATATTAGATAGAATTCTTTCAAATTCGTTTGACCACTCTTGTGGATTTTGATTAGGGTCTTTTTTTGAAAAATTGGATAATTGATTAATCATACCCAATGTTTCATTATCTGTTATAAGTGCTTTATCCGCCAATGCTTTGAATCTATTTGCCATTCCAGCGATAGATTCTTTGATTACAATTACTCTATTTTCAGGTGTATCCGGAATAGTACCACTATCCATATCAATGAAATCTAAATCGCCGGCTTTGATTTTTTCAGCGTATTCATCCATTGTTCTATTATTCTTTTCTATCTTCTTTCTTTCGGTTTCCGTTTTAGCCGTTTTAGGGTCTATTCTAACGATATTAAGTCCACCTATTTTAACAGATTGTACTATTCCATCGTTTGTTTCTTTAACCTGACTAGCATCTTTTAAAAGTTTAGTCTTACCATCTTTACCAACATATGTTTGGTTTGCAGTTGAAAGTTTACCACCAAATGTAGATGGTGATAATTCAGCCATACCGTTTGCTCTAACAAATTTACCAAATGCACCATGTATAGGATTAGATGAATCCTTTGCTCCAACATATATTCTTATTCTAGCAGTTGGTCCCTGACTCTTAAAATTACCCGGTTGCTTAGCTAAATAGAATTTAGTAGCATTTGGATTATTTTCAGTTGGTTCAGCTACTCTAATATATTGAGCGGTTAATTTTTGTTCTGAAGGATTTAATTTTTGCCCATTAAACAATTTCTCAAGCAATGCTTTAACTTGCTTATGTTCAGCTGCATGCTGATTTCCACTCATTTTTGAAAGCTTATCAAAAGTATCTAATATAGATTTTTGAGTTTGGATTGTATTGTTTAATTGCTTTTCGGTATTTTTATTTGCCGGCATTCCTGCAACTATATCGGAAAACTTACCCGTTGATTGTGATGGGGTTGGTTCATCCTTTACTTTAGTAGTAGGTACTTTCATTGGAGTAGATGGTTCAAAAACTTTTCCACCCTTATCTTTACCGAAAATATTTTGTTTTGGTTCATCAGGTTGTTTTGGTTTTTCCATCGTACCATATTTACCTTTTGAACTATCGATAAATGTTTCAAAATCATTCATCGCTTGTATGTGTGCCGAATCATTTTCTTTACCCTGATATCCATAATTAATAGCAGTTGTAAATGATACTTCGCCACCCTTTGATGTTTTATATTTTTTATTTTTAAACTTCTCAGCTGCCGCTTCTAATCCAGCATCACCTTTCTTTGGAGAAGCTTCATTTAAATAAGAAAAATACACTCTCGCTTTTTGTGCAAGATGTGCTGCATCGGATATACCATTCTCTCTTAAAATATCAATTAAATGATTAGTATGAGATTCTTTGTTTAAATCAGGTATTCCGCCCTCTACTCTATAACTTAATTCTAATAAGATTTCTTTGAAATTTGGAATCATTATTCTATTGCGTGTTTATTCTTATATAATTATATCATATAAATATAATTTTTTAATCTATTCCAACTAAATTACCATAATTAGTTCCTTCTTCCACTTTGACAGGGAATCCACCCATTTCCATTGCTTCTTTTACTGAACTAATAATCACATCTCTTTCAATTGGATGTAGGTCAATTAAGAACGCATCATATGTATATAAAATCGGTTTACTCATCTTTCCCTCAAAACAATCAAAGATGGATTTCATCTTCATATAGTTCACTTCAGTTTCCAACGCTTGTAACAAATAGTTAAATACCTTTTGTTCAGTCGCCCCTTCGATTCTACTAAAATGAATTTCCCTCTTATATAGAGGAGTCGTTAAACGACCGGAAATTACGAACTTTTGGTAAACGGATTTGATATATTCATCCACCTTTTGAAAAAACGGAATCCTTCGAGCCGTATCATCTAACCCCCCATAAAGATAACGGAATGTAATCCCTTTGGAAGTTTCGTAATCCGTACCATAGATGTCGGCAAAATATTGGTGAGCCGATATGTTTGTTGGAAGTTTGTACCCTATTAATCCCGCTATCAATCGTAAGTGATAAGACTCATAATCGAATTGTAAGAGAGTTCCGTTTGGATTCCTACTAACAAAACATTCCCTACTCCCATCCGATTTGTTTAAGGCAGAATAGTTTACATTTAAATGCCTATTCGAAGGTCTACCCGTTATTGTATATGGATTGTATTGTGTGTACACCAATCCTCTTTTGAGATAAGACGCATCAAAATTAAAACTATCAATAAATTTTTCTTCTTCGACTTTCACCCCCGCCCCCTCCAGCCTCCCTAATGTTCGGATAGCTGATGAATAGTTTACATCCCAATCATTTATATGATTTATTGTCGGTATTGTTTTTAATATACCATACCACTTCATTAGAGGTACACAATCATTTAATTCTTTAAAATCAATTCTATACCCCCTATAAACCGATTCTACGAATTCATCAAATACAAATGGTTTTCCATATGATTCGAAATAAACCCATTCATAATCAAGTCCCAATTTGCTTATATATCTACTTCCTAATACTTTTGTTGTATCAGTAATAAAGATATTCAAATCAAACTTATCGATTTTCTTTGCATCAATATGATTGAAATTAATTATACCATCGTTTCCATTTGTTTCTCTATAATATACAAATGATATACGACTGGTCAATGGATGTGCTTTTCGAGAACTCCATACGGGAATTATCAAATCAATTGTTGGATTTGATTTGACAAAAAAATGTAGGGTAGATTTAGTTTCTATTAAATTCATACCCTACAAATATACAAAAAATATTTTAATTATCCAAATTATTCTCCCCAATGTTTTTGACGAAGTTCGTACATATCAATTGGTTCTCTTTTCATATGACCACCTTGATTAAAATATGCACCTTTCTTCAAATATCCACCTAAGAAGTTTCTTCTGAATCTATTAGAGTTATTTGGTTCTGAACCATGTACACAATGCGAATGCAATAATACCACTTGTCCTTTTTGCAAATAACCTTCTACTTTACGGAAATCATGTCCCTCTGGCATAACACATGGTTTACCTCTTTCGTTTCTCCAAAATGTTGGATTTGTTTTTGTTCTTTCCTCATCCACTTCAATTGGTAAAACAGGCAATCTATGAGAACCCTCATAGTTCCATACTGCTCCATTTTCTTTATCGTGATTATCTAATGCCAATGCGGTATTAATGATTTCATTGTGTCCACATCCTGTGTAGAAAGCGTTTTGATGTTGGTCTCTGCCCAATTGTCCTGGTGGTTTAAAATATGACCAAGTTTGTAATCCAACAACCTCTCCTTTCATAAGAAATTCACATGCTTCCAAAACTTTTGGATGTGCAAATAATTTTTCTAATTTTGGTGAAATTTTATGTGGATATGCAAACGGGTCCCACTCACCCCAATCATCTCCATTTTCTTTTGTAGTCTTAGAACGTTCTTGTCTTAATCGTTCCAATTCTTCGTTGATTTCATCACACTCTTCTTCAGTAAGAAGTTGTAATACTGTCCAACCTCTATACCTCCAATCGAAGGTCATTTGTTGGATTTCGGATTCATTTAAATGTTTGATTTCTGCCATAACTTAATTTAGTTTATATATAAATATATATAAATTTTTCTACAAAAACAAATAAAATATTAGTGATTTATATCACTTATGGAACTGAAGTAGATTGGGTAAATATAAACCTAAATTTTTAATCTTCGAAGATGTTATAGCAATTGATGCACTATTTGATGAATATACACCCATATCAGTTATTTTACCAGAATTCGAATATACAACATCTTTTGGCCCCGATATTCTCCATCGCATTGTAGCGGTTATCCAATATGGATTATGTGTCAATGATTCGTATTCGGATTCATTTATTTCATACACAAATCCATTTACATCATTTGCTCTTTGGCAAAAATATCTATCAATACTGCCATAATCATAATCGTTTAAAGATGGTAATGGTACAAATGTTTTTGGAGTTTGTAATGAATGTAGTTCCTTATCTTTAATTAAATCATTATACATACTAATAATTATTTTTTAGAATTTGCTTTTTCAATATCAATTCTATACCCAGCCTCAATAGTAGTTTTCCAACCATTATCATCTATTCCCTGCTTAACATTCGTTATTTGAAAATACCCATTTCTATTGTAAATTTCAGGTATACCTTCTATATTAAAATATTCTCCACAACTAAATCCACTAATTCCATCTATTGCTAAGGAAATATCTAAATAGGTTAATGCAGAACCTTGTTCCTCTTTACCAATAACATTTTGAATAACTCCTTTATCTAAAAAGATATATGTTTTTATTTTAGAAGAATTATTAACAATTGTTTTAAATTTAACCGATTTATCTTTTATCAATTCCGCTAAATCCGTTGGCTGCTTATCTACTTCTTCATCTTCAGCGGGTGGTGTCGTACTACCTACATTTGCATTTTTTTCTTTTTCTTTTGCGTTTTTCGCAGATTCTATAACAATTTCTTTATTTATTTCGTTTACAGAAAACCATCCTTCTGAATTTTTTGCATACGATAAATCAAATAATTTATAAGCTCCCTCATTTAATTGAGCATTTGTAGAATTATCCAGTTCACCGCCACGCATTATACTATCTAAATTCAATTGAGATTGATACATAGCTTGCGCCTGTGCCAATGTACTCAATTCCATATTAAAGCTAAATTCTTTCAATATTGAATTTGGTCCAATTTTAAATTTATATGTATCTTTAGATGATGTAGTTGGTGGATTCAATCCTTTTAATTTATAATCAATTATTGATAAACTTTTTAATGCATGCGTTGCATCATCGGTTTGAGACATTAATTCCATCTTACATAATCCAAATGTGTTCTCATTAACAATTGCTAAAATGTTATTAATAAAATCAGCTTGGGTAGCTGATTGGTTATATGCATTTAAAACGGAATTATAATTTAAGAATACATTTAGTAAATTACCATATTTTTCATTCTCAACTAATTTATATTCTACACCATTGTTATCATATATAGTTTTGGTAGATATATTAAATTCTTTACCATTTACTTTACATTCTTGTATATTCTTAGAACCGGTAACCAATAGTAATTCATTTTCTTTTCCCTTTTGTGTATTTCTTTTAAATTCGGGAATATATGTTGGTATAATCAAATCTTCTGATGTAGAACACATATATTTATGCGAATTCATTGGAATTATAGGTTTTGTTTTTGCTTTATCTTCGTAATAATAAACTAATTTAGATTTATCAAATTTAAATACTTGAGATAATGTCAATAATTCTAATGCAAATTTGAAAGATATATATGGAGTATAAGATACTGTTTTATCTTTTTCTTGCTGATTAATCATACCCCAATTAAAAAATTCTTTTTCCCAATCTTTTTGACTATAATTTGTTATTACATTTGGTAAATTAAAATCTGCATAAATTTTATTTAACCAACTTTGATATGGAGCTGCTTGTGTATCTTTCTTTGCTTGAGCCGATTTACCTGTACTTTGTTTTAATGGTATCCATAGTTGTAATTCATTTCCGGCTGATATTTCTAAATCAATATCATATGTACCATCTTCCGATGGAGAATATGTAAAATTGGTAACTTTACCAACCATATAATCAAAATTATAATCAGTATCCTTTAATGCTGATAAATAATTTGCTTTAGATTCTTTGTATTTTGTAAAATAACTCGCAACTTCAGATTTATATTCATCATATGGTTTTTTAGATAATAAATACCCATCTATTGTTGTTTTTAAAACCAAATCAGTATTCCAACCATATTCTAAAACTACTGGCATTGAAGGTCTTAAAAAGAAAAGGTCAAACATTTCCAATTGCTTTAAACTCATAACCTTAATTTTTATATTGGCTGATTTTAAAGTATTATTTCCACCATCTGTATCTATCTCTACCGATTGTATTATAGGTGTTGATATTCTTTTACCACTTTCACCTGTGATTTTTATTTGTTTGCCATTTAAATCATATCCCAAAATAGTTTCGGCTGTTTGGTACATCATACCAAATGAAGTTTGATTTGTTATGACACATCCTTTATATGCATTACTATCGTATGCACCATCTTTTATAGATTTTAATATATTTTCGGATTTATTTGTTACAACCGCACCGGATGATAATATAACAAACGGAGATAATTTATGATTGCTTAAATCATGCGATTCTCTATTAGTTAATTTTGTTTTAATTTCGGGTTTTAATGGTGCTACAAATGGAAACGGCATCTATTATCTATTTATCTTTTCTAAATCATTTAAAATTTGAGATAAATTAGATGGGATTCTTAATTGTACACCTTCTCCAATGTAGAGAGATGCGTTATTTAAATTATTAGCCACAGCTATAACCCACCACAAACTTTTATCTCCGTAATATTTATGAGCCAATAAATCCAATCTATCGCTCGATTCTGAAATAATATACATATCATTATCAGTTGGATTTATTTTAGGATATATCACACTTCCCAAATATCTTTTTTTGGTATCTTTTTCAGTTTGTATTTTTGAATATGTATATCTACTTGCCATTATTTCTTAATAGTGTATTTATCGTTTTGATTTAATCCATCAAAATCATATTTGTAAACCTTTGTATTATTTGATGTATCTATTTTATGGTTTTCAATAATTTTAAGACTGATTGCTACATTTACAACAGATGGATACATAAAGTTTTCATCGTTATTATCGGTTTCAAAATCATTTTTCTCTTCTACTTCCCAATCAAATTTATTGTATCCCATTTTTGGCCAAGAAATATTATCATCTATTGTAAACGATAAAGATTCTAATATAGTTGGCATATTCTTATATAAAGAACCCATACTAAATTTTACAATGTTTGGTGCAATTGAATATTGTGATTCTTTATCATCACCAAAAGTAATTGTTTTTATGGTTGTATCTGGGAATGTCAATGATTTTAAATAATTTATTTTTTTAATCATTACATCCTTCTCTTTTGAAGTGATATAATATAATTTTAAATTAAATTTAATAGTTCTTTCGACTCCGATAAATCTATTAACTTTAAATGGTGAACCTATGTATCTGAAATTGGTCCATTCCGATTGTATATCTTCACTTATTCCGGTAACAGACCCTATAAATGGTACATTGAAATCCACATTTAACATATCATCTATAATCTTACCAAAAGTAACAACAATATGTCCGTTTTTTTCTGCCTTCTTTAATTCATCATCTGTAATTTTATCAGCATTATTTATTATATATTGACCATCTTCCCAATACGCACCATTGTCACCAAATCCCAAATCTCTTTTTTGTAATTTACCTTCTTTATTTTTATAGTATTCCGAAAATTTCTTATCATTTTTTATTAATTTTCCATTTTCAGCATTTCCATATTTTACACCATATGTGTTTTCAGGCGAACCTTCTAATTGTTTTTTGATATTTTTTAAACCACCTTTAGTAACTGCTTTAATTGCAGCGTTAGCTAATACGCCACCAACAGTTGAACCTCCATTTTTAATTTGTGCAAATAAAGAAGATGGTGATGGGGATTGTTTTATATAATATTGGTCTCCACTTTTAATTGCGTTCTTTAAACCTTGCTGTGTTTTGAATAAACTTATAGGTTTACTAAATGGAGTATTGTTTTTAAATATAGTATCAGATACTCTATTTGCGTTACCACCCCAAGCACCACCAATTTGATTTCCTATCAAATCAGCTAACGCATTTGGAGAAGATGCAAGTAATGCAGCACCTCTAGGTGGATTTATGAATCCCCTACTTTCGATAAAGATTTTACCAGTCTTTCCGTAAACTTCGGTTTCTTTTTGTTTAAATAAATCTTTAAGAGTTGCCATTTATAGATGTATATGTTTACTATAAATATTCGCAATATAAATTATTGGATTATTGCGTTCTAGCTACTGCGTAATTTCTACGGGCTTGATTTAATAATGTATTGTTTAATACTTTACCATTTATATTAACGCTTGTATCTTTTGCCGTATTTTCACTTATTTGTTGTAAAAATTGTGCGTTTACACCCAACAATGTAACCAATTCTTGGTTCAATTTTGTATTGTATTGAGTTTCCGTCAATGTTACTCTTGCTTTTTCAACAGCCAATCTTTGTGCTTCAACTTGCTTTTTTCCGGTTTCTTTAACGGCATCTACTGTTGGTTTTGATTCTTTTTTAATAGCTTCGGGCTTTTTGGTTTCTGAACCAGGTACTCCTCCAAATGCACCCATATCCCTTGCAGCAAGTGCAGCATCAATACCTACGGAAGCAGCCGTTCCTACGCCTGGAATTGTACCAGCTGCGCCCGATGCTAACTCTAATCCAGCTCCTGCAAAATCACCTGCCATCGCTCTTTGTCCGGCAAACAATAAACCAGCACCTAAACCCAAAAGTGGGATTTTTTTAAGTAAAGATTTTCCTAATGCTTTACCAGCCGTTTTTGCTACCACTTTTTCAGCTACTTTTGCAGTAGTTTTTTCAACTGCTTTTGCAGTAGTTTTTTCAGCTGCTTTAACTGCTGTCTTTTCGGCTACTTTAGCTGTTGTTTTTGATGCAACTTTTGGTGCAACTTTTTCACTCGTTTTGAAAAGATTACCTAACCCTTTGAAAAGTGAACCACCTTTACTAGCCAAATATGTTGTAACAAGACCAACTACAATCCCTATCAATGCAGTTGTAAGCATTGTTTCGGCATTCTTTTTAAATTCTTCTTGTTTTATTTGATTCATCTTGTCGGCTATGTTACCAACATTATTTATAATGGCATCTTGCCTTTGTTGTTCTTTTTCAGCTTGTAATGCAATTGATTTCAATTCAGTTGCTGCTGATATCATTGCGTTTGCCGCTGCTAATCCAGATTCGGCAGCCTGTTTACTTGCTAAATATGTTTTATTACCAGCTTCAGTACTTCCTTCTTTTAAATTACCACCGGTAGTACCACTTCTTTCTGATATTTTTTGTATAGAATTTAAATCCATCCCACCCAAAGCTTGTTGCAAAGCTTGTTGTTGGAACATATTCATATCTTTTGGATTTAATCCCTGTGCCTTAAGCGCTTTCATCGCACCTTCTTGGTCACCGCTCATAAATTTAGAACGAACTTCCGAAAGGTTTACATTTTTACCAAGCATTGCTGATAAACTCATTTCGGCTTTGATACTATCCTTATAGTTCAATACCATACTTTGTCCAGCCTTTGCAACTTCATTAAAACTAACACCTAATGATTTAGCGTATATTACTTGCTTAGCTAATTGACTTGTACTTCTTATTTGATAACTTATTGCATCTTTAGAAGCTTCTGCGATTTCAGTCATAGCACCTGCTAAATTTACCCCCGCTTTAGAAGCCATACTTCTAACACCTTCTTGTAAATTTAACGCAGTTGTTGCACTAATACCATCCAACCTTTGAAAAATATCATTTATTTGTGCAATATTATCAACGGATTGACCGGTACGCTGAGCCATTATACTCATATCAGCGCCCATTTTTCCGGTTGGCATTTTACCTGTTGCATCAGCTGCGCTTTGCATTGCCTCCGCTATTTGGTCTGCACTAATTCCTGCTAATTGCAATTGAGCTGCTCCATACCCAACACTTCCTAATTTATTACCAAATAATGCGGTCTTAGATGCAGCTTGAAATTGTGCACCCATTTGTTGTAAGGATGCGTTGAATTGAAGCATTGCTTCTTCCATAACAAAGTTTCGTTTTCCGAAACCTTTCATACCCATATCAACCTTTTGGTTAATTTGGTCTATCTCTCCTTGTAATCCTGCTATATTTTTATCATAACCGGCAATTGTACCAAGCTTATCACCAATTAATCCATAATTGTAAGCCATACCAGCTAATACACCAGCAGCAGCTCCTAATGCAGCTGCTAATCCTTTACCACCATTTGCAGCACTTTTAAGTACATCACCTAATTCTCTAACGCCTTCAACTCCACTCCCACCAATATCATCTACAATCGATTCTATTTTTTCTATTTTCTTAGTACTTTTTTCTGCCGCATCTGCAAATGCCAATAATTCTTTATTACTTTTTACAAGAGTATCATATGTTCTCTTAGCTGATTTATTGCTTGTATCAATTTGGCTTACAACTTCTTTAAAGTTATCTCTAGCCCTTATAATAAGTGAATTATATTCTTTTTGAGTTATTTCACGCTTTTTCAATTGTAAAGCGGCATCTGTAATACTTTTCTTTGAGTCTTTATAAGCTTGTGCAGCTTTTTCTATTTGTCTCCTATGCTTATCTTCTAAATCAGTAGCTTGCTCAATTTTATCCGCAATACTATTTACTAAAAGTTTTGAGTCTTTTAGATTTGTTTTGATTCGTTTGTAAATATCGTTCTGCTTACCTAATTGATTTGTAATACTATTAAGAGATAATTCGTAATCTTCGAAATCTCTCAACGATGATGCATCGAATCCATCAGTATTTGGAGTTTTTTTAGCCATTAGTATTGGAAATCAGTTATTTAATTATCAAACTGCTTTAATCTTTTATCCAAATCTTTGGTAGATATACCACTTGCTTTTAAATCGGCTCTAGCAGCACGCAAAGCAGCTTCCATATATTTATCGACTTTATCCCAAGCTTTAGCAGAAGCAGGGTCTTTTTGTTTTATATTTGATAAAAATCTATCACTTTGATTTTCAGCTTTTGATTTTATAAATAAAGATAGTAATTTATCAATTACTGTATTTTCCGATAATATATTTTTAGACATAGTTAAAGTATTATATTCTGAATATAAATATTACTTTCTTATAGTTTTAGATGATTTAGAAGAATTGTTTACTTTTTCTATTTGTTCTTTTTCTTCACTCTTTGCTTTAAGAAGTTCTCTCCAATAAAATTCTCTTAATTTAATGGGCATAAAATAGACATCATGCCAATTGAATCCACCATTAGCATAATACATCATTTGAAATATTTTTTGATGTAATGTTAGGGAATAGTTACTCGGAAGGGTAAAAAAAGTCTACCCCAAACGGGATACGAAGAGCCTCCTTCTCTCCGGTGAATGGCGATTCGTAATCAAATGTTAAATCCAAATCTGGAGTTATTCTTCCTATTTCTTTTCTTAATGCTTTAGAATCACCTGCTAATAATCTGTTTGATACAAAATTATTGATATATCCCATATCTCTATTTCCATCAACTTCAACGATTATTCTTCTATATCTCGTAGTTATTTCATTACTTTGTTTTGTAATTTTTTCAGAAGCTTCTATATCTCTACTAATTGCCAATTCATCGCCATGCGTTAATAATTTAAACTTAATTGGTGTTTTTGAAATTGGTAAAATAAAATCATATTCATTTTTTCTATTCAATAAAGAATAATCAATATCTTTTATTTTTATCTTAGATAAGTCAATTGTAACATCTACTTGCTCACCTTCTTCCGGGTCATTAACTTTTATTTCATATTCTGGTCCAAATGCCAATACTCTAGATGAAACTAAAATAGCATTTTTATCACCTATAACTAAATCTTCCGGCTTTACACCTTGCTCTATGATTATGGATTCTAATAATTTATCAATATGAATACCTTTACGAATTAAATTAGTAGAAGTAAGAATATCCTCTTCCTTAGCTGTCATTAGTTTAATCGTAAGTTCACCTTTAGATAATGGATGCGATTCTGCATAACATAATCCTTTAGATGGTAAACTGATAACTTCTGTTGGGAATGGATACGATGTTTGTTGTGGTTGTTGGGTATTTCCCAATCCTCTTGTAACTTGTTGTTCGAAATTTTGTTCCATAATTATAACTTAATGTTTATATATAAGTATATATAAAACAAAAAAGCAGTGAAGAAATTCTCCACTGCTTTATTTTTCAATATTATAAAAATTCTAATACCAATCTTTTGCTTGGTAGCAATCTACATTGGCATATACTTTAATAATTCTATCTCCTTCTTTTTTGTGATTAGATAAGTATTCAAAATATTCTTCCTCACTATGTAAGGGAAAATCCATATGCCACCCTTCTGAATTAACTATCTCTACACGCACATTTTTATATTTCTCAATATAACCAGTAAGTTTTTCAGAACGATATTCAGTAGTAGTTTTAAATGTGAATTCAAACCCATAGAATTCATTCATTTCTTTAATTACTTCTTCTTCCATTTTTAAACGGTCAGCAAGTACTTCAACATCATAAGAATCGTATAACATATTTTTAAAGTTTAAAGTTTAACATTAACACACCAAATCACCATTCATTCTACGATTTAACAACTCAGCTTTGGCAAGGTCAAACTTAACCATACTAATCAAGTCTCTTTCCCAATACTCTATATTCAATTCAAAAGGAGAAACTCCCAAATGAAGAGCACGACTCTCTACGAAGTTACAATACTCATTAACACTCATACCACGCACATCAATTAAATTATTCATATATCTTAATTTTTATTACATAGTAAAGGTAATACATTCTGCTATAAAAGTCAAATCTTTTGTAAAATATTTTTAAAATTTAGAATTATTCTAAATAAGACATAAAAAAAGAGGATAGAAAATCTATCCTCTTTTAAAAATTACTATTTTAAAGTTTAAACAATTCAGAAATTAGTATTCTAAAATTGCGTAATCATAGCTTAAAGTTAATTCTATTGTTACGGGGTCATTTGTACTCCAATCTAATTGTCCGAAGTTTGCTGATTGAATAAATGCACCTTTTAAAGTCCATTGCTCAACCTTATCACCAACTGGTCCTAATAGATAGAATGTTACATCTTTCTTATAGAAAGCTGCGTATCCATCTCTACCTGTCACAGATTCGTGTGCAGTTCTTACCCACTCCATTACGGCTTGTGCACCTGATGGTACAATTGGGTCGTAAAGAGTGATAGTTACATCATCCCAAGTTGTTTTACCTTTTATTTTTCTTTGTACGTTGATATGGTCTAATACAACTGGTTCCGATGTTACAGTAGGTCTATTGATAGCCTTTACCATATATGATTTTATACCATCAACCTCCATTATAAATCTATTGGCTAACTTTGGTTCAAAGTTGGTATAAAACATTTTATCAAACTCTAATACTTCTGGCATTTTATTCTCTATTTAAGTTATTTCTTATAAATATTTGTTTTTGAAATTATCCGTTAAAAGCTGCCCCAGTTGGTAAGATGTTGAAATCAATTTGAATGAATTCAGCTGTCTTAGTTGGTTGTAAGTAGATAGCCCCTTTAAGGATATTTCTATCGATTACATCTGGTGTATTGTTTGTTTCATCCATTACTACTCTGAATGCGTACAAACCTTGTCTTTGTTGGATTGATTCTAAATATGGATTTACAATATTTAAGAATCTATTTCTTGTTTCTGAACTATTTTGTTCGAACACTAAATATCTCGATGTAGAAGCGATATATTTTCTTACAGTCAATAATAATCTTCTTACATTGATTCTATCTAATGCTGATGGTTTATCTTGTAATGTTTTTTGTCCGAATACTACAATACCTTGTCCTGGGAATTGTACAATTGGATTTACTTTACCATCATATAATTCATCTTTTTCAGATTGAGTTAATCTATTCAATACACTAACTGCTCCTACTAAACCACCTCTATTTAAACCGGCTGGTGCGAACCATTCTGCTGCTACTCTATCGTTTGCAGCGAATACGCCAGGCAATAATACTGATGGTGGTACAGTGATTAATTTGTTTGTGTTAATATCAATTGTTTTAATCCAAGGATAGTAAGTTGCTGCGTAGTTAGTATCTAATTCACCTGCTTTAGTGATTGTTGCATCTTTACTCAAATCGGAATCACCCATTTCGGTAATGAAGAATGCATCTGCTCTAGCTTCAGCCATATCAACAATCGCTGTATGTACATAAGAATGGTCATTCTTTGTAATACCAGGTGCTACAATCATATTAATATCCCACTCATCTGAATTAGATAAAGCGTTGATTTGTTTCATATATGCTACTGAACCAGATGATGCAGCGTTTGTACAATCAAATCCTTGCGTATTTCCAGCTGCAATATCACTTCCTTTATATATTGGAGTTGCCGGATTCATACCATCAAATCCTTCTTGGAATGCTACTACCATTTGTGCCGATGTAGACCCAACTGATAATGAACCACCATTAGAAGCATCTAATCCAAATGCTGCGTTAGCGCCTGAAGTTGCTCCCGTTGGGATTGGTTTTAAATAAATTGCGTTATCAGTATTACCATCTAAATCGATACCACCATATACAGTTGCTGATGAACTTACAAAAGTTACAGTCGGTACTAATGCTGATAATGAAGTTGATGCTGATATTGGTAATTGATAAGCTGCGTGTCCGAATGGAACTGCTTGAACCGGTGCGTTTTCATTTAAACCTACGATTCTAATATATTTTGAGTTATTTACCCAATCACCACTTTCAGTTATTTTACCATCAGATGCAATTGTTAATTTTCTATCACCAATTACTCTACTAATAAAGTTTGGAGAGTTAGGGTCTAAGTTTACATTTGCAAATGTTTCTAATACTACTTTTTTCTTATTAGTATCAGTATAATCTCTTACAACAACAGTGAATGTACCATAATCAGTACCATTTACACTACCCGCTGCTTTAATATTTGTAATACCAATTTTAATTTTAGTATTTGCTTTATTTCCAGCTCCTAAAGTTTCAAATTGGAATAAGTTAAATCTCTCACCACTAATTAATTGTGATTGAATTGTTGGAGTCAATGCTTCCTGTGCATCCATTGTAAACGCTTGGTTACCCAATACATTTACAGATGCCGTTGCATTTGCATCCATTGTTACATTATGATTTTTGAAGAAACCATATACATAAGGTTTTTTGTTACCATACGCAGATGTTCCAAATACTGCTTCAATATCATTAGTATCAGTTGAATCCAAAGATGCTGATAATAAGCCTGCATTTGAACCTGATAATAAGAAATCACCATTTCCGTTTGGAGTTACAGTTGTTCCTGCAAAACCAGCGTTTGAACCAGATGTAGTATTAAATAAAATACCAACTGATGCAGATACTGAACCCGATGTTATTGTTAATAATAATGGTGCAGTTTCGGTATATCCATTAACACCTGCAACTCTACATATAGTTGCCGTTCCTGCTTCTCTTAAATAATTTTGTACTGCTAAAGGAGTATAATAAGTTCCATCAGCTTTTCCAAACAATGTTTCAAATTCAGCTTGTGAATTTACGATTGTTGGAGTTAAAGGACCTTCTAAAAAAGGACCGATAAATGCTGCACCTATTTCTGCTACACCTTGTTGTAAAAATGAAAGGTCGTTTTCTTTTGTAAATACGCCTGGTGATACTATTTTCTCTGCCATTTTGTATGCTTAATTTTAATAATGTTAATTTCTCAATATAAATATAATTTTTTATTTCAAAACATCAACTATTATTTATAAGTTGGTGAGAAATAATCATATATTTGTGTTATTTCAGTTCCGCTTAACTGTCTATTGTAAAATAATACTGGTCCTATTTGTCCATTGAAATAGTACCCATTTTCTATATAATTACCACCGATTTGTATCAAACCAGATGTCGTATATGTTTGAGAACCATTTGATACAGTTCCTCTCGATGTAGTGTCTGTGTATGCCACATTTGTACCATCTGCTTTTGCTGTATAGGAAATCATATACCAAGTATTCGTATTTAAAGTAAATGTATTACTATTAAATTGGATAGGAGTTCCATCATGTATAAAATATGTACCACTACCATTTGAATTCAAATATAATGATATTAATCTATTAGCCGTTCCTGATGTGTTTTGTTTGTTGAAAAAGCTATAATATCCGTTAGCGGGATGCGATGCAAATCTAACCCAAGTTACAACAGTGTATTCCGATGCATTAAATTGAGTATAACCACCATTGATATTAGTTGTACCATCTTTATACCAAAATGCATCAGTAGCACCTTGCCAATATTTTTCTTTTCTAGTACCTCCGGCATTATATGCAGGATTTGCTTTACCACTAATACCAGCCGCATTTGAAACGCCGGCAGGTCTCA
>JACCDP010044316.1_pt1 | contig 18480 bp, 14 predicted proteins | sample 7445841 | NCBI WGS metagenome assembly JACCDP01 (sample SAMN15323441, study PRJNA562643) | freshwater metagenome | isolation source: river surface water | place: USA:Blue River Watershed | collected 2017-08-17
ACGTCCCAAACATCGGTGTTGGGAAATTTCAATGGATCGATCATGCTTTTGGCCATCCATTCATCCACCGTACCCAGCTTGAACAACTGGTTTCCCTGCAAGGTAGAAACAGCTGTCCTGCGTTGCTGAACCGTTAATGCCCTTGAATAATCATCCATGAAATCAATGCCTCTTGTAGGAGCTACCATGGAATTGTTACTGGTGAAATTCAATGATGTTTTCTTTGCTCCTTTACCACTTCTTGTCGTGATCAGGATAACGCCGTTCGCAGCCCTGGATCCATAAACAGAAGCAGTGGTAGCATCTTTCAGGACAGAGATGGTTTCAATATCATTGAGGTTAAGTCTGTTGATGTCCACATCCGGCATACCATCCACTACGATCAAGGGGCTGGCATTGTTGACTGTACCCAATCCCCTGATGATAAGACTTGCCTCGTTGTTTCCCGCCATACCTGACGATTGCACGGCCTGCAAACCGGGGACAAGACCCGTTAAGGCAGAAGATACATTCGGAAGAGCGCGGCTGACCACCTTCTCATCAACAGTTACCTGCGAAACGGCACCCACCAGGTTTACCTTTTTCTGGCGACCATACCCCACTACAACTACATCATTCAATGAAGAGGAGTTGGGTTTCATCGCAACCAGATAATCACTGCGGTCATCAACCTTTAACCTGAATGTTTCATGGGTGGCTGAAGTGAATACCAGTTCATCACCAACGGATGCTGAGATCTTGAACTTTCCAAGACCATCAGTGGTGGTTCCGCTGTTCGACCCTGAGATGGCAACCGAGATTTTGGACAGGGGTTCCCCTGTTTCATCCTTGACTGTTCCTGTAACCGTTTTCTGCTGTGCAGAAACGATAAAGGGTGCTGCTAAAAAGATCCCTACAATATAACTTCTTATCGAGGGATTGAGAAAGTGAAAAAGCCTTTGCATGTAAAACAATATTTGATGGACAAATTAGGGCTTTGTATTTTTTTTAACAAATAAATTATTGAGAATCAGGTGGAGCCATTGAAATGGACGGATAATAAATGCAGGGTACTGGAATCCATTGTATTTTTGGAACCATTTATTAAAAATGTGTACATGATGCTCAAAAACAGTTCTGCTCTATTATTAACCCTTCTTTTAACCTTGGGGACGCATGCATTACAGTCCCAAACGAAAGACAGCCTGATCGTCAAAAGTTCATTTTCCGGCCTGTTGGGCGCAACCACCAATGGATTGTCGATCATCCCTACCTTCTCCCTCAATGCACCAGCCCTCAACTTTCTGCTTTCCGTGAAAAAAAACAAGTTCAGCTTTGACCCCGATATACGCCTGACATTTGATGGGAAAAAAGGGGGTATGGTTTTCTGGTTCCGTTACCGACCGGTACAGGGTAAAAAATTCAATTTGCAGTTGGGTGCCCACCCTGCCTATAATTTTGCCCTCAGGGATATCACCGAAGGAACCAAAAAATCCACCATTACCCAAGCCCGTCGTTTTGTGGCCGCCGAAATATTTCCCAGTATTCGTGTGAGCAATAAAGTAGGTCTGGGACTCTACTACCTCAATGGCTTTGGCATGCAACTGGACGGACCACAAGACACACGCTTCATCGCGGTCAATGCCAATATTTCCGGTATCCGAATCTTCAAAGACCATACCCTGCAATACACGCCGCAATTCTATTTTCTCAACATCGATAGAGAAAGTGGGACCTACTATACCCATACCATGGGTATTGCCAGCCCCAAACATCCTATCCTGATCCAGTCGACCGTCAACCAAGAAATCAAAACCAATATCAAAGGGAGCAGAAATTTTTCCTGGAATCTGAGCTTATTTTATAGCTTCAACAATCAATACAGCAAAAGAATGGGAGAAAATATTTACCGAATCGAAGACAAGATTATAAAATTTTGATTTTGCTTTGACCACATGAAATTCCAATTTTTATTGTCCCAATGAAATTCTATCTTATTGGTCCCATGAAATACCTTCCCTTATACCTCTTTCTCTTTTTTGCCTTTGCAGCCCAACTGACTGGGAATGCCCAACAGATCGATTCCATGATGAATGCCTATGCAGAAGGATTCCCAAGAGAAAGGATCCATTTGCATTTTGACAAAACTGCCTATAACAAGGAAGAGACAATTTGGTACAAGGCCTACATCATGGATGACCAAGGGCTTACGCAATTGAGCAAGAATCTATATGTAGAGTGGTATGATACCAGCGGAAAAATGATCCGTCAAACTGCGGCCCCTCTTTTTCAATCTACAGCAAAAGGAGCCTTTGAACTTCCTGCTGATTACAAAGGAAACTTCATCCGTGTAAAAGCCTACACACAATGGAGCCTAAACGATGATCCCGCGTTTCGTTTCACAAGGGATATCATTATCAACAATACAGACGAGATCGATATCAACAAGCTCAATCTTCTCAAGACAACCCTTGAGTTGTTTCCGGAAGGAGGAGATCTTGTGACGGGGCTGACCAGCAAGGTGGCATTCAAGGCCAGGGACAACAGGGGGCTTCCCGTATCCTTCAAAGGGTTTCTGATCAACGACAAGAACAAGACACTGGATACGCTCAAGATCCAACACGATGGAATGGGTTTCTTCCAGCTGCAACCCAAGGCGGGTGAAAAATATTTTGTGAAGTGGACCGATAAGCATGGCAACACCGGTACCACAGCCCTTCCATCAGCCAAAAACGAAGGAGTCACACTCTCACTCAAAACCAGCAATGAGTTTGCTGCATTAAAAATTGAAAGAACCGCGCAGGTCCCTGCCAACATGAAAACCATGACCCTGCTGGTCCACATGAACCAGTTGGTGCTGTTCAAAGTGGCGCTCAATGCAGTGGACCGTACGCTGCTTACTGCCAACATTCCCATCGCAGAATTGAATACAGGCGTACTTCAGTTTACCCTTTTCAGCTCCGACTGGCTCCCTTTGGCAGAGAGAGTGGTCTATGTCAACAACCGGAACCATGAGTTCGGCGCCAAGATCCTGACCCAACTGACCACGCTCACCAAAAGAGGAAAAAATGTACTGGATGTTTATGTAGCCGATACGACCAGTACCAATTTGTCGATCTCCATCACAGACGCATCCATCGAATCCGAAAACGCCCCCCATACCATCTACTCCGATCTCTTGCTTAGCAGTGAAATCAAAGGAAAGATCCACCACCCCGGGTACTACCTTTCAAGTGATGCAGATTCGGTTACCGCCCATTTGGATCTTGTCATGCTAACACATGCCTGGAGAAGATTTAACTGGGACAGTCTGAAGGCAGGCAAAGGGCCGGTGATCACGCATCCCTTCGATACTGAAAAAATGCGCCTCTCCGGAAAAGTATTTGGCTTGAAGTCTGTCAGTGTGAATGAGATCATGATGAACCTCATCCTTCAGTACAAGGACAGCAGTAGAAATTTTCTTTTTCAACCCGTGAACAAAGAAGGGTATTTTGAAAACAGGGAGCTGTTCTTCTATGATACTGCCAAGATCTTTTACAGCTTCAACCAAAACCAGCGATTGAATGATGTGACACAGGTTCAGTTTGAAAACGGCCTGTTGAAACCGCAGGCAAAATCGATCGTTTATGAAGATGCAGAAAAACTGGTGAATTGGAACGATAGCATTGCAAGAGCGAGAATGAATCAGTTTCTCGCAATGCAAGAAGAATGGAAGAAAAGATCTTCTTACAAAACCCTTCAGGAGGTCATTGTCAAATCAAGGGCCAAACCAAAGGAAGATGAAATAGAAAAGCGATATGCCAGTGGCTTGTTTGCAGGAGGAGATGCATTTGTATTTGATATTGCCAATGATCCTGCTGCATCTGCAGGATTTGACATCCTCAATTACTTACAGGGAAGGGTTCCTGGCTTACAGATCACCCGTGCCGGCATGAATGGAGTATCCATGCAATGGCGGGGTGCTGTACCCGAAGTTTTCATCGATCAGATGCCGGTGAGTCCAGACATGGTCATGAACATCAGCATCCGCGATATCGCCATGGTCAAGGTATTTCGTCCACCTTTCTTTGGCTCCATGGGCGGAGGCGGTGGCGGCGCAATCGCCATCTACACCAGAAAGGGAGGTGACACCCGAACAGACAACAGCAAGAGCTCGAAAGGAATGTTGTCTGCCATCCTTTCCGGCTATACCCGCTTCAAAGAATTTTACAATCCGCAGTATGACAATCCCGCTGAAAATCCTGAGACGGATATCCGCACAACCCTTTACTGGAATCCCTATGTGATCACCAATAAAAAAAGTCCTCGGTTCCGCATCCAATTCTACAACAATGATATCAGCAAAAAACTACTGGTGGTGTTGGAAGGTGTCAATGCCGACGGAAAGATGACCAGGGTTACCAAATTGATTGAGTAAGATCATAGTACAGGACTCCTGTTGGATTTTATTTTGTGCACATAACAAAAATGAAATCCATGAACAAAATCATATTTATCATCGGGGCTACATTGTCCATTTTCTTCTTCAAAACAAAAGCGCAGGACAAAACTGTCGTAACCCTTCCAGAGATCAGGATCACATCCATGTCCACTGTGAACATGGATGTAGCCAATGCCTTTCGCAGAACCTTTCCCGGTGCACAGCAACTGCAATGGTACAAATATGACAAGGATTATATAGCAAAATTCATTCTAAAGGACATGGATCACAATGCTTTGTTCAGAAAGAATGGGGTAATGATCTATGACATTAGTTATGGATATGAAAAAAATATGCCATCAAACGTACGAGACCTTGTCTTGAAGTCTTATGACAACTACAAGATCATCAGGAGCATCAACATCAAAGCTCATGGAAGAGATATCTGGATGGTCAAAATGGAAGGCATGAAAAAATACCTCATGGTAAGAGTGGAAGACATGGAAATGGAAGAAGTGGAAGAATTCAACAAGGCCGATGTAGGTGCCTGACAAATCATCGGCTATTCCGTACATTAGCGTATGGATGTGCCCAAGCAGACAAATACCCTGAAACGAACACTCACCCCCATCCTGGTATGGGGGTTGGGTGTTGGATACGTTATCTCGGGCATGTACTTTGGCTGGAACCTGGGATTGGAAAAAGGAGGCACATTGGGATTGGCACTGGCAACGCTTGTCATCGTGCTCATGTATCTCTGCTTTACTTTTAGCTACAGTGAATTAGCAGCAGCCATTCCCAAGGCAGGTGGAGGATTTGATTATGCCTCAAGGGCATTGGGTAAGCATTGGGGCTTTCTCGCCGGTATGGCACAGAACATAGAGTTCATATTTGCCCCACCTGCCATCGCCTATGCCGTTGGAGCCTATTTCAATCTTTTTTTTCCTGGTATCCCCATACTGGCCATTGCCATTGTAGTATATGTTCTTTTTACTGCCCTCAATATTTATGGCGTTAGGGCTGCTGCCGTTTTTGAACTCTTCATTACCGTGCTTGCCGTAGGAGAACTCTTGCTGTTTGCAGGTATCACCCTGCCTCATGTTAGCCTTCACCACCTCACAGACAATGCACTGCCCAATGGATGGGGTGGCATGTTTGCCTCCATCCCTTTTGCGATCTGGTTTTTCCTGGGCATCGAAGGCGTAGCCAATGTTGCCGAAGAAACCATTGATCCCCAGAAAACCATCACCAAGGGATTTGGATTTGCCATCCTGACACTGGTTCTTTTGTGCATCCTAACCTTCATCGGGTCAATCGGTGTGGCGGGATGGGAAGCGGTTGTATTCAAAGCGGATGGCACTAGTTCTGACTCTCCCCTTCCCATGGCATTGGGAAAGATTGTGGGAGACAATCATTCCTTGTATCACCTGCTGATCGCCATTGGTCTTTTTGGATTGGTGGCTTCTTTTCACGGACTCATGTTGGCCGCAGGAAGATCCACCTTTGAATTTGGCAAGATCGGATTTGCACCCGCTTTTTTGGGACGCATCAACAAGCGATTTCAAACACCTGCCTCCGCATTGATAGCAAACATGTGCATTGGGATCATAGCACTGCTGACAGGGAAAACCGCAGCAATCATTACCCTCTCCGTTTTTGGAGCACTCTGCCTTTACATCATTTCCATGGTATCCGTCATTAGGCTGAGAAAAAAAGAACCCCATCTGGAAAGGCCCTTCCGGGTTCCGTTCTACCCATTAACCCCCCTGCTGGCGCTGGTGATTGCCATCCTATCCCTAATAGCCATGATTGTTTACAACTTGTTGTTGGCCGGCATTTTTCTATCCATCATGATGGGATGTTTCATTACCTTTCTATTAAGCAGAAGTTCTAAGCGAAATATTGCGTAATTTTTGGCCAAATCAATGGCATGTCAACCAAAGAAATTCTGCAATATGTCAAGCAACATCCATCCGGAAAAGTAAAGATTGCCTTTTCAGATATCGATGGCGTTCTCAGGGGAAAATACATTTCCACAGAAAAATTTCTTTCTGCTCTGGAGAAAGGCACCAGCTTCTGTGATGTGATCATGGGATGGGACATGGCAGATGTTTTGTATGATCGCGCTGAAATCACCGGATGGCATACAGGATATCCTGACAATCAGGCAAGCATCGACCTGAATACTTTTAGAAAAATCCCCTGGGAACAGGACCTTCCTTTTTTCCTTGGACAACTGAACAACAAAGATGGTGGACCTTCTCCTGTTTGCCCCCGTCAACTGCTGAAGAAAGTGATGGCAGATGCTCAATCCATGGGATTCAATCCCATCTTCTCCCAAGAATTTGAATGGTTCAATTTTGCCGAAACGCCTGCATCAGCCAACGAAAAAGGTTTTCGAAACCTGACTCCTCTTACCCCTGGCATGTTTGGCTACTCCATTCTACGATCAACGCTTGAAAATCCTTTTTTCACCGATCTCTTTGAATTGCTCACCCGATTCAACATACCCATTGAAGGCCTGCATACCGAAACCGGTCCGGGTACCTACGAAGCTGCCATCCGCTATTCCGATATTCTCGAAGCTGGAGACCGCGCCGTATTGTTCAAAACAGCTGTCAAGGAGATTGCTTACCAACACAATATCATGGCCACTTTCATGGCCAAGATCAACGAAAACCTTCCCGGTTGCGGCGGGCATGTTCACCAAAGTTTGTGGGACAAGAATGGCAAAAAGAATTTGTTTTTTGATGCCCGCGACAAACAATTGCTGAGTGAAACAGCCAGGCAATACATAGCTGGACAATTGCATTGTCTGCCTTATATCCTCCCCTTCTTTGCGCCCACTGTCAACAGTTACAAGCGATTGGTGGAAGGCGCTTGGGCACCGACAACCGTTACATGGGGTATCGACAATCGCACAACAGCCCTCCGCATATTGAATGGATCCTCTTCAGCCTGTCGCGTTGAAACCCGTGTGATAGGCGCTGATGTGAACCCCTATCTGGCGATGGCAGCCTCGCTGGCATCGGGACTTTATGGCATAAAAAAGAAGATGAAACTCAAGCAGCCCTGCACCACCGGTAATGGATATTTGGATCATTCAAACGGCAACACCCCTTATACCCTGATCGATGCCACCAGCAAAATGAAAGAAAGTGGTATTGCAACAGAATTGTTTGGCCAAACCTTTGCCAACCATTTCATCCAAAGCCGCGAATGGGAATGGAGGCAACACCTGAAGGTGGTCAGTGATTGGGAACTCAAACGCTATTTTGAAATCATCTAAATTGTATGTTCGACAAAATCTATCAATATAATTTTCCGACCACCATTCGATTCGGTGCCGGTTCAGTGCTGGAGCTTCCCGACTATCTCAAAAACAACAACCTGAAAGCACCACTGATCGTTACCGATCCTGTAGTAGCCAGTCTCGATTTTTTCAAAAAGATCATGGCTCATCTGGATAGCAAAGGCATCCATGCCGAAGTCTTCCATGATATCCACAAGAATCCCGTGAAATCAGATGTCTACAAGGGAACCGATGTTTTTGACCAAACCAACGCTGATTGCATCATCGGCATTGGCGGTGGTGCAGCATTGGACGTAGCCAGGGCGATCGTGTTGAGGATCAACCACCGGGAAGATCTTTTCAAGTATGATGATCTGATCGGAGGCGATATTTACGTCACCAACGATGTACCGCATTTCATTACCATCCCCACCACTGCAGGCACCGGAAGTGAAGTGGGAAGAAGTGCCATCATTGCCGATGATGAAACGCACCAGAAAAAAATTCTCTTTTCTCCAAAACTGCTGGCCAAGATCGTCTTTGCAGACCCTGCACTCACGATGGGGTTACCAGGACCGGTAACAGCCGCCACCGGAATGGATGCATTGACCCATAACATGGAAGCCTTCATCGCCAAGATGGAGCACCCATTGTGTGAAGGCATTGCCTTGGAGGGAATCCGGCTGATTCATCAATCGATTGAAAAAGCGGTCCACCAATCTGATCTCGAATCAAGAAGTCAAATGCTGATCGCATCGTTGATGGGTGCAGTAGCCTTTCAAAAAGGATTGGGTGTTGTGCACTCCTTGGCTCATCCCCTTTCTTCACTGCTGGATACCCATCATGGATTGGCGAATGCCATCAACCTGCCCTATGGCATGGCTTTCAACATCAGCGGTTCCGAAGAGAAATTCAAAAGGATCGCCAGAACACTAGAATTAAAAGAAGAAACAGGTGATGCCGTGGTTAAGTATCTGCATGAGATGAATGAAAAAATTGGCATCCCACACCAACTCCGTGATATTGGCGTGAAAGAAGATCATTTGGATACACTGGCAGATCTTGCCATTGCCGACTTTGCCCATCCCAACAATCCCAAACCGGTGAGCCGGGATGACTTCCGTCAACTTTACCAGCAAGCCTTATAAAGATTTGTACCATGAAAATTGTGAACCCGGCAACAGAAGAGATTATCAGAGAGATTGGAGAGGATGATTGGGAAACGCTTTCCCAGAAACTCATAAAACTCCAAAAGGCACAGGCTGAGTGGGTAGAGCAACCCCTGGTGAAGCGCATTCAAATCCTGATACAGTATTCATCATTGCTGGAAAGAGATCTCGAGCTCCTTGCCCATACCCTCACGGAAGAAGTGGGCAAGCCGCTGCAGCAATCGCGCAATGAGATCAATGGATCCAGGAGCCGCATCGCATGGCTTACGGCCAATGCTGAGCGATATCTCGCGGATGAAACGATGCAGGAGGATGCTACCATCAAAGAATTGATTCGCTATGAACCGCTGGGCGTGATTGGCAACATATCGGCCTGGAATTATCCTTATCTGGTGGGAACCAATGTTTTTGTTCCGGCGCTGCTGGCAGGCAATGCTGTTTTCTACAAGCCATCTGAATACGCAACCTTAACCGGCCTTCATATAGAACGCTTGCTCAAAGAAGCCGGCATACCGGATGGTCTTTTTCAGGTAGCGATTGGGGGTGCAGGGGTTGGTGAGTTGTTGCTGGACATGCCACTCAACGGATACTTTTTCACCGGCTCCTACAAAACCGGGAAACATATTTACGAAAAAGTAGCTATCAAAATGGTTCCCTGTCAGTGTGAACTGGGTGGCAAAGATCCTTTGTATGTTGCAGATGATGTAAAGGATGTGGCTGCAGTGGCGATAGGAACAGCTGACGGCGCTTTCTACAACAATGGACAAAGCTGCTGTGCGGTTGAAAGGATTTATGTGCATGAAAAGATCTATGATGCCTATCTGGCGGCTTTTCTGGAAGAGGTAAAATCCTGGAAGATAGGCGATCCGAAAACAGAAGGAACCTATATCGGTCCTCTTTCCAGAGGATCCCATATCAGTTTCCTCAGTTCACAGGTGGAGGATGCGGTTAGCAAAGGCGCAACCATCGTGCTAGGAGGCAAAGCAATGACTGGCAAAGGCTATTTTTTTGAGCCTACTGTGTTGACACATGTAAATCACAATATGCGTGTAATGAAGGAAGAATCATTTGGACCGATCATTGGGATCATGAAAGTGAAAGATGATCAGGAAGCCATTGCACTGATGAAAGACACCGAGTATGGCCTGACCGCATCCGTTTATAGCAGCTATCAACAAAGAGCAGTATCCATACTGCAGCAAATCAATACTGGAACTGGATATTGGAACTGTTGTGATCGTGTGAGTGCCGCTCTCCCCTGGAGCGGACGCAAGCATTCCGGCTTTGGAGCTACCCTATCTCATGCCGGTATCAGGGCCTTTGCCCAACCCAAGTCTTATCACCTCAGAAAAAACTAACTCCATGCAAAATACCTTGAAATATTTTTTTGTCTTGCTGCTGATTTTATTTCAACCTGGCATGGAAACAGTTCACGCAGCCAAACCGATTTTTCCCTCTTCTATACAAAAAATCAAGAGGGATAAAAAAGCGGACCTCCCCAAAAAAAATAAACTCGCAAAACTGAGTTTGATCCTCACCGGCTCAGGATTCCTGGCAGCATTGATCCCTTATGTTGGATTTCTCAGTCTCCCTTTGATCGTTGGTGGAATTACATGTGGGATCATTGCACTCACCCAAATCAAACAAAATAAGGAAAGGGGTACAGGCATGGCTATTACCTCTCTGGTGATTGGGGGATTATTTGTGGTTACCGCTATTGTAGCAATCGCAGCCCTACTGAGTTTATTCAACTGATCAAAGACCCAGGTAATCCTTGGCATTTCCGTAACAGATGTTGGCAATCATGCCTCCAATCCATTTCTCATCATTGGGGATGATACCATCCTTCATGTCATTGGCCAGCACATTGCAAAGTATCCTGCGGAAATATTCATGACGAGAGAAAGAAAGCAAACTGCGGCTATCGGTGATCATCCCAACAAATGCAGAAAGGATACCAATATCAGAAAGCACATCGAGGTGTTCTTCCATGCCATTCTTCTGGTCCAGGAACCACCAGGCGGGACCAAACTGTACCTTGCCTTTGATGGTGCCGTCATTGAAGTTGCCAGTCATGGAAGCAAACAAAGCATTGTCGGATGGATTGTTGTTGTAGATGATGGTTTTGGTGAGTTGGTCACTTGCATCCAAACTATTCAGCAAGGCAGACAATCTTTCCGCCTGGGCATAATCACCGATGGAATCAAAACCTGCATCTGCTCCCAACTTTGCTTTCAATCTCGCATTGTTGTTTCTGATGGCACCCAAATGAAATTGTTGTATCCAGCCATGCTTGTGATAGCTCTTGCAGAGGGATTGCAAGACATGAAAAGCAAATGCTTCGGGATCTGAATACGGTGTTTTACCACCAGAAGAAAGATAGGTTGCAAACTCAGCTGCCAATGCTGCTGAGAAAGGCCTGTTCAAAGGCACTTGGGAAAGTCCGTGATCAGAAATCCGGCAACCTGCTTTTGCAAAATGTTCGATCCTGCTTTCCAACGCAGACAAAAGGCTGTCGATGTCTTTGATTTGAATACCAGATACAATAGAAAGTTTTTCGATGTATGCGATGAATGCAGTTGCATCATGGATCGCAAAGGATTTGTCAGGACGGAAAGAAGGTGACACACCCACTTTGAAATTGGCATCTGTTTTGATCTGGTGATGATAATTGAGGTCATCACAAGGGTCATCGGTGGAACAGAGATACACCACATTGTATTGTTCCAAAAACTTTCTCGCGGTGTGTTCAGTACCGGAAAGAAGCTCATTGCCCTGGGCATAAATCCTGGAGGCAGAATCTGGATTCAAGTATTCTGTGATGCCAAATGAATTTTTCAATTCCAGGTATGTCCAGTGAAACAGTGGATTTCTCACCGTCTGAGGAACCGTTCTGCCCCATGCCTGAAATTTTTCTTCATCTGATGCATCCCCCGTGATAAACTTTTCATTCACCCCAACGGTCCTCATGGCCCTCCATTTGTAATGATCCTCGCTCAACCAAATTCGGGTCATGTTCTCAAACTTCCTATCGGTTGCGATTTCAAAAGGAGACAAATGCGAATGATAATCGATGATAGGCTGCGGTGCTGCGTATTCAAAATAAAGTCTTTCGGCAAGCGATGATTGAAGCAAGAAATTCTCTTTCAGGAAAATGCTGGTGTCTTGAGGCATACGCTGGTTTTACAGCACTAATTTCGGTTGATGGCTGCAGATTTGTTTTGCCTTGCGTTTATTTATTTACGCAAAGGATTTCGGAAACATCAGACCGAATCCCTCAATGTAAGTTCATTCTCCAGCACAATGATATCATTGGCAGCAGCGTAGGATTTCTTTTCGATCATTTTCAACAGGAGGGTTGCTGCTTCCTTACCCATGTCAAAAGCAGGCTGGGCAAGTGTAGAAAGGGAAGGATTCAGGAGTGCGGCCGTTCGCATGTTGGTCATACCGATCAACTTGATATCCTTGGGGATGTTCAACTTTAACTCTTTGCAAACCTGATAGGCCGTGATGACGTATTTTTCAATAGAGGCAAAAACACCATCGGGTCTTTTTTTCGACATGAATAATTTTCTGAGCGTATTGTAATTTTCTTCCATGTCGTCAGAACAATTAACAACCATATCATCGGAAAAGGCAATGCCCTGTGATTGCAAAGCATCTTGAAACCCTCTTCTCCTCTCTATGGAAGTATACAAAGGCTCAGTGGTGGCAAAGAATACCGGGCGCTTGCAACCGGATTTAATCAACTTGAGCGTAGCCTCATGGGTGCTCTCATAATTGTTGGTGATCACTTTGGGAAACTGCAAGAGATCCGGAACCCTGTCAAAAAATACCATGGGCAGCTTGGTATTTTCATAGAACTGTTGGAAATGTCCGTATCCCTCCTTGCCTGTACAGACAGATATGATCAAGCCCGAGATCAGTCCATTTTCCAAATGCTCCAAAACCGATTTCTCTCTTTCCAGGTTTTCGTGGGTAAGGTAGATGAAAGTGTCGTAATGCTTTGACATGGTCACACTTTCAATGCCGTCCACTGCCAAGGCAAAAAAATTGTTGACGATATCCGGGATGATCACAGCAATCTGCTTGCCCTTCTTTTTCCGCAAGTTGCTGGCAAATGGATTGGGCTTGTACTTGTATTGTTTGGCCAGCTCCAAGACCCTTTTTTTGGTATTGGCACTGATCTCATGGCTATCACCCAATGCCTTGGAAACAGTGGAGACCGACAATCCCAATTCTTTGGCCAGTTGGATCATGTTGATCCCCTTCATGCGATCGGTTTTATTGGTTTACTTCAAATTGTTTAGGTCCCAGCCTTCTCTGAACAGGGGCTTCAGCAAAGCATCCGCCGCTGCATCCTTCTTGAATTTCTCTTTTGTGGGATCCCATTCCAAAGGACGTCCCAACTGGTAAGCGATGTTGGCAACATTGCAAACACTGCTGGTACGGTGACCAATCTCCACATCGCAAATCGGCCGGGCGCCGGTTTTGATGCAATTCAACCAATCGGAATAATGATCATTGGATTCATACAACCTTTGTTCACCCGCTTGAATGGTAGCCGAAACAAGATTGGCAGGATCACTGTCCAAAATAGAACGACTGACATCCATCCTTCCTTTTTCGCCAATAAAACGAACACCATTGCCTCTGCCAAAATCTTCATGCTTCATGACGATGCCATTGGCATAGATCAATTGCAAACCTTTTTTGGCATTGGGGGAAGGAGGAATAAATTTAACAGGACCGCTTTCATCCATGCCCAATGCCCATTGGGCGATATCAAACATGTGTGCGCCCCAATCTGTCACCATGCCGCCACCATATTCACGGTAGTTTCTCCAGTTAGGGAAAATATCCAACTCAACCGGTGGTGCTAACTCTGCGTTGAATTCACGGTAGGGTGCCGGACCGATCCAGGCATCCCAGTTCACTCCTGGTCTCAGGGGTTGTGCAGGAAGATCACAGGCGATCGGGGGTGGACCGATGGTAACCAATACTTCTTTTATCTGTCCGAGGTAACCATTTCTGACCAACTCACAGGCATGACGGAAGTTTCTGTTGGATCGCTGCATGCTTCCCGTTTGAAAGACGATCTTGTTTTTTCTCGCAGCATTCACCATGGCCCTTCCCTCTTCCACGGTATGAGCCAATGGCTTCTCGCAGTATACATGTTTGCCTGCATTGGATGCCTGAATGGCCTGGGTGGCATGCCAATGATCCGGCGTAGCGATCACCACTGCATCAATGTCTTTTCGCTGAATGATTTCACGGTAATCATCATAACCTGTAAAGCCTTTGAAGCTGGTATTCTTTCCATCTTTTTTGGCCTGTGCATAATATTTTTCCAAGAGTGAATGGAAATAATGGAGCTTGTTCAGGTCCACATCCGCCCCTGCCACGATATTGGCCTTGTCCCTGAAATTGTTGAGCAGCCCTCTGGCTTGTTTACCGGTTCCTATAAAACCCAGGTTGATCAAATCACTGGGGGCGGTATATCCTCGTCCCAATACAAAACGGGGAACGATCATGAAACCTGCTGCTGCAGTAGCAGTAACCTTGACAAAGGACCTGCGGGATGAATTCATTTTTGACATGGCAATCTGAATTATATGGTTTAAAGAAAGAAGATTTTTAAAAAGTTAGATCGCAATTATAGATCTTCTATCTTTTTGAACTTAGGCACTAGGCTTTTCATGATCAACCAGGCTGCGACATAGGCTAGGGCACAAAAAGTAAACATGATCAGATAGCCTGTTTCTTTATCTCCTACTTTCTCGTAATAATCAAATAAAGCACCTCCAGCTTTTGTGGTAAGAACACCACCAATACCGCCAGCCATACCTCCAATGCCCACTACAGAAGCAATTGCTTTGTTGGGGAACATGTCGGATACCGTGGTGAAGATGTTGGCACTCCAGGCCTGGTGAGCTGCTGCTCCAATGCCAATCAGCAATACTGGAACCCAGTAACTGATGTATCCAAAGGGCTGTGCTGCGAGTACAACAAGGGGGAACAAAGCAATGATCAACATGGCACGCATCCTTCCCTCATAAGCATTGTACCCTCTTTTCATGAAGTAGGCTGGGAACCAGCCCCCGGCTACACTTCCTAGCATCACGATGCTGTATAAAACCACCAAAGGAACCATGGTTTCAGTGCCGGTCATTTTGTAAGTGTCTTTCAGGTATTTGGGCAGCCAGAATAGGAAGAACCACCAAACACCGTCGGTCATGAATTTACCAATTGAAAAAGCCCAGGTTTGGTTGTATTGGAACAGGGATGACCATTTCACTCTTGCATCAGGTGTTGCGGATTTGATTTCTTCAGCTGCATCACTGGTTTGGACATAGGTTTTCTCCGCTTCATTCATGCGCTTTTGTTCTGCAATCGGGGCATAATAAACTATCCAGAAAAACAACCAGATGAAACCGATCGCACCGATGATGATGAAGGCCATTTCCCATCCCCATTTCTCTGCAATCCAAGGTACGCTGAGGGGGGCCAGCACCGCACCTACGTTGGCGCCTGAATTGAAGATACCTGTAGCAAAGGAGCGTTCTTTCTTGGGAAAATATTCAGCCGTCACCTTGATGGCAGCCGGAAAGTTACCAGCCTCACCCAGGGCGAGAAAAGCGCGGGCAAAGATAAAACCCAGAACGGAGGCTGGCACAGCGGCCAATCCCATCCATCCCAAAGTAGACAGCATAAAATCACCTATTGGCAGCGCGGCGGCATGGATGATGGCACCGATTGACCAGATGATGATGGCCCAGGAATAACCGCTCTTGGTTCCCAGCTTATCGATGACCCTGCCCGCAAAGAGCAGACAGATAGCATAAGTGAACTGAAAAGCTGAGGCGATGTTGGCATACTGGCTGTTGGTCCACCCGAATTTCTCCTGCAGCATCGGGAACAGCAAGCTGAGTACCTGTCGATCTAAATAATTGATGGTTGTTGCAACAAAAAGCAATGCGCATACCGTCCACCTGAAACCTGTTGTCTTTTGGGCCATGTCAATCGTTTTTCTGGTTCTTTAAGAAGTTGTTTTCAAGATAGGGAATTTCCATTGAAGCAGTATCGGAGGCACTCATTTTTGCTATAACGTTTTCGTAAATGAGGTAACAGGCAAGCCCCTTTTTTTGCTTAATTTACAATCCACATTACATCAACGAAACCGCCAATATGAAGCATTTATTTCTTTTCATTTCGATCCTCCTGTCAACTCTTTTTTCTGTCCATTCCCAATCAAAGGCATTGAAGAATGCCAATGTGTTGGTCTATACCAAAAACGGAACCGGCTACGTGCATGACAACATCCCTTCTGCCGTGGAAGCACTGAAAAAACTTGCAGTACTGGAACAGTTCAATATTACTGTTAGCGACGACCCCTCTATCTTCACAGAAGAGCAGATCAAAAAATTCACCTTCATCGTTTTCCCCAGCACCAACAATGATGTCTTTGCTACGGATGCCCAAAGGCTCGTTTTCAGAAGATACATCGAGGCAGGCGGAGGCATGGTAGGTCTCCATTCGGTAACCGGAACAGAACGCAACTGGAAATGGTTCAAAATGCTGATCGGGTGCACCTTCTCTTGGCATGCCAAGTTTCAGAAGTTTACCGTCCGCGTAACCGATCCTGCGCATCCATCCATGAAAGATGTCCCCCTTGTTTGGGAAAGAGAAGACGAATTGTATTTTGGAAAAGAATTGTATCCGGTAACCAATGTGATGATGGCGCATCAATTCACCACACTGGACCAGAGCCAGAAAGACCAGATCAGCAAAAATGCCGGCACTTATACAGAATATTATCCTGCGGTTTGGTACAATCAATTTCAAGGGGGGCATGCCTGGATATCAACTCTGGGTCATAGCAAGCAAACCTACTCAGACCCAGTCTATGTAAACCACCTGGTGCAGGGTCTTCGTTATGTAGCGTCTAAAGTCAAGAAGGTTGACTTTGCCAATGCCTATGCATCCCATCGTGATGACGAAATAAAAAGATAACCATGGCCACAGGAAAAAATTTCAGCAGAAGATCCTTCATGAAAACCAGTGCACAGACAGGTGCACTCACCGGATTGGCATCCCTCGGTTTTCCTACCATCGTGCCCGCCAAGGTATTGGGCAAGGATGCCCCCAGCAACAAAATCAATATCGGAGCCATTGGTGTGGGAAGGATTTCCCGTGACCACGACATGGCAGAAACATTGAAGTATGATCATGCAAAGATCATGGCAGTTTGTGATGTCGACAGCAAAAGGCTGCAAGACGGCAAGAAATATGTCAATGATTACTATACCAAAAAAACAGGGAAAGCCTATGATGGGGTGACGATGTACAGTGCACATGAGGAAATGCTTTTGAACAAAGACATCGATGCGGTACTCATCAGCACACCCGATCATTCCCATGCTTACCTGGGCATTCATGCCGTTGAAGCAGGCAAGGATGTATACCTGCAAAAACCAGCTTCCCTTACCATAGCAGAAGGCCGTGCGCTGAGCAATGCTGTTCACCGTACCGGTCGCATCTTGCAGATCGGCAGCCAGCAGCGCTCCTCCTCCCAGTTCCGCTATGCCGCTGAATTGGTAAGAAATGGAAGGATAGGACAACTCAAGGAAGTATTGATCGGATTGCCCAGTGATCCATCAGGAGAAGTTGAGCCTGAGATACCCATCCCCAAAACCTTGAACTACGATGCCTGGCTCGGTTCAACACCTTATGTTTATTATACCGAAAAAAGGGTCCACCCTCAAGTGGGATATGACCGTCCCGGTTGGTTGCGCAGCGAGCAGTTCGGCGCGGGCATGATCACCGGTTGGGGCACACACCATGTAGACAGCGCCCATTGGGGAATGGATACCGAATATACCGGCCCTATTGAAATCTGGGCCAAAGCATCGTTTCCCAAATCAGGTCTGTGGGATGTGCATGGCTCCTTCACCAGTCATGGCATCTATGCCAATGGCGTGAAAATGACCATCAGCACAGAGCTGCCCAATGGCATTAAATATGTAGGGACCGAAGGTTGGGTCTTTGTTACCCGGGGTGCTTACAAGGCCAGTCCCAATGAACCCACTGTCCCCAACCAAAAGGCCCTTTCCGCTAGCGACCCCAGGATCATTGAGTCCGTGATTGGTCCCAATGAGATCAACCTCTACCGTAGCAACGAACACCATGGCAACTGGTTGGAATGCATCCAGACCCGGAAGCAACCGATCACACCAGTTGAACTTGGCCACAGGGCCTGTTCCACCTGCCTGATCCATCACATGGCAATGAAACTAGGACGAAAATTGAACTGGGATCCCCTGAATGAAAAATTCATCAACGACGATGAAGCCAATTCACTTTTGAACCGACAACACCGTTACCCCTATCTCGTAAAAGGATTATCATAAATATACCGCGATGAAAAGAACATTGATGACCATGATGGCCGCTATCCCACTCAGTCTATTGGCACAGAAGCCGGTAAAACTCATCACACTGGATCCGGGACATTTTCATGCTGCCCTGATCCAAAAAAGCATGTACCCTCAGGTAGATCCAACGGTGCATGTATATGCAGAAGAAGGACGAGACCTGAAACTGCACATGGAGCGGATCGA
>JACCDP010932582.1_pt1 | contig 18478 bp, 19 predicted proteins | sample 7445841 | NCBI WGS metagenome assembly JACCDP01 (sample SAMN15323441, study PRJNA562643) | freshwater metagenome | isolation source: river surface water | place: USA:Blue River Watershed | collected 2017-08-17
AGACATTAAGCTAAACAATAAGCACGGAAATTTAATCTTCCAAACAATTGGACTGCCTTGGTTATCCTAGAATCATTATCTACAGAACCTATCACTTTTTGTCTCATTTTTAAGTTAAACAACTATACATCCTGAAAATCCTTAAATCCTGTACTTCGACTTCGCTCAGTAACCAGATATCCTGATTCTGACAAAAAATGACATCTTGAAATTACACAGAAATATATATAGGGTGTGTTAGCGCAGAAAGTACAGCACCATTAATCAAGTTTATGGTGCGTTACGGTTTTGCCTAACGCACCCTACAAATACTCTACTAAACCCCCACCAACGTTATAAATAATATCTGATCAATTATTTAAAAAATTCCTCACTCTTTCCAAATAAGTTGTTGAATCTTCTAACATTGGAAAATGCGCCGTATTAGCAATAATAGTCAACTCAACATGATCATTTAAAGCTGCTGCCCTTTTCCCCAATTCTGCGGGAATAATAATGTCATATTCCCCCGCGACTAACAGCGTCGGTACAGTTAACTTAGCAAATTCTTCCGGCATAAATTCCGCCTGTTCCCGACTCACAGAAGTGAAAATTGTTCCTAAAGCAGCATCATAATCAGCATTAATAAAATCTTCTAAAAAAGCCTGTCTTTCAGATTTAGGAATAGAACGATGGAGAAATCTGGCCATAAACATCCTATCAGCTAAAGGGATTTTCCCTAACCATTTAGGACGAAATTTAACTACTAAACCCCCAAATTTATAAAAAGCAGCAAAGGCTTTTTCATCATATTCAAAAATACCGCTACAGGTTAAAATCCCCTTTTCCACTCTTTGGGGATAGCGGTTAAAAAACAAAGTTGCTATGGAAGCACCCATAGAATGGGCATTGATATAAACACGCTGAAGTCGCAATCCATCTAACAAAGCTGCTAAATCTTCTGCGTAATCTTCTAATTGATAACTTAAATTCTCAACATTAGGGGCTATTTCTGGGTTAGGTTGAGCATGAGAACGCCCAAACCCGCGCATATCATAGAGTAAACAATCAAACTGGTCTAACAAAGCTTCAGCCGTGCTACGCCAATATCTAGCCGAACCAGCCCAACCATGAATAAAAACCATCACTGGTTTAATCACATCCGATGGTTTCCTTATCCACTCGTAGTAATGCTCAACACCCCGAACATTTATATAAGTCATTTTTCACGATTAAAAGTTAAAAACTGACAATTGCCAATTGTCAAATGACAACTGACAACTGACAACTGACAATTAAGCTGATTCTGGTTTAGGTAAAGAAGAAGGATGTACCAGCAGTTCCGCAGTTGAGCGTTTTTCTACCATTTCCTTAGTGACAGTACAGCGAGTCACATCCTTACGAGAAGGCAACTCATACATTACGTCCAGCATCAACTCTTCCACAATACCCCGTAAAGCCCGCGCCCCGGTTTTGCGCCGATAGGCTTCTTTAGCGATCGCTTTCAAAGCTTCCGGTTTAAAATCTAACTGAACATTATCCATCTTCAGCAGTTTTTGGTACTGTTTCACCAAAGCGCTACGTGGTTCAGTTAAAATTGCCATCAGAGCTTCCTCATCCAGAGGATCTACCACAGCCACCATCGGAATCCGGCCAATAAACTCAGGAATCATGCCAAATTTCACCAAATCATCCGGTTCTAGATGACGTAATGTATCCGCAGCCCGTTTTTCCTTCGTTTGCCCTTCCCCCGGTTGCACAAAGCCAATTGACTTTTTACCCACTCTCTGATCCACCACCTTATCCAAACCGACAAACGCACCACCACAGACAAACAGGATATTACTTGTATCAATTTGGATACAATCTTGATATGGGTGTTTGCGTCCGCCTTGGGGTGGAACATTAGCCACAGTTCCCTCCAGCATTTTCAGTAAAGCTTGCTGTACACCTTCCCCAGACACATCTCTGGTAATGGAGGGATTCTCACTCTTGCGGGCGATTTTGTCAATTTCATCAATGTAAATAATGCCCCTTTGAGCCTCCTCCACATCCAAATCAGCCACTTGCAAAAGTCGCAGTAAGATATTTTCCACATCTTCCCCCACATACCCCGCCTCCGTTAAGGTAGTGGCATCAGCGACGGCAAAGGGAACATCGAGGATTTTGGCTAAAGTTTGAGCTAACAGAGTTTTGCCGCAGCCAGTTGGCCCAATCAGCAAAATATTAGACTTTTGTAGTTCTATCGCATCATCAGTCCCGGCTTTACCATTGGCTTTAGATTGCAAAATAGCTAGTCGTTTGTAGTGATTGTAAACAGCCACAGATAGCACTTTTTTGGCTTCATCTTGGCCGATAACGTGTTCATCTAAATATTTCTTAATCTCTCTTGGTTTAGGTATTTGATTAAAAGAAAGATTAGACGAACGAGTGCGACGTTTTTCAGGCGCTTCTGACTTCTGTGGTGGTGCTGATGCCGCCGTACTGGTATCGAGCAATTCCTCATCGAGGATTTCATTACACAAGTCAACGCATTCATCGCAGATGTAGACTCCCGGCCCTGCGATTAATTTCCGCACCTGCTCTTGAGACTTGCCGCAAAATGAACATTTTAAATGGGAGTCGTACTTAGACATATCAGCCTCTTATTTCAGAATGGTGACGTTTTACCCTGCTGTGGGAAGATTTTGTCTAGAAATGACCTGATCGATCAAACCATAATTCTTCGCCTCTTCTGCTGACATGAAAAAGTCGCGTTCTGTATCAGCTTCAATTCTTTCTAAAGGTTGACCAGTATGTTTGGACATTAACTGATTTAACTCACCCTTAATATAAAGAATTTCTCGCGCTTGAATTTCAATGTCAATGGCCTGTCCTTGAGCGCCACCTAGGGGTTGATGAATCATAATCCGGGAATCAGGTAAAGACATACGCTTTCCAGGTGTTCCAGATGTTAATAAAAAGGCCCCCATGCTCGCGGCTAGTCCAAAACAGATGGTTACAACATCGGGACGTATTTGTTGAATTGTATCATAGACTGCCATACCTGCGTAAACTGAGCCACCAGGAGAATTAATGTACAATTGAATATCCTTTTCTGCGTCTTCAGAATCTAGGAATAGCAATTGGGCAACAATAGAATTAGCCACAACATCATCTATGGGCGTTCCTAAAAAAATAATCCGCTCGCGCAGTAGGCGGGAGTAGATATCAAACGCCCTTTCTCCCATACCGGACTGTTCTACTACCATCGGGACAATATTACTAGGGCTGGTGGAATTGCCGCTAGTGCCGATGGGACTCAAGCTGGTGATTGGGTAATTTCCTGACTGCGATACAAGCATACTAGAATATTTAACAATAAATGGCATGAAATTGTGAACTGTTAACCATTATGCCTCATATAGCAGAATTCAGGATTCAGGAGTCAGCACTTCGGCTTCGCTCAGTTACCAGTCAGAAGGTCAGAAGGAAAGAACAAGACAATTATTTCCCCCCCTGCTCCCCTACCTCCGGTCGGTGAGGGACTGGCCCTGAGCGGCTTGCCCTGAGCGGCTTGCCCTGAGCGGAGTCGAAGGGAGTCGAAGGGAGTCGAACCGCTCCTTCTCCCTGTCACCTTTACTCAGGATTACTAGTTTCTGCTTCCTCAACTGCTGCCTCTGGTTCTTCTGTAGGAGTTAAAGAACCTTGAGGAACTAATTCCACAGATGAGTGTTCAAGTAACCAATCAACGATTTTTTTGGTTAACATTTCTTCTTCGACTACTCCCCGAAGTCTGTTTTCATCCAATTCTTGATCAGCATATTCTGACATCAATTCTACGACTCTAGCTTGTACCTCTTCAGAGGTGACAGCAATAGATTCCCGTTTACCAATTTCTTGTAAGGCTAAAGAACGTTTCAGACGCTCTATAGCTTCAGGTTTGGATCTATCGCGCAATTGGGGAATCACATCTTGGGTAAATAGCTTTTTGACATCTATTCCTTGCTGAGACAACTTCATGGCTGTTTGTGTCAGCATGGCATCTACTTCTTGGTCAATAAATGTTGTCGGTAAGTCTATTTCAACATGATTGAGAAGTTCTGTTAATAAAGCCTCTTGCTGATTTTCTTTAGTTTTATCTGCGGCTTCTTTTTGATACCGTTCTTCTAAGGATGTCCGCAGTTGTTCTACGGTTTCAAAGTCACTAATTTCTTGAACGAAGTCGTCGTCTACTTCTGGTAGTTCTTTGGTTTTAATTTCTTTGAGGGTGATGGTAAACAAGGCTGGCTTACCTGCTAGTTCTTCGTTACCGTAGGGATCTGGGAACTGGGCAGCTACTTCTTTGATTTCCCCAGGGTTCATACCCACTATGCCCAAAACAAAACCGGGAATAAATTTATCTTCCTGTAATTCCACCTGAAAATCAGTTCCTTCGCCACCGGGAATTGGTGTTGGTTCAGTGTCGGGATCTTCACCTTCAGCTTTGGCAATTACACCTTTAAAATCAATTACGGCTACATCATTGATTTCGGCTGCACGACCTTCTACTGGTACTAATGTGGCTAGTTTTTGCCGTTGTTCTTCAATTATGTTATCTATCTGCGTCGGATTGTATTTGATTTCTTCAGCTTTGGCCTGTAATCCAGTGTATTCTTTCAATTGCACTTCTGGAACTACATCTACTGCCGCCGCAAAAGTCAGGGGTTCTCCTGGTTGATAGTTGCTCATTAAATCATCAAAGGAAGATCGCAGTTGGGGCTGACCAATAGCGGTGATTGCTTCCTGCTTAATTGCTTTATCTATGCCTTCTTGAATAATTTCTTCTAGGGCTGCTGCTTTAATCCGAGGTATGCCGAGCCTTTGTACTAATATTTGCCGGGGTACTTTGCCTTTGCGAAACCCAGGAATATTTAGGGTACTAGTTAAATTTTTAATGACTTGCTCGTATTTTTGTTTGGTAATTTCCGGTGTAATTTCTATTTCCAAACCAATTTGACTGGCGGGAAGTTTTTCCTGGGTAACTTTCATGCTTTGTCTCTATTTTTCTGGTATTTTGATCTTTGAGTACACATCAGCTATAATTGCTTACCCCACTGGGAAGCGATCGCTCATGACCTCGGTTTTCGCCATCTTGAGATGTTTTATCCGCAAATATGTGCTATGTAAATTCTAGACAAGTCTAGCCATTTACTGTTAACTGCATCGGGAACAGAACAAATGAACCTCAATTTTTACATCAAGCATCATTTAGGCTCAAGGGTAAATCTCCTTTAGCAGATATCTAGTGTACTGCTAAAGGTAAGGAACTGAACAGTTTATGATATTCCTAGCTCATAGTCCCCCTAGTTCCAGTAACATAACGTTACAAATAGGACTTCTTAAAAAATACCTAAATGTTAATCGCTCTTCCTTTTTTTGCAATTTGCGGTACAATACTCCATTATACGATGGTATGGGAAGTTTGATTATTATAACTAATTGTTATAAGGTGGAATATCACTAATATTTAAGATGGGATATCAACAGCCAAGTTTAACAATCTGGTCAATAGACTCAGAAAAAGTGAGATAAGATCACAAAAATATGCAAACTTTATTATTTAACATCTGCTGTTTAACTTAACAGTACGGGTATACTTAATTTTTTCAGTTGTCCAAAAAAGAAAAATTCCTAATAACCTCTTAAAGGAGGAGTTCAGTTTGTCTAAATCTTATCGTGTCGCTATTTTAGGAGCAACGGGCGCTGTAGGGACAGAGTTGCTGGAATTACTAGAAAGCCGGAATTTTCCCCTGGCTGAGTTAAAATTGTTAGCATCGGAACGTAGTGCTGGCAAGACTCTCCCCTTTAAAGGAGAAAATATACCAGTTGAGGCGGTGAGCGATCGCTCTTTGGCTAACCTAGATATAGTCCTAGCCAGTGCTGGCGGTAGTATCTCCAAAACTTGGGCAGGGATAGCCGTAGACAAGGGCGCAGTTATCATTGATAATTCCAGTGCCTTCCGCATGAACCCGGACGTACCCCTAGTAGTACCGGAGGTGAACCCTGACGCTGCATTTACCCACAAAGGTATTATTGCCAATCCTAACTGTACAACCATTCTCATGTCCTTGGCAGTATGGCCATTACACCAAGTTAAACCAGTTAAAAGGATTGTAGCGGCTACCTATCAATCTGCCAGTGGTGCAGGTGCTAAGGCCATGGAAGAAGTAAAAATCCAAACTGCTGCCATATTAGAAGGCAAAGAACCAGTAGCGGAAGTTTTACCCTATCCCCTAGCATTTAATCTCTTTCCCCATAATTCACCCTTAACAGCTTGGGGTTATTGTGAGGAAGAAATGAAAATGGTAAATGAAACGCGGAAAATATTTAGTAGTCCAGACATGAGAATTACTGCCACCTGTGTGCGTGTTCCCGTCCTCCGCGCCCATTCTGAAGCCATTAATTTAGAATTTGAAACCCCTTTTAATCCAGATGATGCCAGAGACATTTTAAGACAAGCACCTGGGGTTAAATTAGTAGAAGACTGGGACGCCAATTATTTTCCCATGCCTATAGATGCTAGTGGCAAAGATGAAGTTTTAGTAGGCAGAATTCGTCAAGATATTTCCCATAGTTGTGGTTTAGATTTGTGGCTGTGTGGGGATCAAATCCGTAAAGGTGCGGCCTTAAACGCCGTACAAATTGCCGAATTATTAGTGGGAAAAATCTACTAAAATAGACCTTCATAGATGATGAACAACTGACAACTAACAAAGTAGGAGAGAAAAGAGTGTGACAGATTTTGGTACAATTGTAACTGCCATGATTACACCGTTTAAAACAGACGGTAGTATTGATTATCAACTAGCTGCCAAACTCGCAGATCATCTAGTGAATAATGGTACAGATACATTAGTCCTATGTGGGACAACAGGAGAGTCACCAACACTAAGTTGGGATGAAGAATACCAATTATTTGTTGAGGTATTGCAAACCGTATCAGGTAAAGCTAAAGTAATTGCTGGCTGTGGTTCTAACAACACCAAAGAAGCGATCGCAGCTACCCAAAAAGCGGCTAAGATAGGAGTACATGGTTCTTTACAAGTAGTTCCCTATTACAACAAACCGCCTCAATCCGGATTATATCAGCATTTTCAGGCAATAGCAGCATCTATTCCTGACCTACCGATGATGTTATATAATGTTCCTGGACGGACTGGCCAAAACCTCAGTCCAGAAACAGTGGTACGGTTATCAGAAATTGATAACATTGTCGCCATTAAAGAAGCCAGTGGTAGCTTAGATCAAGTTAGTGAAATCCGCCGCTTGACACCAAAAGAATTTCGGATTTACGCTGGAGATGATTCTTTAACTTTGCCCATGTTAGCCATAGGCGCTCACGGTATAGTTAGTGTAGCTTCTCATCTCGTAGGTAATCAACTGCAAGAGATGATTAAAGCATTTCAAGTAGGGAAAATTGACATAGCCACCGAAATTCATCTACAATTGTTCCCATTCTTTAAAGCTTTATTTTTAACTACCAATCCCATTCCGGTTAAAGAAGCATTAAAACTGCAAGGTTGGGAAGTAGGTTTAACTCGTCTCCCCTTATGTGCAGCAGAGGAGGATGTGTTGAAAAAATTAGAATCAGTCATGCAAAAGCTGAATTTAATCTAAGCTAGAATCTCTGGCTGATTTATAAATAATGTGTACAAATTGTTAGTAAATTGCAATTTAAACACCTGTGCTACAACTGAACAATATAAAAATCATTCAGTTTGATGTCAATGAAATCAAATAGGACTTTATAGAAGCTAAATTTAAACAGAAATTTGGTGTTTTCTTTCATTTCAAAACTGAACTCAGAACCGATTTACAATCAACAACCATATCCAGGATAAAATGGCTAAAAACGAAGCTAATTCAGCACTCAAAATTATTCCTTTGGGCGGTTTACACGAAATAGGTAAAAATACTTGTGTTTTCGAGTATGACGACGAAATTGTACTCCTAGATGCAGGACTGGCCTTTCCCACAGAGGCAATGCACGGTGTAAATATTGTATTGCCTGATACAACTTACCTCCGGGAAAATCGCCATAAAATTAAAGGTATGATCGTCACCCATGGCCATGAAGATCATATTGGCGGTATTGCTTTTCATCTGAAACAATTCGATATTCCTCTGATTTATGGACCTAGACTAGCAATGGCAATGCTAGAAGGGAAATTAGAAGAAGCAGGGGTACGCGATCGCACAGAATTAAGAACAGTTCTCCCCCGTGATGTCGTCAGAATTGGTAAATCTTTCTTTGTCGAATATATTCGCAACACCCACTCCATTGCGGATAGCTTCACAGTAGCAATTCATACCCCTTTGGGTGTAGTTATCCACACCGGAGATTTTAAAATTGATCATACTCCCGTAGATGGTGAAAAATTCGACTTGCAACGTCTGGCAGAACATGGCGAAAAAGGCGTACTTTGTTTATTGAGTGATTCCACCAACGCTGAAGTACCAGGTTTTACACCTTCCGAACGTTCTGTTTTCCCGAACCTTGACCGAGTATTTTCCCAAGCTACAGGACGCTTATTTGTCACTACCTTTGCTTCCAGCGTCCATCGCATCAACATGATCTTGCAACTGGCAAGAAAACATAATCGTGTTGTCACAGTTGTAGGGCGCTCGATGTTGAACTTAATCGCCCACGCCCGGAATTTAGGTTATATCAAATGTGAAGATAGTCTTTTCCAACCCTTGCATACTGTGCGGGGAATGCCAGATGATAGGGTGCTAATTCTAACTACTGGTTCTCAGGGTGAGTCCATGGCAGCCATGACCAGAATTGCCAATAAAGAACACCCCCATATTAAAATTCGCCCGGGTGATACCGTTGTCTTCTCCGCTAACCCCATCCCTGGCAATACCATTGCCGTGGTGAACACCATTGATAAATTGATGATTCAGGGCGCAAATGTGGTATACGGAAGAGACAAAGGTATTCACGTTTCCGGACACGGTTGTCAGGAAGAACAGAAGTTGATGATTGCTTTAACTCGTCCTAAATTCTTTGTGCCATTCCACGGTGAACATCGGATGCTGGTGAAACATTCAGAAACGGCTCAAAGTATGGGTATTCCACCAGAAAATATGGTGATTATCCAAAATGGAGATGTGATCGAGTTAACAGAACACTCCATCCGTGTTGCTGGCAAAGTCCCATCTGGAATTGAATTAGTGGATACTTCTAGTTCCGGTATGGTTAGTTCTAAAGTGTTGGAAGAACGCCAACGCATGGCTACAGAAGGCATGGTAATTATTGCTGCGGCCATTGATTGGAATGGTAAGCTAATAGCTAAACCAGAATTGCATATGCAAGGAGTGGTGACAAGTATCGAGCGATCGCTCTTGCAAAAATGGGTACAACAACGCATTGAAGAAATTCTTGGTGTACGTTGGTCAGAGTTTTCCCCCCTCGAAGGAAAACCCGCAGATACAGACTGGGGTGGGTTGCAGGAAACATTGGAACGTGAATTAGCACGTTCGATGCGGAGAGAATTGCAATGTCAACCTTCTTTGACCCTATTAATGCAAATTCCAGAAGAGCCTCCTGTTAAGGTAGCGGATGGTAGAAGACGACGGACTCGTTCTACTGCTGTTGCTTCTTAATAGTTACCTCACGCAAAGGTGTTTTTTAGCATCTTTGCGTTTTTCAGCCGAACTTAGAACTTACCTTGTTTTTGCAAGACCTGTTCTAGAGTTAAATTAAATTGAGATTTACCCTCAAAAACAGTGCCGACTTTACCTTTGTTAAAATGGATCTTATTTAATTTGTAAGCTTGATCTTTTAAGGGTACATCCCCAATAGCACTTACAAACTCAGGTGCTTTATCCATGTATAATTCTAAAAATTCTCTCATATCTGGTTTTTGCCGAAGAGATTTATAGCTGACATATATAAACAGTGGACGAGAAAGTGGTCGGTATTTTCCCCATTTCACACTTGTCCGCGAAGGCATTACTGGACCAGTAACACTATCTACAGATAAGGCTTTCAATGTATCTTTGCTAGAATTATAATAGGCGTAGGGAATGAAAGCTAAGGCGTTGATATCACTGCTAACTTTGCTATCTATGACTTTGTAATTTTTATCAGCTTTATCTGGCTTGATTGGGACGGTTGACATGATGATACCAGTGCAGAGAGTCCCACAAAGAAAGTTAGAGAAAAACCTGGTCGCAAAAGATTTTTGGTAACAATTTTCATTGTGTTAATTCTAGTAGATGCTAATTATTACTAAAACAATCTGATCAATTTTGAAATAATAATCACATTCCAATATAAAAGCAATAGCAAAAACAGCCAATTTCCGAAAAAATTCTTTAAAAATTGTTTAGAATGGTATAAATTTGAAACACCCAGAAACTAATATCAATGTCAATCCATCTAAAGGTAGATATTAAATTACCGATATTGACTGGAGTTTAGACACCCGTAAGTAATCTTGAAGAAGAATTCAGGAGTCAGAATCAATTAGTGGGAGATTCAGACCCGCCACTAATTGAAGACCACCAAATCTACGATTTGGTGGGGGTCTTAAACCCGTTTATTGATCCACCAGTCGCACAGAATTCAATTCTGAATTCTGACTCCTGACTCCTGAATTCTGTTTATTCTTTAATTTACTGTCTCTGTAGTAAGAATACGCAAAAGTTCTAGGGAATGGGATTTAAGCCCAAAGATAGAGTTAGACTTAAAGTTAGGGGTGTAAAAATTAAAGCTATGGTGTCATTGAGAAAGACAGCCGAGAGAACACCATAACCGCAACTAAGAACTAAGTACCTGAGAAAAATTAATTGCACATTGGGGAAAACAAGAGAAATCTCTGTATCTCTTGTCTGTCACCGTAGCGTAGCACCTTTCCTCAATATGAAATTTATTTTGCACAACTACTTAATTGAAGAAGAATTCAGGAGTCAGAATCAATTAGTGGGAGATTCAGACCCGTCACCAATTGAAGACCACCAAATCTTTGGTGGGAGTCTTAAACCCGTTTATTGATCCACCAGTCGCACAGAATTCAATTCTGAATTCTGACTCCTGACTCCTGAATTCTTTTTGATAAACGGTTTTAGCTTTATTCAGCAAACCCTCAATAGTAAAATTGTGCTGTGCTAAAAAAGCCAGGTTATGTAAGGTTGCCGTTGATCACCATCATTTCCTATAGATTCACCACAACCAAAGCTATCCAAATAACAAAACCGGCGAAGGCAATAGTAGCATGGTTGAAGGATAAACCTGGGATGTAACCGAGAGCTAAACTCAGGTAGGTTAAAGATAATGCAGTATAAGTGGCAAATTTAGTAAAAATCACTGCCTGGAGTTATCTATTTGCAAGTATTTTCTTTAATCTTAGTTATTGATAATTATTGCTATATTAAGTTTTGTTACAGTTAGAAGAAAACATGGCCAAAGGCAGATGTCTTCATTAAAATTTTAACTGTGTGAAGTTATCAATAAGATTTAAAAAATACTTTGCTGCTTTCGGGAAATTAGGATTAGAGTGACGTATTAACACATAGATTAAAAAAGAGAGCAGTTTTGTAACTTCCACAAAATTTACGTCATAATACTGTTTTCACACCCCGCCCTGTTGTCATATTCTATATTCATCAAGTAAGGTGAATACCCTTACAAGAAGAGAGGAATTACCATGAAGGTATCTAAAAGTACCACCAGAAAGATTTTTTTAGCCAGTTGGATTTCTCTACATCCGGTAGATGCTAGTGAAGCTAATGTGAGTCCATTACATCATGCTCCATCCCAGCCAGTTTGGGATTTTTTGCGACCTTTGCGAAAGTGGCTAGATAATATTCACGTAAGCGATCGCCTATTAGCTCATCGTCTCTGTAAATATATTCCGGCTCAATGTCCCTTTGAGCGCGATGTTAAAGTATTTGGGAAAACACTGTTTCACATTCCCCCCATCTGTAAACTCAATCCTTTATACGAAGAATTAGTAGGTTTACGATTTAAAGCAATGTGCTATCTAGCTGATACCTGTGGCGAAGACATTTCACAGTATTGTTAATGGGTAATGGGTAATAGTTATTACAACAGACCAATGACCAATAACTAATTCTTTTTTTGTTGAAGTTGCCATTTTTGAATAGCATCTTGAGCATCTTCATAGGCGATCGTCACCTCTGGAACTAAAGCAGCGGTGGCGATCGCGGTTTGAAAATCTCCTTCAGCCGCACGACCTTTAGCTAGGTCTAAAATTTGTTCACTCCACTGATTAATAGATACTTGGGCAATTTCAAATCCTGGTTGTCCTTTTTGGATTTTTTTAGCAACTTCTATGGCGCGATTATAGGTAGATGCTTGTTCAGGAATAATTAAGGCTTTGGCAGCATCTAAAAGGGTTTGATTGCTAACATATTGTTTGGTTTCTAGTTGCCATTTTTGAATGAAATTTTGGGCTTGGGGATAGAGTGGTTCTTGGGGAGTAATGAGCTTGGCAATGTTGATCGCATTTTCATACTTTTTTTGTGTAGCTTGAATTTGGGCTAACTCTAAGATCATTTGACACCAAATCAGAATATTCTGTTGTGCTGTGTTGTATTGCGGTGCTTGACGTGGAGTTCTTTGGGCTTTAGCGATCGCAATTTGTAAATGATTTGGTTGGGTAGGAATCAAAGACATTTTTTGTAACTCTAAAACCGCTCGTTGGCGCTGATTAAAGTTTTGATTCAGATTAATTTGGGCGTTACTAGAGTTTTGATTATTGGGGAAAATTTGGGGAAATTGCAGTTGGGTACTGCCGTTATTAGATATGGGTTTTGGCAGGTTTTTAAACCGGAAACTCTCATGATTACGGAGTAAAAATGTCATTATTAAACCTACTATCACCATCGTGCCACCGCCCCAAATGAGAAATTGTCGCCAAATGGGTGTTTCTGATGGTCGTTGAGGATAGGAGTTATCTGTAGTGATAGTGGGAATAAATCTACTACCAGAATTTGATTCTGGGGAACTTGCTAAAGTCTCATTGTCCTCAACACCTGATTTATCATCATTGCTGGGGGTGTTTTGGGGAATGATGGGGTTTAAAGTAGTTGGGGCTGAGGCGTTTTCTGCCCACCAAACTGGATCAGTTGTGGAGGAGTCGGTGGCTTCTAGAGGCGGTGCAGTGACGGTGACGGCAAAACTTTCTTCTGGAAAAATTATGGCTTCTGAATCGTCATCTAGGGTCAAAATAGGTAAAATTTCTGGCTCTGGGGTAGGAATGACCGTCACAGGGGTTTGGACTGGCCGCCAGTGGTATTGACACAGTTTGGGAGTGAGATAATCGAGATAGGCGGCTAAATCAGAGAAATTGTAACCTTTACCAGAAGCTAGGGCTTCTAATAATGCGGCGGTAAAGAAACCGTGACCTAGTTCTGTGCTTTCATGGGAAAATTCTTCTGGTTGACAAGAAATAATTGCCCCTAGTTGTAGTTCTTGGGCAAGTTGGATAATTTCTTGGCCGACGGGTGCATCTGCTTGAGTCCCAAAGGCGCGGTTAATATCGAAGATGAGTAAGGCGTTGATGTCGGTGATTTGGAGACTTTGCATCAGCGATCGCACTTCTATACCAGTTTCGGGAACTTGTTCAGGATTACCCCTGACTGGCATTAAATAATCTTGTTCCTTGTAGTTGACTCCATAACCACTAAAAAATAACCACAGATGATCCTGTGGCTGCCAAAATGTGGCGGCTAATTGTTCTAATAAGGAAAGAATATTTTCTTTTGTGGGATAGGATGATTGATCTCCTATAGGTGGCGAAGTATCTGTCATTAACAGGCATTTTTCGGGGAGAAAACCTGCTTGTGACACCAAAAAATCTTTGATTGCTTCAGCATCAGCTTGAGCGCAGCTTAGGGGCTGGAACAATTGATATTGATTAATGCCGATGATGATCGCCCAGTAATTTAGCATCCCGCTCTTTGTCGGTTGTTGTTTGCCTGAAATTGGTGTGATAGTAGTCGTCAACAGATTTTGGATTTTCGATTGGCTCTACACTTTAGGGCAGAGCTTCTCTGATTTTAGATTGGCGATTTTTGATGAATTCCGCCCTCAAGGGCAGGGCTTGTACCGAAAATTCCCAATCCAAAATCTAAAATCCAAAATCTAAAATTTTTTAGTCAGGAGTCAGTAGTCACAATTGAGAATTAAAACTCTCTTGTGGGGAGAGTTTAATTATCACTTGATGTACTAATCTTCTGATCCATTGCCATAACTTATGTCTTATAGTTTAGTTAATTTTTGGCGATTACAGCAATTCGTTGTACTTTATACAACATAAATAAGCGTAAAATACTTGCACTCAATTTTTATGCCCGGTGACTTAGGAGTTACAAGTGTATGTTCAGGATTTATACAAAACAACCATTTTCGGTCATCCCCTTTTCACTTATTGGCCAAATTAGCAAAAAAATCCGGATCATTCCCGGTGGAGTTTGGCTGTTACTAGCATTTCCTTTATGGTTAACTACGGAAGCGATCGCGCCGCAAATCGTCCAAGCTTACACAGCTAGAGTAGATTTGCTGATAGATCGCTTACCAGATGAAAGCTACGAAAACCTTCTCCGGCGGGCAGAGGCAGCCGCTAGAGCCACAACTCAACGAAGTTTTGACCAAGATATTTTAGTGACAGAAGTGTATGTGATTATTTCCGCACAAAATCGCGGTGCGATCGCTCCTATCTTATCATTAGAAGTACGTCGTCCTCAATGGCAAAAACGCCCAGATCCCCAAATTTGGACAACTTACTTCAAAACGTCACGCTCTTTGTTGTTGTTTGATCAACCTCTATCAACAACTGAAAAAGTCCCAGAGGCAACTTCACCCACTCCTACTAATCCTGTTCCAGGAGCAGCGCCGGAAAACCTACCTTTGAGAGATTAGCCAAAAAAGAATCAAATAATCGTTGTTTTTATCGTGCCTGATGTCAATTAATCGCTTAGAATAGGAAGGTTGTCAATAATCACGATATCGGCTATCATGGCTGTTCCTAAGAAGAAAACATCAAAATCTAAACGAGATAAACGTCGCGCTACCTGGAGACACAAGGCTGTTGTTCAAGCACAAAAAGCACTCTCTTTAGGCAAATCTATTTTGACAGGCCGTTCTAATTTCGTCTATCCAAGTGCTGAGGAAGAAACAGAAGAATCATAAACCAGAATTCAGTAGTCAGTAGTCAGAATCAATTGAGATGGTATTTTCAGTATTACCTGAATATTATGTTAAATTCTGACTCAGTGATTTATGGGTGCTAGTTTTGCGCCCCTACTGAATTTTTTCTATACATACATTTTTACATTACAAATACTGTAGGGGCGAGGTTTCCTCGCCCTTGTCGTATGTTATTTTACCTATACTAACCATTTTTATTAATACAGCAGAAGGCAACAGGCAAGAGTAAAACCCCTGGCATGATTAGGTTTTAAGGATCAATAATGTCCTAATCAAAAATGGCTACAGCTATATTCTTTTTTGTATTAGTATGATTAATTACAAATCAAAAATTACATTGCTCTAACTTAGTGAAAGAATTATTACAAATTCCGTTGGTAGTGTCTACCATAAGGATGATTATGAATTACCTTATTTATTAGTAATGCTGATAATGAAACTATTGGATGAATATTTAGTTAGGAATATTAATGTGATGATTTTTTCTCAAGATTGGAGCAGGCCAGAAATGATTGCTACTGGAGTAGAAGCGAAAATCAGTCGCCTAGAATCTATAGTAGAACAGATTGGAGATGCTGTGCTGTCTACAACTGAAACCATTGAACATCTAGCGACAAGAGTTGATTCCCTGAGTTCACAGGTAGAAACCCAAGGAAAACAATTACAGCAGCAAGGTTATCAAATTTTTGCTTTGTGTGATGCTGTACAGAGTTTAGCAGACTCTCAAAAAGATTCGATGCGACAAATTAGCCAATTGTCACAAACCTTAGATGAACTTGTATCTTTATTGCAAAGTGCGGATGATTAATTAGTAAAACTGATCTCACACTTTTAGCTTTGTGACTGCTATTTTTCCTGAAAAACATATATCAACATCACTATTAGGAGTCCGTTCTCGTTTGCCATATTCTCCTATATAGTAAAAATCATCACCTTCTACTCGATAATTAATAGGTAAAGGTTTCGTACAAGGTTGGCAAAATACTACTTCTGGATCTGCTTGTTGCGGTAACAGGTGCGGTAAATTGACATTCCAAAAATATCCAGGTTCGAGGGGAAGCTGAAGTAAATTTTCTAACAATGCAGATGTCCATTTCACGGACGCGTTCCAATCATAATCACGTTTACCGTGACGATATTGGGAAACTGCAATTCCTGGAATGCCGTGCATTGCCGCTTCTCGAACAGCAGCCACAGTTCCAGAAATATAAGCATCAACTCCCAGGTTGCCTCCAGCGTTAATCCCAGAAATCACATACTTGATATCTTCGGCAATATGTGACACCGCAACCCTGACACAATCGGCGGGAGTCCCTGCTATGGCATATTCAAAATCAGAACGACGTTGTAGGTTAATCGGTTGATGGGTAGTAACTTGATGCCCACAACCTGATTGATGGGTTTGCGGTGCAACAATAATTACAGATTTATTACTGACTGCTTTACATAAAGCTGCGATCCCCGGTGCGTCTATCCCGTCGTCATTGGTGAGAATTATTGTCATGCTATGTTTTGTTTAATACTTATTAAATCTGTTTAGGTTGATAAATTGAAGTAGGGGTAATTCATGAATTACCCCTACACAAGAATAATGTTTTGAGTTCAATTTTGCATAAGTCCTAGAATAGTTATTTTTGCTGCTGATGATGCTATAGTAGACTCATAATGTTAATCGCGTCAGTAGTCAACACAATATTTTTTGATCAACAGGAGTCTAAAATAGTGTCACTGCTAGATATTACCGCTATGGCTATCAGACCTAGAGTGACAATTACACTGGATGAAGAAATATATAAAGAGCTTACAAGCATAGCTGAAGAACAGGAGCGTACACCAGCTAACCTGGCGGCGTACATTGTTACCAAAGCTATTAGGGATACAAACAAAGAAAACCAACAAAAGAAAGAGGTATTATGAGTAATTCACAGCCATCAGAAGATATCTCTGCAAGAATGGATGATATTGACAGCAGATTAGATCAACTTGGAGATGAAATTGATTTAGTCCGTACTATTCAGGATGGTGTCAGACGTGAAACTCGTTCTAACAGTCAAGCTTTAGCACGACTAGAGAGAACAGTAACCAACCTTGCGGATATTGCACGTTTACATCAGCAAGCACTGAGGCAGTCTGAAAGACAGTTTCAGGAGTTTCAAAGAAATAATTATGAATTTCAGCGTACAACTAATGCTGCTTTGGAACGCATTGATAGAGTTTTAGATTACTTGATCAAGCAATCAGGTGGTCAGGGTGAAGGGTAGATGGTTATGTAGGTGATCGCAAATCCCACTACCAAAACGATCAACATCAGATCCCCGACTTCTTTTTTGATCTTGTCAATCAATTATCAATTGACCATAGAAGTCGGGGATCTCAGGTATTTTTGATAACTAGGGTTATTTTTCTGTAAAGTATCTTAATTTACTGCAATATAAATGTAACATAATTTCAGTATTTGTAACGTATTGGTTATTTAGAGTTGTGATTTAATGGAATTAATCAAGTAAAAAATTAGTATAAAAATCAGTAAGGTGTCGAGATGAAACAGTTCTCAGACTGGATGATAGTTGGTGCTTTTACCTTTGGTGTTGGTATAGTTGGTTATTTAAGGCTACAAAAACTCATGAATTATCTGATTAGGCAGTATGTTGAAATTATACTTGTAGTGTAACATAGCTTATAGCGCGTTTTGAGTGGTTCATTTTCATTATTGCAATCATAAGATAATCAGTATGTCTAATGTAATCAGTGAAATTATTGGCGGTAAATATGATATCCTTTCCAAACTTGGGCAAGGTGGTAGTGGTGTTGTGTATCTAGCGAAAAAATTAGGTACTAATGAGCGTTATGCTATTAAAACTCTTTCTACTGAAGAAGATAATGCAATTAAACTATTATCAAGAGAAACAGAGACTTTAAAAAGGTTTAATCACCCTAATATTGTAAAATTTATTGAGCGAGGTTATGATAATCGGCATAAACTGGTTTATCTAGTATTAGAATATTTAGATGGTCAAGATATAAAAACTTATTTTGATAGTGGCATTGATTTAAAAACAAAATTAAATCTATTTTCGCAAATTATTGATGCAATTAGTCACGCTCACTCTAAAAATATAATTCATAGAGATATCAAACCAGACAATATTAAAATTGTAGATACTGATGAAGTATCGGCTCAATAAGTAGGGGAAAAAGAAAAAAACGCGCTCAAGTGAGCAAGGGAGACAAAGCATTATACAATATGGGGCATGACGCAAAAACCGCAACAAGAAAAAAACACACAGCTAGACATAC
>JACCDP010290278.1_pt1 | contig 18466 bp, 16 predicted proteins | sample 7445841 | NCBI WGS metagenome assembly JACCDP01 (sample SAMN15323441, study PRJNA562643) | freshwater metagenome | isolation source: river surface water | place: USA:Blue River Watershed | collected 2017-08-17
ACGGGGGACCTGGGCTCCTTCTTTGGAAAACTGATCAATGCATTCAGCATCCAACATCCTGGCGTCAGTCTGGATGTGCGATTCACCCACCGGTCGGAGAACCCGATTGAGGAATCATTGGATGTCAGCATTGAGGTAGAGCCCGTGACGTGGCCTGGCGTGGTCCATTTCGAACTCGGAACCAGCAAGAGACAGTTGGTTGCATCACCCAGTTATCTGGCCAAACGTGGCACGCCGAAAGTGCCAGGCGACTTGCACCAACACGATATCATCAACTATGAAACACGCGGGTTGAAGTGGACTTTTGAAGGCAAAACAAGCCCCTTGGTTGTTCAGATCGAACCGAGAATTACCAGCAACAACGCTTTTTATTTGATCGATGCCACATGCAGTGGTAACGGTATTTGCTTGATGAGCAATTACGCTATCAAACCCTTTGTACAGCGAGGAGAACTGGTGACTGTGCTCGATGCTTACCCGATACCTGACCTATCGGTTCGCATGCACATTCCCGAAAACCGCCTGGAGTTCACCCATGTACAAGCGCTACGGACACACCTACTGGCGAGCATAAAAAAATCAGAGTTACTGACACAGGGCTCATCGCCTTGAGAATTGACCAGTTGTCCTATTGGGGCTTGATGGTTGGGGTGGGTAGGGGGTTGTTTCCGGCGTTAGAAATCAATTCATTGTTGAGGCGTGGTTGGCATCACATCTCTAATTCTTTGGCACCTTAGCGGCAGAGTCATGTGCTATCGATCAGGGCTTAAAAACGCGAGCACTTTCGCCAGACCCTCCTGGGGCCGTTCCTCTTGCAAGAGATGTCCCTGCTTGGGCAAAACGACGGTGGTGGAAGTGGTCAAAACATTCGCATACCGCGTTGCGTTGTCCGGGGGGATCATTCGATCGGAATCGCCCCATAAGAGCAAAGTTGGGGCGGTGATATTCTTTAATCTGGCAACAGGGTCTGTGTTGATCGTTTGGTTGGCTCGATCGATGATCGCCTGCCGTACCCCCGGCGCTCTGAGAAAATCGTGATAACGCGTCAGCAAATCCTCAGTTAACGCCTTGCCATCGTAGAACGCTGGCTCCAGTGATTTCCTGACGAAAAATTTGGGCAAGCTGTACTTCATGACTTGCATGAACCTTGATATCTCATAGGGCTTGGCGCCGATGTCTTCTGGATCGGCATAACCATCAGGCGCTATCAAAATTAGCCGTTTGACCTTGGACGGGTTCGCGGCTGCCACATTCCAGGCAATTTTTCCCCCCATGGAATGGCCTATCAAACTGAACTCCGGGATGCTCATTGCCGTGACAAAATTCTCAATAAATTGCACATCATCTACCTCAGAGTAGGCATTCTTCGGGCTCGCACCTGACAAGCCAAATCCAGGCAAATCAAGACGTATCACCCGGTAGTGCTTCTGGAGTGAGTCGGCCCAGGCGTCCCAGGTTTGCAAGCTGGAGCCAAACCCGTGCAGCATCAACAGCACGGGGCCATCTTTGGGCCCCGAGTCTTGGAAGTGAACGCGTTGTCCTTGGATCACTGCAAATTGGGTATCAGGGGTCTCGTATTTTTTCTCAAGCCCAGCCCTGTCCCAATCAGGAGTCCAAAGGCCTAGCAAGGTTGCGACTGCAACGATGGAGGCAACACCCATTGAATAAATCATGTTCTCCTTGAATATCGAGCCTGCATCTTTCAGAACTTTATGATTAGAACAGACGACAAAGTTGCCCACGTGCATAAGCCGCGCTGCAGGTACTCGGTGAAACAAACTTCCCGGCCAACCGACGGGTCTGGTTGATCGTGGCGAACCCAGGTTGCCGAAGTGCAGTCCGACCATCAGGGTTTTTTCGTACGCCGAGTCGTAAGGTTATTGCCTGAGAGGGGGGTGGATGCAGTTATAAATCCCATATTCTCTGGATTAAGCGTGTGCATATTCTGCACATTCGCTGCATAGACACCGAGAATTTTTTCAACCTTCAAAGAGAATACCAATGATGCTACTTTCATGGGTGCGACCCTTTGTCTCCTTAGGTGTTTGCATGGTGCTTGGTTTGGCTGGCCTTAGCCCGGCATTGGCCGACAAGGCTTATGTCCCTGAGCGCGGCCAGTCGGGCAAGGATGTGATATGGATTCCTACCCCCAAAGGGCTGATTGACAAAATGTTGGCGGCGGCCAAGGTGACATCCAGCGATCGCTTGTTTGACTTGGGTGCTGGTGACGGGATCATCGCCATCACCGCTGCCAAGGAACTAGGCGCGCAGTCGGTTGGCATTGAATACAACCCGCAAATGGCCGACTACGCCCGTCGCATGGTTCAAGAGGCCGGGGTCAGCGATAAAGTGCGCATTATCACAGGGGACATCTTCAAGGAAGATTTCTCATCGGCCACGGTGGTGACCCTGTATCTCTTGCCTGATTTGAACATGCGTTTACGGCCCACTCTGTTGCGCATGAAGCCTGGTACGCGCGTGGTCTCGCATGCCTTCACCATGGGCGACTGGGAGGCCGACGAGACCATGGCGCATGAAAGCGCTCGGGGCTACTTGTGGGTGGTGCCAGCCTCGGTCGAGGGAGAGTGGATGATGACTGGGATGGAGGGTGGCCCCGTGCGCCTGAACTTTCAACAAGTCTTGCAAAAGATCGGCGGCACGCTTACCCGAGGTGCGTCCAACATGCCCATGCTGGGGGCTCGTCTTTCGGGCGAAGAACTCCATTTCCAATTTATTATGACGCCCGAGCGCGAAGTGCATCGTTTTTCTGGCAAGGTGTCGGGATCTCTCATCACAGGGATGGTGACTTCGCCAGGCGGGTTGTTGACCCCCGTACAAGCTCGCAAGCGCTGATCAACCCCATGTGACTTTTGTTTTTCATGAATTCAACTGCCATGCAGACGACTCAACCACTGCGTTTGTTGCACCCACTGGCCGCTGTGATGCTGATCGTGGGCATCGTGGTGGGGGCCGGAATTTTCAAGACGCCCGCGTTGGTGGCTGGTATCAGCGGTGACGCGGGCTGGGCTTTGGTGCTATGGCTGGCAGGTGCCTTGATCTCCATTTGCGGGGCTTTGTGTTACGCCGAGTTGTGCACAGCATATCCGCACGCGGGCGGTGACTATCATTTTTTGCACCGTGCTTTTGGACGCAATTTGTCTTTCATGTACGCGTGGTCGAAAGCCATCGTGATCAACCCCGGTTCGATCGCCTTGTTGGCCTTCGTATTTGGGGATTACATGAGCTCTTTGCTGAGCCTGGGCGCGTGGTCCAACGCTTGGTGGGCCTTGGCGGTGGTGTTGACGCTCACGGCGATCAACCTGGTGGGTCTGAATGCATCGGCTCGCCTGCAGGGGGTACTCACTGTGGTGGAGGTGCTCGGGCTTTTGGCCGTGGTGTGCGCTGGTTTCATGGCTGAGGCCCCCAAATCGGGCGCTTTGGAATGGTTTGTCCAGGCGCCGGCGCCAGCGCAATGGGGGTTGTGTCTGGTGTTCGTGCTGTTGACGTTTGGCGGGTGGAACGAATCGGCCTATGTGTCGGCCGAAGTGCGGGGTGGGCCGCGCACCATGGCCTGGGTCATTGTGGTGAGCATGGTCATACTGACGCTGATCTATTTGTTGGTCAACCTGGCCCTGTTGTTGGGTCTGGGGCTGCAAGGTCTGAGCCAGAGCAAGACGGCCGCTTCGGACCTGGTGGCTTTGTCATTGGGACCATGGGCTCATAAGGCCTTGGGTCTTTTTGTCGCGATCGCGGCGCTAACCAGTATCAACGCGACCATGATCGTCGGGGCTCGAAGCAATTTCGCATTAGGCCAAGACTGGAGTCCGTTGAGAACATTGGGCTATTGGCAACGGGACAGTGGCAGCCCGACAGCGGGATTTTGGATTCAGGGCTTGATCAGCGTGGCCTTGATCGGTTTAGGCACCCAGGAGGCTGATGGTTTTTCCGCCATGGTGGAGTTCACCGCGCCCGTATTTTGGGGCTTTTTGTTCTTGGTCAGCTTGGCGGTGCTGTGGCTGCGCCAAACCGATGGTCAAACCGAGCGGCCCTTCACGGTGCCCCTGTACCCGCTACTGCCCCTGATTTTTGCCGGCGCCTGCGTATGGCTCACCTATTCAAGCATCACTTATGCCATCAGCCAGAAAGCCATTCACGTCTCGTTGTGGCTAATGGCCAGTGGGGCCGTGGCATTGGTGGCATTGAATTGGCGCGAAAGAAGCTTGAAGGCTGCATGATGTGATGACCCGGCCCACCGCCTCGGCATGGGGTTTTCTGCCCTTTGCCCTGACGATTTTCACCAGCGCATTTTTGTTGTTTCAAGTGCAGCCGCTGCTGAGCAAGCAGATCCTGCCTTGGTTCGGCGGCAGCCCGGCGGTGTGGACCACTGCCATGCTGTTCTTTCAAAGCCTGTTGTGTTTGGGCTATTTGTACTCGCACGCTCTTGCCCGTTGGTTCGAGCGCCGAGCGCAGGCCCGAATTCATCTGGCCTTGCTGTTCGCCGCAGCCTTGTTATCGACCCAGGTGTTACCCGACGCCCATTGGCGGCCCGCCAACCCCGACTCGCCGGTGATCCAGTTGCTGGTCATTTTGGGCGCCAGCGTGGGCTTGCCCTATTTTTGTTTGGCCACCACCGGCCCCTTGGTACAACATTGGTTCACACGAACGCCCCATGCGCACTCGGTGTATCGACTGTACGCGCTCTCCAACGTGGGTTCTTTTTTGGCCTTGTTGACATTTCCCTACCTGCTGGAGCCTTGGCTCGAGCAAGAGGCCATGGGCCGCTTGTGGACGTGGGGGTTTGGGGTGTTTGCCTTGCTATGCGCGCCGCTGGCGTGGGGCGCGTGGCAAGATGCTGCGAACCCAATTACGCCGGACAGCGCCGCTTCGGTTCAGCCGATCCAGTCTTCAGCGTCGGTGTGGCAACGTTTGTCTTGGGTGGGGTTGCCGGCCTTGGCTTCGTTGGTGTTCATCGCGGCCACCGATCAGATCAGCCACGATGTAGCCCCCGAGCCCAGGCTGTGGATATCGACGCTGGGCTTGTATCTGTTGACGTTTATTCTGACCTTCGATCACCCCAGGTGGTATCGGCCAGGCTGGTTCGCGGCTGCTGCCCTGGTTCTGATTCTGCTCACTGCCGGTTACAGCGATATCCCCAGATGGTTAGGATTTGTCTGGGACTATGGGGTCAACGAGGTGCGTTGGTTGCATTACGCGCTCATTTTCGTTTTGTGCATGCTGTGCCACGGTGAGCTCTACCGGCGCCGGCCGGTCGAGCCGAACCGGCTGACCGAGTTCTATCTCTGCATGTCGTTGGGTGGCGCGTGTGGCGGCCTGTTCGTGACGTTGGTGGCAACGCCTTGGTTCAATGACTATCATGAATGGCAGTTGGCCTTGGCGATCTCGGCAGTGCTGGCCATCATGGTGCTGGCGCGAAGCAGGCGAAACGACGGCCAACATGGTGTGGGATGGCCGCAAGTCGCGGGCGCGATGTGCATGTTGACGCTGTTGTGGGCCATGAAGAATAACTGGCATTGGCAAGCCCAACCCCAAGACGGGCGTGTCGAGGTGATGCTGGACCAGGTACGAAATTTCTATGGCACGGTGGCCGTGAAAGAGCGCCGATTCCCACAGAGCCCCGAACGGGACGATCGGGTTTTTTACAGTGGCAGCGTGACCCATGGTCAGCAATTTTTGGCACCCGAGTTGCGGCATGTGCCCACCACCTATTACGCCCGTGACAGCGGCATCGGCGAGACCTTGCAGTGGGTGATGGCACGACGCCCCAGCGTCTACGTGGCGCTGATCGGGTTGGGCGCGGGAACGTTGGCCAACTACGCACGCCCGGAGGATGCCTACGATTTTTACGAAATCAACCCGCAGGCTGTTCGTATTGCCCAGACCTGGTTTGACAATTTGGCCCAGTGCAAGGCGGGCCAGCAAAACATCATGCTGGGTGACGCGCGCTTGCGCATGGAGCAATTGCCGGCTGACAAGCGCTATGACGTGATCGTGCTGGACGCTTTCACGGGTGGTTCGGTGCCGATCCATTTGCTGACCCGAGAGGCCTTTGCGATTTACCACGCGCATCTCAAGCCGGGGGGCTTCATCGCCATCAACATCACCAACGCCTATTTGAACCTGTACCCCATCGTGAAGGCGCAGACCGAGTTGCTGGGCTTGGGGTTTCGTCACAAATACCAAGCTGTCGACGAGAGTCGAAATGTGCGCTTGAACTTGCACTTCATCCTGACCGAGGACCGCGTTTACTTGAGCGAGTTGCCCTCGGTGGACCGGGAGATTCGCGACGGCCAGGGGCAGGTTCTGCGCACTGAACCGCAAGACCAACCCGGTTTGCGCTTGTGGACCGATCAGTTCAGCAGCATCGCGCCGATTGTGCGCTGAGCTGATGGCCGGGGCGGTCTGCTGTCGAACTTACCCCTGCTGTCATGTAGGGGCTGCTGTCACTGCTCAACTCAGTTGGTACAAGGTACAGCACCGCCAGACTCGTGAATATTTACTCTAGGCGCATCACGCGAACAGCGTTCTTGTAGGCGACCAACTCAATGGTGGAAACTTTAAGTTTGCTGAGCAAGCCACCACGAATCTCTTCAATATTTTTCTCAAAGTTGACTCTCGGATTGTAGGTATCCGTTCCGACCATAAAGCGGGTTGGAAATTCTTCGATCAGTGCGACCCATTCTGGCTTGACAGAGTCTTCGCTGTAGACAATCAAAGATTTTGCTCGCTCGGAGTCAGGGTTAGGAAAATGAGACCTCGATCGAGCGGACATTTCGCAAAAAATATTGCTTGAATTCCCCAAGAGAGATCGAATGAGATCAACATTGCTGGTAAACAAGCAATGGGACAGTATGAGCGATGTATTCGCATACTTGACTGAAAGTGATTTCAATTCTTCGACTGAATCAGCGTCATCTTCCGAGTGAATTTGAACAAAGCCTTTGTGCTTGTTGGCAATGGCAAACATCGCGTCAATCGGTGCTGAATCGATCTTCACTTTGCGGCGGAATGAAACATTGGGATTTGTTTGCTTGTTATTGAGGATCAACTCACCAAATCCTTTAATTTGACCCGTTGAAAACAAGTTATCGGCATTCGCTAAAAGCTCTTGGTAAGTGCGCAAATTGATATCGGTCAAGCCAGCAGCGCCGTGCTGCCCAAAAATATCGCCGAGCTCTACTTGACCGGTTGTCGGGATGTACTTGTTCTGAAGTAGTTTCGCGTAGGGCGTTGTATCAAATGGACCGAAAGGTGCGCCGACTGCACCTGACCATCTGACATTGTTTTTCTCCATTTGTTGTCTCAGCAATTCTGGCGATACCCATCGTTGAACGTGACGGTGAACATCAGCAATGGGAACTTCTTGAGCCAGTTTCTTTGAGGATTCAGCATCGTCAGAAAAACATGAAAAACTCACGGCAGTCATGCTAAGAAACAGAAGGTGTTTGAGGTTCATGTTTCTGACTCTTTCAGTGGTGTGTGAAGTTTTTTTAGGCAATGGGGGCGGTTGGGTTATCTTTGATTTTTTCTAACCAGTTTTTTAACTTCACTGATCAGTGGGTCATTCTTGTATTCATCTAATCCAATCAGGAGTTCCCACACTTTGGCGTTCTTCGGCTGGACTTTGTGTGCTTTACTCAAATAATTGAAGGCTTGTAATTTTTTGTTAAAGAGTAACAGGTAGGCACGTGTTCTTGAGAAGTCTGGCTTGTGTTCCAAACTGGCTGCGCGCAAGGATTGCACGCAATCTGAACTGCTCTGGAGGAATGCATCTTACCGATTTCAGCCGGATTCGACTATTTGAGACAGCTGAGAACCAATTTGCCTCAAAGCAACTCCCCAGCCTGCTGATAGCCGCGCGTCGCGCGGGTCCACCATTGCGAAAAACTGTGACAACGCCTTTCCACGCGGGGAAACAAAGCAGGCTCTGGATCCAACTGGACAAAGGGCTCAAGCCATCTCGTGATGTGGGGATTGGCCACGGTGCGAACGAGCGCCGCGCTCCTCAACGATGCAGCCAGCGCTGTGGCGTCACTGAAGCAACGCAGTGACGTCACCTCGCTCATGGCGGCGTCGACCCAGCGCCAGCGTGCTTCAGACCACGGCCATGCAGCATGGCATTCGCGCAGGTACACTCCGATGACGACGGCATCTTGGGAAAGCCCTGCGGGCGCAGCGCGCAGGGCCCAGGGATGAACCAGCCACACCTCGCGTCCCTGCACCTGATCCAGGCTTATCGATTCAACACTGCCTACTTCAAGATCACCCGGCGGCATGATTAGCACAGGCGTGTCGGCAGAGGATGCGCCGTCCTCTACTTTCCGGGCGGTGCGCTGCTGTGTCGAGGCCGCACGTGTACCGCGCGCGATGGCATCCAGGGCTTCATAGGATTGATCAACCACTGAGCCCGGACTGTGCCACTGAGTTGGGGCAAAGCGCTCAACGTTGTCTGCATTAAAAAGATAGGGCTTGTGGCTGCCTGTGCCGGCGACCCATTGCCAGCTCAGGTGGTTGCTGGCCAGGTCCCCATCAAGCAGGTGAGCAACCAGCCAGTCCGCGCCGGCACGCCAGTGCACATGGCGCATATGCACCACATAACTGGCCAGCCACATGCGTGCGTGGTTGTGCAGTGTCCCGCTGGCGTGAAGCGACCGAACGGCTTCGTCAATCACCGGCACACCTGTTGTGCCTTGTTGAATATCTGGCGGAAGCTCTTGTGAGTAACTCGAGTCAGGCATCGGACCTGAATGCAGCGACTGAAAAATTCCATCACCCTCATGGGACCACACGTGTCGAAAGAACTCGCGCCAGCCGAACTCGTAGACCAGCTTGTGATTAACGGCAAGAGGCTGTTGGCGCAGAATTTCAGCGAGTACCTCTGCAAGTGTCAACACACCATGGGTGAGATAAGGCGAAAGACCGGTGACTGCGCCTGTCAGATGATTGCGAGTTGTCGCGTAATCATCAGCCCGGATGGCCGCAACGGCTTGGACCGCCGCCAATCGAGTGGGGGGTGGAATACCCGTTGAAGACATGGACATCACGGTGCTGGGTGACAAGGTCAGGCTGAATGGTCACAGCGGGTTCATCACGGGCGAGCGTGACGGACGATGAGCGTGTGCAAGGCGTCCTTGTAGCTTGGGTGAATGGGTTAGCCGAATGACGTGTTCATCGCAATCGTAACAAACGGGTGACTTGGCAGGCCCGGGCGCTCCAATGAACAGGGGCACTGGTGGCCCAGTGCCCCTGTCCTGTTCCGACTTGTCTCCTCGGATCCTCTGGTGGAGTCCATCCTCGTGGTGTGGATTCACCTCTGAAGCTGACGAGCCTTACTGGGGTTGAAGATCGATGCTGCGAGCAATGCCGCGGTAACGATCGATTTCCGACGAATACAGCTTGGCCAGCTCAACGGGGCTGCGCACCGGCGTGACCACGTTGCCGCTGGCTTCAAAGGCTTTGCGCGTCTCGGGGTTGCCAAGGGCCGCATAAAACGCTTTATTCAAAGAGGCCACCACGTCTTCAGGCGTGTTTTTGTGGACTTGTACGCCGGCCCACACGTCAAATTCCATGCTTTCCATGCCGGGCATCGCTGCCAGCGCTGGAAACTGTTTGAACAGCGGATGCGGGACTTTGGATGTGACAGCCAGCCCTTTGATTTTTCCATCCTGGATGGTTTGCGGGATCGAGCCTGCCATGGGAAGGAATGCCATGTCGATTTGCCCACCCATCAAATCTGAGAGCAACGGCGCAATGCCTTTGTAGGGCACATGCAGCATGGGAGCTTTCGAGATCTGTCCAAATTTTTCACCGATCAAGTGATACAGAGAACCATAACCAACGCTGCCATAGGTCAAGGGCTGATCGGGATTCTTCTTGGCCAGGGCAATCAGATCATCGACCGACTTGACATTCATGGAGGTACGAACGGCCAGGATGGTGCTCGTGCTCGAAAACTGCGCGACCAATTTGAAATCTTCGGCTTTGTATTTCACGCCCTGGATGGCCATGGGAGCCAGGACCAATTCCATCGGGCTGCCTAATGCCACCGTGTGCCCATCAGCGGGCGCATTGAGCACTTTATTGAGTGCGATCGTTCCACCCGCACCGCCAATGTTGTCCACAATCATGGTCTGCCCCAGTTTGGCCGCCGCGTCAGGCTGAACCTTGCGGGCAAAGAAATCGGAGGGACCGCCAGCGGGGTAGGGGACCACCAGGCTGATGGTTTTGTTGGGAAAGCTCTGGGCGTGCAGGCCACCCATCGTCACAATTGCGCACACGGCCACTGCCGCTTTGAAAATTCGTTGGATATTCATGAGGAGCTCCTAGGTGTTTAAATGGTTGAGGTTGAGGGTTTGACGACGCCAGAAGTTCTGGCTGTTACGCCGGTGAAGGCGAAATCCACTTCGGGTTGAAGACCGCTGATGATGCGGGCGATTGATTTGCCAGAGCCGCAGGCATGGGTCCATCCCAGCGTGCCGTGGCCTGTGTTCATGAACAAGTTGGGGATCTTGCTTTTGCCGATGATGGGCACGTTGCTGGGCGTGGCTGGGCGCAAGCCGGTCCAGAAGCTGGCTTGATCGGTATGGCCTGCACCGGGGAAGAGTTCTTCCACGCGCCGAACAATGGCCTCGCATCGCACACGACTGAGGTCACGGTCATAGCCATTGAACTCCGCGGTGCCTGCAATGCGCAGGCGATCGCCGCCAGGGCCGGTGAGGCGCGAGAACACCAGTTTGTATTCGTCGTCGGTGAGACTGACCTGGTGTGCCATCGAGGCATCCTTGACGGGCATGGTGACCGAGTAGCCTTTGGCCGGGTAAATCGGCAGTTGAATGCCCAAGGGTGCTGCGTACAGGGGGCTCAGGCTACCCATCGCCAACACATAAGCATCTGCACGCAAGCGCTGGAAGCGTCCCTCGCTATCAGTGGCTTCGACGTGATCGATCTCTCCGCCCACTTCGCGCAGGGCGGTGATGGTGTGGCTCATCAGGAATCGAACGCCTGCAGCTTCGCACAGCTTGACCAGCTCGCGGGCAAAGCGATTGGCATCCCCGGATTCGTCTTCGGCGGTGTAGGTGGCGCCAGCCAGTTGGGGACGAATATGGGCCAGGGCAGGCTCGATTCGGACGGCCTCATCAGCGCTGACGAGTTGACGCTCGCAGCCAAGTTCACGCATTTGTTGGGTGGGGGCCAACGCGCTCTCGAACTCTTGGGGTGAGGTGTAGAAATGCAGGATGCCTTGCGTGCGCTGGTCGTAATTCAGACCGGTGCTGGTGCGCAACTGCTGAAGCGTCTCGCGGCTGTAAGTGCCCAAGCGGACAATCTGCTCGATGTTGTGGCGCGTGCGAGCCGGCGTGCATTCCCGCAGGAATTGCAAGCCCCACAGCCACTGCCGCTGGTCCGCGCGCAAGCGAAACAACAACGGCGCATCTTCCTTGCCCAACCACTTCAGGACCTTGAGCGGGGCACCAGGGTTGGCCCAAGGTTCGGCGTGGCTGACAGAAATTTGCCCCCCGTTGGCAAAACTGGTTTCTGCTGCCGGGGTGGCTTGACGGTCGACGACGCTGACCTGGTGACCGAGTTGAGACAGGTAATAGGCGGTGCTGACGCCCAGCAAACCGCTGCCGAGAACGATGACATGCATGGTGAGTCCTTGAAGGAGGGCTCTGCACAAGGCATCGATCAGGAACTATCCAGGAGATAGCAACCCGACACATACTCTGTGCAGATTGCCGCTCCCCCTGTCCTTGGTACCTGAGAGATTCACGATGGCCTGCGGCGCATCGTTTGCTCCTTCGGTGCGTCACCGTGGCGGCGACGTCTCTCCAGACGGCTGTTTAACATGTGCAGTACGGAACCTGAGCGTGTATGGGAGTTTGCGCCTTCGGTGGGGAATGAACCCGCTCTCCTGCATTAAAGTGCATTCTATGGAGGTAAATTTAAAATAGCTAGAGGAATTTGGGGATTTTTATCAGTGTTTACCCTTGTTTATTTTTGTTTTTTAGAAAAATAGTTCATGTCGTCGGGGTTGACCGCAGGTTTCCAATTTCCCATGGGCCGTGAGCCGCTCCACGCGTTAGTTGCAGCGCCTCACAGCGCGTTAATGGGTATCTTCACATAGGCTGTACCGTTGGCCTCCTTGGGCGGCATTGCACCGGCTCTGATGTTGATTTGTACCGCTGGCAGGATCAACACGGGCATCTCCAGCGTGGCGTCGCGTTTGGTTCGCATGTCGACGAACTGCGCCTCGCTCACACCATCATGCACATGGATGTTCTTGGCGCGTTGCTCGGCCACCGTGGTCTCGAAGGCGATGGGACGATCGTTGGGCGGATAGTCGTGGCACATGAACAAGCGGGTCTGCGGTGGCAGACTCAAGAGCTTGCGGGTCGAGGCGTAGAGGTTTTTGGCGTCTCCACCGGGGAAGTCACAGCGCGCTGTGCCCACGTCGGGCATGAACAGGGTATCGCCCACAAACACAGCATCGCCGACCTGGTAGGCCACGCAAGCGGGTGTGTGGCCGGGTACCGCCAACACCTTGGCGGTCAGTGCGCCAATCTGTAACGAATCGTCGTCCTTGAGCAGCACATCGAACTGCGATCCGTCCAACTTGAACTCGGGTTCCAGGTTGAAGAGGCCCTTGAAGACTTTTTGTACGCGGGTGATTTGGTCTCCAATGGCGATCTGACCGCCCAGGTGTTTTTTCAGGTAGGGCGCAGCGCTCAAGTGGTCAGCATGGGCATGGGTTTCCAGGATCCACTCGACGGTCAGTTGATGGCTCTTGACGAACTCAATCACCTTGTCGGCCGACGTGGTGCGGGTGCGGCCAGACTTTGGGTCGTAGTCCAGCACAGAGTCAATGATGGCGCAGGCAGAGCCGGGGCCGTTGTGCACCACGTAGGTCACGGTCCAGGTGGCGGGGTCAAACAAGCCTTCAACCTGGGGCTTGACGGGGGTGGGGGCTGCGGTGTTCAAGAGCACTCCTTTGATTACGTTTTAAATAGTCTATTGACAAATAAAATGTTTGTCAATAGACTATCTGGCATGAAAGCGTCAAAAGGAGTGAGGCATGAGTGATATGACATTCGAGTTGAGCGACATGCGACAGGCCGCCAGCCGGGCCTGCAATTTGATGAAGGTGTTGTCCAACCCGGACCGTCTGATGATCCTGTGTCAGTTGTCACAGGGGGAAAAGCGGGTGGGCGAGTTGGAGCAAATGTTGGGCATCGTACAGCCCACCTTGTCGCAACAACTCACCGTGCTAAGAGAGGAGCAGTTGGTCAGCACCCGACGCGAAGGCAAGGGCATCTACTACAGCGTGAACAGCCCTCAGGCCTTGGCTGTCATCCAGACCTTGTACCAACATTTTTGCAGCGAGCCCTGCCAGCAAAACAGCTGAATTCATTTCAACCAGAGGAGTTATTGATGACGATCGATTGGAACCATTTCACGCCATGGGCCTCGCTGGTCGGTGGCATCTTGCTGGGCCTGGCCTCGGCGCTGTTTATTTTGGTCAACGGCCGCATCCTGGGCATCAGCGGCATTCTGGGTGGGTTGCTGACGCTCAAGCGTTCAGACGCTGGCTGGCGTGCGGCGTTCATGCTGGGCATGCTGGCCGCGCCGGCCACGTTGGCTTGGGTGGTGCCGTCCGATCTGCTGAGTGCGCCGCGTATTGAGGCGGGTTACGCGCTGGTGGTGATCGCTGGGTTGCTGGTGGGCTTCGGCACGCGCCTGGGGTCGGGCTGCACCAGTGGTCACGGCGTGTGCGGGTTGTCCCGACTGTCGCCCCGCTCCTTGGTGGCCACCGGCAGCTTCATGGCGGCAGGCTTTGCCATGGTCTATGTGATGCGTCACCTGTTTTGAAAGGCATGGTCATGACCCGTACCACCACACATCGTTTGAGTGAGTTTATTGTGGGCCTGCTGTTCGGCTGGGGCCTGCTGATTTCCGGCATGACCGATCCCGGCAAGGTGATCGGTTTTCTTGACCTGACGGGGTTGTGGGATCCGTCCCTGGCCTTGGTCATGGGTGGCGCGATCGCTGTGGGTTTTTTTGCCTTTGGCGCTGCCAAAAAACGAACCCATAACTTCCTTGGCGGCGCCTTGCACATGCCGACCTCAAGTGATATCGACAAGCGCTTGATCCTGGGGGCCTTGCTCTTTGGCGCCGGTTGGGGGCTGGCTGGGTTTTGTCCAGGCCCTGGCATTGTGAGCATGGCGGCCGGTCAGCCCAAAGCGGCGGTGTTTGTGGTGGCAATGCTGGCAGGCATGCTGGTGTTCGAGTGGATGGATCGCAGGGGTCGCCGCGCGTTGATCGCCGTTTGAACCCATGAATGATGCTCGCGCCAGCGCCCTAGACGCATTCCTGCCCATGCTTGAGTGGGCTCGCCCGTACGATCGCGACACGCTGGTCAGCGATCTGGTGGCGGCGCTGATCGTGACCATCATGCTCATTCCCCAGAGCCTGGCCTACGCCTCGTTGGCAGGTTTGCCGCCAGAGGTGGGACTGTATGCCAGTATTGTCCCCTTGCTGATGTATGCAATGTTGGGTAGCAGCCGAGTCCTGGCCGTGGGGCCTGTGGCGGTGGTGTCGCTCATGACGGCCACAGCCATCGGTGAACATGCAGCCGTCGGTTCACCTCACTACTGGTCCGTGGCCATCACCTTGGCTTTTTTGTCAGGTGCCATGCTGTTGGTCATGGGCTTGCTCCGGATGGGTTTTCTGGCGAACTTCTTGAGCCATCCCGTGATCTCAGGCTTCATCACCGCTTCAGCCCTGCTGATCGCCGCCGGTCAGTTCAAAGTCATCTTGGGCATCAAGGCCGAGGGGCACAACTTCTTTGAGTTGGTTTGGAGTGTGATCCAGCAACTGGGGCACATCCAACCCATCACAGCCGGGATGGGAATGACCACCGTGGCATTTCTGTTTTGGGCCAGGCGTGGGCTCAAACCCTTGCTGCAGTCTTGGGGCTTGCCTGTACGTTTGGCCGATGTGCTGGCCAAGGCGGGGCCAGTGGCTGGCATTGCCGTGACAGCGGCTATCACCTGGTTTTTTGAATGGCATTTGGCTGGTGTCAAGATTGTTGGCTATGTGCCAGCGGGCTTGCCGCCCCTGACCTGGCCGCAGTGGGACATGACGCTGTGGCAGGAACTTACTGTGCCGGCGCTGTTGATCAGTGTGGTGGGTTTTGTGGAGTCAGTGTCGGTCGGGCAGACACTGGCGGCCAAGCGGCGTCAGCGCATTGTTCCTGACCGAGAGTTGGTGGCGCTAGGGGCGAGTAACTTGGGCGCTTCTTTTACGGGCGGATTTCCGGTGACAGGCGGTTTTGCTCGCTCGGTGGTGAACTTCGATGCCGGCGCACAAACGCCGGCAGCGGGGGTTTTCACCGCGGTAGGCATCTTGGTGGCGGCGTTGCTGCTCACGCCGGCACTGTACTTTGTACCGCAAGCCACCCTCTCTGCCACCATTGTGGTGGCGGTGTTGTCCTTGGTTGACATGAGTATCCTGCGCAGCACGTGGGCCTACTCGCGTTCAGATTTCGCAGCGGTGGTGGCGACCCTTCTGGTGACGCTGGCTATTGGCGTCGAGGAGGGGTTGGTCGCTGGCGTTGCCCTGTCTCTGCTGTTGTATCTCTTCAAAACCAGTCGACCGCATATCGCCGAAGTCGGACTGGTGCCAGGCACTGAGCATTTCCGCAATGTGTTGCGCCATCCAGTGAAGGTGAACCCGCATCTGGCCAGTTTGCGGGTCGACGAAAGTCTCTACTTTGCCAATGCCCGTGTCCTAGAGGACCGGGTCAATGCGCTGGTGGCCGAGCGGTTGCAACTTCAGCATCTTGTGCTTCAGTGCTCAGCCATCAATGACATCGATGCCAGCGCACTGGATAGCCTCGAAGCAATCAACCAGCGACTGGCTGACTCGGGCGTGCGACTGCATCTGAGCGAGGTCAAGGGTCCGGTCATGGATCGGCTGCAAGCGACCGCTTTTCTGAGCAATCTGAGTGGAAAGATATATCTCAGTCATTTTCAAGCTGTATCGGAGTTGACACCCGACATCGTGAAATGAGTTTTCCAAGAGTGCAGGGGACGTTCCGCAACTGATAGCCACAGACGACACCTTGTCACTATTGCCCGCATCTTTCTTGGGAGTAATGGCACCATGAGTACATTCGAACACAAAGCCCTGGTTCAAAATATTAGCCAGTCCATGGCCAGTTTACGCAAGGCACAGCCAGAGGCCATGCAAGGCTTTGGTCAATTGGCCAAGGCGGCCATGGCCGAGGGAGTGGTATCGGCCAAGCACAAGGAATTGATTGCACTGGCCATTGGGATCACCCAGCATTGCTCGGGCTGCGTGGGTTTTCACGTCAAGGCGTTGCATCGGCTGGGTTGCACCCGTGAAGAATTGGAGGAAATGTTGGCTATCTGCGTATACATGGGCGGCGGTCCTGCGCTCATGTATGCCTCGGAGTCGATTGCCGCTTGGGATGCTTTTGCTCCCGAGAGCACATGACACCAACCACAGGAAGACAAAGTTGGATCACGCGTTTATTCACCTGAATAAGGAGCACACCATGAAAAAAAATGTCGGCGGTATCGACCGCTTGTTGAGAATCATCGCTGGGCTGATCCTGGTTGCATTGGCCGCAACCGGGCAGATTGGGGCCTGGGGTTGGCTGGGCCTGATCGTGCTGGCCACCGGGATATTGAGTTTTTGCGGTGCTTATACCGTGCTGGGGATCAACACCTGCGCGTTGAAACACGATGATCAGGCTTCAACCTGATGTGATGAATGAAGGATGCAAGCGCATTGATTGCGCCCACCCACGGATCCTGCACCCACTGGTGTGGGTTGGACACCCTCATCGACCCGAGCAAAGACGCTGACTGTCCTGCTCTACCTTGAACCGCCCGCGGTCTCCATCAGCCTGACCGCAAGCGCTACAGCCTCTGCCGCATCCAGCGAAATTCCATCCGCCCCCAGACGGGTCGCCTCTACCGTTTGCGTGAAGAATGCGGGCCCTCCCAACAGCACGCGCATCTCCGGGTTGCGCGAGTGTTGACGCAAGGTTTGGATGAGGGCGGGCAGGTCCTCCAATTGCTCCACAACGCCCACTGACAGACCCAGCACCTCAAACCATTCATTCGAGATGGCCTGGGCCAGTTCATGGGCGGTGGCGGAAATTTCCACCACGACTTGCCAGCGTTCTTTCCTGAAGAACTCCGAGACAATGGTCAAACCCAGCAGGTGCTGTGAACCCGGGGCGCAGGCCAGCATGATGCGGCGGCGAACGCCCGCAGTTTGGGGGCCATCCCGAAAGGCATAGCCCAATTCGTGCGACAACTGGTGCAGTCGCAGCAAGCCCAGGGTGACCTGGCTGAAGTCCAGTTGATCTTGTTCCCATTGCACCCCCAGGGTGCGGGCGGCCGGCGCAATGACTTGCAAAAACAGTTGTTCGGTGGTGAGACCCTGGTCACGAAACCTCATCAGCTGGGCGTGACTGATGCCGGCCTCGTTGTGCAGGCAGCAGCGCGCAAAGTGTTCGATGTCAGACGCTTCAGGCATGGACGCTACACCGCTGACCGCTTCCGGTGATGGGCTGGTCAGTGCGTTGGCCTGGAGCAGGCGCGGAATGATCTGCTGCTCAATGACCGACAGCAGCGAGTGCTTGCAGGAATTGTCTGGATGACCCACAGCGCCGACCGAGTGTCCCCCGGACGGAGAGTGCAGTTGATCCATCATGGGCTTCATACGCCGGGTGATGCCCAAAGTGAAGTGGGGGCAGGCAGATGTCCAGGGTGAGAAAACGCTTGTGACACGGCTGACTCCAAAGTTCTCCCCCGCACCAAGTAGAGGGAGAGAACCATGCTATCAGAGGCCCTGATAAGTTGCTATCGCCTGTAGGCGCAGCGACAGAGAAGCGATACTCGCTGACCTGAATAAATTGCGCTGCTGTCCTCTCGCATTGACACTTTTTTTGTGGAGGCGGGGTCTAAATCGATGTAAAGTGTCATCTTGGATTGACGTAATGGATGCGTTTTCCTCTGAACTCACCGGGCTGATCGTTTATGGCACTCACTTACCCTTTTGCTGCAATCGTGGGACAAGAGGACATGGTTCTGGCGATCCAGATCGTGGCGGTCGATCCCACCGTGGGCGGGGTGCTCGTCCTGGGCGACCGGGGAACGGGTAAATCCACCGCGGTTCGTGGTCTCGCCGATTTGCTGCCGCCTTTGAAGGTGGTGGCGGGATGTCCTTACGGCTGCGATCCAGGGGCACCGGCAGGTGCCTGTCCGCATTGCCAGCAGGGTGCAGCCGGCAAGCCCAAGGTGGAGACCCGACCAGTGCCGGTGGTCGACATGCCCCTGGGTGCCACCGAGGACCGCGTGGTGGGTGCGCTGGACCTGGAAAAAGCCCTGTCGCAGGGCGTGAAGTCGTTTGCCCCGGG